>JACCDK010148483.1_pt1 | contig 24193 bp, 23 predicted proteins | sample 7445871 | NCBI WGS metagenome assembly JACCDK01 (sample SAMN15323436, study PRJNA562643) | freshwater metagenome | isolation source: river surface water | place: USA:Blue River Watershed | collected 2017-08-15 | reverse complement strand
TAGGAAAACGTTGCATCAACCACAAATTCATGAACAATAACTGTTGTGGGGTAATAGGTAATAATACACCAAAGAAAAAGCCCCTTTGTTTCACACAAAGGGGCTTTTTTCAATATCGGGCGGAGAGAGAGAGGATTTTTTATCTTTGTTTCATTAACATTGAAAATCAACCACTTACGATTTTCAAAAGTTTTCCACAGAAACATACAAATTGCAATTCTATAACTTCCACCCTAAGAATTACAGTTCTGAAATATTAACAAGCAGTTGTAAGGACTGATAGACATTTTAGAAATCTTTTAAATGTACGGGACGTAATCGAATCACCCGGCGTATTTGACGACCTACATCAATATTCTAATTTGGTTTCATTTATATTTGAATGTAAATCATTGTATTCAACAAGTATGAAAATCAAAGAACTATCTAAAGATTTAATATTGGACCTTTCTATTAATGGACTTGCTATAAAATCCAAAGACTCAACCATCGTTTCTGGTTTCACCGATATTGGCACTTTAGCAAACGGTTTATTGCCAATCGTTAATTACAAAGAAAAAGTACTGACATACTTGGATATAGACACTTTGGAATTTTATCCTGTTAATGATGTCAATTGGATATCGGGATTACATTACGTTGGAAATTCCCTTAATTATTTTAATATGAATTTCCGGTCTGACCCCAATTTGAGCGATGATGGGGAACAATCTTTTTCAATAAAAGGTAATTATGATGGATCGCTTGATACGGTTGAAGGCTTTTCAGTTCAATCGGAGGCATCAAGGGTGTTTGACGAAGAAGCCCAAAAATTCAATGAGGTAATCGTCACTAAATTCACTGTTCCAAATAAATCAATGAAGATTTTGTTAAATGCAATAAAGTACTATCGGATTGTTGGTAAGGGAAATTTATCAAGCAGTTTAAACATTGCAGCTACCAATTTCAAATCTGATGATGGAGGAATTTACCACCCCAAACAATTTGTTTTATCTGGGAGTAAAAAGTACGGAGTAATGGATATTAGAACTCAGAAACTAATTGTGCCGTGTGAATTTGATGAGGTAAAGGTCTTGCTCAAATCTGCTGAAACAGAACGTGGAATATTGTCATTTATTTAATTTTTCTCTCTACCAAGTAATTTCCCTCAATAGGATAATTTTTATTTTGACAACTCAAAGAGATAATCGCCTCATTTGATTTTAGAATTTCAAGCTCAGATTACACAAATAACCATAATACATCTTATCAATGGGTACGGGATTATTTTGATTGAACGTTTGATCGTAATTGAAGCCGATCATCCAATTATCGGTAATGTTATATATTATCTCTGATGACCAATACCAACGAAAACTGGGATTCGAAAATGGCGTAGTGGCATTTGATTGGAAATAGGTTTGACAAACGAAATCACATTTGGGAGTTATTTTTATTGCTCCTTTTATATAGGTATTGAATCTTATTTGACGGTCTATAACAGTTTCTGGGTTGGAGGGAATTAAGTTCAGATCCTTGACCCCATTATAATTCCATAGTTCTCGCTGATAAAAAGTGCCAAGACCTACGTATAAATCATATCCGTTCGCTTCCAAAATACGTTCACGGAAATTTATACCCGTTAAACCTCTTGAAGCCATTCCCCAAGCACCATTCCATTGATACTGAAGATAGTATTCCATACTGCTTTTTTTACGATCTAAATCACGTCGTTTGATTTGGAAAAACCCTTCGTTTTGAAGTAACTGATTACCTGAAATAGTGGCATCAATTTTTCCAATATATGTATATCCTGTACTACCCTTGGATTTGATGACGGATTCAGTATAAACACTGAGATCTTGCATGTCGGATTTTTGTTTGTCCTTTGAAAAGGAGCCAGAAATTAATCCATACCAATTTTTGGTCATCGAATCACTTACTTCTCTATCCACATTGAGGATTTGGCCAAAGCTGATCGACCAACACAACATAAATAGTAGTGTGATGACTATCGTTTTTAAAAATCGTTTTTGCATTAAATTATTACGTGATGCAAGTTAGTAAATGGTAAATGGCAATCTATGCCTTCAAATTTATTTGAACAAGTATTCAACAAAACTCGGTGATTTGTTTTGCAAAGGGTGATTTATTCCTACCCCAAACATTCGACCTAAATCAAGAACATACACGAACTCTTTGGAGACAACATAAAACATTGCCTCGATTGTTTAATGATTTGCTTTAGTGACAAAGACGGAAATAATCTTTAGATCCAAGGAGGCACCGAATTGGGGACTGCAGAACAGTGGTCATTCGAAAATTCGCTGATTGATTTCGCGCGAAAAAACAGGTGATTGTTTTACTTTGGGAGCTTATTCAAAATTTTTTTTCCTGTATCGGACTCAACAAATTCCTCATAACTTCCAACCTCAATAAACAACTGATAATCCCCATCCTCAAACGTAACGCTATGAAGCCAATCAAAATCATAGTCAATTGAAATTGTCTCGAGTATACCATCCCCTCTAAATATTTCAACGGCGGATTCTGCATCTAATTCTAAACCATCATTTTCAAAAAATCTAATTGAGGTATTCTCTCCACCATCTGTTTCCACTTCACTACAATTCGCAAATTTCATCGCTTTGAAGTCAGTTAACATATTATCGGCTGATTGCTTGTCGGTTATATGATAAATAAATCTATACACAGCCTTATTGTAGTAAATCGAATAACATTTCTTGTTATCAATTGTCCCGTTTTCTCTTTCTCGATCGCGAGTTAATCCACTAAAAATTAATTTCATAAAAATTATTATAAGTTGTAAATAAGCGTTGCCAAATTAAAAAACTAACATTTATTGGAACTTCGTAGTAGATTAGAAACCTCATCCATCATCTCTAATTCTTGCCCAACATCCAATCACATACGTATCAAACGAATATAGCGACCCTTTTTGAAATTTGATTTTTTCGTATCAAAAAAATCGTCGGGATTTGATGGGGCATGTAAACCAAATTTATTTTTATCATGTGCGGATATGTATGGATTTGCATAATCGGACGTCCACCAACTCACGCCCTCACCCTTTTCCGCGAAACTAGTCCCGTTAATAATATCGGAATTAATACATCCACCTGGTAAAGCTGTGAATCCCGAATCGTTCGAACCAATTAATGGCGTGGTAAATGCAATTTTCCCGGGCCAACCCTTATCAGATTTGAGTTTAATTAGCATCTCGCTCTGGGAATATTTATCCTTAGGAATATTACTACCTAAACTATTCATTAAGTCACACCAATCTTCATAACTAGCCAATCTCGTACCTACGGGGACTACAGAATCCGCTTGGTTTACGACATGTACATTGTATAAAAGCCCGTATTTCTTAATATTCCTGTCATCAAAATCATATGCACAACAGCAATACTCATCATTTAGACAATAAGACTCCCATTCCGCCATTGTTTTAGCGATAGGTATTGAATCCCCATTTTGAGACTGGGTGAAACGTGCATCCTCCGTGCACCATTCATGTTTTCCAATTTTAATAAAATTCATTTTAATTATCATTTATTTTTCAAAAATTCCAATTTTCGGATATTGCAAAGCATAGATGGGTCCGATTGTCCTTTTATTTGTCATCAAATTAATCGCTGTTCTAAATCATCAATTTCTCATCTTTAACTTATTCAGTACTTGCACTTGCAAAGGTCAATCGAGTAAAAATCATATTATCGGAGAAATTCCCGGTTTAATTAACAACTGAGTTGTTAAATTATTGAACCTAACATCCATATATTCCCTGGAACTTTTAACCTCTGTGGAATTTAATTTCATTGGAAATTTTGTCAATTTACCATTCGTTTCATTATAATACCAGGATTCATACATCTTACCCGGTTGTGGGTTTATTAAAATCAAAGCACCGAAATTAGAGTTGAATTGGAGTGGTTGCGCGGATTTTTTAAGCATCCCCCTTTTTACTGATACTAAATGATACTCATTGTTGAAAAGTAGCACGAATAAAACATCATTGAGTAGATAAGAATAATCAACAATACCGTCGCATTTCATATCCAAGTGAGAAATTCCAAAATCAGTATTTATGTAGAAAACTTTTTCATTTTTAGTAAACGGCGAAAGCACTTCCAAATTAATAATCTCTAAGGATTTCTTATCTAGATTGTAAAAATAATTATTTATTCCATCTGTGATTAGATAAAAAATGCCAACATTTATTTTAACAAGTGATTTTTCTTTTTTCGTATACCGAACATTATCAGTTAATCTTGTTATTGTATACTTATTGTCGTAGACATTAATATCTACCAACAAATTCCCAAAGAGTAAAACACACTTTTCATGCGAAATATAAAGCTCAATGAATTCAAAATCTAACGAATCAATAGGTCCGATTAAATCCTTGAAAAGTAGATAAAGTTGATTATTGTGCTTGAAAAAATAAAATTTCTGTGCTCCAAAATTAAAATTACTTGTATCAATTTTGCCTTCGAAAATCAAATCCCCTTGACTATTAAAAACGTATGTAAATTCATTAGTAGTTACAATTTGAAAGTTATCATAATTGTTGGAGCACCCAACATCAACAGAAGATATCTCATTTAAATTTAAAGACTTATCTAAATCGTAGGAATAGAAATAAGAAACATATTCGGGAAATTGCTCATTTGTAATTATCAAATGTCCTTCAGTTGCCCAAACCTTTGAAGAATCAATTATTTTACTATCCAGTTTTAATAAATCAAATATCATCTGGCTAGATTTATAAACTATACCCTCATAAAGTATGTAATCATTAAACTTGTTGATGTTATATTGTTCATCACCTTTAACTTGAGTAATGGAATCAAAATTCTCATAAGAATAGAAGACAAACTCGGAATTATTTGACAAAACTAAATAATCTGAATAAAAACTCACAAAACCATTCAATTCAATTTGTTTTGACTTTTCATAATTTACAATTACATATTTATCGTCTTTTCTGAATGAAAAAACACTCTTTGATAATTGAACCGCTGAAAACTCTGGATCTCTGATTGGTTGATCACCCTCGCAAAGAATAAATTCCTTTTTACTATTTATTTTTAGATTTTTCATATTGAATTCACTTTCTATGGTGTATGAATAATAAATTTTAAAAGCATTATAGTGGATTGATTTGAATTATTGAGCAAATGCACTCTTGAGTTCTAAATTACTCAAGTGAAGAATCAATAGATAGGCGTTGTCTTTTATACGTCCTTCTAAGAATGCTCGATAGGCTTTACCGCCATTTTGAAATACCAGCGGACCAACGCCCTTCTCTCCGCTTCCAATCAACATGAGCGATTTCTTTTCATCTAGCTCTTTTGACAACTGATATAGAAAATCAAAGGTCAACCCATTGACATGTGACAATTGATATTTTTTAGAAAAAACAAATTTGGCATACACTTCAGACTTAGGAAACAACTTACCTGAAGGTTTAATGGCGACGTCTTCTAAAATATTGCCTTGCATTTCCTTGGGCGTTCTCTCTTCTTTAAGCAATCCCTGAACATCAAAAACGAGCTCTTTTAGGTTTACAGTAATACAGGGCTGAAACTCTGAATCAACATACACCTTAGTACTTCCATTGACGAACAACCCGGTTTGGTAAAAGTCAATCTCTGGATCTTGAGAAATTAACAATTTTGCCAATTCGGACTCGCTGCCAGACTGCTTGATGAGTTTCTCGTAGCTGCCATTTAAGGTGGTTTTTAATACCCTTACCGTTTGAACCTCCTCATCTTTGGGTGTAAAATATTTAATTTGGGACTTTTTGCTAAATCCGGAGAAAAGAACATTGGCATCGCGGCCTTTTGTATCGGAAATATGAATAAACTTTGCCATAATTATAACATACCAAAATCCAATTCCTCTTCAGAAACTTCAGTTTCTTCAACAACAATCGGCTCTGATATTTCATTGGTTAAAAATTTGAATTGATTTTTATTGCCTGTAAGAATGAAAAAAACTGATCCGTTGAACAGCATAAATGCATCCGCTGCTTCGTAATCAGAACGATAATTAAATGGAAATGAGTACACCGCGTTATCTAAGAATTTCGATTGCATTTTCGATTTGATTTCCGGGTCATCGAAAGTCAACTCATATACTGCAGTTACATCAAGATCTAACAAATCTTCAATAGAAGCCGTTATCAAATTAACCGGCTGTTCGTAAATTGAGGGTTGAAGCACCGCCATTGACATATCCGGCAATTTTGCGATGAGCGTGGATTTATCAACCTCCACATATTTACTATCCACTGTTTTTTGAGCAATTCCACCGCTGCCTACCATCGTCCTACCATCGTTCAAGAGTGATGCTGTTAGACAAACATTACCTGCGGAATCTGTTGCTACACTTTCTATCCAACCATATACTTTGTCGCGGTCCAACTTATTAATTGCCGCATCAAATGAATCTGTTCCTATGTTAAATTTTACTAGACGTGCCATATTAATTTACTTTTTCCCAACCTTTTTTGATGTTTTCTTCTTTCAATGCTAAGAACTTGATTTTCGCTTCTTCTAAGCTATGGTGTAAATAAATATCTGTTTCAATCGGTGATTTGCGCCCGGGGCTATAGTCTGTGTAGAAATTGATATAACTGGTAAATTCCCCTGTACTTTCTTTGTTGGTTTTTAACAAAACCAATTTCCTAACGGCCAGTCCATTCTTCGAATCTTTGGAAAAAACCTCCTTTATTTCAACCGTTGAAGGCAATTTCTCATGAATATCTATAGTATCCTCCGGCGAACCCAAAAACGGTTTCAGCTGATTCCATCCTGCATGTTCTACATTTGGCATTTTGTCCGTACGCAAATTTTGAAATACCAGTGAAGATATTGCGACAGATTTTCCATCCTTAGAATATAGATATCCATCTTGCGCTGAATAAGTCAACACCGGCTTCAAAATGGCACCTAAGGCATTTTCACCTTGTATATCCAAGCAAGTGCATTGGGCAATCAATTTTGGCTCTATAAATACAAAGGCCGTTTTTGCCGATGATACCTCAGTGTAATTGGATTTTACATGTATGGTTGAGATCAACTTTAACAGTTCCCCACCATTGGCACTATTAATTCCAGAAGATGTTCTTGCAACCAATGTGATTCTATTTTCCTCATCCATCACACCGAGCAATAAGTCTCTCAATGTCCCGGCATTCTCGCCAACATTCAAAGAGTAGCCCACAACCACCAAATCAACGGTTTGAATTGGCTTCAGCTTATAGACGAAACCCGACTCTGTCACAACAACAACACCTTCCCCTTTGTCAGTAACCACGCCATCAAAAGCCTGCCTGATTTCTGATCGACTAGTGACCTTATTCCATTCCACTTTTTGAATATTGACGCCTTCAATGGTGAGTTCTACAAATTTTGAAATTGGCAAAATTCCATTTTGATCTTTTGCTGCAAAAAGAAATATTCTCAAATCGGTTGAAGCAGATGCAATTGCCGATGCGACATCAGCATTGGTGCAAGATTTTCCCCCTCCCACAACAAGTTCCCCAAACAATTCAACATCTGATAGAGAAGTAGAAATTTCGATATGCGAAAGTTCCACTGTTCTGCCCGATTTGTTTGTGAATTTCAGTTCATCTCCTTGTTTTTGAATTCGCACAAAGTGCCCATCAAATTTCCTTGACCACCAATATTGATCGGTTTCGACAATTTGGAGCTCCATCAATTCTGGCTTTACAGTAATATAATTCAGCATGATTTAGTTTAATAGTGATTAAATTTTTACCCTCACCACCCAAATCTAATGCCCACCCATCAAATTAGCAAAAGGTTCTCAAATCCAATAACTTATTAATTTTAATTTTTTTAGTTGGTAATTCATTATTAGGTTTACACCATGACAACTATAATACACTTTAATACCTTCTTTGGAGAAGAAGCAGAAGAAAACAAATTAAATATTTTAGACGCTCTAGAATCCAAGTACGGGTCCACGGTTTTTGCAGAACAGGTTTTTGAAAACCCAGAAGATGAAAGTGATGGTTTTGATCTATATGTAAAATACCCTGAACTGAGTGATGTCAACTTAGAGTTTTTAAAAAGCCTTGTTATCGATCTAGACCTTTATGTAATTGTTTACAACGTAGAAAATAAGCAGAAAACAGGATATTGGTATGACGAAGAGGATGAATGGATTACTTCTTCGATCGATGACGAATATCTTGATCACCTATTAGGCATTTTTTAACTCAATCTACGAGTTCAATATCTTTAAAGGCATCGTGGGTGCGAAGGTGTGCTGGTAAACCGCCAATTTTCTTTGGCCCCCACCAACGAATGCGAATTGCTGGGTCAATATTCATCATAAATGCTGCAGATTTCAACGACGGAAATCCTTCCAATCCAAAGCTCGTATTGATTTTTGGCAATGTCGGGAGATCTTCCAATGCACTACCACTTCCATTTACCGTGAGATGACTCAAGTAATTCAAATCTATGATCTTGGACAAATCTGCAACGGTAGATCTAATGGTTAAATCAGTAATTTTCAAACCTGATAAATACTGTAAAATCGGCACTTCCAAAAGGAACTTTTCCAAATTTAATTCTTTCAAATTTGACACCATGGAAATTGCACCAAAGTCTACTAGTTTGGAACATTCCTCGATTCGGACATCACACAATGAAGCAAATTTTTCGATTCCATTAAGCGACTTCAAGTTTGAAGTTTTCTCAATTGTAAGTCGTTGTACCATAGGAAATACCTGCGCTAATTCATTCAAGTCCTTGCCTTTAAATCCCGAAATACACATCCCAGTGATCTTCGTGGCATAATCTTCCTCATTAAACTCCGATAAGTAACGACCGCGAAATCCTACACGTCCTTGCTCATCGGACTCATAAAACATTGACCGATTGTGATTGAATAAAGTAGTTAAATCCATATTACAATAATAATGATAAATATCGATAATTAATTTAATCCAATATCAAAATCGGATTGACAGATCATCAAATATATCAACCTAGCAAATATTCAGCACTAAATGATCTAAAGCGAATTTACTCAAACTTCAGACTAAACAATTCCATCACATTTTTTCTATTCACGGGTGACAGACGAATCTCGTTCAACGGGTCTTTAAAATATTCGCTGATCTCTTTTACTTTATCTTCAATTGACATTGTAAAATACGCTTTTGAGTTCAACCTACCTTGTGAAATGCAATAGACCATGTTCATTTCTGTAACCATCCTTCTGTAATCACCTTTGGAGTTATTCGCCCAATACTGCTGGCATTCGAGATACTGCTTCATTGCTTCCTCATAATTCCCGACCTCTTTCAATATCTGAGCATACTGAAATATACTAACCCCGACCTTAGAAGGTGCCAAATTGCCAATTTCCCGGATGGTTTGCATGGCCATTTTCACATCCTCAAGTGCCTCATCAAGCTTACCCAATTTCCTGTTGGCAATATTGCGATCAATTAGCATGTCGACCAACATATGTTTCAAGTCAATCAACCTACACAAGCCAATCGCCTGTGTACAAGCCTCAAGGGCACTCTCGATTTTTCCTGTATAATACTGTAAGGATTCTTCTTTCTGTAATAAATCAATCGTAAATTTTATATACGATTGATTGCGAGAGTCATTTGGCATTAGGGCTTTTGCTTCAATAATTGTCCTCTCTGCTTCAGACCAAAGTTCATTGGCCATGTAATATTGAATTTTCAATAAGTACATTTTAACAGATAATTCAGATACTTCGTCCAACCATCCACGTTTTTGCAAAAATAATTCTGCGTTCTCCATGACAGATTTAAAATCGAATTCTGGATTTCTCAAAATGTGGTCAGGATGATTTTTCAGCAAAAAGGTGGCCCAATATTTTGATCCAGTTTTGCCATTTAAGATCTTCATCGCCTCCTTAAACACAACCAATTGCTCAACTTCGTCTTCTTCAAATTGATAATAACTCAACTTCAACTCAAAATATATCGCCCAAAGAAAGAATCCTGATTGGCTACCTAACTTGGATTTTAATTCGCCAAACTCACCTTCAATTTCATCTCGAGTTTTCGAAATTTCGCAATATGGATTTGTCAATATCTTAACCGATAAAAGTCGAAATAGGATTTCCAACGTTGACACTTTCGGCATCCTAGCAACTGTTTCAGCATTTAATTTCTCCAGTATCTGCATACCATTCTTTTGAATTAAACCCTCTGAGTTTAAAACAATTTTTACCATCAATTCAATAAAAATAGACTCTTGGGCATTTTTACATTCATCGATAAATTCTAAATAATCTATGTCCGCAATTTTTCCGAGAACAATTAATGCGAAATGTTTTAAATACCATCGCGTGGAATGTGTTTCAAACTTACCGTAAAGTAAACTAGATGACTGTTGTGAATCGAGAAGCGATTCAGCGTCATCGCCAGTGAGTACTGATTCAGTCTCGAAGTATTTCGCTATGCCTCTCAGATATGTGGAAAGACTAGAATTGTCGTTTTTCAATATGACGTTTAATTTGTCATAGTCTTCCAATTCCAGAATTCTAATTATGTAAATTGTATAAACCAACTCATACGTACCATCAAATCCCTCAATGTGTTTTACTATTTTCAGCCTTCTGTAAAGTGCGGAGAGTTTATCCAAATCGAAATTTGACAAACTGCTTATTTCCTTATTTTGAACATTGATCCAGCGCTTATTGTATTCTAGAATAATTTGTTTGACTTCCGAATTTGAATTGCCAAAATAACTCTTTAAGGATGCAGTGACTTTATTTGATTGGAAGTGGTATACATTGTCTTCTTGATAAACATCATTTACAATTCCGAATTTCTCCATTCGCTCCAAAAAATCCAATAAATGCAACAAATCAATCCCCCAAACAGAAGCCAAAATCGCTGCGTCGAACTTCTGACCAATCATCGCCGCACTCTCTAAAATCCGAATCCACTGAATTCTATCAACGGTGGGCGTAGATTCAATCCTATCAAAAATCGCATGATAGAATTTATCCACTTCGTCGTTGTTGGGCAAATCCTCCTCGGTAATCTGTCTAGTAAAAATCAACCCCCCTGAGCCCGGAATCAAGGTTTTATCTTCCAACATTTTCGTCAATAGTTTAAAAATGTAATGTGGAGTTATGTTGGCTTCAACGAAATTATCATTCGCTTTTCCTGTTATAATTTTTTGATTTATTAAGTTATTTAGGATAAATCTACTTGATTCTGCCAAATTGAAAATATCGTCTTTATCGCTTATCAATTCAATAAAATTTATGTAATCAAAAAGCTCATCATGTTTAATGTTCTCAAAGTGAATGTTGGTTACTTGGGATCCTAAATCTGCCTTTAATTCATCTATATCGACAATACCTCTTAACTGTTCATTCGAACTTGACTCTCGAATGGTCAATAAAATCGAAAAATTGGCTTTAAGCTGTTTGAATTGGCTTTTGTTTGAAATAATTCTCAACAAATTGATTAGAAACTCTTTACTTTCAGCGTCAATCCACTGCAAATCTTCAATTACTAGAACTCCTTTAAATTGTCGCTTTTCCAATTCGAGAGCCACCATGTAGCAATGTTCCTTTAACGTCTTTGAAGCATTGATGTAACTTGAATCCAAAAAGTTATCCAAGGCGATTGGACTACTCTCTAGAAGTGGTTGAAGCATTGATGTCTTATTCGATATTTGCTCCCTCGAATTCACGAAGTTCTTAATCCCTATTTCCGAGCCAAATGCCTGAACAAACGGTTCGAAATGTATTTCATTCTCCTCTTGAATTTCGTTACAATCTCCGTAGAGTAACTTTCTATCGTTGACCTTTAATCGATAAAATAAACACTCATTGATAAAGCTAGTTTTCCCAATTCCAGAAGGGCCCGATATTACAACAACATTCAATTTGCTTTCCGATAAGTCAACCGTCAACTTATTCAAAATAAAATCTAATTTGGATTGATTAACAACCTCAGGGATGTAAGAAAAGTTCCTTTGAGCAAGGTTCGTTTGGGATATATTCTGTATTTTCTTTGCAATAATTTGATTCCGCTTTTCAAACAACGAATAACCGACTGCAACAACGAGTGCAACCATCAACGCCTGCAAAAAACCTGAAGTCTCAAATCGCTTTAAGACGATGAGATTCACCCCAATTAGCAATATTGAAACAATGACAAATCCAACTATTCCGGAAGTATAGAGAGATTTTACATCCTTCTTGTTCAAGTATAAATACAAAGATCTACCCAGTATGAGGCCAATAACAAAGGTCACTAAAATCAAAAGGAAATGTTGCTCATGTGCAATTGAGCCATATTTCAAACTATAAAAATAGAAAAATGAAAAATACGATCCATAAATAGATGCATTTGCGAAATTTTGATACCCTCTGGATGTATGAAATCCATCAATATCTAATCGATTGATCACGAAAACATTGATAAATGTTGGTATGATACTCATGGACAATGTAATAAACACAACCCATAGTAATGCCTCACTCTCAAGGTAATGAGTACCTAAATCAGGTGCAATAGACTTCACAGAGTTCACGATGATAAATGACAGAACCGTAGGTATAATTTGGCTTGCACCCACCAACAAAAATTTGTTCTTAAACAATCCCAGAATTTCCTTGAAAGAGATTTGATTCCATAATTTTTGGACAATTCTATCGTACAACTCCTCAATAACAGCTAGCATCGAAATATAAAAAACTGAACTAATCAGCAAGAAAATCACAATTGGAAGCAGCCCTCCGCGTTTATCTTCACCAAAGCCCTCCGTGTAAAGTGTAGATCCAAATCCGCGATCCTTGAAGTAAGGAAAATAGGAAACGGATACATAAACAATACCATCTACTTCATCAATTATGTGAGTTTCGAAAAGTCCAATGGAATTCGTTTTATAATTTCGGCACAATGAATTTAGTTGCTGCGTATCGGATGAGGTAAGCTGTTTATGAACATTCTTAGATAATTGAAATTGTGACTTCGGGATTAACACATGTTTGGTATTAGACCATAAGTATTGAAAATTGACTTCTGTAATTTCATCATCGCAATTATCCTGATTAATTAGGCTGTAGGAATTCAAACTTGCAATGTCCTTATTTGCTATTTCCGGATTCGTGACTTGCAGTAATTTTTGGAAGGCATTGCCAAAAGCATATTCTATGGGGTCATTCGCAAAACCATAGTGAATCGGATTGGTCGTAAATAACTGATAAAATTCTATTTGATAATTGAGGTTGTTTTCACTTGTGCTTTTTGCAGTCTCAATTTCCCTTCTAAGACCGGTAATTTGCTTTGCAGTTTTAGAGTCTGTATTGGCAATTCGACCGCAACTATCCAGATACCTCAGGGCACAATTCAGATAGTATTCATCATTACCGTTTTCCCTAGCCAACGAAACATAGGTGTTGGCATGATTAAAAAATGTCTCAACAGATTGTCCATTGAGGACATTCAGCATTAAAGCACAAAAGAGTAAGTAGAATGATTTTTTCATTTGAAATAGCCTGAAAATCGATTTGGCAAACTAGTTGAAATTGTTGCTTGTATTGTGGAAATTACTTTCTCAATTCTGAAGGAGAAATTTGCAAGTACTCGCCCTTTTTGGTGCGCACCACATACTTTATGCTATAATCAGTCGCATTACCGACAATACTAACAGCATTTATCACCACGTGTGTGCTATCAGGCATAATCATAGCCGATTCGCCAAATTTAAAAGGCAGTAAAGAATAAATCGAATCTCTGAGTGATGCTGAAAGAATGATGGCTTTGTAGGGTATATATTCCCCAAGCTCTTTCTGGGTATTATTAAGTTCGTTCTTCAATTTGTTCTGAGCTTCGGATTGCTTGGATAATTGGGCTTGCAATTGAGTGAGTTCACTTGAATGTCCCTTTTTAGCAGTGCTTAACTGAACGAGCAAATAGACAATTAGGCCAATAAGTACAATGTAAATGGTCACGGTTTTCCAACTGTATTTTGAGGGAGTAGCAATGTTTGTTGTCATGATTTTATAATTAAAATTGTACAATAATTAAATTGTTTGTAATTACCAAAGATGTAAAACAAAGCAAATATATCGAATGTCGGTTAGTAATTGAATTTAATGCAAATAATGCCGGAATATAAAAAACTATTACGCATCAATTTATTATTTCAATCTTCTGCCCCAAATCACCGACGATACCTTGGATATAGTTACGAAACACATCGTTGGGTGTGCGATGCCCGTGACCCCCTAGCTCAACGATTGCGCCAAATTTCAATAGCTCCTCCTGGTTTTCTTTGAAAGGAATAAGATCATCCTTTACGCCTATCAGTGACCAAATATGAGGTCGGTAATGTCCGTATTCTAAAGGCTCATCAAAGATAATTGGACGTTGAACCAAAGCGGGGTTCAGCAAAATAAGAGGTATATTCAAATGTGTGCCAATCTTCAAAGCAAAATAGCCACCCATGCTAGAACCGACAATCAGTTTAGGCTGACTTTTAACCGTGAAGTCAAGAGCCTGTGAATAAGGATTATGACTATCGTAATTCATCGGGACCCCTATCGCATTTAAACCAAAATAATTCAAGACATCCACCTTACCTGAGGGCAGGGAACTTTCAAATCCATGAAAAAATAAAACCATTAGCGTTTTTGTTGTTTGAAGTATGAATTACCCGAATTATTTAATTCAAGCCACATTGAAGTTGGGCTGATATTGTTTTTTTGTCTTGTTTGATATCAAATTTAAAAACGAGCATTGAAAACTCTAGCATCAGAGAAAAACTATTGGGGTTCCCCTTCAATCTCTGATACAATTCACCTCTTGATTTATCATTTAGTTTTGCATTTGTATAAAATTCAATATAACAAATTACATCGTCTATCGTGATGGACTCAACAGCATCCAACGTCCTAAAATGTTTAATGTTTAATAATTTATGCATATCAATTTAATTTATTCAACGTTCTGTTTAGACTGATTTAATCAACAATGCTTGTTAAGCAGTGAATCGCACCGCCATCTTTAATTGTTTCCTCGCAGTTAATCCAAACTGTTTCTAAGCCAAATTCCGACTTGAAAAAAATCGCAATTCGGGCTTCCATGAGAGTGTGAAAACTTTTACTCGCTTTTGAATTTTTGGATCGTGGAATAAGTATAAATTTCTCCACTACTAGAAAATTCATGTACATCCCAAGGTAGAGGTCCCAATTAATCAATTCAGCCATATCACTGAGTGCAACCACTTCATAGCCATTAGCTTTCAGTAAGTTAATATTATCTTTATGCCATTGATTATCAATCAAACTATCGAGCGAATAGGAGTATAAAATTGTTCTGTTTACGATGCGATAGATTCCGTCCAAATGACCCGTGAAGTCTTGCGGATCAGGATTCAACTGAATCACCGTATACCCTCTATCTCCGAAATAGGAATTGAATTTGGGGGAGTTATGCGCATTACTCAAAAGGATAATTCTTCTAAAATCATCTACTAAAATTGCACCACCATCAGCAGTAATATTCGATTCTGTTATCTCAGAAAAGTAGGGATTGAAAGCCGACGTTTTCGGAGAATTGGGCTCTCTGTATTTTGGGATATAATGATAATATGGCTGATAGTTGAATTTATAATTTGTATTACCAACTTTAACTGGTGAAAAATCTCTAATCCATGGATTTACTGATTCCACTATCGACAATCTGATTTTTTTCTTGGAACAAAAAGATTTAATATCTTTGGTGAAATTTTTATAACGTGAAATGGTTTCGGATGAAATTAAGATTGAAGTCATTGATTTTTGTTAAAATACTAATTATTTTGGATTAACTCAAAATCGTTTGCGGTGAAAACATTTCTTAATTTACTAATAGGCAAAAAACATCAACAATTTCATTCATTCTTGTAACAAACACCTATATTCACGGAATAAAAACATGGAAGTATTATATATATTAATTGGATTATATTTAATAAAACTACTCATAGACCCATTTCTAAACAGGAGAGTCGCAGGCATCCACAAAAAGGAAATTCTAACCAAATTGTTGATACACGATTCAATATCACTTCAAAGAAAATCAAATGAAGATCTCAAGTCACTATATGATTTAATCAATGACAACAAACGGATTTTGTTTAATTCAGCTGACTTGCTGTTTTGGGATGCCTACATAATTAATGGATCTCAAATGAAATTAGAGACAATTGCATTTGAACTAGAAAAAGGTTTAAGAAAAGGGGGAGAACATACAGTGCATACTCAAGAAGATAAAGAAAACGAAAAAAGGGGGGAAATGATACACGATATTCTGATGGGGATAGATTTAGCAAAAAAGAACGCCGCCAATTCACAACATACATAATATCCTTTACAAACATGACTACTCTACAAACACATGGTATCTTATTAAGATTAGATTGGAACAGCAACAATTGGACTGGCAAACCAAACGATGCCGACATAGCTTCAATAAATTTCAAATATGTTAAAGACAATAATGAAACATTCACGTATTTCAACTTGAATAAGGACGAGTTGTTACACAACGGATATAAATATGCCTTAGCTCCTCAACTCATAAGCAAAACTCCGCTCCGAGATGTAAAGGTTTGCTTTTTCATGAGCACAAAGGACAATGTTGATTACATTGTTGGGTTTGTTTTAAGGCCCGACTTCGGGTCGCGCAGGAGTTTTGATGGATTTCCTAAAGAAATATTATTCAACATGCGTAGTGAGCCTGACAATTTCTTCCCACTTCAGCCAAAGTCAATCAACTTGATTAGTTTTCTGCCTTCAAACAAAGCGTTAGGAACTCAGGGGTTCAATTATTTAACTAAGAACAATTGCACAGATTTATTTAAAGAAATTTACGGAAATTCACTTCCAAGCAACGTTTTAAAGATTATAAAATAATCTGATCACAAATAGTGCAATTCATAATTTCATTTCGTGATCTGCTCCAATCAAACTATTCAAACACAATTACAACCAAACCTAATTCCAATAAATACTGTTTGGTTTTCGACAATTTTACTCCCAGCAATAATCACCAAATCGATCAAACACTCCCTTCAATTCAGGTGTATCGTAGACCTCTAAGCGAATTCTGATATTTACACCATCACGCTGTACCACTTTTTGTGATTTATGCAATGGAACAGCTTCAACACTGCTTGCCGCCCACCCTTTGAACCACCGATAAATTATTGCGGGTGTTTTATCGACCAAATAATTACGATAAATCCCAACACAGTACTCGAAATAATGCTCTAAGTCTATTGCACGAGACAATCTTTCCCAGTCAAAGGTTTTAGTTTGAAATGAATCTTGATCCACCGATTCATCCACTTTATATCGATGAATTTTATCCAACGTAAAAATCTGCAATGACTGCGGCACCCATTCTGCGGTTGTCTTTACCCCCACCAAATAGTATCGATTTTCATTAATCCTAATTTGAACTGGATATACCTCCACTAACTTAGGAACTATATCAGCATTGGACTCTTCATCAACTTTGAAATAATTAAACTCACAAGCAACTTGTCGAGAAATACATCCCATCAATTTTGAAATCAACTGAACAAAGGCTGGATTTTCGGGCACCGTCTTCACAGACACCATCGCAGACTGCAGCTTTACGTCCTTGTTGGCTAAACGATGAGTCGACTTTAAATCTTCCAATACAGTTTTCACTGAGGGCAAATCTTTGTATGGGTCGAGGATACTCAACACTAACGGGACAGTATCGCGCTCAGTTGCGGCCATGGATTCGTAAGACCATTTAACTCCTGCTGCTTTTATTCGATATTGCTTATTTTCGACAACAATGTTTAGGGGCACGCCGTTCAATGCACCTTCTCGCAGAAGTTTCAAATCCTCGCGAACCATCCGCTCTTTGATATCCTTTCCATGCAACTGACAAAAGGCAATAACGTCATCTATATAGGTTTGCTCAGCCTTCCGTAAAAACTGCTCCAAAGCAGCCAACCTTGCCAACCGATTTTTATTCAACTTCAACATTAGATCAAATTGCAATATACGCGCGTTACAACCCTAACATTTTAAATTCAATAAAAACTCATCCGCCCCACCCCGGAATTCTGGGGCTGTGATGCAGCATTCGATGGGGGTTACCATTTTGGGAACATCATCGAGCATGATGACTTTTTCGTATTGGGGCAAATACGCCGTTAAGTCCTTTAGGTACTCCACTCGTCCGCCATTCCCGCAAATTCGTTTGCAGTTTTTGCGGGTATTTATAAATTCAAACGAATACTCAAATAGAACAGTGGAACGGATGATCCATCGGACGTAATCCGCCTTACTAGCCGACCATATCGCCAAGTCGTATTCAGCTGAATACCGTTCTAAAAAACCTTTCAAACAAGGCCTTTCGTACAAGTAAAAATACCCGCGCCTAGCTTTTAACTCAGCCCCTTCAATGGGTGCATAAGACGTGTGAATGAGCGTTTCATCCAAATCTAGGATTATCAATTTCTTCAAATCTCAAAATTTGCGGGCGGAAGTGCGTTATTTTCGATCAAATACCAAGTTAACAACTGAGCTTCTAATAATGAGGGCGTGTATCCATGATTCTCTTGGACATTTTCTGAGAAAAGGAAAAAGTCTACTCTTAGTTTACTGTAGTTTATCGAATTCGAATAGGCATCCAATTCATACTTCTTTTTAAACTGCATGGCATTATTAGTGTATTTGGGGCCATATCTAAATACAAACTCACTGCCCACAACATTAGATTCTTGAAAAAAATATGGTGTCCACCTGTGTTTGCGATTTGAAAACCTACCACTATTGATTGTGTAACCACCAGTTTGTGTTTTTTTAAATTTCCCAGTCAACCCAATATAAATTAATTCGTTGGTATGTTTAGATGTTTCCCAAACCACATATACACCAAACCCTTTAGGCCAAACCACCTTAGCAGTTGACTCACACTGATGTGTGATAAAACTCTTTTGAAAGAGTGATGAAATATTTTTATAATTCTCTTTAAACATAATATCGTGAATCTAATAATTTTCCCTATTCTCCAAAGCCAATAGCCCCTCGATTAGCATGACCTGGGCAAGCGTATCCAACTCACAATATTTAAGCAGCGCATCACGCAAAGCCAATCGCTCTGCGTCGCCAATGAAACTCCACTGCAACTTGTTGTAAGCCGTCATCGCGGCAGTGCCATCAGCCACCTCACCCAAATCGTCGAACAAATCCTCATCCGAAATCCCTTCAAACGACGTCAACGGCAACAATGTTTTGTAAGGATCCCGATTCTTATCATCTTGAATCCAAACATGGGTGTCAAAATTCCGACTGCTATACGCCTTTCCCTTCCCATACAAATCGGGCTGGGCGAACCGCTCGGCAACCATCGGACAATCATGAATAATCGCTGGCAGAATCCGTTTGATCGAATTACTACCCCCCGCATGCGGACTGTAATACACCTTCCTCACCAAATCAGCCATGTCCACCATGTTACGCGAGCCTTTCCGCTTCGTTTTCTTGTCGATTTCCTCCTCTGTAATCTCATCAATGAAATCCAACAGCTCATCCTGATCATCAGGCTGCAACACCGCGATATCCCTTTTGATCTTGTTCAAAACTGTATTCTCGTGGGTGGCATATCGAAAAATCGTCCCGCTGTTCGACTCCAAAGAAGCCTTCAATGCGCGCACGAACGCCAAATTGGGATATTCCCCGGCTTCATAAGAAATGAAATCGTTGTGATGCTCTACCCGACCATCGGCGTGCATAATATGATGCGAAAACTGAAAGGCGACAGTCTCATAAGGTGCCATCCCCTTGAAATACGGCAACGCCACCACGCTCGTTTCAAAATCGATCATATTCAATGGATATTTCCATTCCTGCTTGATTGCATCAAAATCATCCTTCCAAAAGATGTAATCCTGCGTCTTTTGGCGATTGGCTTCTATCTGAAACCCTCTGCGCTCAAAAGGCGTCATCCCCAATCTGCCAGGCTCAATCTTCTCGCTATTCGGCCTCAGCAACTCCGGTTCCAACAAGGACACAAACGGCACATTCTGATCCATTACTTTCTTGGCAATACTCGCACCGCCGAGACCCATCCATAAGTCGGTCACTTTCGTCGTATTCAACTGCTGGGGCGATACTTGACCTACCACATCCCACTGATGGTTCGACCAACACTCAGTAAATCCGCATTTTTTGTCCGCAAGCGCATCAGAATTTACGAATGTGCACTTTTTACAAACCGACAGATCTGGCTTACACCAATATCGCTCTTGATTGACGTAAAGATTGGCCGACCACTCGATGAATCGCTCCAGGGTGGCGAATTCCGCCGGGACGTTATTGTTCGGAACAGGCAAAGTGTGCAAGCGTTGTACAACTTCCCACATTGGCACCTCCCTGAGCAGATCAAAATTGCCAATTTGGGCCGATGTGAGACCTTCCACTACCACCACCTCTGTACGCCCTTTGGGATCTTTTTTCACTTTAAAAAGTTGGTTCAAACCGTCACGACTGGACACGGCATCCTTGTTTACGAGTAACAAATACGGCTTAATCTCAAAGTTGGGCAAGGCTTTTTGCATCACATAGGTTTGAAAGGCGATGTCATACAAATAGGGTTGCCATTTTGCCACGGGGTTGCCCTTTTTATCGAAGAATTCGTCACCATTTTTAATCGATTTCGACTTGACCTCAATCAATTTGATGACATGACCATCGCGCACCACAATATCGGCACGGATAAACAGATTGTTGTATCTGAACGCCCCTTCCGCAATCACCGCATTGGGGTTTGACTTGAGTTTTTCTTGGGTGATCCTCAAAGCCTCTTCTTCATCGAGCGTTTCAACGGTGATGTCAAATCCCTTTGGATCATCGCAGTATTTATACTTCGACATTTCACCCACTTGGTAACCGCCTTTGGCCAAAGCTTGCATGAATGGGTCATTCTGTCCTTGGTCCGCATAATCGGGATTCTTGGCATAGAACAACTTGGTGGGACATTCGAGTCCCAATTTAAATCTTCCTTTTGTGAGATAGCGTGGTTTCATATTAGTTGGCTTTGGCGATTTGTTGGAACGATTTTTCAAAAGTGAACCCGATGCTTTTGGGCGATGTTTGGACATCGTAATGTTCAGTTTCACACAATTGAATGAGGGTTTGTAATCTCGACTGGCTGAGTCCGAGCATGTTTTCTATCACAAAGCGACGTGAGATGTTGGCGATTTCACCTGGCGTACAATTAAATCGCTTGACCAATTCTTGGGCTTCTGACTGCCTGAGTCCTTTGATGGCCGATTTCCAGATAGCAATTTTCGCCGTTTCGTTGGGCGATGCAAACTGAAGCTTCATGACCCAGCGTCGCTCAAAAGCGGGATCCATGTTGGCGGTGAGATTGGTGGTTCCTATCATAATGCCATTAAAGGTCTCCATTTCTTCCAAGATGATGTTTTGAATGGCGTTTGTCATTTGGTCAACAGACGATTTTATCCCTACCCTCCGACCTATCAGCTGATCGCATTCATTTACAAACAAGATGGGCATATTATCCCCCATCCGATCGCAGGCCATTTTGTAATCGACAAATATTTGCTTGAGCTGCTTTTCACTCTCGCCGACCCATTTACTCTGAAAATCGGTTACCTCCACTTTCATGAGTGGACGTCCCGTTGCCTTGCTTAATTGCAGGGCAAATTCGGTTTTCCCGCATCCCGGTCCACCATGGAACAATAGGGTAAGTCCTTTCATCTTGGCCTTCTTTGGAAAGGTAGATTGGTACTGGGAGAAGGAGGCGGGTTTCAGCAACTCGGTGATGCGCGCGGTTCTTTGCGCAAAGGCTTCATCGAAATGCAGATTCACTTTCTGAATCTCCTTTGGCTGAATCATGGGTGTTTTGACCGTGGCGACCTTCAATCGAATTCTTTTCAAATATTCGGGATCCAATTCTTTGAGAAGGAAATCATACCCCTTGGCGGTTAGCCGCAATTCCGGCTCATACTCCACCATATTGCCACCGGCATTCTCAATCAAACCGTCGGCGATGGGCGCCCAAGTTCCTTCGAGGACTTCATGACGCAGAATATGGAGGTAGCATCGACTGAACGTTATAAAGTTGCTCAGATAACTGAAATCAAAATGATGCTGATCCAACACGGCTTTGGTGCAAACGGCGAGAATCAAATAGGCATCGTAAACATTTTCAAACAGGTTCTTTTGCTCACAGTACTGTATCACCGACAAGGTTGGATTGGCCTCAGTGATATCTTCCAACAACTGTTCTACTTCAGTGCGGGATAAAACATCATGATCCATGAGTTTTTTCTTGAAATAATCCAAAGATTCTTCCAGACCTCTTGGTCCCACGATGGATACTTTCTCCAGGTTGTTGTCATCCAAGGCTTGCAAAATGTCTGGGTGTATCGTAAAGTAAAATACGCCTTCCTCACGATTGCGCTCAATCAAACCCAGCCTTTTCAATTCCTTGATTTCTAAACGAATGTTCCGTGATTCACCATCGAAATAATTTCGCAGGATACTAACCACTCCTTTTTCGGACAATCGCACTTCATGCTCAGATCGACAATAAATCACGGCGAACACAGCGGCTCGGGCAACGCTCATGTTGAACAACTTGGACATGGCATTGATCTTGGGCAATTCCTCAATGGGTTTGACTTGCAATAACAAGCACTCCTGAATGTCGGAATAGGCATCCTTAACAACCTGAATCAAATCCAAAGCGGGGCTTTGTTTTCCTTGATTTTTTGCGAATTGGGCTATGTTTATTTTTTTCATATCAATTTAAGGGCATAGGAATTCCAGTCATCCGCGAAGGGTAAAATGAATGTGACAAGAAAGAGGAATAGTTGAGAAATAATGAATGTATATCCTTTTTTTGAAAATTCCAAATCCACATACTTCATAGTACAAAATTCCACCCGAACTATGCAATTAAAAAAATGCATAGTTGCAATTTTCTTCATCAACTACTGCCGGTCCATAAAGCAACTCCACAAATAAATTGTGACAGAGTTTAATACATGGAATCAAGTCACCCACATAACTTTATAGCAAACAGCATCCTAATACCGCAAAATATTAACTTAGCATCACTAACCCCTTGGTCCAACTACTGGGGAGTATTATTTAGGAAGATGTGGCTAGTTGTAACCCGATGTAAATATTATCTTGCTTTTGATTATTTTTGAATGGTTTATGTGTTAAATAAAATTGCGCGTATAAACCTTGCTTAATCTAATAAGCGAATAATCATAGCGCATATGACTGAGTTAGCAGAAGTAAAAATATTGTCATTTGAAATTATGGTAAATTTAGAAAACGAAAAGAAACAAGCTATTGAAAAGTTTTTAATGTGGCTGCAAAAATTAAATGAACTAAAAATATTCAATAGTCGAAGGGACTTTACATCTCAACTTGGTGAATGGTTGATAGCCGAAATGTATAATGCCGAGTTAGCAGAGAGTGGCAAACAAAAAGATTGGGACATGAAGGTTGGGCAAACAAAAATCCAAGTTAAAACACATTCAAAAGCTAAAACTACCAAAAGAGCAAATACAGATTTTAAGTATGATAAAAATGCAGACATCGACATCTTTATAATAGTTGTTTTTACTGATGAGTATAAAATAAAAACTATTTATGAATTACCTTGGAAAATAGCACTAAACCTTAAAACCACACATACTAAAGATCCAGTTATTACGTGGTCTGAGATACCAAATGAATATATTGTGAACTTAAATCAAAAGATTGGCCATAATAACCTTTTAAAGAGTTTTTTAGACACTAATTAATACTTCTGCTAACAGCGTGTAAGCAATATTGCATTTGCTTGGTTGACTGAAAAAAACGCTGACTCAGACCCTATTCGTCGCTGCAAACCGCCCCCCACTCCATCGAAACAACATGCAATTTGCTGAAACGTCATAAAAAAAAGAAACCGTTGCAGGACAACGGTTTCAAAGGAAATGAAACAATCTGAGATTGTATCGGGCGGAGAGAGAGGCGAACAAACCCGCCATTCAACTCTATATAAAACAAGGCTTTAGCTTCTAATTTTCCCATTGGAAACCCCCTTAGAAACCAAGCAGCCAAAAAGGGGGCTTGATTGTCT
>JACCDK011138374.1_pt1 | contig 24200 bp, 23 predicted proteins | sample 7445871 | NCBI WGS metagenome assembly JACCDK01 (sample SAMN15323436, study PRJNA562643) | freshwater metagenome | isolation source: river surface water | place: USA:Blue River Watershed | collected 2017-08-15 | reverse complement strand
GCTGTCTGACAAGACCGCCTTAGCCTGCATTTGTAGGTTTACATAGTCGTGAAAACCCAAAGGCTTCATCAGGCGCACAAGGGGATGAAATTGGGCACCCGTGGCATCCACCCGCTTCTGGGTACGAGGGTGGGTAGAGACCACAACCGGCAAGCCATGGTCTTCAGCCACTGCATTCAGCACTGCCACCAGTTTGATAAATGACTTATCCGATTCGATGTTTTCTTCGCGGTGGGCGCTCACCACGAAATACTGCTCGGGCTGCAAACCCAGTCGAACCAAAACGTTGGCTGCCTGAATTTGGGGCAGGTAGTGTTGCAGCACCTCGTACATCGGGCTGCCCGTCTTGATCACCTGGTCTGGCGGAAGCCCTTCGCGCAGCAGGTAATCGCGGGCGATGGCGCTGTAAGTGAGGTTAATGTCCGCTGTGTGGTCCACGATACGGCGGTTGGTTTCCTCTGGCACGCGTTGGTCAAAACAACGGTTGCCCGCCTCCATGTGGAAAATCGGCACCTTGCGACGCTTGGCTGGAATGACTGACAGACAACTGTTGGTGTCGCCCAGCACCAGCACGGCTTCGGGCTGCTCTTTAGCCAGCACGCCGTCCACAGCGGTGATTAGGTTTCCTATCGTGTTGGCAGCACCCGTGCTGCCTTCTGCACTGTTCAAAAAATAGTCGGGCTTTCGCACCCCCAGATCGTCAAAGAAAAGCTGGTTTAGTTCGTAGTCGTAGTTCTGACCGGTGTGTACCAGAACGTGGTCGCAATACACATCCAACGCGACTAAAACCCGGGACAAACGGATGATCTCTGGCCGTGTGCCTACGACCGACATAACTTTGAGTCTATTCATCGCTTAAACCTTGCTGGCAACCGTATCGGGGTTGGCGCGGTCAAAAATTTCATTGGCCCACAGCATGACCACCATTTCGCTGGCCCCGATGTTGGTAATGTCGTGTGTCCAGCCTGGAACGGTCTCTACGATCTGAGGCTGATCTCCATGGGCTTCGATGTGTTGCACCTCGTTGGTCAACATATGGCGAAAACCAAAACGAGCGTGGCCTTTGATGACCAAAAACTTTTCGGTTTTGGTGTGATGGTAATGCCCGCCACGGGTTACGCCAGGGTAGGCTGTGAAAAAACTGAACTGACCAGCGTCCGGAGTTTTAAGCATCTCCACGAACACGCCACGAGCGTCGCAATACGCAGGTACGCTGTAGGCAAACTTCTCTACTGGCAAATAGCTTACGTAAGTGGCATACAACGCACGGGTCAAGCCAGTGCCGACACGCTCCGACACCAACGTGCTGCGGCAGTTCTTGAATGCGTCGATCTGATCGGACAGCTCTGCCAGAGTTATGCTGTATTCTGGCGAGAGCATCGGGCGGCTCAATCCTGGGGTGGGTATCTGCAATTCATGCAAAAAAGCATTGACCACATCGTCCACGTAAACTAGGCGCAAACGAGCGCTAGCGTCATTGATTTGCACAGGCAAGTCTCGCGCCTTGTTGTGGCAAAACGTGGCAACCACCGAGTTGTAATTGGGCTTGCACCACTTGCCAAACACGCCGGGCAAGCGGTAGATTGCCACGGGATTACCATTGGTTTGAGCTAGCGCAGCCAATGCGTCTTCAGCAGCCAACTTGCTGCGACCATAGGCATTGTCCTGCTCAGCCTGAGCGGAGGAACTGAACAGCACTGGAATGGCTTTGCCAAGCTCCACTAGTGCTTTGCACATGCGTTGGGTCAATCCTGTGTTAACTGCGTCAAAAGCTTGCACGTCGGCCGGTCGGTTCTCACCGGCCAGGTGCACCACGGCATCGGCTCTAGACAACGCAGAACGCATCGCGGCATCTTCCTGTCCTCGTACAAATGTCAACACCTCGGTGTCTAAGCGCTCGCGTAAACGCAACACCAGGTTCTTGCCGATGAAGCCGTTGGCGCCAGTCACCAAAACTTTCATGATTATTCCTCAGGCTCTATGTGCTCACCACGAGTAACAGCTTGCATGAAGCGCAGCTTCATAAGTAAGGCTTGCATGCCTGAGACGTCGAGGCGCTCGGTATTGTGGGAGTTGTAATCGGTTGCCCCGGAAATTTTGACTTCACCCTGGTCCACGAATTTGTTGTAGTTAAGGTCGCGCAAGTCAGGGGGTACTCGGTAGTAACCGCCTAGGTCTTCAGCGGCTACCATTTCTTCGCGGCTGAGCAATACCTCGAAGAGCTTTTCGCCATGACGCGTACCGATCACCCGCACCTCATGTTCAGGCTTGCTCATCATGGATGTCAGCGCTTTGGCCAATACTTCGATGGTGGCGGCTGGCGCCCTCTGCACAAAAATCTCGCCAGGCTGACCATGTTCAAAAGCGTAGAGAACCAAGTCGACCGCATCGTCAAGCGTCATCATGAAGCGGGTCATGCCCGGGTCGGTGATGGTGATAGGCTTGCCCTCACGAATTTGCTGAATGAACAGCGGAATCACCGAACCGCGCGAAGCCATCACGTTGCCGTAGCGGGTGACGTTGATGACGGTCTTTCCGCTGCTGCGCGACTTGGCCACGGCCACCTTTTCCATCATGGCCTTGCTGATGCCCATGGCGTTGATAGGGTAGACGGCCTTGTCAGTGCTTAAACACACCACGCGCTCGACGCCACACTGAATGGCCGCTTCGAGCACGTTTTCGGTGCCCAACACATTGGTTTTGACAGCCTCCAGAGGGTGAAATTCGCAAGATGGAACTTGCTTTAGAGCTGCCGCGTGGAAGATATAGTCCGCGCCACGCACAGCATTGATGACCGACTGCTGGTCGCGCACATCACCAATGTAGAACTTCAACTTGGAGCTGTTGTAGCGCTTTCGCATATCGTCCTGCTTTTTCTCATCGCGACTGAGAATGCGAATTTCACGAATTTCCGACTCCAGAATGCGTCGTAGCACCGCGTTACCGAACGAGCCGGTCCCGCCAGTAATTAATAAAACGCGCTGATTAAACATATCTGCGATCTCTTTTAGTACTGCATTTGTTAGCGCTGGATGTTACAAGCTCTCGCGACCGACGCCGATAGTAATTCGACCCCGTTCTCCAAGGTGAAGCTCGAATTCGCAAGAAGAAATCCGTTTATCGCGATGCTTTCGCGCAACTTCTGATCACAGATCATGGTTCGCAGGGCAGCGGCAAGTGCTGTCGCGTCTTTCGGCCCAACCATTAATGCATTTTGTCCATCTATTACATAGTCCGGGATCATTCCCACCTTAGTAACCACGCAGGCTAGACCGGCACTCATGGCCTCGATCATGGCGTTGGGAAGACCCTCGCTCCATGAGGGCAAGGCGAAAATTTGGCAGTTTTGGAGTAAGTCCGCCTTCGCAGCTTGATCTAGCCAGCCGGAGAACGTCACATGGCGATCTAGACCATGCATCTCAACAAACCGCTGAGCCTTCGGCAACGCAGCACCATCTCCTCCGAAAACAAGATGGAAATCGATACGAGCGTTGCGCAAGATCCGCGCTGCGTCTAGCAACTCGAAAACGCCCTTGAACTCTTCCAGCCAGCCGAGGAACAGGATCTTGGGATTTTTCTCCGGCTGCGCGAAGTCACGACCAGCCCCAATGCGGAGATGCTCTTCCGATGCCGTCCAGTTGGGTATGACGGGCGCTGATTCGGCGGTGAATCCAAGCTCTTCGGTCGCGAACCGCTGGAAGGAAAGACCCTGGCAGAGGAACATGTCAGACTGACCCAAGGTGAAACGGACAAATGCGGCGAACCACCGGCTGGAAGCATATTGCCGTATCACCCCCCCCGCGCGGGGAAAAACCAACGACCGAACTCCGCAAGCCTGTGCTAACCGTGACATCACACCTTTTTCGATCGCGCTCGCGCCCTCGGCCAGAAATATGATTACGACATCGGGCCTTCGATAGATTACGTTGCCAAGGAAGCGCAAGAGACGCATGCCGGCCAGCAGCAGGCGAGTCGCAAAGGTCGGGGGAGGATTGGATATCTGAGTGGTATCTACCGTGCTCACGGCATAGCGATCAATGAACGATGACTCAAGAAGACGCGCGCAGACTGCCACTTGTCCGCCATAGATCTTGCGTACCTGCGATGAAGGAAACCCTCCTACGATTAGCACCCTAGCTTTGCGTTCGTTTGCCGTCATACATCCACTTGAACGTCTGATCTATTGGGTAAGTTTGTCGATCACCTGCCGATATCCGTCCACCATTTTCTGCACTGAGAAAAACTCTTCTGCGAAGCGCCGCGCATCACGTGTCATTCGCTCCAGCGCTTCGGCCGACATGGCGCTCCGCCGCTCTATGGCTGTACAAATGTCCGAAGGAGACAGGGGATCACACAGCAACCCCCGCTCCTCGTTACTGCCCAGAATCTTTTGATTGTCTGCAACCTTGGTCGCTATAACCGGGCATCCACTAAGCATCGCCTCGCAAATCACTACGGGAACACCTTCGTAAATGCTTGGCAAAATCAGCGCATCCGCATCCGCATACAACGCTCCGATATTGGATACCTCTCCGACAAATCGAAATCGCTCATTAACCGCAGAGTGCCTCTGCAGGAAATCGAGCATTTGTTGCTTCATCATTCGGGCACGTTCGTCGGAATCATCTCTACCGGCCCAGCTTACACGCGGTACAAATCCGTTTCGTTCAAAAAATATTTGCAGTGCCTGCAGCAATCTCACGCCATTCTTGGGATATGCGACGCGCCCGATAACCACCAGCGAGAGCGAGCGAGGGTCACGCAGGGGCCTCACTGCAAACGGCAGGTCGGCACAGCCATTCCAGATAGCCGATACCTTATTAGCCATACCCGGTAACGCACGAATGTAACTGGCTTGGGCGAAGCTATTGCATATGACGTGACTCGATAGAAGGTTTGCCAGATTCGCGACCATGCGCCGTGCAGTACTTTCCGCTTCATTGACTACGCTCATTTCGCAGGCGATATGCCGTGCTCGACGGCTTAAGATCCCGGAGATGGCACAGTAGACATTGGCTGTCGGCAAGAAGCTTATGACGACATCGGCATCATCCATGAGACGTCTCAACTTCTGCACCGTCTCAAGACGGAAACCGCTTCTGGTGCGTCGCTCTAGACGGTGGACTGGAATTGCTGGCAGCAGGTCGCTTTGGAAAAAACTGGAGTTGGCGTTGTATAGAAATACGGTTGAATCATGCCAAGCAGACAATCCGTTCACGATGTTGACGAAAAGCCGTTGCGCTCCTCCAGACCCCAAAGAGTCAATAACAAATAAAAGTTTCAAATAGTGTCTCCGCTAGCCATTGGCCTTACATTGTTCCTGGAAGTACTGGTCGACTGGACGGAATTTCATTGGTCCTACAGCTTTGAGCAGGGCATCGGTACGTGCAACAGAGCGATCAATTTCATTACGCTCCACATAAGAAACAGGCAAGCGGCGCTTAAAGGCCATTTCAGCCTTCTCGATCAGGTCGCTCACGGACAGGCCCGTACCGCTGCCAACATTGACCACGCCGCTGAACGTTGACGCGAGCAAACGCTGGTAAATCTCGACCACATCGCGGACGTGCACGAAGTCACGCACGGAACGTCCATGATTGGAAACCTGAAACCCAGTCCCCAGAGAAAGTGCATTGGCGATCTTGGAGACCACTGAAAACTCATCGGCACCGCCATACATATTGAATACCCTTGTGATTATTAAAGCGATGCGGGTATCAGCGAGGTGCTCACGTAGAAATAGCTCGGACGCAAACTTGAGACTAGCATACAAGTTGGTGATGTCGCACCGGTCGGATTCGGCCGCCCATGGGTTACTGCCATAGACCGACGATGAGCTGGTAAATATCACCTTGTCGATGTACTGCTGGGCATCTCGGCAAATGGCGGTGAACTCGGCCATCCGCTGGAACGCATAGCGAGCATAGGCCACCGGCGTATCCCTGCGTCCTAACCACGCACTCTTATAGTAAAGGTTGTAGACCACATTGCTACGACCCTCCTGTGCCAGAAGCTCAGGCAACTTCTGCAGCTCATCCCCGGCAATAATCTTGGAGCCTTTGACGGTCCTGCCAAGCTCGCGGGATAAATTTGATCGACCGCCAATGATCAATAATTTACTTTTATGCACTTTTCCCCAGACTACTCAACGCTTTCCACGATTTAGAAATACGGCTCTTTGCCGCATGAAGTGGTAAGCCTTCAGTCAATAGCGTACCGTCCCTTGTGCTGAAATCGGTAGTCACGAAGTAAGCCAGCACAAACCAGAATATCTTGAGGTTTGTGATGTTGATCGCCGATATCATGATCAATATCGGCACGCTCCAAATCAATGCGTAGGTAAGATTGATTCGGTCGCCCGACACGAAAACTCTCCAAAATAGAATGAGCCCCACCACAGTGATCAGCACGATCCCGACAACCCCTGCTATCGCCGCCATCTCAAGCGGAAAATTGTGGGGCAACTCAAAATATCTCTCCCGCATCAGCACGAATTTCACATAACCGTCATACCCTAGGCCGGTCAAAGGGGATTCCTTGAATGCGTCCAACGCATATCGCCAAATGGGAATCCGACCTCCTAAGTCGGTCAAATTATTCCCCTGGTTTGCCGGCAACAATCTGTCCAGCATAGGAGAAAAGGCTAAGACCTTGTTCGCAATGAATACGCCACTGACAAATACAATGATCAGTGCGTTGCGGACATTATTCCGATCCAGTAACGGTGAAATCGCCAGGAGCAACAGCACGACCATCACGCCGATCAACGCAAATCGTGTGCCAGTAACAATGAGTGCGTTCAACACAACAATGGCGGACACCAACAAAATCGCTCGCGTGCCAGTTGGCTTCCATTTGGTGCTCATGAATTTTATAGAGAACCAGCAGTAAGCAATCAGCATGGCAGCAGCCAACTCGTTCGGGTTCAGCCCCAGGAATGTCAAACGTCCTGTCTGCGAATCGGTGGTCATTATGTCCAACGTAACGAACATTGCGACCGTCACCACAGCAGTTGCATAGAACCGCATGACTTTGTCTCGAACGACAGAATCACGATGGAACTCGTCCGCCAGCAACATCAACATGACGCAGTTCAGACCAAATGAGAAGAAATAGGCGTTGAGAATGGTGCCTTTGTGCAGAAGCTGTTCAGCTCCGATCAGGTACAGGTACAAGATCACCACGACACACACCTCGGGCCTGATGCTTATGCGTCTGTGGTGTGCAACTATGTCATACAGCTTGTAGCCCCCAAAGGCCAGGGCAAACAAGAATGACAACGAGGTCTGGGGCGCCACTTGAACGCTACCTAGCGACAATGACATCACGTAGCCGCCCATAAGCAGCATTCGTAGATGCATATTGAATTTACCTAACATGCATGTGGTCAGCAGATGCCTAGATGATGGGTGCTATGTAGTTCTCGAAGGTTACCGGAATGAAGGTAGACCCCATCAGGTCAGCATAGCGAGACAGCGATGAGCGCGCGCCATACAGTTGCTTCTTTTCCAAGAACATTTCCATTTCAAGCAGCACATCGTCCGGACAAAGTCCGACGCGACCACCGCTGCGTTCCGCGATGTACTGGGCGAATTGCGCTGGTACGTAGAATCGCTCGGATAGGAAGCCTGGATGCATCTTTATGACGCCTTGACCCTGCATGACATCAATCAGCCTGTCGATCGCAGGAAAAATCTCCGTACGTGCAAGGCGCCTGGGGGCAGGCATCAGTCCTATGGCCGAAACGCCCTTCAGCCGTGGCGAATAGTTTCGCGCCATCGAGTCCAGATTGGACAGTACGTAACGCCGCTCCTTAGGCATGAGGGGGAAGGCTTCTGGCGTCAGGCCGACAAAGGCGTCGGCGTCGCCCCTAAAGTAGTGCGCAATGCTGCCTCGCAGAATTTTGCTTCTCCGAAACAGCCAGCTATTGAAAAAACCGGCGCGATATGGCGGCGACTGGTAATATGACTGCTGCCCTTCCTCGAAAAAGATAAGCCCAAGATTTCGACGGGATGCCAGCAGTTCTTCGACTTCCGAATATGCCCACGAAGCATAGATAATATAGTGGGAGTAGTTATCCAGGATTTCCCTGCGCAGCTTCCACGCAGCCAAGTTACGGCCTGTGATGCGGTTTACATAACGATCATAACGACCAACACTCAGATGCAGCTCGTGGAAGCCGGTCATCTCGGTGTTGGTATTCCGAATTCCGATGGCGCGGACACTATTCAACGGAATTCGGTAGGCATCGACCATCATCCTGGCCATGATGATCGCCACCGGGTTGTGTATTAGGAAAACATGAAGGCAATCTTCTTGGCGATTGTTTTCGACCAGCGGTGGTATGGTGACTGGGAAACTCTGCATTGTTGATTGCTCAATGGCGCGACAAGTTCCAACGCAACCAAAACAGACGGGTATAGAGCGCCGTACCTAGACCTTTCCGACGTACATGCTTCAAAGCCTCGGGTAGCGAGATCATCTTCTGCCGAAATCGATCCTGAAGGAGTGCGACTTCAAGATTCTTGATGTCTTCGTTGGTCATCGTTTCGGGATGAAGGCAAATGGTCCAGATGCCAAAGGGACGATGCTTCGGCCACCAAAGCTGCTGGGGTACGAAAGTCAAACCATCCTCGGCAAAGGGATAACAGGCGATTCCGTCGCTGACGATCCGAATCGGTGTGGCACGCTTGAGCGCCTCCAGCGTATTCGTATCAAATGCATGGCCAGGCGCAATCCACACATCAGGAAAAATACCATGGCTGCTGAATTCGGCGTAGGCCTTGGTCAACAGCTCCGACTGTGTTTTCAGATCGAGTCCGGCGAATTCGCTTCGCCCGTGAAACGGCAAAACGAGATCTTCTTTCCTCACCTTGTGGTAGAGGTGGCGGTAGCCATGCAGGGCGATAGTCCAGCCTTTTCTCTCCCACCCTTTAACGCGCATCCAGAAATTTTCATCCTTCACGCCGCGCCGCAAACTGGGATCCTCGTTGCATGGAATGACCGCCACGATGGGCTTGATGCCAAGTTTGTCGAGGACATGTTCGATCGCATCCCATTTTTCATTGTTCTGGGTTGCGCATGCGTCGTCAAGCCTGACAAGATAGCGTGCGCCGCAGGTCAGGCTTTCGACGGCGCGGCCCCATGCGGACGATAGGCTTGAAGCGGTGCGGGACTGGCTCATTTTGCCAAACGGTGCGCAATGGTGCTGCATAGCCGGGAAAAGAGCGCGAACAGCTCTTCGGCTTCCAGTTTCCTGAACTCTGGGCTCAGGTAGGTTCGGAACCGATTCTCGCCGCTGGTATTGTGGCAGCCGAGCGCGTAGTTGGTCTCGAACTGCCTGGTGAAAAAGTCGATGACTTCCTGGGGAGGACTGATCGGGCGTTTGATAAGGTCTTGGTAGGTGAGGCCCTCCTTCCATGTCACGACATTCGGCATTCCGGCATACCAGGCGTCCCCGAAGATCAAGGCCAATTTGCCGAGAATCGCCGCTTCGTTGCCAAGGGAGCCGGTGATGGTCGAAACGAATAGGGCGTTTCGCATCAGCGTCATACTGTGGACTTCCATCCCGATCAGCCTGAGTCCCTTGATATTCTTCAACTGCGCGTAGAACAGCGGGCTTCTCCCCAGGTGGCCGCGCATCGATTTGTACAGCTGCGACGGATGTTCCTTGACGTAGATTTCCACATCCTCCGGCAAGATGCTTCGCAGTTTGATCAACGCCAGCACTTGGTCATGGAATTCGTGTCCATCCGGATTGGTATTCCGTTCCGGCTCGTAATGAAGCCCGAAATAGACATACGGACGTTTCAGGTCCGGCGCCGAGTCGCAATGGGCCGCGTAATTACGGTTCAGGTATGTCCGTTTGGCATTCACCAGCAGCCAGGCGACCATCAGGTTCGAGAAGCTCGGCGAAAGCGGAGAATATTCCCCGCGCCTAGTGAATTTCAGGCGGTGATAGATCCGCGATCCCCACAGCCGGAGAAACGGCTTGGACACGTATCGCTTCAATCGGCCAGGCAGCGAGGAGGAGCGCCGCTGAACCTTGAGGTACTCGGTTTCGTAGCTATCTTTTTTCTGTAGATCCGTCAGGCCGTTTACATATTGCGCGATGGAAGAGCGGACTCGCTGATGAATCTCGTGCTGCCTGGAGACCGGTGCGCTGACCAGGCTGCCGTCGTCAAGGGATTCGAGCGTCAGCAAGGGCACGATCGGCCAAGGCTTCAGCTTGTAACAGGGAATGCCGAGGTATTTGGCGATTTCGTACAACGCATACTGCGCATGCGAATGCGGCGATTCCGTCGTGATCAGGAGGTCCGGGGCGACCTTGGCGATCGTCGCCAGGCCCCATATGCAGATGTTCTTGAAATAAACCTCGCGGTCGATCCTAGAGAATGTTCCGTAGACATCAAGCCTGTCCATCATCTTGATGGCGCAGTCCTTCGCGCGGTAATACGCGTTCGAGGTGAAGAACTCGTGGTCGTTTCCTGCGTAATCGGTGCCGGCGACCCTCCAGGGGAAATGCACCAGCGTGTCCATGGAATGCACGACGCCATTTCCGAATTTCTGGCGCGCAGATTTTTCGTGTCTAGGATCGCCGATCCAGAGTACCGGCGTCGCGATGGCTTCGTCATGCAGCCTGGACGCGAGGTCGAACCACGGACGTGCGCCGGTTGTAAAGAAGATGTATTTGATCATGCTTGCCGGAAGGAGCGGTATTTTTATAGTGCGAGCAATGGATTCGCCAGATCCACCTTGTGTTTGACCTGGACGCTTCGGTTTTCAGACATTTCCAGATAGCCGACGCTTTGCCCGAATAGCTGGCCCTCCAGCAAGTTGCTGGTCCAGATGCCGATGATCGCGCCGTTGAAGCGGTACAGGTGTTCGCGTTCGTATGCCAGACCGTCGAAACGCCCCGGGTTGAGTAGCTCGAGACCATTTTTCCCGTGGCGGAACATGGGCTCGCGTTCCTGGTTGACCGACACCACCGAATCCGACATGGTGACAATCAGGATATCGATCGCCTTGTCGACGTGCGCGCTTTCCCGCAACGGCGCATGGATACTGAGGAAGAGCACCATGTCCGGCATCCAGCCTCGGGCCTCCCTGAATTTCTCGACCGCGTGCGCAAGAATCTGCTGCGGCTTGAACGACGACGGCGCATCGCTGTGCGGGCGCAGAATTCTGAGATGCGGCCGCTGCGACTTCTGCTCCAGGGTCTGCGAGAAATCCAGCACCGCCTGGCTCTCGGAGGTGACGGCGACTTCCGTGACGCCGCGCGCGCCGAGCGCCGATTCCAGCGCCAGCTCTAGCAGCGTCCTGCCCTGGATGGTTTCGTAGGGAACGCCATCCCAGTCCGGGTAGGATTCGCGTACGGGAATAACGGCGAGGCAGGTGGGCCGGTAGCTGCCGTTCAGCGACTCGCGAACCTTGCGGAATATCTCCGTACGCGCGTTCAGCATGCGGTCGGAGTTACGGCTCAGGGATTGCTGGTGCTGTCTGTAATAGAACACCGGCACATCCAGCTGCACGCTTTTCACGCGGTTCAGGAGCTTGAACCACAGTTCCCAGCCATCCTGGGCGTTAACGTCCTCCGAATAGCCGCCGACCGTCTTCAGCGCGCGGGTGCTGACCATCGTACATGCGCCATGAGGCGGAAGGTGGCCGGAAGCGTTTTCCTCGCCCAGTTTCGGTCTGCGCTCTGCGCCCAGTACGTGCCCAGCTTCGTCGGTGTAGTAATAGTTGCCGTAGACCAGCCCGTACTCAGGATCCGATTCCAGCTTGGCGACCATCAGCAGCAGCGCGCCTTCGTCCAGCCAGTCGTCCGCGTCCAGGCGCATCAGGTATTTCCCCTGCGCCATGCCCAGCACGGTGTTTGCCACCTTCTGCAAGCCGACCGGAGCGGTGTTCCGGACGACCTTTATGCGGTCGGGATGCAAATGCTGAAAATAATCCGAGACGGCTGGGGTACTGTCATCGGAAGCTTCATCGACGACGATCATCTCCCAGTTCCTGTATAGCTGGCCCAGGACGCTTTCTATCGCGGTAGCCAGGTAGCGACCATAATTCCGGCAAGGAATATATATCGTTACGAGCGGGGCGTCTTGCATCATGATTCTCTGTTCTGCGGCTGGTGAAGAGAGGAGCCCGCGTTCAGGAAGGCGAACAGGGTTCGTTTTCCGCTCGGGTCGATGATGCGTTCCATACTCTGCACGAAAAATCCGGCATGCTTGGCCAGCAGCGCTAGGGAGGAAAAGCCGAACGCGTAGTAGTGCTCAAGAAAGAATTCCTGCCTGTCGGGCCCGGCCTCGATCGCCGCCTCGCCGTCCGGCAACTCGACATACACGACGCCGCCTATCGCCAGATACGATCTGGCCGCCGACAGGCATTCAACAAAGTTCTCGATATGCTCCAACACCTTGTTGAAGGTGATCAGCGCATATTTCTGCGGGACTTTGACGGATGGGAAGCTGCCTGCAATCGCTTTCACCCCAGCCATCTTTTCCGCGTGTTCGACGCTGACCGGATTCGGATCGATTGCGGTGACGGACCAGCCGTGTTCCCGCATGACAGCCGGAAAGACAGCCATGCCGCAGCCCACGTCTAGGACGCTTCGGTCGAGCTCCGCATGCCGTCCTTCGACATAGGCGATCACGCGGCGTACTCGCTCCCGATTATCAGATTTGTCGGCAGGGAGATTCATGATTGCATCGAACCTGCTCTTCTGCCGGCCGTAGTCGTAGGCAGCCTGGCCGTACTGCTCCTCGTAGATCCGGCTCAGATCGTGGCGGTGCCTATTACAGAACAGGCCGCAGACCTTGCAACGCCATAGCTCCCGGTAGTAGCCGGAGATGCCGAAGATGTTTTCGCCATCCCGCGGCGTTTCGAAAACGGCCAGCAATTCATGCTCGACCGATTTGCAGAGTATGCAGCTGGCCGGCTTCAGGGGTAGGTCTGGCATCTTGATAGGCGCTCGGGACGGAAGTTGTTCGATATTCCGGGTGTTGCGCGCGGCTAGGAGTAGTCCTCGCCCCGCACCATGGCCTTAAACGCAGGAATTTCGCGCATTGCGCGGGCGCCCACGACATCTCCATGGTCGCGTGCGTCGGTGCCGTGGGCGGGTCGCAGCAGGATCAGGTCCGAAGCGTCGATCGTCTCGCCAGCTTTCAGCGTGTGCCTAGCATACACGCCGCGCCTGAACGACACTTGGTGGCCGTTCGCCAGCTCGCTTTCCTGGGGAACCTTGACGCCGTTTCCAAGGAAACTCGTGATCTGCGCGACATCGGCCATCAGTTCTCGCACTTCCGGGGGCGTCAGCGACACCTTATGGTCACGGAACTCCTTGCCTTCTCGCGTATCAGTGAAATGAAATTCGATGACCCGCGCTCCCATCGCCACCGCGGCGCGGATGGCGTCCGACCCCACGGTGTGATCGGAATAGCCTACGCTTAGTCCGGTCGCCTGGCGCAGGGTATCCATCACGCGCAGCTGGGCATCGGAGTCGGGAATCGGGTACATGGAGGTGCATTGCAGCAGGCAGAGCCACTCGGGCTCGCCGTAGCGGGCATCGAACTGCTGGATGCGGTCCACCGTCTGGATGATTTCATCCAGGGTCGCAAGCCCCGTGGACAACAGGATTGGCTTGCCCCGGCGGGTCAGTTCGCGCAGGATGGGCCAGGCTGTCAGATCGCCTGAGCCGACCTTATAGATTTCCATGTAGGAATCGACCAGATCGAGCATGTCCATGTCCCACACCGAAGACAGATACTGGACGCCGGCACGGTGGCACATTTCCGCCAGTTCGACATGCTGCTCCGGCAGCAGTTCGAAACGCTGAAAATGCTTGTGGCGATCCGGGCTTTCCACCGGGCTGACAAGGGTATCGCCGCGATAGATTTGGAACTTGACGCAGTCCACTCCCGACCCGATAGCTTGTTCCGTCATTGCCTTGGCGACGCCGAAGTCTCCTTCGTGGTTGCCCCCGATTTCGGCGATCATCAGTGGGCCGGCGCGTCCGTGCCAAGGCGAAGCCAGCTTTCCCCGTGTAGCCAGCCGGTACAGCGTGCGGAGATCGAGGTGGTGTGCTTCGGGTCTGGCATCGGACAGGATGCGTGTAGCCAATCGAAAATCATCCTCGGTGTCTAGGGCTAGCTGAAAGTTTGCGGCCTCAGGACATGTCCGATTTTCGAAGACGTAGCGTCGTCCTGAATCATTGTTCTGATACAGCCACGATGTCACATGCTCGCGATGTTCGAGATCACTGACGGAACGCATTGCCTCCGCATAAAATGGAACCCGGACGATTTCTATGCTCATTCCACGTGGGAAAGTTCGTCCCGGAACATTTGTCACGAAGTCGAACGCGTCAGTGTCGGCCACCGCCAGCATGGCGCGCAGCACGTCCTTGTCGAGAAACAGGTTGTCGCCATTAATGCGTACGGCGAAGTCCCAGCCGTAATGCTCCGCACATGCTTGGAAGCGCCCGGCGACATCGTCTAACGATCCGCGGAAGCATTCAAGCCCGGCGCGCCGGCAGTAATCCGCGATCACATCGTCCGAAGGGTCGGTCGAGGTGGCGATCACCAGCGGCCGGCCGTCCGCGCCGCGGCGGATGCGGTCGACAATGTGGCCCAGCACGGTCCGTCCGTTGATCTGCTTGAGTATCTTGCCGGGAAGGCGGCTGGAGCCGTAACGACACAGCACGACGAGACCAATCTTCATTTGCGTACTCCGATGACTTTTGCAGGAACGCCGCCGACGATCGTGTTAGGCGCAACGTCTTCGCGCACGACGGAGCCGGCAGCGATGATGGCGCCATCCGCGATAGTGACGCCGGAAAGGATCAGGGCCTGGGCGCCGATCCACACGTCATTGCCTATGCGTATCGGGCGGGCGGTATTGGGCTGGCGATTGATGGGCACGCCGGCGCGGGTGCCGTGGTCGCTGTCCACGATGTAGACGAACGGCGCGATCAGGCAGTCAGCCCCGATCTCGATTTTGCTCGACGCATAGATGAATGTATGAAAGCCTATGGTCGTCCGCGCGCCGATCGAAACGCCGGCCTGGTCGTTGCACGGGCACACATGCGCGCCCGACTTGATCACGGCGTCTGCCCCGATCCGTATGTTTCTCGGATAGCGCAACAGATGGACGCAGGAGAACAGCACTACGCCGCGCCCCAGGTGCGCGCCGCGTAGCCTGTGCCACAGCCGCCGAAGGCTCGTGAGCAAAGACGAGGGCAGGTGGGCACGGAGTTGTCGATTGGTGGCTTGCGCGCCGTCGTCGTTCATACATTTACCGTTGCCATGGATCTGAAAGTCTGGCTGTCTTCCATCAGCTGGGCGAAGCTGCCTCTAGCCTTGATTTCACCCTTTTCCAGCAGAATGATCTGGTCGCAGAGGCGTACGGTGCTCAGCCGATGCGCAATCAGAATGATGGTGATGTCGTTGTGGAGGTTGTTGATGGCCTCCATCACCGCCTGCTCGGTCAGGTTGTCCAACGCACTGGTCGCTTCGTCCATGATCAGAATCTGCGGCTGGTGGTACAGCGCACGCGCTATGCCTATGCGCTGACGCTGTCCACCGGATAAGCGCACGCCGCGCTCACCAACCATGGTGTGGTACTGGGACGGAAGGTCATTCATCACAAAATCGTGAAGATTGGCGATCCTGGCTGCCCGATGCAGTGCATCCCAGTCAATATCAGCGGGCTTGACGCCGAACGCGATATTGGCAGCCACGGAATCATCAGTTAGATAGATCTGCTGCGGTACATAGCCCACCATTTTTTGCCAAGCGCGCCGGTTCTCGTCGCCGATGACGACATGATCATCCACGATGAGCAAACCACGCTGCGGCTCCAGCAGCCCGAGGATCAGATCGACAAGTGTCGTCTTCCCGCTGCCGGTAGCACCGACCAGACCTATCGTGCTTCGCGCGAGAATGTCGAGGCTGATATTCCATAGCACTGGCTGGTGACTATTCGGATAGGCGAATTCGACATTCCTGAGACTAATGATGCGATTCAGAGTGAGCTTGTCCTCAACGTTGTGGCTCAGAAAGGGATTGGGCAGATCAATCAAATCCTTGTGCAATGCATCCAAGGCCGGGCCGACAAAGCGCAACTGAGAGATGCTGGCGTAAACCTGCTGGAGAGCCGGCATCAGTCGGTAGCCGGCCAGCGCGTAGACTGCAATGACAGGTAGCGCGCTGGCAAAGCCGCCGCTCCTTACCATTAAATAAAGCGCTAGCAATAACATGCCGCCGAACGCAACTGCTTCCAATGCGAAACGAGGAAGCTGGGTCACCATATGGGCTGCTGCGTTGTCCTTGGCATAGATCGTGGCAGCTTTTGCGAAGCGGCTAATGTAGGTGTTTTCATGTCCACCAATTTTCACCTCCTTCACCGCGCCGAACACTTCGCTTATGGCGCTGAAGCGACCACGATTGGCTTCTAGCCTTTCGTGGCCAATGTTGGAGAGAAAGTTCTTGATCAATCGGTAGATGATCCAGTACGAAACACCCAGAGCAGCACATACCGACAAAGCAAGAACTGGATCGACAAAGAAAAGAAGCAATAGTAGTGCTGCCGCAACAAAACTCTGCGCGATAAGCGTCATCATGGACACCAATCCCCCATGTACGACATTGGTGACTTCCGAAAGAATAGTTTTACCCAGTTCAGCACTGTGACGGTTCAGAAACCAAACGTAGGGTTGATGCAGGTATGCCGCCACCAAACGCTGCCCGATGCTGCACTCGCGCATCAAAGTAAAACGTACCAATGCGTAAGTCGTTAGCGCCTTGAAAGCAAGCGATATGACTAGTAGCGCAAACACAAGTAGCCCCAGCATGAACAGGAACTCCTGCACCCCTGCGGCGCCAGTAAATTGATGCATTTTCGCTAGAGTCGAATTAGTTTGCACCAATTGCGGATTAGATAGCACTGCCATAAACGGCATGATTGATGCAACACCGACCGCATCGAGTAACGCCATTACCAAGATTAGAACCACCAACAGCGCCGCTCGCCCGCGCTCGGCAGGCGTAAGCAGATCGAACAGCTTTTTGACCGTGGCCATCACAAGCGCAGATCAGCGTCTTTTTGCCCAAGTACGTGTTTCAGATCGTAAACAACACAATCTGCTTTACCCAGGGTCCGAAGGCCTTTGGCGCCCAGGAGTCTGAATTCGTTATGAGCCACCGCGATGACGATAGCGTCGTAAACTCCGGATCGAGGTGCCTCGACCGTCGTGATACCGTACTCATGCTGTGCATCTTCAGCACTGACCCATGGGTCGTAGATATCGACCTCGCAGTTGTAATCTTTCAGTTCTCTGATGATGTCTACCACGCGGGTATTGCGTAGGTCTGGGCAGTTTTCTTTGAATGTGAGTCCCATGACTAGTACCTTGGCTCCTTCCACCTGGATACGCCTTTTGGTCATGGCCTTGACCAGTTGGGCAACTACGTAGGTGCCCATGCTGTCGTTCAGGCGCCGACCGGCCAGAATGATCTCAGGGTGGTAGCCGATGGCCTGCGCCTTGTGAGTGAGGTAGTAAGGATCGACGCCGATACAGTGCCCCCCCACGAGGCCTGGACGGAAGGGCAGAAAATTCCACTTGCTGCCGGCGGCCTTGAGAACGGCCTCGGTATCAATGCCCATCTTGTTGAAGATGAGCGCGAGTTCGTTGATAAGGGCAATATTCAAGTCGCGTTGGGTATTCTCAATGACCTTAGCTGCTTCGGCCACCTTGATGGTTTCAGCCCTGTGGGTACCAACGATGATGATCTCGTTGTAAAGAGCATCGACCAGATCAGCAATTTCAGGAGTGGAGCCAGAGGTGACCTTCTTGATGTTGGTGAGGCGGTGTTCCTTGTCACCAGGATTGATGCGTTCGGGGCTGTAGCCGCAATAGAAATCCTGGTTGAACTTGAGGCCGGAGTGCTTTTCAAGCACGGGCACACAGTCTTCTTCTGTGCAACCGGGATAGACAGTAGATTCGTAAATAACGACATCCCCCCTCTTGAGCACCTTGCCTACCGATTCGCTGGCCTTTATGAGAAGGGTGAGATCCGGACGCTTGTATTCGTCGATGGGAGTGGGAACCGTGACGATATAAACATTACAGGCTCGCAAATCGTCAATGCGGGTGGTGTAACTCAGGTGCTCGGCAGCGGCGAGGTCATCTTGGGTGGTCTCAAGCGTGAAGTCGTTCCCTGCCTTGAGTTCGTCAATGCGACGCGGGTTGATATCGAAGCCGACGACTGGGCGCTTCCGGCCAAATTCGACGGCGAGCGGCAGACCGACATACCCAAGTCCGATAACGGCGAGCTTAATGTCTTGCAGTCGCATTGTGTTTACACCTTGAAATAATCGCGATACCAGCTTACGAAGCGGGCGATGCCCTCCTCGACAGTCGTGGTCGGCTTGTAGTGGAACTGTTCGACCAGATCGTCTACGTTTGCGTAGGTATCCGGCACATCGCCCGCTTGCAACGGCAAGAGTTCTGTCTGTGCCTTCTTGCCAAGAGCCTTCTCGAGGGCGGAGATATAGTCCATGAGTTCTACTGGTCGATTGTTTCCGATGTTGTAGACCCGCCAGGGATCCCTACTGGTACCAGGGTCAGGCTGATCACTATTCCAATCGAGGTTATCGGATGCGGGACGGTCGAGAACACGGATGACGCCCTCGACAATATCGTCGACGTACGTGAAATCCCGCCGGTGCTTGCCATAGTTGAAGACTTGGATGGGCTCCCCCGCAAGAATGGCCTTCGTAAACTTAAATAGAGCCATGTCAGGCCGGCCCCAAGGCCCGTAGACAGTGAAAAAGCGCAGTCCGGTAGTAGGCAAGCCGTAAAGATGGCTGTAGGTGTGGGCCATCAGTTCATTCGACTTCTTGCTAGCCGCATAGAGGCTGAGCGGGTGGTCAACGTTCTGGTGTACCGAGAACGGCATGGCGGTATTGGCGCCATAGACACTGGAGCTGCTGGCATAGACGAGGTGCTCCACCGCGTTATGACGGCAACCTTCCAGGATGTGGGCGAAGCCGACGATATTGCTGTGGATGTATGCGAGTGGATTTTCGATCGAATAGCGCACACCAGCCTGGGCTGCAAGGTTCACCACGCGTTGAGGCTTATGTGTGGCGAATGCGTTTTCAATGGCTTTGCGGTCACTGAGATCGATGCGCAGGTGGGTGTAGTTCAGATGGCTGGCATGTCGCGCCAAACGCGCTTCTTTGATGGCCGGATCGTAGTAGTCGTTGTGGTTGTCGATGCCGATAACCGTATCGCCTCGCGCCAAAAGACGTAGTACCAAGGTGGAGCCGATAAATCCAGCTGCTCCTGTGACAAGAACTTTCATGACTTCCTCTCGATAACGAAGCTGGGAATTTCGGACTTAAGCTGCTCTATTTCATTTTGCAGAGTTTCATACTCCGCCTCTTTCCTCTTCAGGAACTCCGCCGTCAGCTTCGACTTCTCGGCTAACCCAGCGAGCCTGAGCATATAGGCATAACGCAGCTTGTTCTTGCTCTGGCTGAAGTTCTGCGTCTTGACCAAGCCTTTTTCAACCAGGGCCTGGAAGCAGAAATTGATCGTGCCAAGCCCAACCCCCAGATCATTGACCAGCGCACGCTGACTGACTTGAGGCGTCTGACGCAAACGACGCAGGACTTCGAACTGGATTTCCTCCTGGAAGCCAGCCAGTTTCTGCAGTGGGGATACGAGACTCAAGGTGATTTTGGCACGCTACCGCCATGCCGTTTCACGATCAGCATGCGCGGTCAGCGGGGCTTAACAGGGGAATTCCGAGCCTTGAGAGAGCAGCTTAGTGCTGCAAAAGGCTTAACGGATGGCTACATTTTGCCATACCGCCATAACTTTGAGAAATGTTTTGGCCGCGCTTCAGCCGACCTTGCGCAGGTTGGCTGGCGCAACCCTCACCCGCACTTGCTTGGACAGCAGTTCGATCAACACCATGACACGGCGCTCGCCATCGGCCATTTGATAAATGCCTTCAATGCCGGCAAAGGGCGCTTCGGTCAGGCGCACGCGCTCCCCCGTCTTAAACAGTCGCTCCGGTTCGGTCTGAACCGACGCCTCTTGCGTGCGCAACAGTTCTATCAGGCCATCATCCACCCGCGCCGGCTCGATTCCAAAGCTGACCAAACGGCTAACACCCTTGGTCGAACGGATCGGCGCCCAGCTCTTGGCCGAATCACCCTGACCCAAGCGGATGAACAGGTAGCGCGGAAACAGCGGCTCATCCGCAACGGTTAGTAGACCTTGGCGGACCTTCTCGGAGGGAATCGTCGGGAGGTAGCACTGATAACCCTGCCGATCGAGGTTGTCGAGGGCGCACCTTTCCTGCCTGGGCTTGGTATGAACGAGATGCCAGTGCATCGCCACCTCCGAAGGTTATCTTTATTGACAGCATTTTACCCTTCGGGATTGCAGCGCGGCAATGACATTCCCATCGCTCATTTGGTCTGAATTTACTATTCCGTGGCGGCGTTATCTCCTGGCACTGGAGTTTCGCTGCCATTTTCGGAATCAAGGTGGGTGTTGTCAGTGGTAGGTGGGACATCGCTGTCGGCGTCCGGATCCTCGTCGAATTCGCCATCGGCCTCGAGTTGCTGCTGCACGGCTTCCTCCATGCTGACGGTGTTCACCACCAGTTCGAAATGCTCGAGGATCTCGGATTCGTGTCGGGTGATGTAACTTTTAACGGCATCGTTGCCGAGCAGCTTGGTCAAGTAGCCTTTGGCAACCACCAGATTCAGGAGGTCGGAGCCGTAGTTTTCTTCAGCATCCTTGTACTGGGTCTGGACCTGACTCATTTCCTTTTCGAGTTTGACGATCTGCTCAATGGGCGCCAGTTGCCGGTCGCGCTCGGTGGGCTTGAAATCGGTGCGCTGCTCCGGCGGCGTGGCTTTGAGCAGGGCATCGGCATGCGCCACGGTGATGGTGTTTCTGGCGACCATCAGTTCAACCGCCTCCACCTGCCGGGCGGCTTTCATGTTGCGCAGCACCCGGGTTACATCTGGGGTGAATTGCTTGTCCTGCAGCCGGGCGATGGCCTCCGGGCAAATGCCTTCGAGCAGTTGGACCTGCAGGTTTTCGACGGCGTCAATGAGTGCATGGGCCAACTTCGCCTCCGGCAACGTCCAGTCGACTGACAGGTATGCACCCAAGGGATGGGATTGCACAAAGTCATGCAGGACGGTCGGCGCGATGTGGCGCAGGAAATGGCGGGGGTTGAAGATCTTCATTATTGGTCTCCTCCAGGGCTGGGTTACGTGTATCGACGGACCAGACCCACCACCACACCAAAGATCTCCAGCTTGCCGTTGGGACGTATGACGGAGTACTCCGGATTGGCCGGGATGAGGTGGTAGCCCTCCTGATCCCGACCGAGGGTCTTGAGGGTGAACTGGTCGTCGACCACCGCCACGACTTGTTCGCCCACGTTGGCGTTCTTGCGGCGTTCCACCACGGCCAAATCGCCGTTGTGGATGCCTGCGTTGATCATGGAATCGCCCTTGACCCGGATGAGCACGGTCTCGCCGGGATCCTGGATCAGAAATCGGTCAATCGTCATCTGCTCGACCCCGTCATCCAGGGTGGTAACAGGCATGCCGGCCGGCACGGGTTCGTTGGCCACCACCCGTTCGAAGAACCGCTCGGTGGGCGCCCAGTCTCCGTCGGGGGTGCGCTCTAGCATGCCGGCGGTCTCCAGGCGCTCGAGCACCTTCTTGACAGCCGACTTGGACGCGTAGCACAAGATTTCCATCAGCCGGGCGTAGGACGGCAGCACCCGGTGCTGGGCGTAGTAGCGCTGCAGCGTCGCCAGGTGTTCGTGATCGTGGAGGGCTTTCATGATGAGCTCGATTATAGAGAACGTCCGTTCACTATGCAAGCAAGTGTCAAAACCCGAAACAACCCCTGAGCGGACGAAAAAAATTCTGCGTTTTTTTCGCAGCCTTCCTCATCTGTACTCAGCCTTCCCCAACTCCCTTCTGGTGTTGCCATGGGCTCTTCCTGAGAATTTGCGTATGCAGTTTTCTTTCAGGAGCCCCTACCAATGAACGATGTCAACCAGACCCCGCCCGACAAGATGCGCACCGATGAACGCCTCGACGAAGTGGCCCAGTTGCTGGCCAGAGGCCTGCAGCGCCTGCGTGCGGCACATGCCCACGGCAGTGACGAAAAGAGCGCGTTAGGACTTGGCTTTTCTGGCACCCAGCGCCTTCATACGGACACGTTCAACGAAGTCACGGAGTCCCATTGATGAGCCCCTCGTCCCCCTACGCCACGCCACCGTCGGTGCTGGCCCAAATCACTGCGCTGCCAGACCTACCCATGGCAGACATCAAAGCGCTCTGGCAGGAATTGTTTGAAGAGCACACCCCCACCCACAACCGCCAGTTCTTGGAGCGACGGATTGCTTATCGGTTGCAGGAAATCGCCTTCTGCAAGGTTGACCGGCATCTGATGGACCGCAACAAGCGCCGAATCCAGGCCATCCTGGAAACCGGGCGCAACACGCAGGACAACCGCGACGCGCCGCTGATGGCTGGCACCGTGCTTGTTCGCGAGCACCAAGAAAGGGAACACCGCGTGATGGTGTTACCGGATGGCCAATTCGAATACGAAGGGCGGCCGTACCGCAGCCTGTCGCGCATCGCACGTGAAATCACGGGCACCGCCTGGTCAGGGCCGGTCTTTTTTGGGCTCAAAACCCAAGCGAAAGCCAAAGACAAGAAGAAGGGAGCGCGCGTATGAGCGATGCATTCAAACGCCGGCAGCGCTGCGCCGTGTATTGCCGCGTGTCCAGCGACGAGCGACTGGACCAGGCTTTCAATTCGATCGATGCCCAGAAAGAAGCCGGTCACGCCTATGTGGCCAGCCAGCGCAGCGAGGGCTGGATTCCGGTGGCCGATGACTATGACGACGGCGGGTTCTCTGGTGGCAACATGGAGCGTCCTGGTCTTCGCCGTCTGATGCTGGACATTGAGGCTGGCAAGGTCGACATCGTGGTGGTTTACAAAATCGACCGGCTCACCCGCAGCCTAGCCGATTTCTCCAAGATGGTCGAAGTCTTCGAGCGCGCTGGCGTGTCCTTCGTGTCTGTGACCCAGCAGTTCAACACCACCACATCGATGGGTAGGCTGATGCTGAACGTGCTGCTGTCCTTCGCCCAGTTTGAACGCGAGGTCACCGGCGAGCGGATCCGCGACAAGATTGCGGCATCCAAGCGCAAGGGCATGTGGATGGGTGGCGTACCGCCCTTGGGCTACGACGTTGAAAATCGCCGCCTGATTCCCAACGAACGGGAAGCCAAAATCGTCCGGCACATTTTCAAGCGGTTCGTGGAGCTGGGCTCGGGGACCAAGCTGGTGAAAGAGTTGCAGCTGGATGGCCTGACATCCAAATCATGGACCACCCAGGACGGCAAGCAACGCGATGGCAAGCTGATCGACAAAAGCTTGATTTACAAGGTCCTCAGCAACCGCACCTACCTGGGCGAGTTGAGGCACAAAGATGCATGGTTCAAGGCCGAGCATCAACCCTTGATCGAGCTGAGCACATGGGAAGCCGTTCAGTCGGTCTTGCAGGTGAGCCCGCGCGTGCGCGCCAACAACACCCGCGCAGCTATTCCGTTCTTGCTGAAGGGCATCGTCGAGGGTGCTGACGGCAGGGCTTTGACCGTGGCCTGGACACGCAAGGGATCCGGGCGGCTATACCGCTATTACATGCACACCCGCGAGAACAAGGAATATGCCGGTGCGTCCGGCCTGCCTCGACTGCCGGCCATCGAACTGGAGGGCAATGTCATTGACCAAGTGCGGCAGATTCTGCGTGCCCCGGATCTCAAAACCAGGGTGGCCAAGGCCATGCATGCGCTGGACCCGACCATTGATGAAGCGCAGGTGTGCGTGGCCATGCTGCAGATCGACAAGATCTGGGACCAGCTTTTCCCGGCGGAGCAGGAGCGCATCGTGCGCCTGTTGATCAAGAAGGTGATCGTCACGCCGCACACCATTGAGGTCCAATTCCGGCCGAACGGGATCGAAATCCTAGCGACCGAGATGTTGGTCAAGGAACGTAAGACCCAGGCGCAGGAGGTGACAGCATGACGGGGGTCAATATCAAGCCCATAGGCGATGCCGACATTGCCACGTCCAGCAACGGC
>JACCDK011749958.1_pt1 | contig 24253 bp, 14 predicted proteins | sample 7445871 | NCBI WGS metagenome assembly JACCDK01 (sample SAMN15323436, study PRJNA562643) | freshwater metagenome | isolation source: river surface water | place: USA:Blue River Watershed | collected 2017-08-15 | reverse complement strand
CGCGGATGTCGGCAATGGCAGCGGTGTATTTTTCCTGGGCGGTCTTGTAGACGCGGTCGAGCTGGTCGTCGCGGTTGCTCGGTCGGTTGGGCGGAATGATCACGGTTTCCAGGCCGTAGATCTCCTGGAATTCGTAGGCCTCGGTGTCCGCCGTGCCCGTCATACCGGACAGCTTGCCGTAGAGACGGAAATAGTTCTGGAAGGTGATCGAGGCCATGGTCTGGTTCTCGGCCTGGATTTGCACCCCTTCCTTGGCTTCCACCGCCTGGTGCAGGCCATCGCTCCAGCGGCGACCGGACATCAGGCGGCCGGTGAATTCGTCCACGATGACGATCTCGCCGTTTTGCACCACATAGTGCTGGTCGCGGTGGTAGACGGTGTGGGCACGCAACGCCGCATACAGGTGATGCATGAGGCTGATGTGCGAGGGGTCGTAGAGTGACGCCCCCTCCGGCAGCAGACCCTGGCTGGACAGCAGGCGCTCGGCGGATTCGTGGCCTTGCTCGGTAAGGAACACCTGGTTCGATTTTTCATCGACGGTGAAGTCACCCGGGGTGATCACGCCTTCCCCGGTGCGCGGGTCGGCCTCGCCAATCTGACGGGTCAGATGCGGCACCACCGTGTTGATCGCCACGTACATCGCGGTATGGTCCTCGGCCTGACCGCTGATGATGAGCGGTGTGCGTGCCTCATCGATCAGGATGGAGTCCACCTCGTCCACAATGGCGTAAGCGAGCCGGCGCTGCACGCGATCAGCCGGCTCGTACACCATGTTGTCACGCAGGTAGTCAAAACCATACTCGTTGTTGGTGCCGTAGGTGATGTCACTGCGGTAGGCGGCCTGCTTGTCCTCGCGGGACATCTGCGGCAAATTGATGCCCACACTCAACCCCAGAAAGTTGTACAGGCGCCCCATCCACTGGGCGTCACGCTGGGCCAGGTAATCGTTGACCGTCACCACGTGCACACCCTGACCGCTCAGGGCATTCAAGTACACCGGCAAGGTGGCGGTGAGGGTCTTGCCCTCACCCGTGCGCATTTCGGCGATCTTGCCCTGGTGCAGGGCCATGCCCCCCATCAGCTGCACATCGAAGTGACGCATGCGCATCACCCGCTTGGAGCCTTCTCGCACCACCGCAAACGCCTCGGGCAACAAGTCATCCAACGTGGCGCCCTGCGCCAACCGTTGACGGAAAGACTCGGTTTTGCCGCGCAACTCGTCGTCTGTCAGGGATTCCAATGAGGGCTCGAGCGCATTGATGCGCTCCACCGTCTTGCGGTACTGTTTCAGCAACCGGTCGTTGCGGCTGCCGAAGATCTTGGTCAGGAGATTGAAGGCCATGCGAGCAGTGCGCGAATCGGCGTCCCGTGAGGCCACGGGCTACCGCGCACAATCCTTGTGTCGAAGCCGGCGATTTTACCCGCCAGCACACCGCATAATGGACAAATGGCCAACCCGCCCCCCGAGACGCCTCCCCAGCCCGATGCCCCCCCCCGACGGGCAGGCCTGAGCGCTTCGGTGTCTGCCTCACCAGCAGCCGCGCCAGGCGCAGCCGCCTCAGCCTCTCACGCCACTGGCTCGCGGCCAGGGCCGGCTGCTCGCCCGAGCACCCTGGCGGCCTACCAGGCCCTGGGTTACAACCGCCCCCCCAAGGCCAGTCGCCCTGCCCTGCGCGGGCGGGCCGTCACGCTGGAGCGGGCCGTTCTGGAAAGCAACAACCTGGCACAGCTGAGCGCCCTGACGCACGAGTCACAACGTCGCCTGCAATCGCTCCAAGGCGTGCTCCCCCCCCTGCTCTGGGCCCAGCTGAGTGCCGGTCCCATCGAGGCGGACACCTGGTGTGTGCTGGTTTCCAACAACGCCGTGGCCGCCAAAATACGCCAATGGGCGCCGGCCATGGCGGCACACCTGCGAACACGTGGCTGGGCGGTGCAGACCATCCGGATCAAGGTGCGCTCGACGCGGTAGGCGTCACAATAGAGCCGTTACAGGAGAAGTCATGACCGTCGCCCCCTGTGTCCTGCCCAAACTGCTGACCCGACCCGGTCTGGCAGGCCTGCTCACCACGCTCCTGCTGGCCTTGAGCGCTTCAGCCCAGGACAAACCCCCTCTGAAAATTCTGGTGGGCTTTCCCCCGGGCGGCTCCGCCGATACCATGGGGCGACTGGTGGCGGATGCCCTGCGGCAGGATTTCAGCTCCATCGTGGTGGAGAACAAGCCCGGGGCCGGTGGCCGCATTGCCTTGGCCGCTGTGAAAGCTGCCAAGCCGGATGGTCAGACCGTCATCGTCCTGCCCAGCGGGCCCATGGTGCTGTTTCCGCATGTGTACAAGAAACTCGAGTACGACGCGGTCAAGGATTTCACGCCCATCTCGCTCATTGGCCATTTCCAGTTCAGCGTGGTCTCAGGGCCCGCCACCCAGGTCAAGTCCGTGCAGGAGATGATCAGCAAAAGCAAAAGCGACCCGGGCTCTGCCAGCTATGGCACGCCAGGCCTGGGCACCCTGCCCCATTTCATGGGGGTGATGCTCGAGCAGGCGGCGGGCATTTCCTTGAATCATGTCCCGTTTCAAGGGGGCGGGCCGGCCAACAACGCCCTGGTGGGCGGCCACATCGGCTACAAGTTTGACGTGGTCTCTGAAACTGCCGAACTGCACCGCAGCGGCAAGGTGCGCATCCTGGCTGTGACCGGCGGTAAGCGCGACACGCAAGTGCCCGAGGTCCCCACCCTGAAGGAATCCGGCGTGCCCATGGAGGCGACCGCCTGGTTTGCCATGTACGGTCCGGCGCAGCTCCCGCCTGACACCTTGAAGCGACTGGAATCGGCCATGGTGCGTGCCATCCAGCAACCCCAGGTGCGCGAGCGCCTGGTGCAACTGGGGTATGACCCGGTGGGTTCCACCTCGGCAGAACTGGCTGCGGCGCAACGTGCCGACCTGGCAAGGTGGGAAAAGCCGATCAAGGCCACCGGCGTGACGCTGGAGTGAGCGAATGACAAGACCCAACATCATCTTCATCGTGGCTGACGACCTCGGTTTCGCCGACCTGGGGTGTTATGGGGGACGTACCGCCGAGTTCGGCCCGGTCTCGCCCGTCCTGGACCAACTGGCTGCCAACGGCCTTCGCCTGACCGAGGGCTATGCCAATTCCCCGGTGTGCTCGCCCACGCGGTTTGCCCTGATGACCGCGCGATACCAATACCGACTGCGCGGGGCGGCCGATGAGCCCATCAACAGCAAGAGCAAGGGCAGCACCACGTTAGGACTTCCCGCCGAACATCCCACCCTGCCTTCGCTGCTCAAAGCCGCGGGCTATCACACGGCCCTCATCGGCAAATGGCACCTGGGCTATCCGCCCACCTTCAGCCCGCTCAAGTCGGGCTACGAGGAATTCTTCGGTCCGATGTCCGGCGGCGTGGATTACTTCACCCATTGCAGTACCAACGGCTCACACGACCTCTACCTCAATGAGGCCGAGCATGGCGAAGAAGGTTACCTGACCGACCTGCTGTCACGGCGCTCGGTGGACTATGTGCGACGGATGGCCGAACCTGCCCGCAACGGCCAGCCCTTCTTTCTGAGCCTGCACTACACGGCGCCGCACTGGCCATGGGAAACGCGTGACGATGAGGACGTCGCGCCGCAGGTCAAAGGCAACCTGTTTCATCTGGACGGCGGCAACATCCACACCTACCGCCGCATGATTCATCACATGGACGAAGGCATTGGCTGGGTGGTGGACGCCTTGCGCGAGACCGGGCAACTGGACAACACCCTCATCGTCTTCACCAGCGACAACGGGGGTGAGCGCTTCAGTGACAACTGGCCCCTGGTGGGCGGCAAGATGGACCTAACTGAGGGCGGCATTCGCGTGCCCTGGATCGCGCACTGGCCGGCTGTCATCCCGCCAGGCTCGGTGAGCCAGCAGCATTGCCTCACCATGGATTGGTCGGCCACCCTGCTGGAACTGGGCGGGGCCACCCCCGCCGCGAGCCACCCCCTGGATGGGGTATCCCTGGCCGCGGTGTTGCGACATCCCTCGAGCGCGGTTGAGCGCACCATGTTCTGGCGCATGAACCACCGCGGTCAACGCGCGATGCGGCAGGGCCCGTGGAAATACCTGCGGGTCGATGGTCACGACTACCTCTTCAACATCCCTGCCGATGCCCGTGAGCGCGCCAATCTGGCGCAGCGCGAACCGGATCGGCTCGCTGCGATGCGTCAGGCGTGGGAAGACTGGAACGCGTCCATGCCGCCCATTCCCGAGGACGCCACCATCAGCCTGGGCTACTCATCCAAGGACATGCCGCAGCGCTGAGCGCTGACAGGAGGGACCATGCGACTCAACCCACAAGACATACGGCGCTACCACGATGAGGGCTATCTCATCCCGAACTACCGGCTCGAGCCTGAATGGCTGCAACAACTGCAGCAGACGCTGGATCAGCTGATTCGCGACAACCCCGGCGTGCGCCCCGAGAAATTGGTCAGTGCGCACATCGAGGGCATGAACGACGAAGGCGTCAAAGGCAGCCAGCGTTTTCTGGAACTGGCAATGCACCCGCCCATCGTCGACATGGTCGAGCAACTCATCGGACCGGACGTGATCCTGTGGGGTTGCCACGTGTTTTGCAAACCGGCGGGTGAAGGGTATGAAACCCCGTGGCACCAGGACGGTCACTACTGGCCCATTCGGCCCTTGGCCACCTGCACCGTCTGGGTGGCCCTAGAGCCCAGCACCCGCGACAACGGCTGCTTGCGTGTGATTCCCGGCTCTCACCGCGACCACCAGCTGCATCCGCACCTGCACGAAGACCGCACCGACCTCACCCTCACCCAACGCATGGCCGATGGCACCTTCGACGTCAACCAGGCTGCGGATCTTGAACTGCAACCCGGGCAGATGTCCATGCACGACGTCTACATGGTGCACGGTGCCGAGGCTAACCGGTCGGGACAACGTCGCACCGGTGTCGCCTTGCGCTACATGCCCGGTTCATCCCTCTTTGATCGCAGCCTCACCCCCTCGCAAGGCAAGACCGGCGTGCAGGTGAGCTTTGCAACGCGGCCCTTGTGGCTGCTACGAGGCCAGGACCGCACGGGGCGCAATGACTTTGCCGTGGGGCACCGGGCAACGCCCACAAAAATGGCCTGAACTCGTCACTGGCCTTGGCACAGATCTGCTCGATGGTTGCGATGACTGCGATGGCAACCGGCCCGCATTACTGCCGCGCTCTTCAACTGCATACCATGCTGGATATATGAATCAAACAATTCGCGTTGGCATCTCACTGACAAATTCAAAAGCCTGACTCCCGAATCAAAACTGACAACGCTTGTTTCAAGTAACGTGACAGCGGAGACTCCCAACTTCCTCGAATGGTAAGTTTTCCACGCCAGGATTGTTGGCGCAGTGTGTCGGGTAGCTCATTGCATTCCAATACCACCCGGTAAATGGCTCTTTCGGGGTATTGTTGCGCATGTCGCTCGCGGGTCAAAATGTGCCCCCCCAGGTGCGAAGCCAGTTCGGGGCGCAGCAATTGGCGCGACGAGTCCTGATCGATCGCCGTGACCTGGAGATGCAGGGTTGAACCACTGGCAGGGTCGGTGATGAAAAGAGCCGAATCGCCCAAACTGATGCGACGCACGTCATCCTCTTCCAGCCAGCTCTCTACCAACCAGCGACCTTGATCGCTGACCAGCAAACCGATCCGTTCTTTGCGGGAAATCCATTGACCGGTGGCGAGATCAGGATCCAGGTCGCGCAATTGACCTGCAAATGGGGCCCGCGGCTGGTAGCGAGATTCTTCCGCAGCAATACTGGCCATTTCAGCTTGTGTCGTGGCTAAATTTTCCTGAGCCGTTTGGAGAATCTTTTTCGATTCAGTGTCCATACCCGCGGTTGCCGCTAGCCACCTCTGCTGTTGAAGGCGAGCCTGTGTGCTGGCTTCCCGCATGGACAATTCCGGCATGTACAAAGTCAAGATGAACGCGTCTTTGGGAACTTGAGAGCCTTCTTGGAAGGGGAGTGCTTCGATGCGCGCGCCTGCTGGTGCGTAAATAGGCCATATGTCTGCGGGGCGCAGGATGGCAGAAACCTGGACACGTGAGGGCCAGGGCACGACCACCAGCAACAGCATCAAGACAGCGATCCACAGACTGCGTTGTGTTGATCGCTGATGACGAATCTGGGGCCACCAGGCGTGCCATACCTTCAATTCCTGGTAAATGGGTAATAAGACGAACCAGACAATCTCCACTCCAAACAGCAACACACCCAGGGCTTTGAAAAAATAGTAATAGACAAGTGCCGCAATGCCCAAAAATAAAACCAGGCGGTAAATCCAGGTGCACCAGGCAAAAAAAATCAAAGCGCGATGCTTGGCGGGCGAGAAGTGCTCGGGCTGTGGCGTGTGCAGACCGAATAACCACTCCCGCAATTGCCATCTCGCCAACGAAAAACTGCGCGCATGAAGGTTGGGCATATCGAGTGCATCCGAGAGGATAAAGTACCCGTCAAACCGCATGAACGGACTGGCATTGATCAACAAGGTGGAAATCCAGCTGGTCGTCGCCAGAAAAAACATGGCCGACTTCAAGCCACCATCGGGTAGCAGTGACCAGGCCAATGTGGCCCAGACCGCTACCGTCAACTCAGTCAATATACCGGCGCTGGCCACGGCCAGACGTTTCCAACGGCTGGTTAGTCGCCAGGTTTCATTGGTGTCGGTATAAGCCACTGGCCACATCACCAGAAAGGCCACGCCCATGGCTGGCACCCGGCATCCCAGTCGCTTGCAAGTGTAGGCATGGCCGAGCTCGTGCATGATTTTCACCAGGGTCAGCGACATGGCGTAGCTAGCAAACCCAGTCCAGCTGAAGGTGTCGACGAAAGATGCAGTGAAAACATCGATCTGCCGACCTACCATGAAGAGCGAGACCAGCAATGCAGCCAGCGTCAACGTCAGAAATTGACGGGTGAAAAAGGGTCTGACCCAGGGCAAAGTACGGCCCAACCACGCATCGGGGTTGACCAAGGGGAGACGGAAAAACAAGTAATGGTGTAACAACCAACTCCACCAGCCTGAATGCAGAGTGTTCCACCGTTGAGCCATGCGAGAAGCGCCGTCCATGGTTCGCTGTTGAACAAGTTGATGATCCACCATGAACTGCACCACAGCTTGCACATCTTGCTCGCTCATGCTGAGCGTCGTGGATTGGCTGATGCTGCGCGCGATTTGCTCACAATCGCCTGTACTCCAGCGTTGCAGCACTTCGAAAGTCGGCCAGTCGATGCGAAAAAAAAGATTACGAGCTGGATCATGCAACGTCCAGCTCGGCTGACCGTCCATCAAACCAGGTCCAGCCAGCAGATCCAGTTCTTCGCGCAGTGCGGGCAGACTCATGACGACTACATACCCCAATATGTGCGCACAGCCGCGATGGGGCGTCGCAACACAGCGTACATCAACGGAGCCCAAGTTCCCTGGACGCGTACAGTGCCCTTCAATCCAACGCGATGATCTGTGGACTCTGACAACGATGCGCGCAACCGATAGGCGTAAGTCCCATCAGGCCGTTGTACGGCATCATGCGCCAGATAGCGCATCTGCGCCGACACGGGGGACAGAGGGCTGGCATTGAGGTATAGATTCACCGACGCTTTTTCAGGCAATTCGATCGCATCGTTTAGTGGAATCCACGCTTCAATTTCAATATCACCCGGTGTCGCGATACGGAGAATGCGTTCGCCAACGGCCACCGGTTTGCCAACCCACTCGCTGGGATCGTCCATCAGCACGATGCCGGCTTGAGGCGCGAGAACGGTGGTTCGGTGTTGCTGCTCTTGAGCAAATGCCAACTCTGCCCGTTTCTCCTCAATTTTTCCGGCCAACAACGCCAGTTGAGCTTTGGATTTGGCGTCACTCAATGCCATTTGATAGGTCTGACGGTACTCGGCTTGAGCGGTGGCCAACAACTGTTGCGCCACCTCGGTACGTGAGTTAATCAATGCCTGATCAAAGCTGAACAACGGTTGATCTTTTTTCACCAACTGGTTGGGTTGCACCTGGAAGTTATCGATCACAGCGTCCAGAGGCGAGCGCATGACCAATGGATGCGCCGGCACCAATTCTCCTGGTGCCAACACGGAAAGTCGAACCGGAAGCAAGAGGACAGCCACTGTCAACATCGCCAGTCGGTGTCGCCGCTGTCGGTGCCAAGCCACATCAGGTAGCGGATTGAGCCATCGTCGCATTCGCCCCAGCCATCCCGACCAGGTGGTGACTGTTGACTTATGTAATGCGCGGAATGCATGCCACCACACGGGAGACCAAGCTTGTAGCTTGGTGAGATCCTCCGCAAGCCAGGGAGATTCGCGAATCCACAACGTGCCCCCCTGGCACAGCCCTTTGTCCTGACTCAAACCATCGGGAATCCACAGCGCATGAGCCGGCCACCAATCTTCCCAATCCTTTGCTAACAGCTCAGGCAAATCTTGCGCCGTGAACACACTGGGCTGATCTGCTGCAACGCTGGACAGGTGACGAGCCACTTGCCGAACCCACAGCACATAAGGTGCATTGGCCTCAATCTGAACCACACCAGAGAGTGTGTAAACGTCCTCGTCACGCAGCCACAAGACGGCCTGCCGATACTCCACCAGGGCCAGTGTTTGATTGACCAGCAAAAAACCCAGTTCGCGATCACTGCTGGCTTGCCGGGCCAGCTGGGCCAACTCCCAAAGTTGAGGAAGGGTCGTCAATGGATTGAGGACTGATGGCGCATTCATCCTGCATGGGCGGGTTCAATCACCATGGGGCGGCCTGTCATCTCAAGGCTTGGAGCGACCGGCACCGCTGGTTCTCCGGTACCTGATGTGAGGACAGCGGAACGTTTGGCTGCCAGTCGAATCTTTTCACTCAAGCTGTTGCGGCTTTGCGGTCTGGATTGGTCAGGTGTTTCGTCGCCAATGAAGAGGCGGAAGATGGAGGTTGCTTCCCGGCCATCGTCGTCTCGAGCGACCACTTTCAATTCCACTTTGCCTTTGAAGTTGGCCGGTGGGTTGACTTCAAAAGTGCCAGCTTGGGGATCAAATCTGACCCAAGCAGGCAAGGGTGCATCGTCTCCTTGCTTGGCTTGCAAGCTGATCACAGCGTCTTGCTTCGAATGAACGAAGGCGTCGTAAGGCACGCTGAATTTTCCGTTGCTGGCACCTTGCTCGACGAACTGATCGGTGATGCCTTTGTTGATGGTCAGTCCGGGTGGCGCGTTGTCGATCGCGATGATCGGAAACCCGGAGTTGCTGGTCAGGATATCGCCGATGTTGGTGGTCGGCAATTCGGGGGGCGGTGCGAGCTTGTTGGCCAGCGGTTGTACCGCTGAGTTGAACGTTTTGGGTAACGCAACGGGCAGCGGCGCTGCAGGTTCGGGAGCCACCACAACGGGCGCAGCAGGAGCCGGGGGAGGTGCGGGGCGGACGATCGGCCTAGGTCGATCATCATCCACGCCTTGAGTGCTGCTCGCCGGCATAGAGCTGGTCAATGATCCATCGTATCGGGTTCCCGTGCCATCGTCGATGATGGAGGAATCTGCCGCAGCGCTCTTGCTCGTGTTGTTCGAGTAGTTTGCTTTCAAGGAAAAAGTCTCTGCACCTTCATAGTCGCTGTCGGCTTCCGAGGCGATATTCACGCGAACGAAGAACGAACCACCAGCGGGCACCGTGGGTTTGTTCGAGGCGTCGTACGTGGTCCATGTCAAACCACCGTCGGTAGAGAATTGGAACGTGAATCCACTGATGGTGGCAGCCTTCCCCGAGGAGGCCGCTTGCAAGCCGATATCCATGGAGTTGCCAGGGATTCCATCGACTTTGAACATGGCGTAAGGTGAGCCTTCGTTCACAGGGCCGTAGGCGCTGACGGAGACCGTGCGATCATCGTTGAGGGTGATCGAAGGGTCGGTGGATGGGGTGCTGCTGTTGGTGGGGTTGGCGTCGGGGAAATAGGTGCCTGTGCCATCGTCCACAATCGTGCCGGTACCCGTACTCGATGTGCCGCCCGAGTTGGTGGCGCTGAGCGTGTAGGTATGCGCACCTTCGTAGACCCCATCGTTGACAATGGCGTTGCGTACCAGCAATTTGCCATTGGCGTCCAGATTGACCTGGGCACCGGCTGTATAAGCCGTCCAGGCTGTGCCATTCCAATATTGCAGGCTGGTGCCGAAGTCGATCGAACCATCGGTGGGCGAGGTGGCACCACCGACCGCCGCGCCATCGCTCAGCGCCAGGGTGACTGACTGATTGGCTGCGCCTGTGACAGTGAACACCGCATAGGGGGAGCCTTCGTTGACCGAGATGCTGTTGACACTCACGCTGGCGAATCGATCATCATCCAGTGATGTGGAGATCGTATCGGGCGTCCCGTTCGTGAACGTGCCTGGATATTTGACACCTGTGCCATCGTCAATGATGGTGGCAACACCGGTCGCAGACGTGGTACGGCCAGTCAACGTGGCATTGAGTTTGAAAGTCTCTCCGCCTTCATAAGAGGTATCCTGTTCGGCGACGATGTCGACACGAACAAAGACCTTGTGATTGGCGTCAAAGGTTGGCAAATTGTCGACGTTGTAATTGACCCAAGCTTGTCCATCCCAAATTTTGAGTGTCTGATTTTCAAGGATGTCGGCTTTCCCTTGAACTGCACCGCTGTTGCTCTCGTCAAGAAGCTGCAAGCTGACCGTCTGGCCAGAATTTCCCGTGAGAGTGAAAACAACGTAGTTCGAACCTTCGTTGACAACAGGACTGTCGATGGTCAGACCACGATCATCATCAAAGCCGACACCTGGCCCACTTGTGATGGTGACGGTGCCATCATTGATGTTGTCAAAATCGTAGATGTCGCCAGTTCCATCGTCATAAATGCTGGCTGTACCATAGATCGCAGTGTTGGAGCTGAGTTTGGTGACACTCAGATTGAACGTGTGCTGTCCTTCAAACAATGTGTCCTGATGGATGGCCGTTCGCACCAGCAATGTTGTGCCCGACATAGTCACGGAAGAGTTGTAAGCCGTCCATGCAGCGCCGTCCCAGTACTCCAGATCGGGGCTGTAATCTTCTGTGCCGTCAGCAGGGTTGCCGTCGCCAGCAGTAGCCGTCCCATTCAACAACGACAGGCTAAGTACCTGATTCGCATAGCCTGTCACAGTAAACATAGCCCAAGGAGAGGCTTCGTTTACAGCAATGTTGTTGACGGTCACAGGGCGATCATCGTCCAGGTAAGTTGGGTAGCCTGCGTCGCCCGATACGTTGGCTGCCATCGCGTTACTGGTGCCGTTGTTGCTACTAAGGAAAACGCTGCCCTGTCCATTGTCCAGAATTTTTGCGGTACCGTCTGCTTGAATGTCACCAGCATTGGTCGTGATATTGGCTGTGCCAGCAGCATTTTTGGCTGTGAGTTTGAGAGTTTCGTATGAGCCAAGCGTGGATTCCCACACGTTATCTTGCAAAATTGCTGTACGTACCAGCAGTTTTCCATTGTTGGCACTGGTATCGGGAATCTGTATCAGCCCGCTCGTGTAATTGACCCAATTCGTTCCATCAAAGTATTGCAGATTGGGTAAAAAATCCAAACCTGTTGTGGCGTTTCCGTTCGCATTTGTTGTTTCAGACAGAGACAGGGAAATCCACTGCCCCTCGGCGCCCGAGACCTCGAACATCACGTAGGGTGAGGCTTCATTGACGACGCTACCCTTGACGGTGACAAGTCGATTATCTGGATTCACCGTGATGGCAATCGAGTCAAAGTCAGTGGCAGTGGTTGCGTCAGTCGTTTGAATGGTCAACACATCATTGCCCACGAAATGACCCGTGGCGGTGTATGTCAATGTATCCAGTACGGCATTAAGAGCTGCTTGATTGTCACTGGAGACGGTCAGTGTGACTGTGCCGCTACCGTTATTACTCACGGAGACCTGAGCGCTGTACCCGGTATTGCTCACGGTTAAAGTGCCATAGTTCGCACCAAGGACGATGGTGCGTATGTTGCCGTCTGCATCAGACACGGATAGTGCGTTTCCATTTGCGCTACTGAAAGCCAGTGTCGATTCGTACACATTGGTCAGCGTCTGTGCCGCAGGAACAGTGTTCACGGGCGGATCTGCAGCGGGAGCCATCGTCAGCGTCAAGGTCGCGGTTGCTGTATCGCCATCAGCATCTGTAATGGTGTAGGAGATCACCGGAACGACACCACTCCAGTTAGTCGATGGAGTGAAGGTGTAGGCTCCGTTGCTCGCGATCTGGATAGTGCCGACGCTGGCGCCAGAGGCATCGAGTATGTTTTGAGCGGTGCTTCCGGGACTGTAGGTGACGAGGGATCCGTTGCTCAAATAGCTGAATGCTGTCACAGAGAAGGACGTTCCATCTGGATGGCTGTCATTGGTGAGCAGATTCCCGGATTTGGCTTGATCCTCTGGGACCGTGGCGATGTCATTTTGCGCAGCAGGCGGATCATCTCCGGCTTGTATGCTGATCGTGAGGTAGGCGCTGTAGACGACGTTGTCAGACCCTAGTCGGTCGTAGCGAATGACGGGGACTGGACCAGTGTAGTTGTCTACTGGATCGAATACGAATGTCCCGTCAGCATTGATCGTGAGCAGACCCACACCAGCAATGCTCGTTTGTGTGCCAGCTGTCACGGCCGATGCAGCGCCATCGACTTGGAACTGCGTGATGTTGCCCAGTGTCACACCATTTGACCCATTGCTATCGTTTGTCCTTAGGTCGGCGGTGCCTGAGACGTAGGCGCCCGAGTCCTCTGCAACGGTAACAGAGTCGTTGATCAAAGAGGGCGCTGAAGCGCCGGTGATTCGGATGTTGATGACGGCATCGTCTGTGCAAGAGCTGTCAGTGGCACGGTAATTGAATTTTTCTACAAACACTGAGCCATCTGCAAGACTGTTCGATGTCAAGGTGTATGTGTAGGCCCCCGTTGTGGTGTTGATCGAAATATTGCCGTACTGACCAGTCAGGGTGAGCGGGGAGGCCGTGCTGGAGAACGACAAACTGGCGCCAGACCAAGTGACTGCGGAATTCACCGTGATTGCCGTAACGTCTCCGCTGGTGTTTTTGGTGACAGACTGGACGGTACGAGTTTCAGTGCCGCCGCCGCTCAAGGTGGCCGTCACGGACATGCCTGCCGAAATGGCGCCGCTGGATAGGTTGGTGATGTTGACAGTGGTACTGCTCGGGTTGGTTGAGCCAGAAATGGAAGACGTCTTGTAGAGTCCCGTGCTGGGGTCCGCATTGGCGCCAAAACCGACATTGGTCCCGTTGTTGAAGACAATTCCTTGGGAATTGTCGTTGAGACTGACTGATTGATTAACGCCAGACACGACAATTTTGAACGTGGTGGCGCCTGCAGAGTTATTGGCGACCAGCATATTGTAGAGACTGCCGTTGTAGTTAACTGTTAGTCGAACAATTTCTCCCGTTGCTGCGGTGTTTGCCGCCACCAAAGTTTTGGTGGTTGCGCTGCCATCGTCATCGAAAAATACATAGTCACCAACCCCGACTGAATTAGAGGTTGTAAAAGTGTAGGTGGAGCTGCCCGCTGCCGAGCCTGTCGCGGTAGCATATGAGCCACTGATCGTGAGGGTGGTATTGTCTACGTCGGTGTCGTTGCTGAGTGCATTGCCAGTGACGGTGCCGTAATTCCCGTTGGTGAGTACCGTCTCGGCAACTTGGCTGAAGTCATCATTTGCAGTGGGTCGATCGTTCGAGCCCTGGATCGTGATCGTGAGTGTGCTGGAACTGGTCAGGTTCGCAGTGTCTTTTACGGTGAAATAAAAGACATCAGTGGGCGTGCTGCTGCTGTTCAACGAGTCCACCGCTGGAATATCGTTATCCAGTACATACCGGTAGGCGCCGTTGGCCTGGAAATACAACTTTCCATACAAGCCCTGAACGTACACCTCGGTTGAGCCATTTGAATTGGTACTGCTGCCTTGAGATTCGTTAATGACCTTGGAGATAGTCAAGCCGGCGATGTTTTCATCGCTGGCGCCTGACAGCAGGTCGCCAGATGCACCCGAGCCCGCCACATCACAACCGGCTTCCACAGCATTGGCTGTGAGCGTGCCAGCTGTTGGCGCATCGTTGGCGGTCGTGACTGTCAAGGCCAATGTGGCAGTCGCGGTGGTTGTCCCGTCACTGACGGTGTATGTGATAGTGGGAACGACACCGTTCCAGTTGGATGCAGGAGTGAATGTGTAGTTGCCATTGGATGTAATTTGAATAGTTCCAATGGCATTGCCCGAGCTGTCAAGAATCGATCGGGTTGTCGAACTCGCCGAGTAGGTTACCGTACTCCCATTGCTTTGAAAACTGAACTGTGTGACTGTCAAGGCGTCGCCGTCAGGGTCAGTGTCGTTAGCCAGAATATTTTTGGAGATCGGGGTGTCCTCAGGGGTCGTCGCCGTGTCATTGACAGGCTGAGGAGCATCATTCACCGGAGCAACGGTGATCGATAAAACGGCAGTTGAAGACCCTCCTTTTCCATCACTGACCGTGTAACTGATCGGCGGCACGGTTCCGTTGTAATTTGCAAGCGGCGTAAACGAGTAACTTCCATCTGCATTGATTGTGATGGAGCCTACGCCGGTGATGGTTGTGGGTGAGCCCAGGACAAACGGCCCTGAGACACCACTGATGGAGTAACTGGTGATCGTCAATGCGTCCAAGTTAGAGTCAGTGTCGTTGCTGAGCAGTCCGGTTGCCGCCGACACGGTGGTGGTGCCACTGTCTTCATTCACGGTCAGCTTGTCATTGGAAGCCAGCGGGGCACTGTTGGCGGTGACGACGCTGTTGAGGGCCGAGTCCACTCGATCCGATGAAGAGCCTACCGATGCAACCGAGATGGCACCCAGATTCCCGTCCTTGAGGTTGTTGATGGAGTAGTTGGTTCTGGCTTGAGAGTCAAACCAGCTTTGATCCACCACGAGCAAGAAGCCACGGTTGTCCAGTACGCTGCTGTCGCCGTCTTGGTTGCCGTCTTGCTGAGCCCAGTACAAACCGGTTTGACCATTTCGGTCCACGAAATCGGCGTCGGTCCAAAAATAGAACCCTCGAACAACACCATTGGCTTTGATGGGACGGCTGATCCAGCCGTTGTAGGTGTTCCCTCCAACCACAATGGATGTGGCAGAGACATCGTTACCGCTGAAATTTTGATTGCCTGTTCCATCTGTGATTCGGACCGTACCCAGGGGATTGGTCACATTGAAGTAGTGCAGGTTCTGTTCCTTGTCTGACCACCGCTCGTTGGTGTCAATGGCCGCGTTCACCACCCCGCCTGAAGTGTTCGTGTTGTTGTTCAGGTCGTACACCATTTCATAAGCGTTGGTGAAGTTGAAGGATGCAAACTCCACTGCATAGCTGACGCCATCGACAGTGACCCATCCTGCGTCGCTTGCACTGACGTTGGATGTGCCATCGATTTGCCCTACAACCACGCGGGCAAAGTTTTCGCCCTCATCTTGCGGCGTGTCGAAGCCAGGATTCAACACACTGTCCATCCAATGTCCCAACTCCTCAATCAGCACATTTGAAATATCTTGATCATCCATCAACCCCATCCAGAAAGGGTTCACGAAAATGGTGGGTTTCCCCTCGGGTCCGTTCGAGGCGAATGCGGCAATGGCGGTCAGCTGACTTGCTTGGTCCATTGCCAAAAGTTGAACAGGCGCTTCGCCCTGGCTCAAGACTTGACGAATCTGCCCCAAGCGTTCTGTCCATATTGCATCAGGTGCAGACTGTCCACCATTGAAGAGCTTGAAAAGTTCCTGTTCAGACGCCTGGGATACGAATTGAATGACTTTTTTCTGTGCCAACTGTTCGGCCTGAACAAGTTGACTTGAGGTCACGATATTCACGTCAATGTTAGACGCTGCATCCAAAGGGGACGCTGTTTGCAAGGCATCTACTGCCCCCGCTCCATCAAACATGAACCGCTGCTCCAGCGCCATCAAGCCAGATGATTTGCGCTGTTGGCGCACGGCAGAGCGGACAACCGGTCGACCATTCAATGGGGGGGTTGTACTTTTCTGATTCATTTCAATCTCCCAGTCCGCATTCAAGCGGGATATTCCTGGTTTTCCAACATCACTGCTTGGGCGGAGCTATTTGCACGCGTCCACTCATGCCCACCATCAATTCAGGAAACTTTCCATTGATTGTGGCGACGGCCTTGATGGACTGACTCACCGGATCTACCCGCGCACCCAGTCGGATAAATCGTGCTGGATAGGTCTTGCGCGTCTCATCTATCTGCACCTGGAACCCGCTGCCCACACGCAACCAGATGAGCCAGGATGACGGCACCAAAAACTCCAATTCGAGGACGCTGTCATCAATAATGTCCAGAAGAGGTTGGCCGAGTTGTACAAATTGTTGTTCGCGCGCTTTTTGCTCAGCAATTCGCCCCGCGAAGGGAGCAAGTACCTTGCATTTTTCAACCACAGCTCTGTTGGAGCTCATTTCGGCTTTGGCCTTAGCAAGTGCGCTACGAGACAACTCCAGTTCCAGCAAGCCGACAGAGTTAAGTTCGGCCAAACGCTGGTTGGATTTGAAAGTCTGCTCCGCTGACTCCACTTCAGCTTCAGCTTTCTGCAGCTGAGCCAGTTGAATGCTGCAGTCAAAACTCACCAACGTGTCGCCAGTACGAAATGAGCTCCCTTCAAGCAAGGGCAACTGATTGATCTTGGCTGGGATTTCCGCTGCAATCGTGGTGTATCGGCGCGGCATCAACTGAGCTCGAATTTCCTGGCGCTCTGACGCCGGCCTTGTGGCTGAAGTCGCAGTTGAGGAGACGCTACTGTTGTTGAGCGAGTTTTGTGCCCAGCCCCAGCTTGGGATACCCAAACTTGACCAAACAACCCAGCACAATACAGTCCAATGCCTGTTCAAAGTCAACCCCCTCACTTGCTGCCGTTGTTGATGACGACCGGAATGGGCTGAGGCACGTAGTTTTGAAGATCAGACCATTTAATGCCTGATTGCGCTACCTGAGCCGTCAATTCGCTCAAGGACAGCTCATTGGTGCTGCCAATGTTGGGCTCCAATCCCAACGTGGCAATCAGGCGATTCTCTGCAGTCTGCACCTGAGCCAACGCCTGGTAACGGCGCAGCAAGCTCAAAATGGCGGCCGTCTCATTGCTGACCAGGTCCAACTTGCTTTGCGCCTGAGCTTGCTGGCGTGAGCGCATCAACGAAGCAATCTTGTTGTCGGTGTCATAAATCGCTTCAGCACGATCAAATTGCGCGCGTGCATTTATGAGCTGGAGTCGAGCCAGGTGGACCTGCGTGATAACGCCGAGCTGAGTGGCCATTCGCTTTTGATCGGCCAGCGCCACCCCTGCTTCAGCCAGTTTGATTTGGATCGGGCCTGTGTAAAGGTTCAATAGATTGAAAGATACCTGGGCGCTGGCCTCGCGCCATCCCTGATTCACCAGGTAGTTGTCCGTGTCGAATTTTGCGCCATAGTTGAAATTCAGGTTCGGGAACAAACGAACCAAGGTGCGACGAGTTTCGTCGCGTGCAATCCGGGCGTTGTAATGTTGTTCACGCAAGTCCGCGTTTTGCTGGAGTGCAATCTCTTCCAGCTTGGGAACCGAAATCTCCAGGGCTTGGGCCGAGATATTTTTCAGGTCAGTTTGCGCGATCTTGATGGTGGCACCAATCGGAGCATTGATGAGTGAAGCCAGGTCGACCATGGCCGTCGACAATTCCTGCTGGATGGCTTCAAGCAAACGAACGTTTTCCAGCAATTGACGCTGATAACGCAGAGGCTCGATCGGATTTCGTACACGCTCGTCTTCAGTTTTGCGCGCGTCGGCGAGAGCCTCGTCCGCAGTTTGTATGACCTTGACCACGTCTTCGCGCAACAACTGAGCGCTGGCAGCACGCCAATAAGCAGTTTTGACGTCTTGCACTAGCAAATGCATGGCCTTGCGTCGTTTTTCACCGGCAATTAAGAAGCGATTGGCCTGTTGCCGTGAACTGTAGTAGCCCATGCCATAGTCCAGCAGGCTCCAGTTCAAGTTCAATTCCTTGAGCGAGTGAATGCGGTCCTGAGAGATGAAAGGGGCTGAGGTTGAGCGGGTTTGTGTGACGGAATCTGCGCTATAGCTGAGTCGATCCGTGTCGCGCCACATGTAGCCGGCTTGAGCAAGCAACTTGGGCAACATGTCAAATTTGGTGACATCCAGCTGGCCCATCGCAAGCGACTCTTCCATCATGCGGGTGCGTCGATCCAGGTTGTATTTGAGCGCTCGGGCAATGGCCTCATCCATGCTCAGAGCAGCTGGCAGTGGCTCAACATCTTTGATCATGGCGGTTGAATCCGCCTGGGTGGTATTGATCACCTCATCTGGCTGGAGCGTTTCTGGTGAAATGGTGGCGCATCCGCCAAGTGCAAATGCCAAGCTGATGGCCAACGTGGAGCGGTGAAATCTCACTGTGTATCCTTTGAACGTGCAGAAATCCGATCAACTCCTGACATGGGTTCTGTTGCAGGATCTCAGTCCGCAGTTCAAGCGACCAGATGACCCCTGCGAAAGCAGGATAGATTGATAGGCTGACGTCAAGGTTAACGAGAACAAGCCAGATAATCTGATGAAAACTGATGGCTTTGGGATGCAGTATTGTAGTTATTAAGATCTAACTATTGGGCGCTCACACGATCACCAGAGGTAACGAAAGGCTATAGCCCGATCCGTGAACGGTTTGGAGCGGTAGCGGGGAATTGGTGACCTCTGCAACCTTCTTGCGCAATCGAAGCACCAGGGCGTCGAGATTACGAGGATCGTAACTGTCTTCTGACTTGCCCAGGGCCTCCACCAGCGACTTTCGAGTGACCGGCTTGGGTGAGTGTTTTGCCAAGACGGACATGAAGACGTATTCCAACCCGGTCAAGTGAATGGCCTGATTGTCAGGAGTCGTCAGAAGCCAGTCGGCGGTGTTCAGGCGCCAAATTTTATGGCTTTGCAATCGTCGGCTGAGCGTCATGCAAATGGCCAACAACTCGTCCATCCGAATTGGCTTGGTGAGGTAGTAATCAGCGCCCATCTTGTAGCCGCTGATGCGGTCTCGACTGGAATCCCGAGCCGTGAACATGATCACACCGCAATGCGGGCTTTGTGCTCTAAAGTCGTCCACGCAATCGAGACTGTCTCCATCGGGCAGCACTCGGTCCAAGATGACAATGTCATACTGCGTTGCGCGGGTTTTGTGGTCGAATTCTCGTAGGCTACCAGCCTCGTCCACCTCGAATCCCTGATTTCGCAGGTAGTCGGCCACCTCTTCTCTCAAATCCGTCTCGTCATCGAGCAACAATATTCTCGACATTCACCATCTCCGATTGAGTTCCGTTTAAACCTAGACGCGTCACCAAGGCAATCAATGCCATGAAACAACGATTACTCTATCTCTTCTTCAGAATGTGGCTAATCGCCATGGTGTCGGCAGGGATAGGGAGCTCAGTCCAGGTTCTCGCTCAACCGACTCCCCATATCCTGAAGTCGCTGGAGCCCACGCAAACGATTCAACAACTCCAGATTGTGCGTGATCCAAGTCGATCACTGACCATCGATGAAGTGGCTCAACGTTATCGAGTCGCCCCCCCGTCCGATGCCTCAACACTCAATCTGGGGTTTACCTCTGACGCCGTGTGGATCATCTTTCAGGTGAAACGTGAAGACGAGAGCAGTCCTCATCGTTGGTGGTTAGAGCTTGAGCAACCCTTGTTAATGGACGTCAAGTTGTTCGAGCCCACAGAAGACGGCCGTTTGATCCAGCAATCGCGGCACATGAATAACACGGTGAGGCAACATGCTTTTGATTACCGTGTTCCAGTTTTTGAACTGACTCTCGACGACCTGAATTCCAAAACATACTTCATACGTGTGGTGACTCAATCGTCGATGTCCGCCTCCATGGTGATCTCTCAACCGGATGCGTTCGTCAAGCATCATGCCAACAGTCGATTTATATGGGGTTGTATCTACGGCGCTTTTCTGATGATCGTGCTTTTTTCTGGCGTCTGGTGGATAAGTTCTCGAGAACGTATCCATCTCATTTACACCCTGTATGTGACCGTTAATTTGCTGGCTTCATTTTTCTCTGGGGGGTGGCCAAGGCAGTTTTTGCCGCCAATGACAGATGCCACGTACCTGGCGTGCTTGGGGTTTTGGATCTCCTTGGCTGTACCCATGGCAACTTTATTAACGTTTGAGATATTGCAATTCAAAACAGGGGCTATGCAATGGATTCCTCGTTGGTTCAACAGTCTGAGTGCGGCGGTGTTTCTGATCAGCCTTGTATTGATCGGGATGGGACGGTACGGAACGGCCATGCCCATTGTGCAGTTTTACATTTTGAATTTCATGTTGTTCAGCGTGGGATTGGCGTCTTGGCGTGCCACAAAAGGTGATCGTAGTGCCCAATTTTTTTTGATGGCATTCAGTTTTTTTTATGTCGGCATAGCGTGGCGATTTTTGAAAAATATTGGATGGCTTGAGCCCAACTTCTGGAGCAACAACGCCTACCAAATTGGGGCGTTTGGTCACATGCTGATCATGAGCTTGAGTGTTTTTTCCAACTACACGCAGCTGCGACGAGAAAAGGAGCAAGTTGAATTCCGTTTACAAGCGGAAAGACAGCTACGAGAAGAGCAAGCCTCCTTCTTGGGCATGGTGTCGCATGAATTCAGGACCCCCTTGAGCATCATTTCTTCATCGAGTGAGAATTTGCTGGCAGAGAAAGCACTCTCAGACCCATCTCGTGCCCGAGTTGAAAAAATTATTCGTGCCAACAAGCGTCTGAGTAATCTGATCGAAGAGTATTTGTCCTACGAACGTCTCGGCGCGGATTCAAGGGAGTCGGAGTACGGTGCTGTAGATCTGGTTCAGGTGGCTCGTCGGGTTGCTAATGAATCCTCGGATGCCGAGGGGCCCAGCATACAACTCCGCGTAGATCATCCTGTCATGGTCATGGGGGATGCAGAGTTGTTGCGGGTGGTGCTGCACAACCTGGTCAATAACGCCAGACGTCACTCCCCTCCTCAAGGGGTGGTTGTCGTTCAAGTCGGTCGTCATGGGAATGAAGCCGAGGTGATCGTGGAAGATCAGGGCGCCGGTATCGCTGATCACGAGCGAGACAGAATTTTCGACAAATTTTTCCGGGGTCAAAATGCAATAGCCAAACCTGGCGCTGGCATGGGGTTGTACCTTGCCAAGTCGATTATGGAAAAACATGGTGGCGTGGTGGATCAGCGCAATCTGTTTCCTGCAGGTTGTCAGTTTGTGATCAAGCTGCCGACGTGTTAAAGCCGAGTGCTGTGATCCTTGCTGAATGTGATCGCAAATTCCCCAACGAAAAAGGCCGCCAGGCGATGTGTACCTGGTGGCCTTTGGACTATCAAATGGTGCCGATTATCGGATTCGAACTGATGACCTACCGCTTACAAGGCGGTTGCTCTACCAACTGAGCTAAATCGGCTTGACTGGAATTCTACCCGCGCCGTTATTTGATGCGGGTCAGCGTCGGTCGCTTGCCGGCTGGCGGGGTGCTGGGCGGCTCGGGTGGGGCATCTTCGCTCCTGGGGCTGTCGGGCGACACGGCTCGCGGCCCTTTGCTGGCTGCGGGCGCGGCTGGGAATGCCATGCCTTGCCCGTTTTCGCGCGCATAGATGGCCATCACCCGGTCCACAGGCACGAGGATCTCACGCACCACACCAGCAAAGCGTGCCTTGAACTCGATCAACTCGTTGCCAATCAACAAGCCGTTGGTGGCATCCGGCCCGATGTTGAGCACCACCTGCCCGTCCTTGATGAACTCGCGCGGCACCTGCACGGTGTCATCGGCCATGACCGCCACATACGGTGTGAAGCCGCTGTCGACGCACCACTCGTGCATCGCCCTGAGCAGATAGGGGCGGGTGGAGGGGGATTCGAGAGCGCTTTGCATGGCCGCGAGGATTACTTGCGCATCACCTTCTCGGAGGGGGTCAAGGCCTCGATGTAGGCGGGGCGCGAGAAGATACGCTCTGCGTACTTCAGAAGCGGTGCAGCGTTCTTGGACAGATCGATGCCGTAATGGTCCAGGCGCCACAACAAGGGGGCGATGGCCACGTCGAGCATCGAGAAGTTTTCACCCAGCATGTACTTGTTCTTCAGGAACACGGGTGCGAGCTGGGTCAGACGGTCGCGAATGTGCGAGCGCGCTTTTTCCAGCGCCTTCTCGTTGCCCTTGACATGACGGGCCTCAAGCGAGCTCACGTGCACGAACAACTCCTTTTCGAAGTTGAGCAGGAACAAGCGCACGCGGGCGCGGTCCACCGGGTCACCGGGCATCAGCTGCGGGTGCGGGAAGCGCTCGTCGATGTACTCGTTGATGATGTTGGACTCATACAGGATGAGGTCGCGCTCGACCAGGATGGGCACCTGGCCGTAGGGGTTCATCACATTGATGTCTTCCGGTTTGTTGTAGAGGTCGACGTCACGGATTTCAAAGTCCATGCCTTTTTCGAACAACACAAAGCGGCAGCGGTGAGAGAAGGGACAGGTTGTCCCCGAGTACAAGACCATCATGGTGAGGGCTCCTGAAAATCAAAAAGAGTGACCGGGTCTCCGGTCACTCTGCGAGGACCCTGCCAGACCTCAAAGCCGACAGGGTCAAGAGGGCAATCAGCGAATGTCTTTCCAGAACGATGCATTGAGGCGCCAAGCGATGATGGTGAACACCACCAGGAACATCAGCACCCACACGCCAATGCGCACGCGATCATTCTGAGCGGGCTCGCCCATCCACTGCAGATACGCCACCAGATCGGCAACCGCCTGGTCGTATTGCAGCGGGTTCATGGTGCCGGGGCTGACCTGTTGCCAGCCTTTGAAGATCTGCACATCGTGGCCATGTTCGCTGCGGGTTTCAAACACCGGACGACGGTCGCCTTGCAACTCCCACAGCACGTGCGGCATGCCCACGTTGGGGAATGCCAGGTTGTTCCAGCCGGTGGCCTTGGTCTCGTCGCGGTAGTAGGTGCGCAGGTACGTGTAGAGATAGTCGGCACCGGTGCCCCCGTGGCCAGCGCGTGAGCGGGCAATGACAGTGAGGTCCGGCGGATTGGCACCAAACCACTCCTTGGCCTGGCGCGGATCAATGGCGGCCTTCATGGTCTCACCCACCTTTTCGGTGGTGAACAGCAGGTTGTCCTTGATCTGTTGCTCGGTCAGGCCGATGTCCTTCAGGCGGTTGAAACGCATGAACGCGGCCGAGTGGCAATTGAGGCAGTAGTTGACGAACAGCTTGGCGCCGTTTTGCAGGGCGCCCAGGTCGTTGGTCTTGTTGGGGGCCTTGTCCCAGGCGATGGTGTCACCACCCGAGGCCTGGACACCTGCCACCAGGCCCAATGCCAGCATGAGGCTGAGAAGTATTTTTTTCATGGTTGTCTTGCTCCAGCAGGCTCAGTGCGCAGCGAAAGTCACACGGTCGGGCACCGGCTTGGTCTGGCCCAGACGGCTCCACCAGGGCATCAGCAGGAAGAAACCGAAGTAGAACAGGGTGCCCACTTGCGAAACGCGCTCGCCAATGGGGGACGGCGGTTGCACGCCCAAATAAGCCAGGATGACGAAGTTGATGACAAAGATGCCATACAGGTACTTGTGCCAGTCGGGACGGTAGCGGATCGAGCGAACCGCACAGTTGTCCAGCCAGGGCAGGAAGAACAGGATGATCACGGCGCCACCCATCACCACCACGCCCCAGAACTTGGCGTCGATAGACAGCATGAGGGCCACCAACACCACGGCACCACCGATCACACCGGCCTTGAGCAGACCCGCCAGCTTGGCCTTGGTCACACCGAGGAAGGCGCCAGCCAGGACACAGGCAATCAGCGCGTACATCATTTCGCTGGTGATGGCACGCAGCATGGAGTAGAAAGGCGTGAAGTACCACACCGGCGCGATGTGCGCGGGGGTCTTGAGCGGATCGGCCGGGATGAAGTTGTTGTACTCCAGGAAGTAGCCACCAAACTCAGGCGCGAAGAACACGATGGCGGAGAACACCATCAGGAACACGCTCACCCCCATGATGTCATGCACCGAGTAATAGGGGTGGAACGGAATGCCGTCCAGAGGTTTGCCATCGGGGCCCTTGTGGGCTTTGATCTCGATGCCATCGGGGTTGTTGGACCCCACTTCGT
>JACCDK010163185.1_pt1 | contig 24257 bp, 22 predicted proteins | sample 7445871 | NCBI WGS metagenome assembly JACCDK01 (sample SAMN15323436, study PRJNA562643) | freshwater metagenome | isolation source: river surface water | place: USA:Blue River Watershed | collected 2017-08-15 | reverse complement strand
GTTTAAAAAATGAAAATTGAGGGTTTTTCCGTATTTTGCAGTCCTAAAAAAAAGACTAGATCCCATGGAGTATAACAAATTGATTTCCGTATCTGGAATGTCAGGTTTATTTGAATTATTGACAAGTAAAAGTGACGGTGCAATCGCGAGATCACTAGAGACTAATGCTACCCAATTTATTAGTTCAAGATCCTATCAATTTTCTCATTTAGAGAGCATTGAAGTGTTTACTACTAAGGAAAATGTGTTTTTGGCGGAAGTTTTTATCGCAATGGGGAAGTCTAAAGAAGCCCTACCGAACGAGAAAGATGCTAAAGCAACTCAAGGATACTTCAAAAAAGTGTTTCCAAATATGGATTTTGAGCGCGTATATGCGAGTGATATGAAGAAAATGGTAAAATGGTTTACGCAATTACAAGCACATAAAGTAGAGCCAACATTACCTGAATTGGACGAAGAAGAATCAGAAGCATAGTAAGCTTCCTTGGAAAAAGCAACCTTGCTTATTCCTCCTACAAAGGCTTTAAATAAATTTTGATATAAAAGGCTTACCTAATAACAGGTAAGCCTTTTTTTATCCTTAAATTGCAGTATATAAATTCGTTATGAAAAAATTAAGTTTATCCCTTTTATTGGTTGCCGGTTTGGCCACAATTGTACATGCCCAAAAAATGAATGAAAAAAAATGGGTAAGAAAGCAATTTTCTGCATTGAACATGAATGAGAAAATTGGACAATTAATGGTGCTAAGAGCACATAGCGAATGGAAGCAGGATAAAATAGATTCATTGAGCGAATTAATCAAGAAATACAATGTCGGAGGTTTGTGCTTTTTTCAGGGAGGTCCTGTTCGACAAGCCATGCAAACAAATAGATATCAAAGCATCGCAAAGACTCCTTTATTTATTACCATTGACGCAGAATGGGGCGTAGGTATGCGTTTGGACAGTGTAGAGATGTTTCCAAGACAATTGTCAATGGGTGCTTTTGCATCTAGCAATTTAGTGTATCAAATGGGTGCAGCAATTGCAGAACAATGCAAACGCTTAGGTATTCAAATTAATTATGCGCCAGATATTGATGTCAATAATAACCCGTTAAACCCAGTTATTAATGACCGTAGCTTTGGTCAAAGCAAAGAGAAAGTAATTCAACAAGGTGTTGCTTTCATGAAAGGCATGCAAGACAATGGCGTAATGGCAACTGCAAAACATTTTCCTGGACATGGTGATGTAACAGTTGATTCACATAAAGATTTACCAGTAATCACAAAATCAAAAGCAGCTTTAGATAGTTTAGAATTAGCGCCATTCAAAGCTTTGATTGATGCTGGTATAGAATCGGTGATGGTAGCACATTTGTCTGTGCCTGCCATTGACGACAGACCAAAATATGCCACATCAATTTCTCCAAAAGCGGTGAATGATTTATTAAAAAAAGAATTGGGATTTAAAGGAATCAGTGTCACTGACGCAATGGATATGAAAGCAATTGCGAACTACTTCCCACAAGGCGAAGCCAATGTGCAAGCCATTTTAGCTGGCAACGACATGTTATGTTTACCCGGTGATATTGGTCAGTCCATCAATAAAGTAAGAGCTGCGGTAAAAGAAAGAAGAATTAAACGTTCAGATATCAATGCGCGAGTTAGAAAAATATTAGCTGCTAAATATAAATATGGTCTTTCTTCCTTTCAACAAATTGATACCACTCATATCGTAGCAGACTTAAATCAATCTGTTGCCACCATCAACACTGCGATGGCTGCTCAATCACTTACGTTTTTAAGGGCAACCAATAGTCCTGAATTGAATAATAAGACGGCCTATATCGCAATCAATGCGAAACCTACAAATACATTAACTGCATCAATAGCGACCAATTATGGCGTAAAAATTTTTCAAACTAATGGAAAAGATGCAAATGAATTAGCCTTAATTAATGACAGTCTAAAAAACTATGAACAAGTCATTATTGGCTTACATGGTTATAATAGAAGACCTGCAAATCATTTCGAAATCCCTGCTGCTACCCTACAATTTTTAAATGGTGCAGGACATGAAAATTGGATTCATTTGATTTTTGGAAATCCTTATGCAGTAAGTGATTTTAGTAAAATAAATAATATTTTATTGGCGTATGAGGATACAAAATATAGCCATGCAGCTGCACAAAAATGGCTTGAAGGTAAAGCCCAAGCAAGTGGCGTTTTGCCAGTGAGCATCTCAACTGGACTAAACTATGGAATGCTTTCAGAAGCGCCAGTTAAAAAAAAAATTCTAGCAGAACAACGTCTTCCAGCAATTATTGATCAAACTAAACTTGCAATTATTGATTCTATTGTTGCAGATGCCATTTTACAAGAAGCTATACCAGGCTGTCAAGTCTTAGTTGCTAAAGACAACCAAATTGTTTTCAACAAAAGCTACGGAACTATTGCCGGGCCGAACACGCCGCTGGTAACCAATGCAACTTTATATGACTTAGCTTCTGTTACAAAAACAAGTGCGACGACTGTTGCCATCATGAAGCTTGTAGATGAAGGCAAGGTAGATATTGAAAAAACGATTGGCGACTACTTACCATGGGTGAAAGGCAATCCTAAAGCAAAGATCAAACTAAAAGAACTACTATTACATGAAGCAGGCTTATACCCTTATATTAAATTTTACGAATCTCTATTAGACAAGTCGGGCAATATTGATCCTAAATGGATTGTGCCAGTGCAAGATGCTTCTCATCAATTAATGGTGACACCGGGTAAATACCTTGCTAATCATTTTATGGATAGTATTCGTGTTAAAATACTGAACAGCCCTATTTCAACCCCAGGAAAATATGTTTATAGTGATAATGATTTTATTTTTTTAGGCAATATAGTTGAGCAAGTAACCGGCATGAATCTCCAGGAATATTGTACTAAAACATTTTATGGCCCTATGCAAATGCGCACAACAGGTTTCCTGCCCCTTAATAGAACCGACAAATCTAATATCGCAGCAAGCGAGTTAGATAATTATTTTAGAAGAGAACTAATACAAGGATCTGTTCATGACGAAGGCGCATCCACAATGGGTGGAATTGCTGGGCATGCTGGCTTATATAGTAATGCCACTGATTTGGCAAAACTATACATGATGCTATTAAACAAGGGCATTTGGGATGGACAAGCCTACTTAAAAACCGAAACAATTAAACAATTTACTAGTTACCAATCTGATAATAGTAGAAGAGGCCTTGGCTTTGATAAAACAGCGAAAGACAATGCAAGTTCAAAAGACCCTTATCCAAGCCTAAGCGCTCCTTCAAGCGTTTTGGACATACTGGATTTACAGGCACATGTGTTTGGGCAGATCCAGACAATCAACTATTATATATATTTCTCTCCAACAGGGTATTTCCAACAAGAGACAATAAAGCATTTAGCAAACTAAATTTAAGAGCCAAAATTCAAGAGCAAATTTACCAAGCGATAAAAAAATAAAATGCATAAGTGGATTTTTAATTTACTGCTTTTACTTATAATACAATCTGGACTGAATGCGCAAATTCAATTAGGTCCTATTGGTAGTTGGCGCGCGCATTTTTCGAATGAGTCAATTCAACAAGTCATTTATGGTGACCAATTATACATTGCAGCAAAAAACCAGGTCATTTCAATCAATGCAAAACAAGAGCTTGAATATTTAAATACCACTAATGGATTGCATTCTATTGGTATTCATAAAATTGATTGGAACCCCATAGCAAATCAACTCTTAGTTGTTTATAAAAACAATCGAGTAGATATTGTGCAAGGCGACCAAGTAACACTTATTGATGATATTGAGCAATCTACCCTCTTTTCAAATAAAAATATCAATGATCTTTTTATCATAAACAACAATGCCTATCTATCCTGTAGCTTCGGAATTGTAGTGATTGATTTATTAAGAAAAGAAATTAAGGAAACAGTTTATCCTAATAATACCCGTGAAATTGCAAATGTTATACAGACTATTTATTTTAATAATAAACTATTCGCTTTGACAGAACTCGGGATTTGGTCTACAACCATTGGGAAAAACGATGGTTGGATAAAGGAAAATGTAAATGGGATTGGTGATATTCAGAAAATGTTTGTCTTTAAAAATCAATTGTATTTTGCCACAAAGCAAAATGTTTATAGCGCCCAATCTAGTAATCCTGTTTATCAAATAAATTCAGGTAGTATTCAAGCAATAACAGTGGATCAAGATCAAGTATATGCGATTGTAGGGGATGGAAAGAAGGGCGCATTGATTCAATTGAACTATAATAAAGTGAACTCCATCTTAATTGATTCCACCATTCTTGAACGCCCAGTTTCGGTTTTGAAAGAGGGCAATACATTATGGGTGGGGGATCTTAATAAAGGCTTGTATCAAAAAAATGCGCAACCACAATGGATCAATTTGGGTGGCCCATCTTCTGCCATTTCAAGTCAAGTTGCCATATCGAATAACCAATTAATTACCAGTTATAGTAAAAATAAAATTGGAATCTCTAGCTATAATGAAAATGGCTGGACTAATTTAGTTCAATTGCAAAATCTAAAATTATCAAATATTGATGCTGTTGCAATTGGCCCTAAAGACCAAACATGGTGGATGGGCATGGGCTCAGAATTAGTCAACTATAACCCTTTCTTAAACACGGTAATTAAATCGGCTCCCCATCCAGGAAATGGCGCCATTCAGTCTATCCAACTAAACCAGAATGGCGATACCTATGTATTGAAAGAGGGTGTTGGACTAGTTGTTAAAGAATCGGGGCAATGGAATAACTACCCTATTCCTGACAAATATGCATCTACTAATTTGAAAAAAATGGTGGTTGGAGCTGACGAATTATGTTGGATTACTGGACCTAGTCAACAAGGTGTTTTGTTATTTCAAAAACAAAATAACCAAGCAATTTGGAAACAATTAAATACAGGAAAGGGATCGGGCAATTTGCCTAGCATGGAAATAACTACAATTACAGAAGACAGAGATGGAACTGTTTGGGTAGGCACAAATAATGGGATTGCCATTTTTCAATGCGCTACTATAAATGAAGGATGTGACGCCTATTTGCCCATTGTTACTAGTAATGGATTCAATGGCTACCTATTTCAAAAAGAAACGATTCACTGTATTAGTATTGATGGAGGTAACAGAAAATGGATAGGCACCAATAATGGCGCTTGGTTGATCAGTAAAGATGGTACAGAAGTCATTCAGCATTTTACAAACGAAAACAGCCCTTTGCCAAACAACAAAGTGTTGTCAATTGCCATTGAGCCTAATAACGGTGATGTATTTTTCTTTACCGCTGATGAAATTATTAGTTATAAGGGGCAAGCAACAGAAGGCAAATTAATACAAGAAAAAATAAAAGTCTATCCTAATCCTGTTGCACCAGATTACAATGGACCCATTCTTATTAAAGACCTTGTCAACAATGCCTTGGTAAAAATTACAGATTTAAATGGGCAACTTATAACACAAATGAGGGCAATAGGTGGACAGGCAATTTGGAATGGACTAAATCAATACCAACGAAAAGTTGCATCTGGAATTTATTTAGTTTTTGTTCGTGACGAAGAAGGAACTGAAAAAGCCGTGGGGAAAATAGTAGTGACTGCTGGGTATTAATTTGCAGTAAATTCAAACTGTTTAAACATTTTGAATTTCCATGAATCTCTTTCTCCTTGCACAACCCTGTACATCAACTGTCTTACCTTATTTGTTGGTTCTTTAATGGTTGTATCAGTAGGATAAACTGGAAATTTTCTAAATAATACCCCTTCTACTAATTTATATTCATCCATACCCCTATAGCCTTTACTTGCTTCCAAATCATTTAGAATATCAGGGAATATGATTGGCGCGATGCTTTCATTATTTTGTGAACAAATTGGCAAGATGCTTTTTTTGCCGGTCGCATCTTGTATGAAAATAATGATATCAGGGAATCCATCCATATTTAGATCGTCGATCTCAGCTCCAAAAACCCTTGCTTTAATCTCAATGGAAGCCTCCCTTGATTCTGATTTAAATCCAACTGGGCGAACATTTAAAATATTTCTATCAGGGCTTCTATTGATACATGAAATTCGATACCCTGTTTTACCTATTTTCATAGTACTATCATATTTAGGCCAAGCTTGTCCAAAAAGGTTAGCAGTTAATACTAAAAAAAGGAAGGATAAAATTATACGCATAAACAAAAATTGATCTTTCAAAGTTAATAGAATAGTTTTAATTTTCCACTTAAACACCTCTATGGCATTTGACCTAAAAATACATGAAAGAGAAGGCCTAAAAATGGTGCAACTCATTGATATTAATACCCAAACTGTAATTGAAATTGAATCAAGAGGCGCTTTAATGAATAGCTGGAAAGTAATGGTTGATGGGAAGGCTTTAGAACTGATATTAGGCAATCCGTCTAGCTTGCTACACAATAAGGAACCAAAGGACACCAGGTCTAACAAAGAGCATGAAAGTTTTGAAATGAATGGTTTTCGAAGTGGCAAAATGAGTCCTTTTTCTTGTAGAATAGAAAAAGGGAGGTACCAGTTTGAAGAGCAAAATTTTCAATTTAATAAATTTTACCTTGGGGAGCATGCAATGCATGGATTAATTTATGATGCCAACTTTCAAATACAATCAACAAAAATTGAGAAAGACTTTGCAAGTGTTCAACTAGAATTTGAATACCAAGGCAGCGACATTGGCTTCCCCTTCACTTATCAAATGATTGTGGAATGGACTTTATATTCCAATCATCAAATCAACGCAAAAACAACCATTATTAATAAATCCAAAAACAGTATACCTATCATGGATGGATGGCATCCTTATTTTACTTTAGGGGGTATTGTGAATGACTATTTACTTGAATTCAAATCGATCGGAAAAATTGAAATGGATCATTCTATGATTCCAACAGGGAAAATAATAGAAGAAAATTACTTCAAGGATGGGCAAAAAATAGATGTTTCTCATTTTGATGATTGCTACCAATTAGATCCGCTACAAAATGAGATTTCAATTCGTTATGAAGGGAAGTCCATTACAGTATCACCCAAACATAATTATCCTTATTTACAAGTTTACACGCCTGATGATCGTCAGAGTATCGCAATTGAAAATTTAAGTGGTGCACCAAATTGTTTTAATAATAAAATGGGGCTCCAAATAATGGAACCCCAAGATCAAATTTATTTTGAAACAACTTACCAATTTAGGTCAGACATAGTATAAGACTGAAATAAAAAAATCAGAAAATCAATACTAGTGCTTTTTAATGTGCAGTCAAATTAATGTTGCATTACTGCTGTAACACTAATTTCAACGTTTACGTTTCTAGGTAAAGTTTTTACTGCTACTGTTTCACGAGCAGGGAAATCAGCAGTAAAGTAGCTACCATAAACCTGATTAACTGCAGCAAATAAATCCATGCTACTTAAAAAAATACTCGTTTTAACAACATGATCAAAATTGATTTTAGCTTCTTCTAGAATCGCCTTGATATTTTCCATTACCTGTGTTGTCTCTGCTTCAATCGAAGACAATACCAATTCACCAGTTGCTGGATCAAAAGCAACTTGGCCACTTGCAAATAAAAAACCATTTGCAATAACAGCTTGGCTATATGGACCGATAGGAGCTGGCACTTTATTAGTTTGAATGATCTGTTTTGACATATTTATAATTTTAGAATTGCAATTTCTAATTTTTTGACCAAAACCAACCTATTTTTGTACTACAATTTTAGAACTTGGCAAGATTATTAATCATAGATACTGCTTTAGAAGAAGCAATCGTTGCAATCAGCAATGAAGGTAAAATTATTGCCGAGCTTTCAAATAAGGAAGCACACAGTCATGCTAGCTTTATTCAGGTGGCAATAGAAAAATTACTTGAAGAGCAAAAAATGGTGATCAAGGACATCGATGCAATTGTAGTGACTTTAGGACCAGGAAGTTATACGGGATTGAGAGTAGGATTAGCTACGGCAAAAGGTATTGCTTATGCAATCCAAAAGCCAATCATAGGGCTATCCACTCTATCAGCCTTAGCACATAAAGCTGTAAAGTTTGCTTCAACATTGACAACAGATGATTTTCAAGTTTTTCCAATGATAGATGCAAGAAGAATGGAAATATTTGGATCAATTTATAAACCATCTTTGGACTTAATCTTACCTGAGCAAGCAATCGTTTTGGATCAAACCCAATGGAACAGCCTAATTACCAAACCTACTATTTGTATCGGCAATGGCACTGCGAAAACAAAGGATTTTACTAGCCTATTTGAAGTCTCCTACCAAGATGGTAGCTATACAAGTCTAGATTTGCTAGAAATGGCTTCTAGTAAACTTAAAAATGGTCAATTTGAGGATTTAGCCTATGTAAGCCCGAATTATCTTAAAGAAGTATACATTCTTCCTGCCAAATAATACATATTATAAATTTTTATGTATTATTTATTCATTAACTTTGCGCTGAATCAGAATTCATAACCCCCAATATGTAATTTGTCATGAATCAAACATTAAACGTGCTACAATTAGCGAATGGCACCACTCCATTAAAAGTGGATTTAATTCATAGCAAAAAAGCTGCTATGATTCTAAGAGCTTTGAATCACAAACTTCGTCAGCAGATCTTAAAATTAATTGACGAACATCAAAAAATGACTGTAACAGAGATCTATGTAAAACTTAGATTAGAACAATCAGTTGCCTCTCAACATTTAGCCATATTAAGAAGAGCTGGTATAGTTGTTACAATTCGTGAAGGTAAATTCATCTTTTATATGGTGGATTACAATCGCCTTGAACAAGTAAACCAATTTGTAGAACAATTAGTTGGATAATATGGAGTTAAGTTTGACTCAATTTTTAACCTTATCTAAAGAAGATTCAGTTCAAATTATTGATACTAGAATTAGTTCGGAATTTCTAGGAGGTTTTGTACCTAACTCTATTCATGTTGAGCTCGATGAAATAAAAACTTTGAATGCACTCAAAATTATGGAGCAAGATTGCCCCATAATTTTGGTGTGTACGAATGGCACAGAAGAATTAGCAATTAAAAAATTCGAACTATTAGGTTACACTCAAGTGAAGGGTTTTTTAAAAGGCGGATTTGCTACTTGGGTTGAAGCAAATCAAAAAATAGACTTAATCATTGAGGTAGAAGTAGACGAATTAGCAATGGACATTCCATTTGACGAATACCTTATGATATTAGATATTCGATCAGAAGAGGCGTACGATAAAGCACATATTAAAGACTCAATCAATCTTCCTTTAATTGAATTTAGTGACCCTGGTTCAATGTCTGAATTAGACGAACACTTTAATATTTATATCATTGATGATTTAGGCAAGCAATTATTACTCGCCGCTTCTGTTCTAAAAAAACAAGGTATTCACAATATAAGAATTGTTCAAGATGGTTGGGATGCCGTAGAATTTCTGAAAAACAAATTCACTATTGTGTCTTCTCCTAAGAAGCCGACTATTACTGAAAATTAGTCTACTAATAAATGACCATAAGTAGCTGCGTCATAAGTATAACGCCATCTACGATGACTCCATAGATAATTAGCAGGATGTTGTTTTATTTTTTCTTCTAAGACCTTTACATATTGTGCAGTCAATTGTCCATCTTTAAAATAATTAGGAGCTGTAGTCATGACTTCATAATGCGCATGATAATAGCCTCTTTTAGTACTATGGAAATGAATAAATACCTGTGCGGTATTATTTAGCTTGGCTCCTTTCTCAGGCCCTTTCACAAATGGGGTGGGTTGTCCAAAAAATGAAACCCAATAAGCAGATTTAGGATTCCCTGGATTTTGATCCGCAGCTAATGCCATTGCATATTGACCACTAGAAGCGTATTGATGGAATTGATTTTTGAAATTAGTAGCAGGAATCATAATACTGCCATACCTTTTACGCATGTCTAAAATAAGTCTATCAAAAAATTTATTACTTAAAGGCATGTAAACTGCAATAAGTGGATACTTGCCATATTTTGCAGCACCCCAGTTTGCAAATTCCCAATTAAAAAAATGACCTGCCATTAATTGTACATTTTGTCCAGAAGCATATAGTTCATTGAGCACTTCAACATTGGAAGTAAATCTTTTTGTAAATGTTTTGTCGGACATAGAAACCAATTTAATGGTTTCGAAAAATGAATCTGTAAATTTTTGATAAAATTCTTTTGCAATTTGTTTACGCTCAATGATGGATTTATTAGGAAAGGCAATGGCAAGATTTTGGTCCACAACACCTACCCTGTATTTGAATACCTTTCTTAACAAGAAAGCGACCCCGTCACTCAGTAAGTAAATGATAGGCCAAGGTATTAATGAGATCAAATAAAATAATGCGTAAAAAATAGAATACATAAAATATTATTTACCTGGTTCTACCCAAGCATTGTGTTCTTTAAGTAATAAAATTAATTCATCGACTGCAACTGCACTATCTATATTTCGTTTCATCACTTCTTTACCTTTATAAAGGGTAATTTTACCAACGCCACTTCCTACATAGCCGAAATCGGCATCTGCCATTTCTCCAGGACCATTCACAATACAGCCCATGATGGCAATCTTCAAGCCTTTTAAATGATTGGTCACCGCTCTAATTTTTGCTGTTGTTTCTTGCAATTCAAATAAGGTCCTGCCACAACTTGGGCATGAAATATATTCAGTTTTGGATATTCTAGTTCTAGTCGCTTGTAAAATTCCGAAAGCGGTCGTATTTAACAATTGCTCCAAACTTGCATTGTTAAAATAATTACGACCAGACACATTGGAACCTGTTTTACTTACTTCATAAGCATCCTTCGTTAAGCCTAAACAAATACCGTCACCGATACCTTCTAATAACAAAGCGCCAGTTTCTATTGCAAAATGGATAAGATGTTCATCTGTTGTTTGCCACTTGGAGTCTGTTACAAGAACAATCGGTTGATGAATGTCTAATTGCATTAATTTAATAGCCATTCTTCTTACGGCTTGCATTGCATTTTTACATTGACTACTCAAGCAAAATACAACTGTCGTATCTTTTGCAATCTGTAACAATAGTTCGTCAGCAATTGGATAATGATCACTATAACAATCTAATTGAACAAAATTTAATTTCGGGTGCTTTTCGTTATAGGAAATATAACTTGATGCGTCCATTATAGGATGGTACTTCTCCGTGTTGTTTGCCGATGTACAAATTGCAGGGGAAGCAATTATACTTAATGTGCCTGGAAGGTTAAAATGAATTGGTGCTTGTCCAATAAAAACATAATCTGCTGCTGCATCTGAGATTGCCCACTTATCGGTAATGGCATCATAGGTGTAACCTATTGCAACTAAATCAGCTTCTTTGATGTTGGCTAGATGACTTAAATCAGCCACCACTACTGGCACTTGTTTCCCTCCAATATTTTTAACTGCAATCGTATTGTTTCTTTTATATTCAAATGGACTATAGGGTAATTGTGCTATAGCAGGAACTTGATCTTGATTTTGTTCAGTCAAATTTGAATACCTTTTTACCAAATCTTTACAAACAGGAATTTCTAATTCTGGATCTTCTGTTAAACTCACTCTAATCGTATCTCCAATACCATCTTCTAATAATGTGCCAATACCTATTGCACTTTTGATTCTTCCATCTTCTCCATCACCCGCCTCTGTCACACCTAAATGCAATGGATATAATTCATTGAACTCTTGATGCATTTGCTGAATCAATAAACGGTAGGCTTGAACCATTACCTGTGGATTACTTGATTTCATACTCAATATAATCTGATGGTAATCGAGACTTCTAGCTATTCTCAAAAACTCCATTGCACTCTCTACCATACCAATAGCTGTATCGCCATAACGACTCATAATACGATCACTTAATGAACCATGATTGGTTCCAATGCGCATTGCTGTACCATGCTCCTTGCAAATAAGCACTAAAGGAGTAAATCGTTCTCTTATTCGTTCAATCTCTTCTACATATTCTGCATCCGTATATTCAATTTGTTCAAACTTCTTTTTATCAACATAATTACCTGGATTCACTCTGACTTTTTCTACAATCTTTGCGGCAATTTCTGCAGCATTAGGCGTAAAATGAATATCTGCTACCAAAGGAGTGGTGTATCCTTTTGAATGAAGCACCGCTTTGATATTGGCTAAATTTTCTGCTTCTTTTTTACTAGGAGCAGTAACACGAACCAATTCCGCACCTGCTTCTATACAACGAATCACTTGAGCAACAGTAGCGTCTGTGTCCATTGTATCAGTCGTAGTCATGGTTTGAACACGAATTGGTTGACCACCTCCAATTACTAGATTGCCCACTTTTACTGGCCTAGTTTGGACGCGCTTATAAGATGTTAATGATTCAGAATAATATTGCATAAATCGTTCTAATTAGATAATAATTTATAATTCAATTTAACGAACTCCCTTGAAGAATCCTTCTTTCATTAAGATTGATTTCAATAAATTAATATTTCTGTTTTTTAAGTCATTGCCATCAGTGGCACTTGTATGCAATACAAAGAAATAAGGATGTAAGTTCTCTTCTATGTATCCGACTACCCATGCTTGATTGCCAAGGGCATTATCCGTTGCAACTAAATAACTTAATTTATAATTAGAATTCGCCTCTTTCAAAATCATTTTACTAAAAAGCTCTTGACTTCTTTTTTGAAAAGGCAAACCTTTAAAATACAATTGCTTGATAAATCCTAATTGCTCGTCAGCAGTGATCAGAAGAGATTCATCTCTCCAAAAGCTATCCATATTCGCACTCACAATGCCTTTACCATAATGAATAGAATCAATTTCTAGTAAAATTTCATTTCTTCCAATTTGTTTTACCAATTGTTGATAGTATAAAGATGAATCAAGCGATACCCAAGTATTTGTATCTGCATTTAACTGCCCTTTATCAAATCCAATTAGAACAGGCAATGCGAAAAATGTATTCAATGGGGCATAACCACTGTCTTTATAGGCAGACAAATTATAAATAGTAAAAGCTTCTGTACTATTTTCCATTAATGCAAAGCTACCTTTCATGCCAGCGCTGTCAATTTGTTTGCCTATTGCATCATTGATTTTAACATTATTTGGGGTGCAAGCAAATGCACCAAAGGCGATAAGAATAAGAACTGAAATCTTTTGCATAAAATAAATTGAAAAGGCTATGAAACAAAATACACTCCACAAATAGATGTGAAGTGTATTGTGCTATAATTTATGTGTAACAACGACTATTGTACACCCAACAATTCCACTTCAAAAATCAAAGTAGACCCTGGTCCAATTACTGGTCCAGCTGAACGTTCGCCATAAGCTAATTCAGAAGGAATGAATAATTTCCATTTACTTCCAACAGTCATTAACTGTAAAGCTTCTTGCCATCCTTTAATCACACCGTTTAATGGAAAACTGATTGGCTCACCTCTTTGAACTGAACTGTCAAATATTTCCCCGGTAATTAAAGTACCATGGTAATGACATCTTACGGTGTTTTTTAAAGTAGGCTTTATGGTATCGGTACCAGCCACCAATACTTCGTATTGTAACCCATTGGTTAAACGAACCACACCTGGTCTTTTTGCATTTTCTGCTAAAAATGCCGCGCCTGCTGCTCTGTTTGCAGCGATTTTTTCTGTACTCATTTTATCTTGGTAGTTTTTAATACATACGTCTAATAAGCTATCAGGAATGATCCCTTTTGAAGCTACACCTGCATTCATTCCTTGCTTAAATAATTCAAAATTAACATCTTGTAAGCCTTGTCCTTTTAAGCTTTGTGCAATTCTAAAACCTAAAGCATATGAAGCACTATCCTTTGTTGTCTTAAGTGATTGAGCTGCTGTATAAGTCAAAGCTATTTTAGCCTTTGCAACTGGAGCTGTTTTAACAGGTGTTACTTTCTTTACTGGAACAACAGGCTTTGTTTGAGCCCAACCTGAAATCGCACCAACGAATGCGCATGCAACAAGTAATGTTTTTTTCATCTTCAAAATATTGAATTTTAGACCCCAAAAGTACGCCAGAATCAGTTTAATTAGCCAATAAATCTTGAATTCTTTGGGCTACCTTATTTGCCTCAAAGTCCTTGATAATCAATGCCATTTGTGCGGCTATTGCAGGATTACACAAATTACCAATACTTCCTTCGTGGCGGTGGTTTATTTCTGTAGAATAAGTAAAATTTCCAGCTTCAATAGCCAACCCGATTTTTTTATAGGCATCTCTAAACGGCATTCCATTGTTCACCAGTTTATTTACTTCTTCTACACTGAATAAAAATTGGTATTTAGGGTCATTCAAAAGGTCTTTTTTCACCTCCATATTTTCAATCATCAGTGTTGCCATTTCAATACAATGGGTTAACTCTGTGAACGCAGGAAATAAATGCTCTTTTAACAATTGCAAGTCGCGATGATAACCCGAAGGTAGATTGGTTGTCATCATCATAATTTCATTTGGTAATGCCTTGATACGATTGCAATAAGAACGGATTAATTCAAATACATCTGGATTTTTTTTATGCGGCATGATACTAGAGCCAGTTGTTAAAGCTTCTGGAAATTGAATGAAGCTAAAATTTTGATTCATAAATAAACAGGCATCCATACTCAATCTTGCTAAGGTATCTGCAATATTGGCCAAGGCCATAGCAGTTACACGTTCCGCCTTCCCTCTTCCCATTTGCGCATACACCACATTATAATTCAAGTTATCAAAACCTAATAATTCAGTGGTTCTTGTTCGATTAATCGGAAAAGAGGAACCATATCCCGCAGCAGATCCCAATGGATTTTTATTCACCACTTTATAAGCCGCATTCAACATAATCATATCGTCTACAAGGCTTTCTGCATATGCGCCAAACCACAATCCAAACGAGGAAGGCATTGCTAATTGTAAATGCGTATAACCAGGAAGCAAATCCGATTGATGTGCTTCGCTTTTTGCTTGTAATAAATTGAAAAAGGTTTCTATAGACTCAGTTAACTTGATTATTTCGGAACGTAAAAATAATTTGATATCAACAAGCACTTGGTCATTTCTACTCCTTGCACTATGAATTTTTTTTCCGACATCCCCTAGTTTTTTTGTTAAAAGCATTTCCACTTGTGAATGAATATCTTCGACACCAGCTTCCAATTCAAAATCACCTGATTGAATTTGACCATAAATTTCTATCAAAGCTTTTTTAAGTTGCACTTGCTCCTCTTTGGTCAACAAACCAACTTCAGACAACATCGTTGTATGAGCAATAGAACCAAGTACATCAAAAGCCGCAAGGTATTGATCCATTTGCTGATCCTTACCAATCGTAAATTGCTCCACTAAGCTTGAAGTTTGATTGTTTTTTTGCCAAAGTTTACTCATAAGATAAAATATTTTCAAGAAGTTGTATATATGTTTCTACGCCAGATTCAATTTCATGTAAATAGATAAATTCATCTGCTGAATGGCTTCGAGCAGAATCGCCTGGCCCCATTTTTACAGTTGGGAAGGGCATTAAAGCTTTATCAGAGGTGGTAGAAGATCCGAAATATCCCTTGCCTAATGCAATACCCGCTTTAATCAACACATGATCCAAAGCTATACCAGTGGATCTTAGTCTTAAACTTCTCGGTGTTACTTTAGAACGAACATTTTTCGAAATCGTTTCTAAAATTGCTTCGAAAGAATACAATTCATTCACCCTTACATCGACTACCATTTTACAAGAAACTGGCACCACATTGTGTTGCTTATTATCTGTCTCAATTACAGTCACACTCATTTTAACGGGGCCTAATAATGGAGATACCTTATCAAAAGAATAGGTTTTAAACCATTCCAAGTCTGCTAATATTTTATACAAAGCATTTTCGCCTTCTTCTCTAGCAGCATGACCAGCAATACCTGTAGCTTCAACATCTAATACCATTAGTCCTCTTTCTGCAATTGCCATTTCTAATAAAGTAGGCTCTCCAACTATTCCAAAGTGGATGGGTGGAATTGATTTAAGTACAAGTTCAATTCCATTAGCTCCTGAAATTTCTTCTTCTGCAGATGCTACAAAGACAAGGTTATAAGGCATGTCATTTCTATCATAGAAGTATAAAAAACAAGCGATCAAACTTACAAGACATCCCCCAGCATCATTGGTTCCTAATCCAAACAACTTGCCCTCCTTTTCTATTGGTTCAAAAGGATTAAGTGTATATGCCTTGTTCGGTCTTACTGTATCGTGATGAGAATTCAATAAAATAGTTGGCTTTTGTTCATCGAAATGTAAGTTGGTTGCCCAAACATTATTTTGAAGACGATTAGCTTGGATATTATTTTTTTCTAAAAATTGTTGTATACAATCCGCAGTCAAGCCCTCTTCTTTACTAAAAGAAGCTATTGCTACTAATTGCTTTAATAATTCCACAGCTTCTGATTGAAGCTTTAAAACAAAAGGAAGACTAGGTTGATATTGTTTTTGTGTTGACATTAGATTGTAATTGTAGTACCTATAGTGCCATTTATTAAATCATTCAATTGCTCTGCCCTGCCAATAATAACCGACTGTACACCTCCCTCTAAAGCTTTAAATGCATTATCAATTTTAGGTAACATTCCTTCAAATATAACTTTCTCTGACTTGAGTTTTGAATAATTTGTTGAGTCGATTTTTGAAATCACCGAGCTAGGATCATTCACATTCAATAAAACCCCCTCTTTCTCGAAGCCATAAATTAAGTGGACATTGAACTTACCCACCATTTTAACAGCAATTGATTGCGCAATCGTATCTGCATTGGTATTCAATAATTGACCTTGCCCATCATGGGTAATTGGTGCAACTACCAATTTCATCTGGCTAGCAATTAAAGCCTGTATCAAATCGCTGTTAATTGCATCTACGTCTCCAACAAAACCATAATCTATCGTTTCATTTACTCTTTTATGTGCTTGAATTAGATTGCCATCTACACCAGACAATCCAATTGCATTGACGCCAATAGATTGAAGTTGTGCAACAATATTTTTATTGATCACCCCTGCATAAACCATGGTGACAATTTTAAGTGTCTCTTCATCTGTCACTCTTCTTCCATCAATCATTGTTTGTTGTACACCCATGTCATTCGCCAAACTAGTGGCTAATTTTCCACCACCGTGCACTAAAATTGCCTGACCCTTGATAGTAGCAAAAGCTTGAAGGCATTCGGTTAACAATAATGGATTATCAACAATATTGCCTCCTATTTTAATGACGTATAATGTTTCCATAAATTTTGATACCCTTTTATTTTAGGCATCCATTGTTTTTAAAATTTCAGCCAACACAGCTTGTGCCGCCCAGACTCTATTAGAAGCTTCTTTTGTAACCAAACTATTTGCTCCATCTAAAATTTCATCACTCAATTCAACATTGCGTCGAACCGGCAAACAATGCATTACTTTTGCATTATTAGTCAAGGTTAATTGCGCATTCGTCAACATCCAATTTGTATCTGTACATAACACTTTCCCGTATTCATTGAATGCACTCCAGTTTTTTACATACACAAAATCCGCGTCGGTTAATGCATATGATTGGTCATGTGTAATGGTAGCGCCTTCGGTAAACTGTGGATCTAATTCATATCCTTCTGGATGCGCTATCACAAAATCTGCTTCACCCCATGCATTCATCCATTGACTAAAACTATTAGAAACGCATTGAGGGATGGATTTAATATGCGGCGCCCATGTCAAAACAACTTTAGGTTTTTTATGATCGAATGCACTATTAGAAGCCATTGATTCTTTTATTGTAATAATATCTGTCAATGATTGCAATGGATGCAAGGTCGCAGATTCTAAACTCACCACTGGAATCCCTGCATATTGGATAAACTGATTAATAATCTTTTCACTATAATCATCTTTCTGATCTATTAATCCAGGAAATGTTCTTATGCACAAAATATCAAAATAGTTTCCAAGTACAGGTGCAGCATCTTTAATATGTTCAACAGTAGTGCCATTCATAATCGCACCTTCGGTAAATTCTAAAGCCCATCCTTCTTTATCTACATTAAAAACAATGGCTTCCATGCCTAAATTCTGTGCAGCCACTTGAGTACTTAGTCTTGTTCTCAAACTTGGATTTAGAAACAATAAACCAATTCTTTTACCTATTCCTAAATTTTTATCAAGCAAGGGGGATGCCTTATATGCCAAAGCTTTTTGAACAAGGGCATTCATATTCGCCACATCCTTTACACTAATAAATTGTTTCATTGGCACTATTTAAACGGTCTTTACTTGCAGCTGCGCAATCGCTTCCTGCAATCTTTTTAAAAATAAATCGATATCGTTTTTAGTAATCGACAAAGATGGCAATAAACGAATTACATTCGGCTTTGCTTCACCAGTAAATACTTTCAAGTCTTGTAACAATACTTTTCTAATATCTTGCAAACCATCTTCCATTTCAAAGCCTATCATTAAACCTCTTCCTCTCACCATTTTCACGCCTTTGATTTGTTCCAAAGCATTGATCAAGTAAGCCCCTAACACATTTGTATTTTCAATCAATTGATCCTTTTGCATCACTTCTATCACAGCTAATGCTGCAGCACATGCTAGAGGATTACCCCCAAATGTTGTACCAAGCATGCCAAACTTCGCTTGAATATGAGGTGCAATCAAAATGCCACCAATTGGAAATCCATTGCCCATACCCTTTGCCATTGAATAAATATCTGCATTGACACCAGCATGGTCATGTGCAAAAAATTGACCCGTTCTCCCATAGCCACATTGCACACTGTCTGCAATATAAACTGCACCATAATCGTCACATGCTTTTCTGATTGCTTGTAAGAAGCTATCTGATGCTTCATGAATTCCTGCAACTCCTTGAATGCCTTCAATAATGACTGCTGCAATTTGATCCCCTTGCTCCTCAAAGCATTTCTGCAATGCAGTAATATCATTCAAAGGAAGAAAAATGATATTATTAGTCTCATTCACTGGTGCCACAATACTTGGATTGTCTGTAGCAGCAACAGCTAAAGAAGTTCTACCGTGAAATGATTTATTAAAAGCAATGATTTTTTTTCTGCCTGTATGAAAAGAGGCAAGCTTTAAGGCATTTTCATTTGCTTCAGCCCCGCTATTACATAAGAATAATTGAAAATCTTTTTTCCCACTAACCACATTCAATGCATCTGCCAATTGTGTTTGGATTGGCAGGATTACTGAATTTGAATAAAAGGCAATCGCATGTAATTGATCTTCTATTCTTTTTACCCAATGCGGGTGGGTATGACCAATACTGATTACGGCGTGTCCACCATACATATCTAAATACTCCTGCCCCATGTCATCCCATACACGGCTCCCTAATGCTTTCGTAATGGCTATTGGATTTAAAGGATAAACATTGAATAAGGACATAAGCTTCGTTTTGTATACTAAAAATAATTTGCTTTTAATTTCAAGCCAGCAGTCTCTTCTATTTCAAACATCAAATTCATATTTTGAACTGCTTGACCCACTGCTCCTTTTAATAAATTATCAATTACAGAATGAATTGCAATTTTATTGCCCTGCTTCTCAATATGAATTAAACACTTGTTGGTATTCACGACTTGCTTTAAATCAATGTTATTTGTTGAAACATAGGTAAATGCATGTTGATTATAATATGCTTCATACAACGCATACATTGCTTCTATGGACAAGTCCGAACTAATGACAGACGTCACAAAAATGCCTCTAGTAAAATCACCCCTCCATGGGACAAAATGTACATCCGCATTTCCATTACCTTGAAGCTGTGCCAAGCTTTGGCCAATCTCATGTATATGTTGATGATCTAAGGTCTTGTATGCTTGGATATTATTTTCCCTCCAACTAAAATGACTTGTAGGCGATAAGCCCTGTCCTGCACCAGTTGAACCAGTTATACCAGTAGTATAAACATCCGTCAATAGCCCTTTAGCAGCTAACGGCATTAAGCCTAATTGAATTGCAGTGGCAAAACATCCCGGATTAGCAATGTTTTTTGCTTGTTGAATTTCAGTTTTTTGTAATTCTGGTAACCCATATACAAATTTTCTATCTCCAATGTTTGCAGCATTTGTTATTCTAAAATCTTGAGATAGGTCAATCACTTTTATTGAAGATTGAATTGTATGCGTTGATAAAAACGCTCTTGCAGCTCCATGACCTAGGCATAAAAACAATACATCAATTGATTGATCTAACTCATTTGTAAATTTCAAATCTGTATCGCCAACTAAATCAGCATGTACTTTACTCACCAATTCTCCTGCATTACTTGTGCTGTGAACAAAAGTTATTATTGCATTAGGATGACCTAATAACACACGAAGCAATTCGCCGCCTGTATATCCAGCACCACCGACAATTCCAACTTTTACTTTTTGCATCTTGAATTATTTATTGGATTCTTTAACATGATGATAGATACCCACTTGATTGCCAAATATTTTCGTAAACCCTCTTACATCTGCACCAGTCCACCCAGTATTCATCTCTCCATACTTACCAAACTTAGCACTCATTAAATCATTCGGAGATTCAATGCCTATAATCTGAAAGCGATATGGATTCAATTGAATAGACACTTCGCCTGTTACTTGTTCTTGGGAATTGATTAAATAGGCTTCAATATCCCGCATCACTGGATCCAAAATTTGACCTTCATGTAACCAGTTACCATAGAATTGAGCTAACTGATCCTTCCATGACAATTGCCATTTTGTTAAAACATGTTTTTCTAATGCATGATGTGCTTTTAATAGCACCATCGGTGCAGCAGCTTCGAAACCAACTCTCCCTTTAATTCCGATGATCGTGTCCCCCACATGTATATCTCTACCAATACCATACGCTCCAGCAATAGATTGAATATATTGAATCGCTTTTGTTGGATGCGCAAAGCTTTGTCCATTTACTTTTACAATTTCCCCTTTTTCAAAACCGATCACCATTTCCTCTTCTTGACCCTCTTTTGTCATTGGCGTTGGCCAAGCTGTTTCTGGCAAAATACCTTTAGATTGTAATGTTTCTTTACCTCCAACACTTGTACCCCATAATCCTTTATTGATAGAATAGGCAGCTTTTTCAAAATTCATGTCCACCCCTTTTGACTTTAAATAGTCAATCTCAGCTTCTCTACTTAATTGCAAATCACGAATTGGTGTTAAAATTTCAACACCTGGAATTAAAATCTGAAAAATCATATCAAAACGCACTTGATCATTGCCTGCTCCTGTGCTACCATGCGCAACTAATGTGGCATCTAATTTTTTCACATGTTCAGCAATATGTAAAGCTTGACTTAATCTTTCTGCACTTACACTTAATGGATAAGTGTTATTCTTTAAAACATTACCATAAATCAAGTATTTGATGATGCTATCATAATATCCTTCTACCGCTTGAACTGTTGTATGTGTTTTAACACCCAATGCATAAGCATGTGACTCAATTTTTTTTAACTCTGCTTCGTCAAACCCGCCTGTATTAACAACTACACTGTGTACTTCTAAACCTTTATCCTCTGTTAAATATTTTACACAAAACGTCGTATCTAAACCACCACTAAATCCTAAGACAACTTTTTCCATGTTCATTTATTTTTTTGGTTCAAATAACATCGCAGTACACATACAGTTTTTGCGATCTTTACTCTTTAAAATTTCATAATTCACACAACTCTTACAGCCAGCCCAGAATTCTTCATCATCGGTTAGTTCACTATAGGTCACTGGCTCGTAACCTAACTCGGAGTTGATTTTCATAACTGCTAGCCCTGTTGTTAATCCAAATATTTTTGCGTCAGGATATTTGTCCCTAGAGAGTTGAAAAATGGCTTGTTTAATTTTTTTTGCAATACCGCTTTTTCTAAAAGCAGGCGCTACAATCAATCCACTATTTGCAACAAACTGACCATGCTGCCATGCTTCCATATAACAGAAGCCAACCCATAAGCCATCATCGGTGTGGGCAATCACAGATTTACCTTCTTCTATTTTTTGTGCCACATAGGCAGGACTTCTTTTCGCAATGCCGGTTCCTCTTGCTTTTGCAGAAGACTCCATTTCATCAGTAATAGCTTTTGCATAAGATACATCTTCAGCAAGTGCTACACGTACTATAATTTTTTGTTCCAATGATCAATAAAAATTTAAAGAATAACAGTGTTGGCGTTAAATTACTTTCGGGGATTTTTCCACTGATAGGGGCAATTGCCAACTGCTCGTCCTATCAGAATCCACGTCGCGTTATATGCGATAGCCTAAAGGGACTGTGTACAACAAGGGTAGCTGCAAAATTTGCAGACATCAATAATGTATAAAAATGACCTTGTTTCATGTTGAGCACAAAATTATACAATAAAATAGACAAATTAGGACATAATAAATGGCTATTTAAAATTTTAGGCTTCGATTAAGCTGATTTTACTTGTAAATGAATAGTTGTTAGTTTTTTGAAGGCGATTTTAGCTTCAATTTTATACTAAGATCATAACTTTGTAAAAATCATCACCTATGAAAACAACCCTCCTTAATGGCGTAAAATTATTTTCAATTTTTTTTAGTCTTTTTTTAATGGCTTGTGGAAATGATGCTGCCAACAAAACAGCAACAATGGATAGTACTTCTACTAGTACAGCTGTAGATTCTACGGTAACCTATGATATTAGCCTAGTAGACAATAAAAAAGATCCAACATGTGGCATGCCAGTAACAGCAGGCATTACGGACACGGCACATTATGAAGGCAAAGTAATTGGATTTTGTGCAACAGGCTGCAAAGAGGAATTTTTGAAAGATCCTAAAGCAAGTATTGCAGCAGCAGAATTAAAATAACTTTTACAATTTTATAAAAAGCCCTCATCATAGTATACCATTGATGAGGGCTTTTGTTATTAAGTTATGCGAATGCAAAATAAAATTCTATCGCAAAATAATTTTAGTACTAACTAAACAAGTAATTGATATCTTCCTTGGTTAAAGACTTTACGAAGCCCTCTTCATCAGAAATAAGTTCTTTAGCAAGTGATCTCTTACGATCTTGTAGTTTCAAAATTTTATCTTCTACAGTATCATTACAAATCATTCGATAAGCGAAGATATTTTTTGTTTGACCAATACGGTGTGTTCTATCAATCGCTTGTTGCTCTACTGCCGGATTCCACCAAGGATCTACTATATAAACATAATCAGCTGCTGTTAAGTTCAAACCTACACCACCCGCTTTTAAAGAGATCAAGAAAACACGACAGTTAGGATCATTTTGGAATCGGTCGATTGCTTTTTCTCTTTCTTGTATCGTACTAGAACCATCGAAATATTCATGGTCAATACCCAATTTCGTTAAAGCTTCTCTAATCAATCCAAGCATTCCTAAAAACTGAGAAAATACGAGTGCTTTATGTTCACCAATATTCTCTACTATTTCTCTTGTTAACTCCTCTAATTTAACAGATTCATTTGGATAAGACTCGTCTTTAATAATCGCAGGGCTATCACAAATTTGACGCAATTTCATTAAGCCTTGCAAAATAGACAATTGTGCTTTCTGCACGCCTTTCTCTTCTACTAAGCCCATTAATTTATCACGGTAATCATTTCTGTAAGCCTCATAGATCTTACGTTGTGCAGTACCCATCTCACAGTACAATACCATTTCTTGCTTCTCTGGTAAATCCTTTGCCACTTGCTCCTTCGTTCTTCTTAAGATAAATGGAAATACAAATTTACGTAGATGCTCTTTTTGTTCTTTCTCATCAAACTTATCAATTGGCATAGAGAAATTATGCTTGAAATATTCAACCGATCCTAGCATGCCAGGATTTAAGAAATTCATTTGCGCATAAATATCAAAGGTATTGTTCTGTAATGGCGTACCACTTAAACATAATTTATTTTCAGCCTCTAACAAACAAGCAGCTTTGGTCACTTTACTAGTTGGGTTTTTGATTGCCTGACTTTCATCCAAAATCACGTAATCGAACTTCACTTCTACAAAGTTTTTAATATCACTTCTCAAAGTACCATAAGTGGTAATGATCACTTCCACTGAGTTGTCTGACAATTTTGATTTATTCCTGGTACCACCATGGTGAATCATGAAACTTAAGCTTGGCGTGAATTTTTTTAATTCATTTTGCCAGTTAAATAGCAAAGTTGT
>JACCDK010655861.1_pt1 | contig 24283 bp, 17 predicted proteins | sample 7445871 | NCBI WGS metagenome assembly JACCDK01 (sample SAMN15323436, study PRJNA562643) | freshwater metagenome | isolation source: river surface water | place: USA:Blue River Watershed | collected 2017-08-15 | reverse complement strand
GCCGCCAACCCGGAGGACAATGTCTGGTTGTCGGCCTCGGCTGGGACGGGCAAGACGCAGGTGCTCTCTGCCCGCGTGCTGCGGCTGCTCCTTCGCGAGGATGTGAGCCCGTCGCAGATCCTGTGCCTTACCTTCACCAAGGCAGGGGCAGCGGAAATGGCGAACCGCATCAACGCGGTGCTCGCCCGCTGGGTGCGGCTCGATGCCGGGACGCTCGGCAAGGAGCTGAAACACCTCGGCGCGGATTTCGACCCCGCCACGCAGGAGCGCGCGCGCACGCTGTTTGCGAGCGTGCTCGATTGCCCCGGCGGTGGCCTCAGGATCGACACCATCCACGCCTTCGCGCAGTTCCTGATCGGCAACTTCCCCGAGGAAGCCGGCCTTGCCCCCGGTACGCGCATCATGGACGATCGCAGCCGCGAACTGCTCGCGCGCGAGGTGCTGACCGAGCTGTTCGAGGAGGCCGAGCGCGCGCATGACGTGCGGCTGCTCGACGGGATCACCCAGTTCACGACCCGCAGGAACCCGGGCGCGCTCCATGGCTGGTTGATGCGCGCTGCCGATGCGCAGGAGCTGTGGGAGGGACGGGCAGGCTGGCAATCGCCGATGGATGCGCGGGTGCGCCAGACGCTTGGAATGCCCGCCGATGCCGGGGAGGGATGGGCCGCCGAGGTGCTGCACCCGGACCTTTTCCCGGATGAGATTCTGTTGGCTATGCTCCCCGCCCTCGAGGGCTGGAAGGCCGACACCGGACAGAAGGCCGCCGCCTTCGTCCGGGAATGGCTGTCGTTTGGCCTTGCCGAGCGCGTGCTCGCCGTCGGCCGGTTCCGCGACACGATCCTCAGGAAGGACGGCGAACCGCGGGCGATGGCCGGGGCGGCCAAGCTCGATCCGCGCTTCACCGACTATCAGGCCAACATCGCCGAGGCGCTGCGCGAATACGAAACCCGCCGCGCGCTTCTCACCTGTGCCGAAATCGTCACCTCCGCGCTCGAAATCGGCCGCGCCTTCGCACTGAAGTGGGAGGCGAGGAAGGCACGCGAGGGCCTGCTCGATTTCGGCGACCTGATCCGCAAGGCCGCCGCGCTGCTCGGCAATTCCGAGGCTGCCGACTGGATCCGCTACAAGCTCGATCGGCACTTCGACCACATCCTGATCGACGAGGCGCAGGACACCAACCAGAGCCAGTGGGATATCGTCGAGGCGTTGATCGACGACTTCTTCGCTGGCGAGGGCGCGCGCGGCGACAAGCTGCGCACACTCTTCACCGTGGGCGATTACAAGCAGGCGATCTTCGGCTTCCAGGGCACGAGCCCGGAGAACTTCGCCCGCGCCAAGGCGCGCGTCCATGCCAGGATCACCGCCGCGCAGGAGGGCATTCGCGCCGGAAGGGTGAATCGCCGCGCTCCGGGTTGGCAGGACCTCGACCTTGGCCAATCCTTCCGCACAGCGCGGATTGTGCTCGACTTTGTCAATCGCATGATCGGCGCGCTGGGCTATGCGGAGTTCGGGCTCGACAAGGAACCGGCCGAGCATGTCGGCGCCGAGCGTCCCGGGCTCGTGACCCTGTGGCCGCCGGTGGTCCCGGAGACGAGCGAAAGCGAGAGCGAGAGCGAGGACGAAGAGGGGAGCGAAGCCGAACAGAGCTGGCTGGCGCGGCACGACACGGCGCTGGCCGAGAAGATCGCCGAACAGGTGCGGCGCTGGGTCTCTCTTGAGGAACCCTTCGTTCTCGCCAAGGGCAACCGCCGCCACGCCGGCGCGGGGGATGTCATGGTGCTGGTGCGCCAGCGCAAGGAGCTCGCCAGTCAGATTGTCGCCAAGCTCCATGCACGCGGCGTTCCCGTGGCCGGGGTTGACCGGCTGCGGCTGGGTGCGCCGCTGGCGGTCAAGGACGTGTTCGCCGCGCTGCGCTTCGCCGCCCAGCCGCAGGATGACCTCAGCCTTGCCAACCTGCTCGCCTCGCCCCTGATCGGCTGGACGCAGGAGGATATCCTCGCCCATGTGCCGCGCCCCGAGAAGGTGCGGTTGTGGGACCACTTGCGCCGCAATGATGCGCCGCCTTTCGTGCAGGAAACGGCCGAACGGTTGCGCGATCTGCTCCGCCGCACCGATTATCAAACCCCGCAGGCGCTCATTGCATGGCTGCTTGCCGGGCCATGGCAGGGCAGAGCGAAGCTGGTCGCGCGGCTGGGGGCCGAGGCGAATGACCCGCTCGACGAACTCATCAATGCTGCCTTCGCCTACGAGGCCGAGCACTGGCCCAGCATTGCCGGCTTTCTCGCCTGGTTCGATGCCGGGACAGGCGATCTCAAGCGGGATTCGGATTCAGCCAGCGGACTGGTCCGGGTGATGACCGTGCACGGCTCCAAGGGGTTGCAGGCACCGATCGTGATCCTTGCCGACGCGACCGGCGCGCCAGGCGATCCGGGCGACCTCGCGCTTGAGGACAATCCTCTGGACGAGGTGCTCGAACGCAAGCGCATGGTGCCGCTCCCGCCACTGGGCAAGGAGGAGAAGGCGGGACGGGTTGCCGAAGCTGAGCAAGCCAAGAAGCGCATCGCGCTCCAGGAACACTGGCGGTTGCTCTACGTCGCCATGACGCGCGCCGAGGAGGCGCTGTTCATCGGCGGCTCGCTCAACAAGGTCGAGGCGAAAAAGGGCGTGCCGCACGACGATAGCTGGTACGCGCGCCTCGCGCCGCTGTTCGAGGGTGACGAGATTGCCGATCCTGTCTGGCATTGGCGAAAGGAATGGGGCCACCGCGCCGAGCCGCTGGTGCCGGACGACGCGGCGACCACCGCCTCGCAGCCGCTGCTGGTGCTTCCGCCCTGGGCGCTAACCCCGGTCGGCGCTGAGCCCCGCCCGCCGCGCCCGCTCGCCCCGTCTTCGGCGGGTGAGGACAAGGGTGCCGAGCCGCCGCTCCCGCCCGAGGCCGGACGCCATGCAGCGCGGCGCGGGAGCCTGATTCACGCGCTGCTTGAGCGCCTTCCCGAGGTGCCAGCTGCCGACCGAGCCGTGGCCGCACGGCGCTGGCTCGGGCGGCAAGCGGGCGATCTAGGCGAAGCCGCGCGCGAAGAGATACTGGCCGCCGCGCTCGACGTGCTCGATCACCCCGACTTTGCTGCGCTGTTTTCGCCCGGGGCGCTCGCCGAGGTCCCGCTGGCCGCGACGGTGGGCGGGGTGGTGGTTGCCGGCACGGCTGACCGCCTGCTGATCGGGGAAAGCTCCCTTACAGTGGTCGACTTCAAGACCACCCGCCGCCCGCCCGCCAGCGCCGAGGAGATCCCGCTGTCGACGCTGCGGCAGATGGCCGCCTATGTCGCCGCGCTTGAGGCGATCCATCCGGGCCGCACGGTGCGGGCCGGGGTGCTCTACACCCACGCCCCGGTGCTGTTCGACATTGCGCCCGCAGTGGTCGCGGCTCACAAGCATGCCTTGCAGGCGCCGCAGCAATCCTTGTTGCCGCCCGATATTGAGTGAAAAGATCGGCCCACTAGATTGCATTCCTGTGACCGGCGCTCCTATGGTCGTCGGCAAAGGAGACAAGCGATTATGGCGACCGTCAATGTGACCGATGCGAGCTTTGCCGAGGATGTCCTCGCCAGCGATACCCCCGTCCTCGTCGATTTCTGGGCGGACTGGTGCGGCCCCTGCAAGATGATCGCGCCCGCGCTGGAAGAAATCAGCGAGGAGCTCGCCGGCAAGGTCAAGATCGCCAAGATGGACATCATGGAGAACACCGACACCCCGAGCCAGCTCGGCGTGCAGTCGATCCCGCTGATGGTGCTCTACAAGAACGGCCAGCCGGTCGCCCAGAAGCTCGGCGCTGCGCCCAAGGGCGCGCTCAAGGCCTGGCTCGAAGGCGAGCTCTGAGGCTTCAGGCCAGCACCCGCGCGACGAATTCGTCCCAGATCGCCGGGCTCGACGCGCCGACGAGCCCGGGGGCATCGTGCTGGTCGACGCGGTAGGCGCTGCCGTCGAGCCGCGCGGCCTTGCCGCCCGCCTCGTTGAGCCACAGCACGCCCGCCGCATGATCCCATGCAAGGGTGCGCTTGAAGCTCGAGATATCGTTCTCGCCCAGCGCCAGCCGCGGATATTGCTCGGCGGCGCAACGCGGGATGTCGACCAGCGTGTAGTGCGGGGCGAGCTTGGCATCGACCATGGCCGATTGCTCCGGGGTGAGAAAGATACGGCTGACCGCGGTGACGGGCGGCTGCTGGCCGGTGGTGCGGGCCGCAATCCGCTCGCCATCGACAAAGGCCCCTGCGCCGACCCTCGCGTGGCAGAAACGGTTCTTGCTGGGGTCATAGATCCATCCCGCGACGGCCTCGCCCGCGTCGGCCAGCGCAATGATGATCCCGAAGGGCTCCTTGCCGTCCGCGAAGTTGGCCGTGCCGTCGAGCGGGTCGATGATCCAGCACTGGCCCTTGAGGTGATCCAGCACAGCCTTGTCGGCGTGAACAGCCTCCTCGCCGACCACCGCGACGCCGGGGGCGAGCTTTGTCAGCGCCTCGGTGAGGAAAGCTTCGATTTCGCGGTCAACGATGGTGACGGGATCGTCCGCCCCCTTCATCTCGACCTCGCCCGAGGCGAGGTTGCGGAAGCGCGGCAGCATCGAGCGCTCCGCAGCAAAGCGCATAAGGTCGCGGATCTCGGCATCGAGCGCGGAGAGGCTCACAAGTGCCCCCTCACGAACGGTAATCCGCATTGATCGCGATATAGCCGTGGGTGAGGTCGCAGGTCCACACCGTCGCGCGGCCCTCACCGAGACCGAGATCGACAGCAATCTCGATGTCTTCGCCCTTCAGGTGCGCTGCGACGGGCGCTTCGTCATAGCGATCGACCGGAACGCCGTTCCTCGCCGTCCAGATGCCGCCGAAAGCAATCGAAAGGCGGTCGCGGTCCGCCGGTTCGCCCGCCTTGCCGACCGCCATCACGACGCGGCCCCAGTTGGCATCCTCACCGGCAATCGCGGTCTTGACCAGGGGGGAATTGGCGATGGCAAGGCCGATCGTCCTTGCACTCGGGTCGCTGACCGCGCCCGAGACACGGACGGAGATGAACTTCCGCGCGCCTTCCCCGTCGCGCACCACGAGGTGCGCGAGGTTCCTGCAGACGTCTTCCAGCGCCGCTGCAAAGGCGTCGGCACCGGGGCTATCCCAGCTTTCGATCCGGGTGTTCCCGGCCTTGCCGGTGGCAAAGACCATGACAGTGTCGCTGGTGGAAGTGTCGCCATCCACGGTGATGCAGGAGAAGGTCGCTGCATTGGCGCGCTCCAGCGCTTCCTGAAGGAACGCCGGCGCGACGTCGGCATCGGTGAAGATATAGCCGAGCATCGTCGCCATGTCCGGGGCGATCATGCCCGAGCCCTTGATGATCCCGGCGAGCTGGACCTGCGTGCCGCCAACCATTGCCGCAGCGCCCGCGCCTTTGGTGAAGGTGTCGGTGGTGCCGATCGCCAGTGTCGCATCTTCCCATCCGCACGGCTTGGCGGCCAGAGCCGCCGCGATTCCTGCCCGCGCCTTGTCGATCGGCAAGGGAACGCCGATCACGCCGGTGGAAGAGACGAACACCTCCTCCCGGGGGCAACCCAGTGCCTCGCTGACCTGCGTCATGATCGCCTCGACAGCCTCGCGCCCGCGATGGCCGGTGAAGGCGTTCGAGTTGCCGGCATTGACGATCAGCGCGCGGGCACGACCTTGCCTCACCGCCGCGCGGCCCAGCTCGACTTCGGAGGAGGCACAGGCGCTCCTGGTGAAGACGCCCGCGACGCTCGTTCCCTCGGTCAGTTCGGCGAAGGTGAGGTCGCAGCGATCCCATGTCTTGTAGTGCGCCCGCGCGATGCGCAGCGTGACGCCCGCGATCGGGGGCAGAGGAGGGAAGGGGCGGGCGAGCGGGGAACGGTCGATCTGCATGGGCCAGAGCCTCTAGGCGGGGTAGGACTTGCAGTAAATCGGCAAAGCAGGTGGACGAAGGCGAGGCAATTCCTTATCTGATCAGCCGATGACCCGGCGTTTCCTAGCCCTGCTGGCCCTGCTCACAGGTCTTGTCGCTCTTGGCGGCACGGCGCAGGCGTCGCTGGCGGAAGCGCTGGCCTGCAGCGCCAGCATCGCTGCCGATAGTCCGGATCACGCGGTGGGCGCGGAGAGCATTGCTGTCCAGTCGGTACCGACGACGATCCGTGCGACCCGCGCTGCCGAAGCTCCGGCCGGGGCGCTGAACGTTCCGGCGAGGCTGCGCCTTCCGGTGCTGATGGGGATCGAGCGCGCCTACGAATAGGCGCCTTCCCGCAGTCTTCGCTTCTGATCCCCGTGCGCGCCGCTCCGCGATCGCCTGCGCGCTCTCTCCACAAGCTGCTCGCGACCCCCTTGGGGCGCAGCCCCTGTTCAAGGTTTCCTTTCATGTTCAACACCATCGCCAAGACTTTGTTCGGCTCCGCGAACGACCGCTACATCAAGTCCGCTCGCAAGATTGTCGCCCAGGTCAATGCGCTTGAGCCGCAGATCCAGGCGCTCAGCGACGGGGAGCTTCAGGGGCAGACCGCCAAGCTGCGCGGGTTGATCGACGCCGGCTCCAGCCTCGACGACATTCTCCCCGAAGCCTTCGCCACGGTGCGGGAGGCCTCGGTTCGCGTCTTCGGGATGCGCCATTTCGACGTGCAGCTGATCGGCGGCCTGGTGCTGCACCGCGGCGAGATCGCGGAAATGCGCACCGGCGAGGGCAAGACCCTGATGGCGACGCTCGCCGTCTATCTCAACGCGCTCGAAGGCAAGGGCGTCCATGTCGTCACCGTCAACGATTACCTCGCCCGCCGTGACGCGGCCGAGATGGGCAAGCTCTACAATTGGTTGGGCCTCACTGTCGGCGTGATCGTCCCGGGCATGCCCGAGGAATACAAGCGCGACGCCTACAATGCCGACATCACCTACGGCACCAACAATGAATTCGGCTTCGACTACCTGCGCGACAACATGAAGCATGAACGCGCGCAGATGGCGCAGCGGCCGTTCAACTTCGCGATCGTCGACGAGGTGGACTCGATCCTGATCGACGAGGCGCGCACCCCGCTGATCATCTCCGGCCCGACCGAGGACAAGTCGGACCTTTATGTCGCGCTCGATCTCGTCGCCAAGGAAGTGCCGCTGGAATGGCTCGACATCGACGAGAAGGTGAAGCGCGTGCAGCTCACCGAGGAAGGCCTGGAAGGGGTGGAGCAGGTGCTCCTCGAAAAGGGTCTGCTTGCCACCAGCAACCTCTATGATGTCGAGAACACCCAGGTCGTCCACCATCTCGATCAGGCGCTGGTCGCCAATTTCGGCCGCAAGCGCGACACTGATTACATCGTCAAGGACGACAAGATCATCATCATCGACGAGTTCACCGGCCGCATGATGGACGGGCGCCGCTGGTCGAACGGCCTGCACCAGGCGGTCGAGGCCAAGGAAGGCGTGCGGATCGAGCCGGAAAACCAGACGCTCGCTTCGATCACGTTCCAGAACTATTTCCGCATGTATCCCAAGCTGTCCGGCATGACCGGCACCGCCGCGACCGAAGCGGCGGAATTCTGGGACATCTACAAGGTCGGCGTGGTCGAGATCCCGACCAACCTGCCGGTCGCCCGGATCGACGAGGATGACGAGTTCTACAAGAACACCGCCGACAAGTTCGGCGCCATCGCCAAGGCGATCAAGGAGAAGCAGGAGATCGGCCAGCCGGTGCTGGTCGGCACGGTCTCGATCGAGAAGTCCGAACTGCTCAGCCAGTATCTCGACAAGGAGGGCGTCAAGCACGCCGTCCTCAACGCGCGCTTCCACGAACAGGAAGCACATATCGTCGCGCAGGCGGGCCGCTATGGCGCGGTGACCATCGCCACCAACATGGCCGGGCGCGGGACCGACATCCAATTGGGGGGCAACGTCGAGTTTCGCATCAACGACGAGCTCGCCGACATGCCCGAAGGGGCCGAGCGCGACGCCGCCATCGCCCGCATCAAGGCCGAGGTCGCCGAGGAGAAGGAGCGCGTGAAGGCCGCAGGCGGCCTGTTCGTGCTCGGCACCGAACGCCACGAAAGCCGCCGCATCGACAACCAGCTGCGCGGCCGCTCGGGCCGTCAGGGCGACCCGGGCCTGTCGCGCTTCTACCTGTGCCTCGAGGATGATCTGCTGCGCATCTTCGGCCCTGACACCCTGTTCGCCAAGATGATGAACTCGAACCTTGCCGACGGCGAGGCGATCGGTTCGAAGTGGCTCTCGAAGGCCATCGAGACCGCGCAGAAGAAGGTCGAGGCGCGCAATTACGACATGCGCAAACAGGTCGTGCAGTACGACGACGTGATGAACGACCAGCGCAAGGTGGTCTACGAGCAGCGCGCCGAGATCATGGATTCCGAAGCCGTCGACGAGGTCGTGGTCGACATGCGCCACGACACGGTGAACACGCTGGTGGGTGCCGCTTGCCCGCCCGGCTCCTACCCCGAGCAGTGGGACATCGCGGGCCTCAAGGCGCGGATCGAGGATATCTTCGGGTTCGTTCCGCCGGTGGACGAATGGCTTGCCGAAGACGAGGTCGAGCCCGATCTCCTCGAGGAGCGGCTGCGCGATTTGACCGACCGGATGATGGAGGAGAAGATCACCGCCTCCGATCCTGCGATCTGGCGGATCGTCGAGAAGGACGTGCTGCTGCGCCAGCTCGATCACCACTGGAAGGAGCACCTCGCGACGCTCGATGCGCTGCGTCAGGTGATCTGGATGCGCGGCATGGCGCAGAAGCAGCCGATCAACGAATACAAGCAGGAAGCCTTCGGGCTGTTCGAGACGATGCTCGACACGCTGCGCGAGGAGGTCACGAAGATCCTGTTCCGTGCGGAACTGCGCATCGAGCCGCCGCAGGCGCAGGCCCTGCCCGAATTGCCCGGCTTCCTGACGGGGCATATTGATCCGCTGACGGGCCTCGACAATTCCGCCGACGGCGACGGTTCGGCCGCACGGCCGGAACTGTTCGGCTCGCTCGCGGGCGCACCGGTCGCGGAAGTCGGACCGGGCGGCGCTGCGGCCGAGGGCGATCCCTATGCGGGCCTCGGCCTCAGCCGCAACGCGCCTTGCCCGTGCGGGAGCGGGAACAAGTACAAGCACTGTCACGGCGCGATCTGATCGGTCCGATTAGGGGGGAGTTGGGATGATCGGGGCGGTTCCCGTGCTGCTGGCACTCGCATTCCTGGTGACGGCCCTGCTCTACGCCAGTGTCGGCTTCGGGGGCGGATCGACCTATTCGGCGCTGCTGGCGCTCTCCGGGCTCGATTACCGGCTGCTGCCGCTGGTCTCGCTCGGCTGCAATATCCTTGTGGTGACGGGCTCGAGCATCCGCTTTGCCCGGGCCGGGCTGACCCCTTGGAAAAAGGCGCTGGTCATCGTGGCACTTGGCGCGCCGGCGAGTTTTGTCGGCGGGCTGACTCCGATTAAGGAGGCAACGTTCCTGTCACTCCTCGGGGGCAGTCTCGTGCTGACGGCGATGACCATGCTGATCCCCCTGCGCGAGAGCGCGGGCGCAAAGCCGACGGGCGCGGCGCGGTTCATGCCGCTGGCAGCCGCGCCGCTTGGCTATTTTGCCGGACTGGTCGGGATCGGGGGCGGGATATTTCTCGCCCCGCTGCTACATCTTGCCCGTTGGGATGCCGCGCGCGGGATCGCCGCGACCGCCAGCCTGTTCATTCTCGTAAACTCGCTGTTCGGTCTTGCCGGACAGATGCTCAAGAACGGCCCCGGCCTGTTTGGCGCGGCGCTCGGGGCTTCGCTGCCGCTGCTCGTGGCGGTGGTGATCGGCGGCCAGATCGGAAGCCTGCTCGCCACAAGACTGCTTCCGGCCCGGTGGATTCGCTGGCTAACCGCATTGCTGGTCGGCGTGGTGGGGGTGCGATTGCTGGCGGGGGTCTAGGCCCGGAAAGACCAAGCGCGGATGAAGCCCGTGAGGGATGCTTGCATTGCAGCGATGGAAGAAGATGGCTCCCCGAGTAGGATTCGAACCTACGGCCAAGTGATTAACAGTCACCTACTCTACCGCTGAGCTATCGGGGAGCAACTCTTCCAAGCGGTCCTAAGGAAGAGCGGAAGCGCGCCTATATGGGCGAGGGCAGGGGATTGCAAGAGGGTTTTGATCAGGTCTCGAAGGGCAGTATTGCTGTATTAATACAGCAAGTCAGAAGGCGCCAAGTTGATGGCTCGCGCAAGGCGCGGCCTGGATGCACTTCATCAAGTTAGGCCGTCACAAACTGCTCGGCGACAATCCGCTCCTCGAGGCTCTGGCCGGGGTCGAAAAGCAGGGTCAGGTCGGCATCGCGGGCGATCTGGAGGCGCACCTCGGCGATGTCGCGCAGCTCCTTCTGGTCGGCAACGGCGGCGACGGGGCGCTTGGCAGGGTCGAGCACCCTGAGGATGATCGGCATCCGGTCGGGCAGGATCGCTCCGCGCCAGCGGCGGGGGCGGAAGGGGCTGATCGGGGTCAGCGCCAGCATCTTGCTGTCGAGCGGCAGGATCGGTCCCTGCGCCGACAGGTTATAGGCGGTGGAACCCGCCGGCGTGGCAACCAGCACCCCGTCGCAGACCAGCTCGCGGATGCGGACACGGTCGCCGACAGTCACTTCGATCTTGGCGGTCTGGCGCGTCTCGCGCAGCAGCGAGATTTCGTTGATCGCGCAAAGCCGGTGCGTTTCGCCGTCCTGCGTCACCGCTTCGACCCGCAAGGGCGAGATCGTCCAGCGCCGCGCCTTGTTGACCTTGGCCGCGATGGCGGCCCGCCTGTCGTAGCGGTTCATGAGGAAACCGACCGTGCCGAGGTTCATCCCGTAGGCCGGGATGACGCGAGCCGAATCGAGCATGGCGTGGAGGGTCTGGAGCATGAATCCGTCACCGCCCAGCACCACCGCTGCATCAGCCTCGGCCAAGGGCGCCCATTCGCCTTGCGCGAGCAGGGCCTCGCGGGCCTCCTGCGCACGCTCTGTCTCGGAGGCGAGCAGCGCCAGCCGCTCGTAAGCCGTTCCGGCGGTTGTTCCATTGCCCGACATCGTTCCCCCTCTCAGGGCAAGAGGCGGTGAGGGACCGCTCTTGCCCGGCGCGTCACCCGGCACGCGCCCTGATGTGCCAGATTCGGGCGGATTGCAATTGATGCGAGGCAGTTAAGGATTCCGCGCTTAAAAGGGAGGTGCGATGGAACGAAAGCAAGCATCCTTGCGCGGTCTTCCGCCCGGGCAACTGCCGGGCGTCTCACCGGACGTTCTCGATGCTGACCTGCTGAGGGCGCTCGACCGGAACGAGATCGAGGTCCTGTTCCAGCCTCAGTTCGATTGCCGCACCGGCGCGCTCGCGGGCGCCGAGGCGCTGGCCCGCTGGCGCCATCCGTCGCTGGGCGCGATCGGCGCGCGCGATCTTTTTGCCGTGGCCGAGCGGGCAGCGCTGGTGGCTCCGCTGTCCCGCCACCTTGTCGCCTGCGCGCTCGAGGATGCGGCGACATGGCCCGAGGGTCTGACATTGTCGCTCAACATCACGCCGGAGGAGCTGGCCGACCCGCGATTTGCCGTCGATTTTGCCGGTCTCATCGGCCGCTCGCCGATTGCGCCAGAGCGGCTGATGCTGGAGGTGACCGAGGATCTCCTGCTGCGCAATCTCTCACAGGCAGCCAGCGCGCTTGACGCCTTGCGCGGGCTCGGTTTCCGGATCGCGCTCGATGATTTCGGCGCGGGTTTCTGCAATTTCCGCTACTTGCGCGAACTACCGCTTGATGCTCTCAAGCTCGACAAGGCAATGGTGGAGGGTGTTCCGGCCGATGGCACCGCGCTGGCAGTCTTGCGCGCGATCATTGCCTTGGCCAAGGCGCTCGGGCTCGCTGTCTATGCCGAGGGCATAGAAGACGAGGTGCAGCGTGCGGCCGTGACGGCGGAGGGCTGCGATTACTGGCAAGGCTTTCTCAGGGCCGAGCCTATGCCGAGCGAGCGCATGGTCGCGCTCGCCCGGACCGCGCGGGGGATGGGGCACGGATAAACCGGGGCACAGCGCGTGTGCCGCGCGCGGGGCATGCTGACTGGGATCACGATGCCATCGTCATCTAGGCGTTGGCGTACCCCCACGCGGCCATCGCGTCCAGGATCGGCACCAAAGTCTTCCCTTTCTCTGTCAGGGAATACTCGACATGCGGCGGCACCTGCGCATGAACGTCTCTTCGCAAGATGCCGTCAGCTTCCAGCTCGCGCAGATGCTGGGTCAGCATCCGCTGGGTCACGCGGGGGATAAGCCTGCGCAATTCGTTGAAGCGGCGTGACTTCGACATCGTGTGATACAGGATCAGCGCTTTCCATTTTCCGCCGATGGCGGACAAGGTGACTTCGACCGGACAATGATCGGGATCACCACAGGCAGTATTGTTCAGCATACCAGGTTCCCAATTTCTGCGTACTTACCGTAGGTTGGCAAGCGTGGCACTTGCGGCGAAGGAGAATCAATAAGGAAAATCAGATGCCCAAAGTTTTTCTGCCTGCCATTAGTGGTCTTCAGTCGTCCGCCATTGCGGAGGCGCTGCGTTCATCCGGTTGGGATGTTGCCGGATCAAGTCGGTCGGACACCGGGGACGCACGACAGCGCGCGGCGGGGGCGGAGTTGCTGGTTCTTACCATCCCGCAGGATCATCGCCCCGGAGCGATGACCGCATTCGTCGATCATTGGGTGGAGGCGGCCCAGTCCGGGAAGGTCGAACGCATCGTGCTGAACCTGGGTGGCACGCCAGGCCCGGCGGAGGTCAATCCCTTCTTTGCCGATCTTCATGCGGCGGTGGACAGGGTAACGGGCAGCGGCCTTCCCTATGTGATCCTGCGACCGACCATCTATTTCGACAATCTCGCTGCGCCGTGGGCAAAGGACGCTCTGACGAACGGAATGATCGTTTATCCTGCGGCTCCCGATGTTGCGGTATCGTGGTTGTCGCATCGCACCTTGGGGGCGTGGGTGGCCGCCGTTGCCCGAGGTGCTGCGGATGGGAGGACCATCGCGATCGGCGGGCCGGATGCCCTGACAGGCGAACAGCTCGCCCGGCAGATCGGGCAAGGACTGGGACGAGACTTGCACTATGTCCCGCTGGCTCTCTCCGACTTCGCGGAAGGGATCAACGCGGTTATGGGGCCGCCGGCCGGAAATCGTCTCGCTGCGATCTACGAGTGGCTTGGGCAGAATCCGGACAGCATGACGGTAAACCCGTCCGAGGCGGCGCAATTCGGGGTCACTCTGGAACCCGCCGCTGAATTCGCGGCGCGTGTACTCGCATCGGCGTGATGGCGTATCGGAGGCGGCGGTCACGCCGCCTTCTTCGCCTTCGCTGCCTTCTTCACGATCCCGCTCAGCCCCTTGGTCAGCTGGAACAGGCCATTGAGGCGGCTGAGCGGATCGCCCCATGCCCGGTTGATGACCAGCTTCATGTCAGGGCGCAGCTTGGCGGTTTCCTTGCCGCCCTCGTTGAGGCGCTCGACATAGGCGATGAGGCCCGCCGGATCGGGGAAATCATCATTGTGGAAGGTGACGAGCGTGCCGCGCGCGCCGACATCGATCTTGCCGATGCAGGCCGTGATCGCCTGATGCTTGATCTCGATCAGGCGCACGAGGTTCTTGGTCGGCTGGGGCAGGTCGCCGAAGCGGTCGATCATCTCGGCAGCGAGGCTCTCGATCTCGTGCTGCCCTTCGGCCTGATTGAGGCGGCGGTAGAGCGCCATGCGCACTGCGAGATCGGGCACATAATCCTCGGGGATCATGATCGGCGCGTCGACCGTGATCTGCGGACTGACCTTGTCGCGCGGTCGCTCGAGGCCCATCTCGCCCGCCTTGGCGGCCAGGATCGCTTCCTCGAGCATCGCCTGATAGAGCTCGAAGCCGACCTCGCGGATATGCCCCGATTGCTCGTCGCCCAGCAGGTTGCCCGCGCCGCGAATGTCGAGATCGTGGCTGGCAAGCTGGAAGCCTGCGCCGAGCGTGTCGAGATCGCCCAGCACCTTCAGCCGCTTCTGCGCGACTTCCGACAGGGCGACCCCCGCTTCGTGCGTGAGGTAGGCATAGGCGCGCAGCTTGGCCCGCCCGACGCGTCCGCGCAGCTGGTAGAGCTGGGCAAGGCCGAAGCGGTCGGCGCGGTGGATGATGATCGTGTTGGCGCTCGGGATATCGAGCCCGCTTTCGACGATGGTGGTCGAGAGCAGCACGTCATACTTGCGGTCATAGAAGGCGCCCATGCGCTCCTCGACCTCGCCGGGCGCCATCTGGCCGTGGGCCGACACGGTCTTCACCTCGGGCACATTTTCGCGGAGCCATTCCTCGATGTCCGCCATGTCCGAGATGCGGGGCACGACGATGAAGCTCTGCCCGCCGCGGTGATGTTCGCGCAGCAGGGCCTCGCGCATCACCATGTCATCCCATTCCATCACATAGGTGCGCACCGCGAGGCGGTCGACCGGCGGGGTCTGGATGGTCGATAGTTCGCGCAGGCCCGACATCGCCATCTGGAGCGTGCGCGGGATCGGGGTGGCGGTGAGGGTGAGCACGTGCACGTCGGCGCGCAGCTGCTTCAGCTTCTCCTTGTGGGTGACGCCGAAACGCTGCTCTTCATCCACGATCACCAGCCCCAGGTTCTTGAATTTGGTCGACTTGGAGAGGATCGCGTGGGTGCCGACCACGAGATCGATGTCGCCGCTTTCCAAACCTTCGCGGGTGTCGGCAGCTTCTTTCGCGGTGACGAGGCGCGAGAGGCGGCCGACCTTGAGCGGGAAGCCGGCAAAGCGCTCGGCGAAGTTCTGGTAATGCTGGCGGGCAAGCAGCGTCGTTGGGGCGACGACCGCGACCTGCTGGCCGTGCATGGCGGCGACGAATGCGGCACGCAGCGCCACCTCGGTCTTGCCGAAGCCGACGTCGCCGCACACGAGGCGGTCCATCGGGCGGCCGCTTTCGAGGTCGGAGAGGACATCGGCGATGGCGCGCTCCTGATCCTCGGTCTCGGCCCAGGGGAAGCGGTCGGTGAACTGGCCGAGCGTCTGCGGATCGGCGGGAAGGGCGGGGGCCTGCCTGAGCGCGCGGGCTGCCGCGACCTGCATCAGTTCCCCGGCGATGGCGGTAATGCGCTCCTTGAGCTTCGCGCGCCGCCGCTGCCACGCCTCGCCGCCGAGCTTGTCCAGCGCGACCGCGTGCTCAGAGGAGCCGTAGCGGGTGAGGACGTCGATGTTCTCGACCGGGATGAACAGCTTGTCGCCGCCCGCATATTCGAGCGCGACGCAGTCGTGCTGGCTCTGGCCGACGGGAATGGCTTCGAGCCCGAGATACCTGCCGATCCCGTGCTCGACATGGACGACCAGATCGCCCTGCGAAAGAGCCTGAAGCTCGGCGAGGAAGGCATCGGAATCCTTGCGCTTCTTCTTGCGCCTGACGAGCCGGTCGCCGAGCACGTCCGCCTCGGTGACCAGCTCCACCGTGTCGCTGGCGAAGCCCGCCTCGAGTGGCAGGACGACGACCGCCACCTTCTTCTTCGCCGCGAGGCCGAGCGCGGTCTGCCACGAATCCGCGAGCGCCGTTGGCGCGCCGGCCTCTTCGAGGATCGCCGCCATGCGCCTTGCACTGCCGTTCGAATAGGCAGCGACCAGGGGCTTGCGGCCTGCCTTCAGCACAGCCTTGAGGTGGGAGGCTGCGGCTTCGTAGACATTCTCGCCGCGCCCGCGTTCGGGTGCAAAGTCACGGCCCGAGCGGAAGCCGAAATCGAGCGCGCCTGCACCTTCCCCGGCGGCAAAGCCGGTGGCGCGGTGGGCTGGCTGCGCCCCGAGCGCGGCGTCGAATTCGCCGCGGCCCAGGTAGAGCGCATCAGGCTTCAGCGGGCGGTAAGACCCCTTCTTCTCGCTCGCGATCCGGCCGCGCTGCTCGTGATAGTCACTAATGTCGCAGAGCCGCTCTTCCGCCGCGCCCAGCGCGCTCTGGTCGATGACCACCACATCATCCTTGCCGAGGTGATCGAACAGCGTCGCCAGCTTGCTTTCGAACAGCGGGAGCCAGTGCTCCATGCCCGCGAGGCGGCGGCCCTCGGACACCGCCTCGTAGAGCGGGTCCTGCGTCGCATTGGCGCCGAAGAGCTCGCGGTAGCGGCTGCGGAAGCGCTTGATGCTCTCCTCGTCGAGCAGGGCTTCGGAGGCGGGGAGCAGCAGGTGGCTGTCGATCCGCTCGACGGTAAGCTGCGTCGCCGGGTCGAACAGCCGAAGACTTTCGAGCTCGTCGCCGAAAAAGTCCAGCCGCAGGCCTGCATCCAGCGAAGAGGGGAAGATATCGACCAGCGAGCCGCGCACCGCGAATTCGCCGTGGTCGATCACCGTGTCGGTGCGGCTGTAGCCCTGCCGCGTCAGCAAGGCGGTGAGGCTCTCTTGCGCGATCTGCGTGCCGACCTTGAATTCGCGCACGCTCTCGCGGATGCGGAAGGGGGTGAGGACCCGCTGGAGCACCGCGTTGACGGTCGTGACCAGCAATTGTTGCGCCGCGCCCGGTTGCTGCAAGCGGTGGAGCGCGGCGAGCCGCTCGGCGCTGATCGAAAGCGCGGGGCTGGCGCGGTCATAGGGCAGGCAGTCCCAGGCGGGGAAGGTGATCACCTCCACCTCGGGCGCAAAGAACCGCGCCGCATCGGCCGCAGCGCGCATTGCGGCATCGTCGGGCGCGATGAAGACCGCCCGGCGCTTCGCGGCGCGTGCGAGGTCTGCCAGCACCAGCGGCAGGCTGCCGCGCGGGAGCGAGGCGAGGGTCAGCGGGCCCTTGGCCGAGAGGATGCGGGTAAGATCGGGCATGGGCTCACTTCAATGCGGCAGCACCCCCACCTCGCTCTCGAGGAGGGGGTTGCAGGTGGTTGCCCGCACCGCGCGAGCCTTCGGGCAAACGCAGGGACGGGAATTGGTTCGGGCCTCTAGCGGCTTGTGGCCCGCGTGTCGAACCGCGAGCGGCAGAGCGCCGTTTCAGCGCGGGATATCGACGTAATCAAGCTTTTGCATCGCCGCGAGCAGCGCGCCGGCAAGGTGCCCGGGCGGGGTCTGTGTGCCCAGGGCCCAGGCCATCACGTCGACATCATCCTCGTCGAGCAGCGCCTCGAACCAGGCGAGTTCATCTTCGCCCCAGGCGGCGTGATAGCGGTCGAAGAAGCCGCCGATCATGTAGTCGGCCTCGCGCGTGCCGCGATGCCAGCTGCGGAACTTGGCGCGGGCGAGGCGCTGTTCGAAGGGAAGGGCGTGGGTCATGGGGTTCACCTAGCCACAGGCTTGCGCGGCTTCAACTCGCAAAGACGCAAGCACGGTGTTAGCGATGCAGGCCATGCGCCCCGAGGCTCTCAATCCGCTATTTGCCGAAGTGACGACGCTTGAAGGCGTCGGCCAGAAGCTGATGAAGCCGCTCGACAAGCTCGGTCTTGGTCGGGTGAAGGACGTCGCCTACCACCTGCCAGAACGCTTTGTGAGCCGCCGTGCGGTGGCAAATCTCGACGAGGCGAGCGAGGGCGAGCAGGTCATCATCGCGCTCACCGCCATCGAACACCGCGCGCCGCGCGCAGGCAGTCGCGGGCCGTATCGCGTGCTGGCGCAGGATGCGGCGGGCAACGTGCTGTCGCTGAACTGGTTCGGCAAGGCAGCCTATGGCGCGAAAAAGCTGCTGCCCGTGGGCGAGCGGCGATGGGTCGCCGGACGGCTCGACCGCTACGGCGACATGCTCCAGATCGTCCATCCGGACCATATCGAAGTGGAAAGCGCGGCGCACATGGGGCGCCTGTCCGAACCGGTCTATCGCCTCTCCGAGGGCCTGACCCAGCCGCGCATCGCCGACTTCGCCGAACAGGCGCTTGCACGGCTTCCCGAACTTCCCGAGTGGATCGAGCCCGGGCAGCTCGATCGCGCCGGATGGCCGGCATGGGGCCCGGCGCTGAGGCTTGCCCACGAGGGCACCGATGCGAAGGCGCGTGACCGGCTCGCCTATGACGAGCTCCTTGCCAACTCTCTCGCGCTGCTGCTGGTCAAGGCAGACGGACGCAAGCGCAAGGGGCAGGCGCTGGTCGGCGACGGGGGCCTCAGGGCAAAGCTCCAGCTTCCCTTCGGCCTCACCGGCGCCCAGCGGCGGTCGATCACGGAGATCGAGGGCGACATGGCGCAAGAGGCGCCGATGCTCCGCCTGCTCCAGGGTGATGTCGGAGCGGGCAAGACCGTGGTGGCTCTCAACGCTATGCTGATCGCCGTGGAAGCGGGAAGGCAGGCGGCGCTCCTTGCCCCGACCGAAATCCTTGCGCGCCAGCATTTCGAGACGCTGCGCAAGATGCTCGGGCCGACCGGTGCGCAAATCGCGCTCCTCACCGGCCGCGCCAAGGGGCGGGAGCGGGAGAGCATCCTGATGGGACTGCTCGACGGATCGATCCAGCTTCTGGTGGGCACGCACGCGATATTCCAGGACACGGTGAGCTACCGCGACCTCGGCCTTGTCGTGATCGACGAACAGCACCGCTTCGGTGTGGCGCAGCGGCTTGCTCTGGCTGCGAAAGGCAGGCGCGCGCCGCATACGCTCGCCATGACCGCGACGCCGATCCCGCGCTCGCTGACGCTGGCGCAATATGGCGAAATGGACGTCAGCCGCCTCGACGAGCTGCCGCCCGGACGGCAAGCGATTGATACGCGGGTGGTGGCGATGGAGCGGATCGAGGAGGTCGTCGAAGGGCTCGCGCGCCATACCGCCGGTGGCCAGCAGGCCTATTGGGTGTGCCCCATGGTACGCGAGATCGACGGCGTGCCCGACATGGCCGATATCGCTGCGGCCGAGGCGCGCTTCGCGGCACTGAAGGAGCGTTTCGGCGAGGCGGTGGTGCTGGTCCATGGGCAGCTGCGTCCCGAGGTCAAGGATGCCAACATGGAGCGTTTCGCCAGCGGGCAAGCGCGGCTGCTGGTTGCCACAACGGTGATCGAGGTGGGGGTCGACGTGCCCTCGGCCACGCTCATGGTGATCGAGCAGGCCGAGCGCTTCGGCCTCGCCCAGCTCCACCAGTTGCGCGGGCGCGTGGGGCGGGGGGCGGAGAAATCCACCTGCCTGCTGCTGCGTTCGGGCGCGCTGTCGGAAACGGGCCGCGCGCGGCTTGCCCTGATGCGCGAGACACAGGACGGGTTCCGGATCGCCGAGGAGGATCTGGCGCTGCGGGGCGGAGGCGAGCTGCTCGGCACGCGGCAGTCGGGCGAGGCGGGGTTCCGGATCGCCGATCTCGAGCAGGTCCAGCGGCTGCTTCCCGCTGCCCATGCCGATGCGCGGCTGCTGATGGAGCGCGATGGCGGGCTGACCTCGCCGCGCGGGGAGGCGGCGAGGTTGCTGCTCTACCTGTTCGAGCGCGACTGGGGCGTCCAGCTGCTGCGGGGCGGCTAGGATCAGGGGGCGATCCGGGCAGCCTCGTGCATCATGCGGGCCAGCCACGCCTCGACGCCGAGGCGGATGTCTTCCCACGCCGCAAGAAAGGCTGCCTCGTCGCCATAGTAGGGATCGGCGACCGCCTGCCCCCGGCGTCCTTCGACCGCATCCATCAGCATCGCCAATCTGGCGGTCGCATCGCGCGGTGCCCGGGCGCGCGGCTTGCCCGGCGATTTCGACCCCGTGACGCGCGGCGACAGCGATGGCGCGCGGATCGGGGGGACTGCCGAGGTGGTAGGACGCGGTTCCGGCGGAATCGACCGGACAGGCAAAGTCCTGTTCCCGCGCGCGCTGGCGGAATGCGCCTTCGGCCATCGGTGACCGGCAGATATTGCCGAGACACACAAACAGAACCCCTGAACTATGCTCGAACCCGTCGCGCATGGCCTTGCCGTTAGAACAAACCGGGGCGCCTGTCTACGGCTATCCTGTTGGTTTCACGTGAAACATTGGTTCCCATCCCGCTCACGCCGGGCTAGGCGAGGCTAACGCGGGTCGAGACCGCGGCGAAACGCGCCTGGCGCGGGTCTGGCACGCCTCAGTCGGGGGCCTGTACGCGGGGCGCAGTGCTCGCCAGAACATCCTGCGTGATCCGCCGGATGTTGACCTTGGCCTTCAATCGCGCGCCGAGCAGCGCGGTTCCGGAAACCTTGCGCTGCACGAACAGGGTCTCGATTGGCGGAAAGGCCCAGGTCTCCTTGTCCTGCGCAATCGCCCACCCTTCGTCGCGCAGCAGCGGGATGAACGCCCGGTCGCCGAAGTCGAAGGGGGCATCCTCGCGCATCTCGCCCATGACGATATCGATCATCCGGCTGACCCGCTCGGGGTGCCTCTCGGCAACGATCGGCATCATGAAGCCGGCGTCGATTGTTGCTTTGAGCACGTCTGCGGCATTGCCCTCGAGGCCTGCGAGCAGCATCTTGCGATAGCCGTCTGCCACTGCCGGATCGACCGGGCGGCAAGCGCCGAAATCGAGCAGCACGATCTCGCCGGTCTCGCGCCGGTAACGGAAATTGGCGAAGTTGGGGTCGGTCTGCATCACCCCGAAATCGAACAGCTCGCGCGCGACCAGGCGGATCAGCCGCGCGAAGACATCGTCGCGCCGTTCGGCGGGCTCGCTGCCCAGTTCCTCGATCGAGACGCCGTCCTCGAAGCTCATCGCCAGAATCGCGCCGCGAGTCAGCTCCTCGTGGAGCTTGGGCACCACGAAGCCCGGCACATCGGCAAGCCGCTCGCGATACATCGCCATCTGCGCGCCCTCGCGCTCGTAATCGGCTTCCTCGTGGAGCTGCTGCTTGGCGGCCGCCATCAGCTTGTCCATCTCGAGCTCGGGCGGGGCAAAGCCGGCGACCCTGAGCAGGGTCATAACATTGTCGACATCGCTGTCGATCGACTTGGCGACCCCGGGATATTGCACCTTGATCGCCAGCTCCTGGCCATCGCGGGTGAGCGCCTTGTGGACCTGACCGATGCTCGCGGCCGCAATCGGGCGGGGGTTGAACCAGCGGAACTGGCGGCGCCAGTCGGCGCCCCATTCCGCCTTGAGCACGGCATCGAGCTGCCGCGTCGGCATGAAATTGGCCTGATCGCGCAAGGTCGCAAGGATGCGCGACAATTCCTCGGGCAGGAAATCGCCGGCATCGAGGCTGATCATCTGTCCCATCTTCATCGCCGCGCCGCGCAGGTGCGAAAGGCGGTCGGTGAGCCGCTGGACATTGCCGGGCGTCAGGATCAGGTCGCGCGCGGTGATGCCTTCGCCCGAGGCCAGCCGCCGCGCGCCCTCGGCCACCATGCCGCCGGCAACGCCGCCCACCAGCCGCCCGAAGGTGCCGATCCGCGCGACGCGGCCTGCGGGCACGGCGCGCTGGCGGGCGCGGTCTTCGGGGCGGTCGGCAAATTCGGGAATTCGGTTGTCGTCGTCGGACACGGGAACGGGCTTTCCGGGGAAGGGGAGGCGAGGGTTGTGCAAGGCTAACCCGCCACAGCGGGCGGCGTTCCTGTCAGGAGATGGAAAGCCCCCCATCAACCGGCAGGCATTGTCCGGTGATGTAGTCGCTGTGCGGGGAGGCGAAGAACACCGCGAGGCCTTCGAGGCCCGCATGATCCCCCGGTCGGCGCAGCGGGATGCGGCGGCTCATCCACTCGGCGAACCTCGGGTCGGCCTTGGCGGTGATGTCGGTCTCGTAGAAGCCAAAAAGCAGCGCATTGGCGGTGATCCGGTAGCGCGCAAGCTCGAAGGCAGCAGCGCGGGTCAGGCCGTTGAGCGCGGCCTTGGAGGCGGCATAGTCCGACGAGCGGTTGACCCCCATGATCGACTGGCCGGACGAGGTGGCGACCAGCTTGCCGCCAGCGTCCCCCTCCTTGGCGCGGGCGATCATGTGGCGCGTGACATGCTTGTAGACCAGCGCCGCGCCGCGGGTGTTGATGGTGAGGGTGTGATCCCAGCCCTCGGGCGTGATGTCGGGAATGCCGACGCCAGCGCCCGAAATGCCGGCATTGGCGAAGCAGGTGTCGATCCGCCCGAAGGTTGCAAGCACCTTGCCGACTGCATCCTCGATTGCGGCATCCTCGGCCACATCGCAGGTCAGCGCCAGCGCCTCTCCCCTGCCGAGCCGTGCGAGTTCATCCACCGCCGCCGCGTTCTTGCCGGCATCGCGCGCAAGGATCGCGACATTGGCACCAGCCTTGGCAAGGCCGCGTGCCATGGCGAGGCCAAGCCCGCCATTGCCGCCGGTGACGAGGGCCGTCTGGCCGCTGAGATCGAACAGTTCCATGCCCCTTCAAGTGGCGCAAAGCGCGCCGGCCTGCAAGCACGCGGGAACCGGCTTGCGGGCTGATGCTTTACCCCGCCATGGACGGACAAACCCCACCCGTGCGCGGCCCCTTGTCGCGCACCGCTCTTGGCCTTGGCTATGCCGGGCTGCTGCCGCAGATCCTGTGCCTTGCCATGATCCTTGCCGGTCACGAATGGCGCTATGCCGCGCTCGCGGGCGGCTTTGCCTATGCGGCGGCGATCTTCAGCTTTCTTGGTGGGGTGTGGTGGGGGCAGGCGGTCCAGAGCGGGCGCGGCACGGCCGGGGCCTATCTCGTGAGCGTGATGCCGAGCCTCCTTGCCGTGGCGCTGTTCCTGCCCTGGACCTTCGGGTGGGAATGGCCGGGCCCGGCGCTGCTCTATCTGGGCGCGCTGATCCTGCTCTCGCCGGTGATCGACCGGGCGCTGGGCTTTGCCCCGGGCGACTTCCTGCGGCTGCGCCTGCATCTCTCGATCGGGCTGGGAAGCTTGACGATCGCTCTGGGCCTGCTCTCCGACCGGGTGATCTGACCCGCGCGTCTGTGCAGTTCCTGCCCGAGTATTTGCGATGAATTAACCACTGTATCCTAGGGAAAAGCTCGGTTTTCCCTGCTGGATTGCGCGCTTGATGATTGCCTGGTTCTCTGCGCTGGCCGCCAGGATGCGGCGCGGACCTGCCGCTAGCGGTGAGGTAGGTGCTGTTTTCCGCAATGAATTGGCCAGCCATGCAGGCGCTGACCTGCTCCGCCGCAAGCGCCTGAAGGTGGCCATTTTCGCGATCGGCTTCGGAATCTTTTCGGCGGCGATCGACCTGCCGCTGCCGGCGGAGGATTTTTACCGCGTGGTTCGCGCCGAATTGCGCAGCCGCCCGGCACCGCAGGACATCGCGATGATCGCGATCGACGATGCAACCCTCAACGGACTCGGGAAACCGATGCCGTCGCGTCTGGAGGACAGCGAACTGATCCAGCGGCTGGTCGACGCCGGCGTTGAAAAAATTGTGTTTGACCGCGCGCATGCCGATCCTGAAACGCCCGCCAGCGATGCCGCCTTTGCGCGGACGCTTGCACGTCACAAGGACAAGGTCTGGCTGGGATTTTCGCCCAAGGTTGAAGTCGGGTTCCAGAAGGTCGAACCGATTGTGCCCCAGGACGCATTTCGCCGGCAGGCCGGGTTGGCATTGATGGTGGGCATTGCGCGGCCGTTCGGACTGTCGGTCATCTTTCCCACCCATATCGCATTCGAGGGTAAGACCTATCCTTCCATGTCGGCGCTACTGGCTGACTATCACGGCCCGCCCGTGGATTATCGGCCTGATTATGCCTTCAACCCGAAGACGGTGCCGACCTATCGCTATCTTGACGTCCTGCGCGGGCGCGTGGGCGCCGATGAACTCGCCGGCAAAAACGTTATCATCGGCAAGACCGACGTAGAGTCCCCCGACTACTTCGTCCTGCCGTTTTTCGGCAAGGTTTCAGGCTCCTATTTCCATATCCTCGGCGCTCATACCCTGAAGCGTGGCACGCCGGTTGATCTGATGTGGATTCCGGCGCTGCTGGTGGTCGCGATCGCGATCCTCGCGCAGGCGCTCAACCGCTCGCGCTCGTCGCGCCCCCTGTGGGCGGCGACGCTCGGGCTGGCAGCGATTACGCTGGTGCTCGACGAGCTGGGCATCGATATCGACATCATGTCGGCGCTGCTGGCGGCTATCGCGGCGGCGATCGGTTTCCGCCGGATCGCGCGCAAATACTACAGCAGCGAAGTCGATGCGATGACGACCACCGCGCTCGGCCTCGAGAAGACCGGCGCCGACCTCGACGTCTATGCCCTCAAGATCGCCAATCTCGCAGAGATGTCGGAAGAATGGGGCGAGCGCGAACTCGGCGAATTCGTCAACACCCTCATTACCTATGTGAAGGGCCCGGGCGAGGCTGGCGATGTCGCCTTCGAGCGCGACCTGCTGGTCTGGCTTGCGCCGCGCATAGGCGGCGAGGAACTGGAACGCCATGCCGACGGACTGGCG
>JACCDK010800971.1_pt1 | contig 24304 bp, 24 predicted proteins | sample 7445871 | NCBI WGS metagenome assembly JACCDK01 (sample SAMN15323436, study PRJNA562643) | freshwater metagenome | isolation source: river surface water | place: USA:Blue River Watershed | collected 2017-08-15 | reverse complement strand
CTATCCTCTGCGCGCGCAGGAAATTTGAGAAGACCTGACCCTAGTACGAGAGGACCGGGTTGGACAAACCTCTGGTGTGTCAGTTGTACTGCCAAGTGCACCGCTGGTTAGCTACGTTCGGGAGAGATAACCGCTGAAAGCATCTAAGCGGGAAGCTTGCTTCAAGATGAGATTTCCAAGACTTTATGTCGAGAGGGCCGCAGCTAGAATACTGCGTTGATAGGCGGGATGTGGAAGTGCTGAAAGGCATGGAGCTGACCCGTACTAATAGCCCGATAACTTGATACAACTTCAATTTTGTGCTTGCGTCCACTGTGTGGTTCTCGAGGTATGGTCGAGAACCGAAGAATGATCTTCGATTCACATAACTCAATAGTGTTTCGGCGGCCATAGCGAGAGGGAAACGCCCGGTCCCATTCCGAACCCGGAAGCTAAGACTCTCAGCGCCGATGGTACTGCAAGGGGGACCTTGTGGGAGAGTAGGACACCGCCGGACTTACTTTGGTAGATGGCCACCCAACTTGGGTGGCCATTTCCATTTAAGCTTGCCTCGCGTAAGGAGCGAAGTTGGAACGTAAACCGCAAGGGCCTGGTAGAAAAAAACCAGAGGGTCCAATTGGTCGCGCCGAAAAGAAAGAGGGCGAGAGACCCGCTTGGCAAACTCGTGTGCAGCGCGAGCGCACCGGAGAGAAATCTCCACTGATTCCCTCGGAAATAACCCCTGAAGATTTGGATATCAGCCTTCGCGTGCAACTAAAAACCCTAACCGCCGAAAATGCGGAGATGGTTGCCAGACACCTGGCAATGGTGGGGCTACTTATCAATGACGACCCACAACTTGCGCACAAGCATGCGCTAGCCGCTGCAAGGAGAGCGGGGCGACTTGGTTTGGTGCACGAAACCCTGGGTGTCACAGCCTACGCAATTGGCGATTACACACTCGCACTCCGCGAACTTCTTACCCACCGCAGGCTTACTGCGTCAAACGACCAGCTTCCACTAATTGTTGATGCAGAGCGTGGAATGCAACGACCAGAGCGTGCACTCGAAGTTGCAAGCGGTATCGATCGTTCGAAGCTCTCGATTGGTGTTCGCATCAATCTTGCTATCGCGCTATCCGGAGCGCGCTTGGATCTTGGTCAAGCCCAACTCGCTCTAGAGGAACTAGAGATTCCAGAACTAACGCCAAAAAATATTGTTCCGCAATCTCCACTGCTATTCCGCTCCTATGCCGAATGCCTGAGAGAACTTGGCCGAGATGGTGCCGAGTGGGACTCCCTTGCTGATCGCGCAGAAAAAGCTCTGGCAAATCAGGGCGAAGAACTCTTTGAGATTGTTGAAGAAATCAATATTCCAACCAGCGAAGACTTCGAGAGAAAGCCAAGAACCGAAGAGAAGCGTCCATTTCCAAAGAAGAATTCATCCGGACCAAGAGACTTTTCTAAGGGCGGCAAGAATTTTGGTTCAGCGCAGCGCAATTTCAAGCCTGGCAACCGAGGAAATCGTGGCTAACTTGATTCAAGGCTTCGATGGGTTGCTGCTAGATCTAGATGGCGTTGTCTATGAGGGTGGCAAAGCGATCCCCGGTGCGGTTGAAACTATAAATCTTTTGGCTAACCAATTGACGATTGGTTACGTCACAAACAACGCTTCGAGAAAACCAGAAACCATCGCGGCGCAATTGAGCGGCTATGGCCTTAATGTCACTGCGGATCAAGTCATTGGTTCAGCGCGCGCCGCCGCCCAGCTACTCGCCGAAAAAATCTCTACCGATTCCAAAGTTTTGGTGGTTGGCGGCGAGGGCCTTAGAAGCGAAGTGGAACGACTTGGTTTCACTGTTGTGCCTTCGGCAGACGATGCGCCTGATGCGGTAATTCAAGGCTTTAGTCCCGAGGTCGGCTGGAAAGACCTGGCCCAGGCAGCATTTGCGATTCAGCGTGGAGCAATCTGGGTTGCAAGCAATCAAGACTGGACGATTCCGGTCGAGGGCGGGATTGCACCCGGCAATGGAACCTTGGTTTCTGCCGTGCATACTGCCGTGGGGATTCTTCCCGACTTTGCGGGTAAACCCGCTCCAAAGATCTTTGAGACTGCTCTCGAACAACTGAAACTTACGAACCCGCTATTTGTTGGCGACCGTTTGGACACTGATTCAAAGGGGGCAAGGGGCTTCGGTATAAAGAGTGCGATTGTGCTCACCGGCATCTCTTCGCGCAAAGACCTCTTGGCCGCAAAACCAGATGAGCGACCAGATTTCATTTTGCAGGACCTGACTCAACTCCTAGAGGCTTATCCCGATTCAAAGCAGACTAAGTATGGAGTGAAGGTCGAAGAAGTCGAAATTGAACTTTTGAATAATAAGGTGAGAGTGGTCCAGGGAGATCCCAGCTCGCTTTCCGCGCTTCGGGCGGCATGTGAAATAATTTGGAATAGTCCAGTTCCCATTTACGGACTCGATGTTGAGCCAGCGTTATACCAGGAGAAAAAATGAACCTAGAAGAACTTCAAGCTGAGCTCGCACGAATCGAAAATCTTGAACCTGAAGATCAGATTGTTGCGCTGCGTGATGTAGTTGCAGCGCTTGAACAACAACTCCAGTCGTGAGCGAAAGACTTGATATCGAGCTGGTGATTCGGTCTCTGGCTCGTTCAAGGTCCCATGCTGCACAACTAATCGAGCAGTCCAAAGTTCTGGTAAACGGCAAGGTTGCAACCAAGCCTGCGCAAAAAATTTTGCTGAACGATTCGGTTGAGGTAACCGGCGGTCCTGACTACGTATCTAGAGCCGGTCACAAACTCTCCGTTGCTTTGCAAGAATTTCAAATCAAGATTTCGGGTTGGTGCCTAGACCTTGGCTCTTCAACCGGTGGCTTCACTCAAGTCCTGCTCGAATCTGGCGCGGAGGGTGTGGTTGCAATTGACGTTGGGACCGATCAGTTAGCGGACCTTATTCGCAAGGACCCGCGTGTGATTTCGCTAGAGGGCACCAACTTGCGAGAGCTGGATTCAGATCGCTTGACGGAAAAGGTTGGCCACAAGGATTACAAGTTTGCGGTTGCGGACCTGAGTTTTATTTCCCTGACCTTGGTGCTTGAAAACATCAAGTCAATTGCTCCGGCTGCTCAGTGTGTACTGCTAATTAAGCCCCAGTTTGAAGTGGGCAAGCACTCGCTAAATGCCGCGGGAATCGTTACCGAATGGACCGAGCGCAGAAGGGCAATTGAACAGGTTGTGGACTGTGCCGCCTCGCTGGGCTACCAAATTCAAGGGATTTCACGCTCCAGCATCCTCGGAACTCACGGGAATACGGAGTACCTGCTGTGGATTGTTCCCAATGGAGTCGATAATCGGCAACAATGGTCTGAGCAAATAGTCCAGCTGGCAAAGAGAGAAATATGACAACCCGACAGGTGCTGATGCTTGGTAACACCAAGACCAAGGCCGCGGCAGTGGTATTCGCCGACTCGGCTGCCAAGCTGATTACCAAGGGAATGCAGCCCGTAATTCCAGAATTTGATGCAGCAGCACTCACTGAACACGGCGTTGAGATTCCTGCTGGGGTTTCTTCCAGGGAGAGCTCGCAGTATGAAATCGCCCTGATTTTGGGTGGTGACGGCAGCATTCTCCGGGCTGCCGAACTTACTCGCGGGGGAAACACTCCAATTCTCGGAGTGAATATGGGGCACGTTGGCTTTTTAGCGGAAGCCGAGTCCCAAGCTTTGGGCGAGGTTATTGATTTGATCGCTGATCGAAACTACAAGGTGAGAGAGCGAATCGCTTTAGAAGTGGTGGTAACTGTCGATGGCAAAGAAACTTATCGAAGTTGGGCACTCAATGAGGTCACGCTAGAGAAAAGCGCTCGCGAGCGCATGCTCGAAGTCGTAGTTGAGGTCGGATCTAGGCCGCTTAGCAGTTTTGGCTGCGACGGAATCTTGGTGTCCACGCCCACCGGATCAACCGCCTACGCATTCAGTGCCGGGGGCCCAGTTTTGTGGCCGGATGTCGAGGCACTGGTTATGGTTCCACTGTCTGCCCATGCTTTGTTCGCAAGGCCTCTGGTGGTAGATCCAGGAACTGAAATCGCGTTTGAAGTTCTCAAGCGAAGCCCAGGTGCGGGAGTGCTCTGGTGCGATGGGAGACGTTCGGTCGACCTTAAGCCAGGTTCGAGAGTAGAGGTCAGACGCTCTGCTCAGTCAGTGCCGCTGGCAGTTATTGACGATGCCCCGTTTACCGATCGCTTGGTAAGAAAGTTCAACCTCCCAGTCACCGGTTGGAGAGGTCCAGAGGAGCACAAGTGATCGAATCAATTTCGATTCGAAACTTGGGAGTTATTCAACAGGCACAACTGGAACTTCGCCCAGGATTTACTGCCATCACCGGTGAAACGGGAGCGGGTAAAACCATGGTGCTCACAGCACTGGATTTGGTTTTGGGCGGTCGAGCTGACAGCTCAGCTATTCGAAAAGGCGAACCGTCACTTTTTGTTGAGGGCATCTGGAGAGTTGGTGAAGATTTTCCCAGCGAGCAGGTTTCTGAAATGGGAGCGGAGCTAGAGGGCGGGGAGTTGATTGTCAATCGAACCGTTACAACCGAGGGACGCTCTCGAGCGGTGGTAAGCGGAGTTACTGTCCCCGTGGGAGCACTCGCTGGCCTAGCCGAATCCCTGGTTGCAGTTCACGGACAGAGCGAGCAAATCAGACTTAGATCTCAGTCCGCTCAGCGTGAGGCACTGGACGATTTTGGTGGCGATGCACTTCGGAAAATTAGCGACGCCTACCGCGTCACTTTTCAGAATTACCGAGAATTAGAAAAACGAATCGAGAGGCTAAGAAACTCAAACAACGAGGATCTTCGAAGAGTCTCTGAAATCAAAGAATTTCTCAGCGACCTTTCAAAACTAGACCCAAAGCCCGAAGAGGATATCGAGGTAGCTGAGCGAATTTCTCGATTGTCCAATGTTGAATCCTTGCGACAGGCGGCGTCGTTGGCTCACGAGGCGCTATCTTCTGAGGGCGAGTATGACGCCGTTACCTTGATCGGCTCCGCAAGGAAAGCGCTCGAGAGTGCCAGCGCGAATGACGCCGAGCTTTCGCAGTTCGTGGAGTCCCTAAGGGTTGCGGGAGAAACACTCAACGAGGTATCAACCTCACTGGCTTCTTATTTGCAGAGTTTGGATGCGGACCCAAGAGAACTTGAAGAGTTGATGAACCGTAAGGCGGCTCTCGCGGCTTTCTCCAGAAAGTATTCGGGCACTGTCGAAGAGTTGCTGCAAAGGGCTCCGCAGGCTCAGGCAGAATTTATGGATCTGGAATCTTCCGAGGATCAAATAGAAAAACTAGAGCAGCAGTTTGCCGCGCTAGAGGCTCAGCTTTCACACGCGGCAAGTGAACTTACCAAATCAAGAACTGTTGCTGCCAAAGAACTTGCCACCCGCGTGAATGCCGAATTGGCAGGCTTGGCTATGGCAGGGGCAAATCTTGAAATCAAAGTCACGCCACTATCTGATTTCGAACTTTCAGGATTAGACCGCATTGAGTTTTTGCTTGCCGCACACCCAGGCGCAGAACCTAGACCCTTAGGAAAGGGCGCCAGCGGTGGTGAGCTCTCGAGAATCATGTTGGCCATAGAGCTGGTCCTGGTGGGAAATCGCCCACTACCCACTTTGATTTTTGATGAGGTGGATGCTGGTGTTGGAGGCAACGCGGCGGTCGAACTGGGTCGAAGACTCAAGGCTCTTTCCAAGGCAACCCAGGTCATTGTTGTGACCCACCTTCCCCAGGTCGCCGCATTTGCGGACACTCAACTTCGGGTGAAAAAGAATGTGGATGGGGAATTCACTGCGACTTCTGTCGAGGTTCTTGAGGGCGAGGGTCGGGTAGAAGAATTAGCCAGAATGCTCTCTGGAAGTGCGGATTCTGAAGTCGCTAGAGCACACGCAAAAGAATTACTCGAAACCAAGTAGAAAATTGTCATGCCGTCCATTGACCGCATGATTTTGATGATAGATTGAAGTTCCATGGCTGTTAGCTCTGGAATCCCACGTCACATTTTCGTCACCGGTGGCGTTGCCTCCTCTCTAGGAAAAGGCCTTACAGCAGCCTCCCTCGGAAATCTTCTAAGAGCTCGCGGCCTGAAGGTCGTAATGCAGAAACTCGACCCTTACCTAAACGTCGATCCTGGCACCATGAACCCATTCCAGCACGGCGAGGTTTTTGTCACCGACGATGGAGCCGAAACAGACCTGGACATCGGCCACTACGAAAGATTTTTGGATGTAAATCTCGCGGCGAGCGCGAATGTAACGACCGGACAGGCGTACTCGACGGTTATCGCTAAAGAGCGTGCGGGAGAGTATTTAGGGGACACGGTTCAGGTCATCCCGCACATCACCGATGAAATCAAACGTCGCATGAGACTTCAGGCCACCGAGTCACCTACCCCTGATGTCATCATCACTGAAATCGGTGGCACCGTGGGTGACATTGAATCCCAGCCATTTATTGAAGCTGCCCGTCAGGTTCGCAGAGATGTGGGAAGAGACAACGTTTTCTTCGTGCATGTAACTTTGGTTCCGTATCTGAAGCCAAGCGGAGAGCTGAAGACAAAGCCGACTCAGCACTCCGTGGCCATGCTGCGCTCACTCGGTATTCAGCCTGATGCAATCGTATGTCGCTCAGACAGAGAGCTACCCGATGGCATCAAGAACAAGATTGCATCCATGTGTGACGTGGACCGCGAAGCGGTAGTGACCGCTGCGGATGCAAAGTCGATCTATGACATTCCTAAGGTGCTGCACGCAGAGGGACTAGACAGTTACATCATCAGAGCGCTTGGACTTCCGGACAACAAAGTTGACTGGTCAAGTTGGAATCCAATCCTGGAGGCAGTGCACGATCCAAAACACGAGATAACCATTGGGCTGGTTGGTAAGTACATCGACTTGCCTGATGCCTATCTTTCGGTAACCGAAGCCTTGCGCGCGGGTGGTTTTGCGGAACAGACCAAGGTGAATATCAAGTGGATCAAATCTGATGATTGCGAATCGGCAGATGGCGCCCAAGCAAATCTTTCTGACCTAGATGCAATTTGCGTTCCGGGTGGATTTGGAATTCGCGGCATCGAAGGAAAACTGGGTGCCCTGAAATTTGCCCGAGAGAATCAGATTCCTACCCTTGGCCTATGTCTTGGTTTACAGTGCATGGTGATCGAATACTCCAGAAACGTTGCGGGTATTAAGGACGCGACCTCGAGCGAGTTTGATCCCAGTGGAAAGAATCCCGTTATTGCCACGATGGCTGAGCAGGTAGATCTGCTAGCGAAAGGTGCAATGGGTGGAACCATGAGACTGGGCCTCTACGAAGCAAATCTCAAAAAAGGTTCTATTGTTGCCGAGGTATACGGAGCAGACAAAGCCAGTGAGCGTCACCGCCACCGCTACGAAGTGAATAACAAATATGTTGCACAGCTCGAAACGGCGGGAATCATTTTTTCGGGAACTAATCCAGAACACGGGCTGGTGGAGTATGTGGAGTTGCCTAGAGAGGTGCACCCTTATTACGTCGGCACTCAGGCTCATCCCGAATTCAGATCTAGACCTACCAAACCAAACCCACTGTTCCATGGTTTGGTAAAGGCTGCATTGAATCGACAGAATCAGCAGCGCCTTTTCGAAACTCCCGAGCAGTAATCCATGCGGCCGCTAGACACTTACCTGCGGCATCTAACGGTGGAGCGGGGACTGGCTAAGAACTCACTTGCAGCCTATAAAGCCGACCTGAACAAATACGCGGATTACCTAGGGAAGCGCGGGATATCAGATCTTTCCAGCGTGACCCCGGATGACATTCAGCAATTCATGGCTACGCTTCACAGTTCTGGGCTCAAGGCAACATCGACAGCACGCATTTTGGCCGCGGTTCGCGGTCTGCATAAATTTTTAGTTCTGGAGGGCTCTAATCAACTGGACCCGGCTGGCAAGGTGAAGCCACCAAAACTTCCCAAGCGCCTTCCGAAAGCTCTAACCGTGGAGCAGGTCGAGAAACTGCTTCAAGCCGCTGGCCCAGAGCCCGATGATGAGACTGCCGACCCACTGAGATTGAGGGACCGGGCCCTTTTAGAGCTGCTCTATGCAACCGGCGCTCGCGTCAGCGAGGTGACTGCGCTGGATCTAGACGAATTGGTCCAGACCGATATGGTCAGAGTCAGGGGCAAAGGGTCCAAGGAGCGAGTGGTGCCGATTGGTCGATTTGCCCAACGTGCCCTGCAGGCTTATTTGGTCAGGTCAAGGCCGGTCCTTTCGCCCAGGGGCTCAACCCCCGCAATCTTTCTGAATCAGCGGGGCGGAAGGCTCTCTCGGCAGAGCGTTTGGGAGATTATCCAGCGTGCGGGGGAGGCATGCGGGTTCGAGGTTTCTCCGCACTCGCTCAGGCATTCTTTTGCAACCCACCTGCTGGAGGGGGGAGCCGACGTCCGGGTGGTACAAGAGCTTTTGGGCCATGCTTCGGTGGCTACCACCCAGATTTACACGCTGGTCACGGTCGATACCCTCCGCCAGGTTTACTCGCAGGCTCACCCCCGCGCCCGGCGGTAGGCTAGAGCGGCAACTTAGGGAGGTGTGGCCGTGGAACTGACAGGCAGAGACTTCCCGGTGCCGCCAAAACTCAAGGAGCATGGCCCGGCTCGCATCATTGCGATGTGTAATCAAAAGGGTGGGGTTGGAAAGACTACAACCACAATTAACCTGGCAGCGGCGCTCGCCGAATACGGCAGAAAAGTCTTGGTAGTTGATTTTGACCCACAGGGCGCCCTGAGCGTCAACCTGGATGCAGACCACCAGGATCAAGTCACAATCTATGACCTGATGATGAATTCAAATTTGGATCCAAAGACAGCAATTCAGCAAACTGCAGTAGAAAACCTAGACATCATCCCAGCCAATATTGACCTTTCCGCTGCCGAGATAAATCTGGTTACCGAGATGGGCAGGGAAAGAGTTCTCGAAGGAATTCTGAACAAAGTCAAGAACGACTACGACGTAATCTTCATTGATTGCCAACCCTCGCTTGGACTACTTACCGTAAACGCACTAACAACAGCCCATGGCGTATTGATACCAATGGCAACCGAGTTCTTTGCGCTGCGCGGTGTAGCGCTGCTGATCCAGACTATTGACAAGGTTAAGGCGCGCACCAATCCACTTTTGCAACTAGACGGTTTGATTCCAACCATGCACGACGCCAGAACTCTTCATTCAAGAGAAGTTCTAGACAGGCTGAAGGAAGCTTTCCCCGGACAGGTGTTTCAGACTGCAATCGGTCGCACCGTAAAGTTTCCTGATGCTTCAGTGGCTCGAAAGCCAATCACAAAGTTTGCCCCCGATTCTGATGCTGCAAAGGCATACAAGCGTGTAGCGAGAGAGCTGGTTCAGCGTGGCTGTGCAGCTTGAATCGGAAATTGATTTTCAAGTAAATCTAGGAATCTTTGACGGCCCCTTTGATTTGCTGCTTCGCTTGATTGGTAAACATGAACTTGACATCACTCAGGTTGCGTTGGCTAAAGTTACCGACGAGTTTTTGCAATACGTAAAGCTTTTGGATCCCGAAAAAGAAATTGACAGCGCGAGCGAATTTTTGGTCGTGGCCGCAACTCTGCTGGATTTGAAGATAGCTAGCCTGCTACCGCAGGGCGAGGTTGTGGACGCCGAAGATGTTGCGCTTCTCGAAGCTAGGGACTTACTTTTCGCCAGACTTTTGCAATACCGCGCCTACAAAGAAATGGCATCTTGGTTTGACACTACTTTTGAACTTGAAAGCAAGCGAATTCCCAGGGCGGTTCGCCTGGAGGATAAGTTCCGCGAATCAAGGCCTGAGCTAGTTTGGACTCTGTCAGTCACTGAATTTGCGAAGCTCGCTGAAGAGGCCCTGACTCCTAAAGTGATCCCGGGCGTTGGGCTTACTCACCTGCACGCTCCAAAGGTGAGCATTCGTGAGCAGTCACAAATTATGGTGAATCGACTTAGAAGCCAAAACAGGCTGAGTTTCCGGGAACTAATCGCAGATAGCAAGGATCGAGCCGAATTAGTGGCAAGATTCTTGGGTCTGTTGGAGCTTTACCGAATCGGTGCCATCGGCTTCCAACAAGACAACCCCTTCACGGACTTCATGGTCACTTGGGAAGCGGTTAACTTCTCGGACGAAGACTTAGCTCAGTTAGGAGAGCAGTATGGAAACTGATCTAAGAATTAGGGCCGCACTCGAGGCAATTCTTTCCGTTGCAGAAACTCCACTGAATTTGGTCACGCTTGCGGGTGCTTTGGAGACTCCAATCGCGGTGGTAAAGCAGGAGCTTGAAGCACTAACTGAAGAGTACGCACAAGCAAACGAAGGGCTTGGTCGCGGATTCGAAATTCGGGAGGTTGGAGGCGGTTACCGAATCTATGTGAGGTCTGAACACGATTGGGCCGTTAGACAGCTTGTTGCAAACGAAAATCCTTCAAAACTAACCCAGGCAGCGCTAGAAACTCTGGCTGTGATTGCCTACCGTCAACCAATTTCACGCGGACAGATTTCTTCAATTCGCGGGGTGAATGTGGACGGTGTTGTCAGAACCCTGATGTCTCGTGGTCTTGTGGTGGAGATTTACACCGATGAGGAAACTGGTGCAGTTATGTTTGGTACAAGCGAACAGCTACTTGAACTTCTGGGAATCAACTCCCTTGATGAGTTGCCACACATTTCCCCATACCTCCCAGGGCAAGATGACATCGAGTCCTGAAACTAAGGTTCGACTGCAAAAAGTACTCGCGTCGGCTGGCGTTGCATCTCGCAGAGCATCCGAGGAACTCATTGTTCAAGGGCGAGTAAAAGTAAACGGCAAGGTCATCCGTGAATTGGGAACAAGAATCGATCCCGAGGTGGATCAGGTTCAGGTCGATGGCCGACCCATTCAGCTAGATCCAGATCGGGTATATCTCGCTTTTCACAAACCTAAGAACGTGGTTTCGACCATGTCAGACGAGAACGGAAGGCCAGACCTATCCTCATTCTTTTTGGGTTACGACCGCGTGTTTAACGTTGGTCGCCTGGACTCCGAGACAACCGGAATTCTGCTAATGACCAACGATGGAGATTTGGCACATGCCCTGGCACACCCTTCCTTTGGAATCGAAAAACTGTATGTTGCCAAGGTGCGAGGAAAGATCGACCGGATCGCAATCCAGAAGCTGTTGGACGGCGTGAAGCTCGAGGACGGACTGCAAAAGGCCGACTCGGCAAGAATCCTCGATGTTTCGGAGCAAAGCTCGCTAATCGAGTTAACCCTGCACTCGGGCAAGAACCGAATTGTAAGAAGGATGCTCGAAGCTGTGGGATTCCCGGTTTTAGACCTAACCCGAAAGAGTTTTGGTCCGCTAAGGCTGGGAAATCTAAAGCCCGGTCAATTCAGGGAACTGGGTAAACTTGAAATCAGCTTGCTGCTTGAGGCAGCTCAAAAAGGATCCGAGTCCAGAAAGAAGCGCTGATTATGGCTGTTAGAGCATTGCGCGGCGCTATTCAACTCGACTCTGACGAACGCAGTCACTTGCTGCAGTCAACCGCTGAACTGGTCACCAAGGTCATGCACGCGAATAACTTAGACGCAGCGGACTTGATTTCAATTTGGTTCAGTGCCACCCCAGACATAACATCTGAGTTTCCAGCTTTGGCGGCCAGAGAACTAGGGCTCGGAGATGTTCCTCTGATGTGTGCGGTCGAGATGGACGTTAAGGGAGCCATGCCGAGGGTTATTAGGCTCATGATGCACGCCAATACCAACCTCACCAGGGGCGAAATTCAACATATTTATCTCCGAGGTGCAATCAACCTTCGCCGGGACTTGGCTCAGTGAGCAAAATCCAAAGCGTAAAGATAGTTGGGGCTGGACTCTTGGGTTCAAGCCTTGGCTTGGCATTGATGCGAAAGGGCATTACCTGTTTTCTTTCGGACAGCTCAAAGGCCAACTTGCGATTAGCCATTGAATACGGAGCCGGTGAAGAATTTTCAAATCAGAATCCTGATCTTGTAGTGGTTTGCGTGCCTCCGGACGCAACTGCGGAAACTATTTCTCGAGAACTTAGAAATCACCCTGACGCAGTAGTGACCGATGTGGCATCAGTAAAGGGCGCAGTTCTAGCAGAACTTCGTGAACTCGGCGCGGAAAACCTTGAGCGCTATGTTGGTTCGCACCCAATGGCGGGTAGGGAAAAGGGCGGACCTGCGAGCGGTCGTGCTGATCTTTTCTTTGCGCGCCCCTGGGTAATCACCTCTCGGTCGGACAATAGCCAAGAGCGAGTAGAACTTGTTAGGGAGTTGGCATTGGCGGTTGGCTCACTTCCAATTGAAATGTCTACCGCGGAGCATGACTCTGCGGTTGCGTTGGTCTCACATCTTCCTCAATTGGTTTCATCTGCCCTTGCAGCAGAGTTGGTTTCTGGAAGTGCCGCTGACCTATCTTTGGCGGGGCAGGGCTTGCGAGACACGACCCGGATTGCAAGTTCCGACCCCGAACTTTGGATGCAGATTCTTTCAAGAAATGCAAAGGCAATCGCACCGCACTTGAAATCAGTTGCGGGACGTTTAGCTGAGATTGCGAACACAATCGAACAAATTGAACAGAGTGGTTCTCTTGCCAAGCTACACACCACCCTTGCTGAGGGAAACAGCGGTGTAGAACGAATCCCCGGTAAGCACGGAGGCAAGTACTCAAACTACGCAACAGTGACCGTAATCATCGACGATAGCCCGGGAGCGTTAGCTTCACTATTGACTTTCATAGGTTCGATTGGTGTGAACATCGAAGATCTAAAACTCGAGCACTCTCCGGGCGCGCAAATTGGATTGGCCGAAGTGCAGGTATTGCCCGAAGCTCAAGAGCGCCTAGCCTCTGAACTTACAAAGAATGGTTGGCGGTTGGTCTAGTGAGCAAATTTGTTGTGGCTGTAGACGGCCCAGCTGGCTCGGGAAAATCCTCCGTATCAAAAGCCGCTGCAGTAGAAAAAGATTTTGGATACCTCGACACCGGGGCAGGTTACCGAGCTTTCACATTGCACGCTATCAACAATCCTGGAATGAGCCTGCAACAACTGATTGAAAGCTTTGACTATGAAATTTCCCTGGACCCTAAACATCAGTTTCTGAATCTCGATGGCGAGGACATTACTGAGGTAATTCGCACACCAATGGTTGCTGAACGCGTCAGTGAATATGCAAGAGAACCTCTGGTCCGCGCTCTTCAATTGCAAGATGCACAAAACCGAATCAACTCTTGTGAGAAATCAGGAATTGTTGTGGAAGGGCGAGACATCGCGACAGTTGTCGCGCCCGACGCCCAGGTACGTGTTTTATTGACAGCCTCTGAAGCGGTGAGGCTGAGAAGAAGAGGCCTCGAAGAAACCGAGACTGCGGAGAACCTAAAGGAACGCGACAGCTCTGATTCCAAGGTTGCTCAGTTCATGATTCCAGCTCCTGGGGTCACCCTCTTGGACACTTCTGACCTAGACTTCAAAGAAAGTGTTGCAGCCCTAGTTGCGCTTATTGATTTGAGAATAAATGTCTGAAACAGAAAAAGAGTGGGAGCCAAGTCCCGAGGATTTGGCTCGCGCGGATTTAATGCGCGACGAACTAGACACTTACGAACTTGATGACGAAGACATTGCGCTTCTATCTGGGGAACTGGATTTTGAGGAATTAGGTGCGTATCGCCCGGCGCCGCCTGTCTTGGCAATTGTTGGCCGTCCAAATGTTGGAAAGTCAGCTTTGGTAAATCGAATTCTCGGCAGAAGAGAAGCGGTCGTCGAGGATAAGCCCGGAATTACCAGAGACCGTGTTTCTTACAAGGCCGAATGGAATGGTCGGCCAATTACATTGGTGGACACCGGGGGCTGGGAGCGTGACGCCAAGGGGATTGATGCTTCTGTGGCTGAGCAGGCCGAAATCGCCGTTGATCTATCGGATGCGGTTCTATTTGTGGTTGACGCGCTGGTAGGCGCTACCGCATCAGATGAAGCAGTTGTAAAGATGCTCCGCTCCAGTGGAAAACCAGTCTTCCTGGTTGCAAACAAGATTGATGACGCTCATTTAGAGCCAGAAGTTGCCCCGCTTTGGAACATGGGACTTGGAGAGCCAAACCCAGTCTCGGCACTACACGGTAGGGGAGTGGCGGACCTGCTCGACAAGGTACTGAAAGTTTTACCTCAGAAATCTGGGGTCGCGCAGGATGAATACTTTGGCCCACGCCGCGTGGCCTTGATAGGGCGCCCCAACGTTGGAAAGTCTTCGCTTCTGAATAAGGCGACCGGAACAAATCGCGCTGTGGTGAATGACCTTGCCGGAACAACGCGGGATCCAATCGACGAGCAAGTTGAGATTGCTGGAAAAGTTTGGCGATTTGTCGACACCGCAGGTATTCGTCGCAGAATGCACAAGCAGCAAGGCGTTGATTTTTACGCTTCGCTCAGGACAGCAGCTGCACTAGAGCGCTCAGAAGTCGCAGTCGTGCTTTTTGACGTTACTGAAACAATTTCTGAAGCAGATATTCGAATAGTTCAGCTCGCTCTCGATTCAGGCAGGGCACTAGTCCTTGCCTTCAATAAATGGGATCAACTTGATGATGAGCGCAGGATCTACCTAGAAAAGGAAATTGAACGAGATCTTGCTCACGTTGACTGGGCACCTCGGGTAAACATCTCGGCTCTCACTGGCCGTCATCTGGAAAAACTTGTTCCTGCACTCGAACTCGCACTAGAGTCCTGGGACAAGAGAATTCCAACCGGAAAACTAAATGCATTCCTTCAGGAGCTTCAGGCTGCAAACCCACATCCGATTCGAGGTGGAAAACAACCACGAATTTTGTTTGCAACCCAGGTTGCTGCGCGACCACCAAAGTTTGTTATTTTCGCGACCGAATTTATTGAGGCTGGTTACCGCCGCTACATTATTCGCAGACTCCGCGAGACATATGGTTTTGAAGGCTCTCCAATTGAAATTGGAGTTCGAGTAAGAGAGAAGCGTAAGCGCGGGAGGTAGTCTCCTGAGCTAGGCTTTATCAAAGCGGGCTGTAGCGCAGCTTGGTAGCGCACTTGACTGGGGGTCAAGGGGTCGTGGGTTCAAATCCCGCCAGCCCGACTGTTATAAAGGTGAATCCAATTTGGTCCGCCTAGAATCGCCTCATGGCACTCTCCAAAGAGGAAATCAATATTCCCAATGCGCTGAGTGCTCTGCGCCTTCTTTTGGTGCCGGTTTTCCTCTACTTACTTTTGGTAGATCAATTGGGCTTTGCTTTGATTGTGCTTTTGGTGGCGGGAGCATCAGATTGGCTCGATGGATTTATTGCCAGAAAGTTCAATCAGATAACCCAGCTGGGGAAGCTACTAGATCCAGCTGCGGACAGGCTATACATATTTGCCACGCTGATAGGGCTAACCGTGAATGGCAACATTCCGGCCTGGTTCGCAATCGTCATTATTGCTCGTGATGTGCTGCTACTGGTGGGTTATCCATTTCTGGCGAGCAAGGGTTACGGCGCACTCCCGGTTCACTTTGTAGGTAAAGCTGGAACCTTTTCACTCCTCTATGCCCTCCCTCTTCAGCTACTTGCTGACGTCTTGCCGCAGTTCCAATCTTTGATTTTGCCCATTGCCTGGGCCTTCGCCTGGTGGGGAATTGGCCTTTACTGGTTGGCTGGTTTCATCTACCTTCGACAGCTCCAACTGCTCAATTCGCACTCCAGTTAGATATCCCCTAATCTTTCTTCTAAAGCGGAAGGAGTGGGGTGTTTAGCGAGGATTTTGCAGGAGCCGAAGAGACGGCTCGCTTTGCCGAAGACCTAATTCCTAGCACTCAGCCTGACCTTTCATCTGATGAAGAAAATGCTGTTGGAGCCCTACCTTCTGGTTCAGCACTACTGATTGTGAAAAGCGGCGCGGGGCTTGGCTCAAGGTTTTTGCTAGATGCGGACATCACCCTTGCAGGAAGGCACCCGGACGCTGACATTCTCTTGGACGATGTGACGGTCTCCAGAAAGCACGCTGAATTCAAAAGAGCGGGGAAGCTTTTCCAAGTTTCTGATCTAGGGTCAATGAATGGGCTCTATGTGAACGGCACTCAGGTTGATTCTGTTTCTTTAAAAAACGAAGATGAAATACAAATTGGAAAATACCGCATGACTTTCTATGCGGCGGAGGCTGATAGATAAACATGAACAACGTTGTTCGTAAAATCTCAGACCACAGACAGCTCTACACAATCGGGCAGGTGCTGACTGTTCTAAAACCTGAATTCTCAGACTTGAGTCCTTCCAAACTCAGATTTTTAGAAGACCAGGGCCTAATTACTCCGGATAGAACTGAGTCTGGCTACAGAAAATATTCCGAGAAGCAAATCGAAAGAATACGCATCATCCTCACCCTGCAACGGGACAACTTCTTGCCACTTAGAGTGATCCGAGAATACCTAGACGAACTTGATGCTGGTCGTCAGCCAATGATGCCTTCGGTAAATCCAGCAGCCTTGCGAAAGGGGCAGCGATTCTCTTCCGCGCAACTAAAGGCGGAGAGTGGGATTTCGGATGCAGCATTCAACGAAGCGCAGGAGCTTGGTTTGTTTGGCGCGCAACCACACTCATCTCACGAGGTTGAGATTGCTTTTGCACTTGTTGGGTTAGAGCAGTTTGGAATTCAACCAAGGCACCTCAGAGGCCTAAAATCTGCCGCTGAGCGTGAAGTTGGGATCATCACAGGCGTGACCGAACCAGTTTTGAGAAAAAGAGCTCCAGATTCTTCGGCAAGGGCCGCGCACATTGCACGCGAAATAGCGGAACGTTTTGGCTCAATCAGGGCACATCTTGTGGCTGGTGCGGTAGACGAGATCGAAAGCTAGACTTTTTTCGACACGCCGAAAGGCAAACTGTAACCCTAAAGTTCAACTTGAAGCCAGACTTAACGGGTTATTAACCCGCAGGAGAGCGAAATGGCCTACGACAGCGAAGACATGCTGTTTACCGATGGGCTACCCAATGAGGACATCGGTTACCGTGGCGCATCCGCTGCAGCGGCCGCAGGCATCTCCTATCGGCAGCTGGATTACTGGGACAGAACGGGACTGATTACCCCGGCAATCAAAGGCGCCGCAGGTTCTGGTTCGCAAAGACTTTATTCATTCCGAGACATTTTGCTTCTAAAGCTTGTCAAGCGACTGCTCGACACTGGAGTTTCGCTGCAGCAGATTCGCTTGGCCGTCGACCAACTTCGCCTTGCTGGAATCAGTGATCTAACAAACACCACACTCATGTCCGATGGGGCCAGCGTTTACCTCTGCACTTCGCAAGACGAAGTAATTGACCTACTTGGTCAAGGTCAGGGTGTATTTGGAATTGCGGTTGGAAGAGTACTTCGCGAAGTAGAAGCTACTCTCGTGGACTTTGCTGCTGAAGAACAAATTCTTCAGGATGATCTTGCAGCCAGACGCGCTCGCAAGATTTCTTAGCGTCTGAAGAACCTGCGCTTTTTCTTTTTTGGATTCTGCTCACTAACAATTTCTGCAAGCGCGTGAGACTCGCCGCGCGTTGCCATGTCAACCGCTGGACCCTTGTCTCGTTTCTGCTGAATTCTCTCCATGTCAGAAAGTGCACTGGAGAGGATCCAATCGAAACCACGCGCTATCTCCGCTGCTCCCTCGGCCGGCCAAGAGTGAATTGGTCTGGCAGCACCGGTCGCTTGCTGAATTGCCGCACGCTCTTCAAAGTAAGGGTGCATGATTTGCTCGCCGAACATCTCCCGGAGTTCCTTGAGTCGAAATTCGTGCTCGGTTGATTGTGGCCTGAATCGGTTTACGACCAATCCCAAGAGCTCAAGGCGCGGAGTGATTTTTGCGCTTATTTCATCAATCGCTTTTCTAGCCCGGTCTGCAGCAATCACCGAATAAAGAGATGGCTCGGTTACAAGCAGCACTCTGTCGGAGGCTACCCAAGCGGTCCTGGTAAGAGCGTTTATTGAAGGGGGAGTGTCAATGATGACAATGTCGTACTCGTCCTCAAGCTGAGTCAGAACTTCTTCGAGCTTCCAAACGTCGGTCAGGGAAGGGGCTGGATTGTCCAACATTAGTGATTTAGGGGAACCCACCAGCACATCCATCCGGCTGGCCTTAGACCAGTTTGAGGTGACGATCGCCCTCCGAATAACTGGAAGTTTTGGGTTTTGCAGTACGTCCGCCACCGAGGCGCCAAACTCGCTGACTACAGCCAAGCCACTGGTGGCGTCACTCTGGGGGTCTAGGTCAATCAGCAGGGTGTTCAAGCCCTTATTCAGGGCAGCAGAGGCTAGTCCCAGGGCAACGGTGGTCTTTCCCACCCCACCTTTTAGAGAACTAACACTTAGAACATGCATCGAAATAGGCTACCTTTTATGTAGTTCAGCGCAACGCAGCGCCATACCAACCCCCAATCTACAAGAGGTGACATGTTTAAGAAGGTCCTGGTTGCTAACCGCGGTGAAATTGCGGTTCGTGCCTTTCGCGCTGCCTATGAACTAGGTGCCGGGACCATTGCTGTCTACCCCTATGAGGATAGAAATTCGGTACATCGCCTCAAGGCCGATGAGGCTTATCAAATTCAGGCCGAAGGTTCTCCGGTTAGGGCTTATCTAACCGTTTCAGAAATGATTCGAGTCGCAAAAGAAGCTGGCGCTGACGCAATCTATCCCGGCTACGGCTTTCTTTCAGAGAATCCTGATCTTGCAAGAGCGGCCAGAGAAAATGGAATCACTTTCGTCGGACCCTCTCCAGAAGTTTTGGAGCTAGCGGGAGACAAGGTCAACGCGAAGCTCGCAGCAATCAGAGCCGGAGTGCCGGTGCTGGCTTCTACAGAGTCATCTGACTCAATTGATGTGCTGGTTCCACAAGCCGAGAAAATCGGTTTCCCACTATTTGTGAAAGCCGTCGCCGGTGGTGGCGGACGCGGAATGCGAAAAGTCGAGAAAGCTGAAGATCTTGTTGATTCGCTTCAAGCCGCAATGCGCGAGGCGGGTAGTGCTTTCGGCGACTCGCGAGTATTCCTAGAGCAAGCAGTGATTAGACCTCGTCACATCGAGGTTCAGATTCTTGCTGACATGCACGGCAACGTGATGCATCTTTACGAGCGCGACTGTTCGATACAACGCAGGAATCAAAAAGTTGTTGAGATTGCACCAGCCCCACTTTTAGATGAAGCCTTGCGACAGCAACTGTTCAAGGATGCAGTTGCTTTCGCCAAGGAAATTGGCTATCAGAATGCTGGAACTGTGGAGTTCCTAATTGACACTGTTGGTCCGAATGCGGGCAAGCATGTCTTTATTGAAATGAATCCTCGCATTCAGGTTGAGCACACCGTTACCGAAGAGATCACGGACGTTGACCTGGTGCAATCGCAACTAAGAATCGCAGCAGGTGAATCGCTAAGTGATCTGGGTCTTAGCCAGGAGAGCGTCAAACCTCACGGCTTTGCAATGCAGTGCCGAATCACCACCGAGGATCCTTCTGCGGGCTTTAGACCAGACACTGGAAAAATCACGACCTATCGTTCTCCGGGTGGCGCAGGCATTCGACTCGATGGTGGAACGGTTGCTACCGGAACAGAAGTCAGTCCACACTTCGATTCCATGCTCGTGAAGCTCATCACTCGCGGTCGCGACTTCAGGTCTGCAGTAAATAGAGGTAAGCGTGCCCTCGCAGAATTCAGAATTCGAGGCGTCGCCACCAACATCTCCTTCCTTCAGGCGGTGCTTGCGGATGAGGTCTTTGCCTCTGGTGATTTGAGCACTCACTTCATTGACGAGCGCCCGGAGCTCACCAAGGGAAGACCGTCGCTGGACCGAGGCACCAAGGTTCTGCAGTGGCTTGGAGAAGTTACCGTTAATAAGCCATACGGAACGCGCGATGGTAAGCCTCAACCCAGTTTGAAGCTGCCTGGCATCAACCTTTCCACTCCTGCCCCTGCAGGCTCGAAGCAAAGGTTGACTGAGTTAGGCCCAGAAGGTTTTGCAAAAGCGCTGCGTGATCAGAAGCACGTTGCAATCACTGACACAACTTTCCGCGATGCACACCAGTCGCTACTTGCAACTCGAGTTCGTGGAAAAGACCTAATCGCTGCAGCGCCATACGTCGCTCGCATGACTCCGCAACTACTTTCGGTAGAAGCCTGGGGTGGTGCAACCTATGACGTTGCACTTCGCTTCTTGGGAGAGGACCCATGGGAGCGACTGGTCGCACTTCGACGTGAGCTTCCGAATGTGTGCATTCAGATGCTGCTGCGTGGAAGAAACACGGTTGGTTACACCCCGTATCCGGAAGAGGTCACTTATGCATTCGTGCAGGAGGCCGCTCTAGCTGGCGTTGACATTTTCCGAATTTTCGACGCTTTGAACGATGTCGACCAAATGATTCCTGCAATCAAGGCTGTGCGCGCAACGAAAACAGCTGTTGCTGAAGTGGCGATGAGCTACACGGGAAACCTGCTAGATCCGAATGAGAATCTTTACACCCTGGACTACTACCTAAAGCTAGCGCAGCAGATTGTTGATGCAGGCGCTCACATCATTGCCATCAAAGACATGGCAGGACTACTAAGGCCTGAAGCGGCGAGAAGACTTGTGACTGCGCTGCGAAAGAAGTTCGAACTTCCAGTTCACTTGCACACCCACGATACCGCGGGAGGACAGCTGGCAACCTTGCTAGCGGCAATTGAAGCTGGGGTAGACGCGGTAGATGTAGCTAGTGCGCCTATGGCAGGGACCACCTCTCAGCCATCGGCATCCGCTTTAGTTGCAGCCCTCGCCAACACAGAACGAGACTCTGGCATTTCCCTGGAGTCAGTGTCTGACCTCGAGCCATATTGGGAAGCGGTTCGCAAGGTCTACGCACCATTTGAGTCGGGACTTCCCGGACCGACTGGTCGCGTTTACAAACACGAGATTCCAGGTGGCCAGCTATCGAATCTTCGTCAGCAGGCAATCGCACTTGGCCTTGGAGACAGGTTTGAACTTGTCGAAGAAATGTATGCGGAAGCCAATCGAATCCTTGGTCGCCCACCAAAGGTAACGCCTTCCTCCAAGGTGGTTGGAGACTTAGCTCTGCACCTGGTCGCAGTAGGGGCAGATCCAAAGGATTTTGAGAACAATCCGCAGAACTATGACATCCCCGAGTCCGTAGTTGGCTTCATGGCGGGTGAACTTGGAGACCTACCTGGTGGATGGCCCGAACCTTTCCGCTCTAAGGTGCTAGCAGGCAAGACTCCGAACATTGCTGTAAAGCCAATCAGCGCGGAAGACAGCGCAGCACTGGCTTCTGAAGATCACAAACTGCGTCGTTCGACTTTGAACCGACTGCTGTTCCCTGGTCCTACCAAGGACTTTGAAAAGATGCGCGACCTATACGGACCGCTAGACAACCTGGACACCCTGGACTACCTATACGGAATGGAACAAGGCTCCGAGCACGTAATCGAACTCAAGAAGGGTCTCCAGCTCTTTGTTGGCCTCGAAGCAATCGGAGAAGCAGATTCAAAGGGCTTCCGCTCAGTAATGGCAACCCTAAACGGTCAGCTTCGACCAATTACGGTTCGAGACAAGAGCATCGCTGTGGAGGTTGCTTCCGCAGAGAAGGCCGACCCGAACAACCCTGGGCACGCCGCCGCACCATTTACCGGTGTGGTTACCCTCAAGGTTGCAATCGGAGACGTCGTGACAGCCGGAAATCCAATTGCCTCAATCGAAGCGATGAAGATGGAGGCAAATATCACCGCTCCGATTTCGGGAAGAGTCGCAAGACTGGGAATAGTTGGATCGCAGGCCGTTGAGGGTGGCGACCTAATAGTTGTAATCGAATAGTCAAAATGGCAGTTCGTGAAATACGACTATTTGGAGACCCAATTCTCAAGTCGGCAACCCAAAGAGTGACTGACTTCTCTAAAGTCGCAGACTTAGTTCAAGACCTGAGAGACACCACCGCACTTCCAGGCAGGGCCGGTGTGGCCGCGACACAGATTGGTGTGGGCCTTAGCGTCTTTGCCTACAACATCCAAGGAAACATCGGTTACCTAATCAATCCGCAGATCACTTGGCGCGGAGGAGAAGTCGAAATGATGGAAGAGGGATGTCTTTCGGTGCCAGGGCTATGGCACAAGACTCCCAGGAACACAAAAGTTCGCGCCAAGGGTAACTTGCTTGACGGATCTGAAATTGAAATAGAAGGTGAGGGGCTACTCGCTCAGGCCTTGCAGCATGAAACCGATCACCTGGATGGAATTTTGTATCTAGACAGACTTTTGCCTGAGCAGCGAAAAGAGGCTTTTCGCGAACTCAGGCAACAGTCTTGGTTTATCTAGGAATAGATTCGATCAACGGCGCTTGCGAAGTCCTTCATAACTTGTCCGCGCTTAATCTTTAGCGATGGAGTTAGGTGTCCGGATGCTTCGGTTAGTTCAACATCCAGCACTTCAAACTTTCTAATCTGCTCAGCTTGAGCGAAGTTTGAATTGACCTCATCAACAGCCCTCTGAATCTCCGCCAAGATCACAGGGTTCTTGGTTGCTTCTTTCAGCGTGAGCTTTTCCTTGATGCCATTGTTGGCTGCCCAAACCGGAACCATCTCCGGGTCGAGCGAAATAAGTGCAGCAATGAATGGCTTCGCGTCACCAATCACGACGACCTGGCCAATCAGAGGGTGCGCACGCAGCGGGTCCTCGATTGGTGCCGGAGGAACGTTCTTTCCACCTGAAGTCACAAGAATTTCTTTCTTGCGACCAGTAATTGTCAGGAAGCCATCTTCATCTAGCTCTCCAATGTCACCAGTTCTAAACCAACCTTCGGAGAAAGCATCTCTGGTTGCTGCTTCATTTCTCCAGTAGCCGCGCATAACGTTCAAACCGCGGAGCCAGATTTCACCGTCTTCCGCGATACGAATTCCGGTTCCAGGAAGAGCTCGTCCGACTTTGCCAATCTTTTGCCAGTTCACTCTTCCGATTACTGCGGCTGCAGCTGTCTCGGTGAGGCCATATCCCTCGAGAACAATTAGTCCCAGACCGCGGAAGAAGTGACCCAGTCGCTCTCCAAGGGGAGCACCACCAGAAATTGCGTACTTGACCTGTCCACCCATTGCAGCGCGGAGCTTGCTGTATACCAACTTGTCAAATAGTCCGTGCTTGATCTTTAGACCAAGTGATGGGCCACCCTTGTTGTCTAGCGCCCGGCTGTATTCGATTGCAGTTTCTGCAGCAGCGCGGAAAATCTTTCCTTTGCCGCCTGCTTCGGCCTTTAGCTCTGCAGCGTTGTATACCTTTTCGAAAACTCTTGGAACTGCGAGCAGGAAGGTTGGCTTGAATACTGGAAGAGTCTCTCCGACCTTTCTGCTGTCGCTGAGGTGTCCTACGCGAATGCCAGAGTAAACACACAGCACCGATACGAATCTTCCCAGCACGTGAGCCAGTGGAAGGAATATAAGCGAAGCCTGCTTATCGTTTGCAACCTCTGGAAGTTCTGCCTGCGCATTCTTGCAGTGGTCTACGAAGGATTTGTGGGTGAGCTCGCAGCCCTTTGGGTTACCGGTTGTTCCCGATGTGTAGATGATGGTTGCGAGATCGGAAAGTTCAGCGTTGTTTCTCGCCTTCTCAAGTTTTTCGTCAGAAACAGATTCACCATTTTTGTAAAGATCCGAATAGTCCTTAGAGTCGATTCTCCAAATCTGCTTTACCTTTTTGAGGCTTGACTTGACTTTCTCAATTCGCTCAACGTGCTCGTCATTCTCGACAAAACAGGCGACCGCATCAGAGTCGGAGAGAATCCACTCAATTTGGCTTGGTGCGCTCGATTCGTAAATTGGAACAGACACAGCACCTGCATACCAAATTGCGAAATCAATTACCGTCCACTCGTAGCGAGTGCGTGAAAGTATTCCAATCGCTTGACCTGGCTTGATTCCGCTTTCGATCAAACCTTTTGCTAAACCAATGACGTCTTGGTGGAATTCTTTGGTGCTGACATTTCTCCATGATCCGTCGGCATTTTGCCTGGAAAACAGCATGTGGTCAGGAGCCTTTTTGAGGCGACCCTCCAAAATGTCGGTGGTGTTTTCGGACGGGGTTGATTCAACTAAAAGCGGAACATCGTAAAACGTCATTGTTTCTCTCCTGAATCGGTTTGGAATACTGTAACTGACGTTTTTCCGTCAAGTCTCAAAATTCCCTACAAATCTGAGGCCTTATTTCCGGCTGTTTTCTCAGCTGCCCTGGCTCTAAGCTTTTGCTAT
>JACCDK010459970.1_pt1 | contig 24310 bp, 24 predicted proteins | sample 7445871 | NCBI WGS metagenome assembly JACCDK01 (sample SAMN15323436, study PRJNA562643) | freshwater metagenome | isolation source: river surface water | place: USA:Blue River Watershed | collected 2017-08-15 | reverse complement strand
TTTTTAAAGTTTGCAGGGTATTTGATGTCCCCAAATTGCGCATACGCATGCCCAGCCCATGAGGGGCCAGCACACCAAAACGCTAACAAAATGAGAAAGCTACGCATGCGACAATTCTGCAAGATTTTTTTGGAGAGATTCACATGCGTACAAAAACTGGTTTCCTGTCTGGCAAAAAGCTCCTGATCACAGGCGTCTTATCGAATCGTTCGATTGCCTACGGGATTGCCAAAGCATGCCATGAACAAGGTGCCGAGTTGGCGTTCAGCTATGTGGGCGAACGTTTCAAAGACCGCATCACCGAATTCGCAGCAGATTTTGACTCGACGCTGATTTTCGACTGCGACGTGGGCAGCGATGAACAAATCAGCCAACTCTTCACCGATTTGTCTGCCCATTGGCCCACCTTCGATGGCTTCGTGCATGCCATCGGTTTTGCCCCCAGAGAGGCCATTGCGGGTGATTTTCTCGACGGTTTGTCACGCGAAGGCTTCCAAATTGCCCATGACATCAGCGCTTACAGCTTTCCAGCCATGGCCAAGGCCGCGCTGCCTTATTTAAACGACAACGCTGCCGTGCTGACCTTGTCTTATTTGGGTGCATTGCGCACGGTCCCCAACTACAACACCATGGGCTTGGCCAAAGCGTCCCTCGAAGCTTCCGTGCGTTATTTGGCGGAATCACTTGGCGCGAAAAACCGTGGACTGCGCGCCAATGGCATCAGCGCAGGTCCAATCAAAACCCTGGCTGCAAGCGGCATCAAAGGGTTTGGCAAAATTTTGAGCGTGGTGGCCGAAGCCTCCCCCATCCGTCGCAACGTGACCATCGACGATGTGGGCAACGTGGCGGCATTCCTGCTGAGCAACCTGGCCGCTGGCGTGACCGCCGAAATCACTTATGTGGACGGTGGATTCAGCCAAGTGGTGGGGGGCATTGCCGAGCCCTCAGACGCCTAAGCTTTGCCCTTGAGGGCATACAAGGTCGCTTTGACAATGCTCTCAGCATCCACCGCAAAGTAGCTGCGCAAAGCGGCACGCGTGTCACTGCGGCCAAACCCGTCCGTGCCCAAGGTGAGGTAGCGACGTCCTGCGGGTAAAAAGGGGCGAACACTCTCTGGCACGGCGCGCACATAGTCTGTGGCAGCCACGATAGGCCCTTGGCTTTGGCGCAGTTGTTGTGTCACGAATGCAGGACCGGCTTTGACCTCACCAGCCATGTCTTGCTCATCGCAGGCGATGCCATCGCGGGCCAACTCACTCCAACTGGTCACACTGAACACATCGCTGGCGATGCCTTGCTCTGCCAGGCTCTCGGCGGCCTTGAGCACCTCGGTCAAGATGGCGCCTGAGCCCATCAACGTCACATGCTGCGCACCGGAGGTGGCGGGTTTGAAGCTTTTGAATTTGTAGCACCCGCGAATGATGTCTTTTTCAACCCCAGCAGGCAAATCGGGTTGCGCATAGTTTTCGTTCATCAAAGTGACGTAATAAAAAACATCGCGCTGCGCCACCAACATCTCGCGCATGCCGTGGTCCACGATGACCGCCAACTCGCCGGCAAAGGCGGGGTCGTAGGCACGGCAATTGGGAATGGTGGCTGCGACCAAATGGCTGCTGCCATCTTGGTGTTGCAAGCCCTCGCCACCCAAGGTTGTGCGACCCGAGGTTGCGCCTAACAAAAATCCGCGTGCACGTTGGTCAGCGGCAGCCCAAATGGCGTCACCCACGCGCTGAAAACCAAACATCGAGTAATAGATGTAGAACGGCAACATCGCCAACCCATGCACGCTGTAACTGGTGGCAGCGGCCGTCCAACTGGCAATGGCACCCGCCTCGCTGATGCCCTCCTCGAGAATTTGGCCATCCAAAGCTTCGCGGTAACTCAAGACCGAGCCAATGTCCTCAGGTTCGTAACGCTGGCCCACACTGGAGTAAATGCCGACCTGCTTGAACAAGTTGGCCATGCCAAAGGTACGCGCCTCATCGGCCACGATGGGCACGATGCGCGGCCCCAACTCCGGGTCTTTGAGCAAGTGCCCCAACATGCGGACAAACGCCATGGTGGTTGACATTTCTTTGCCCGCCGCGCTAAGCGCGAAATTGGCGTAATGCGTGAGCTCCGGAACCTTCACCACCTCGGCCTGTGTATGACGCTGCGGCATGTAGCCTCCCAACCGCTGGCGTTGGGCATGAAGATAACGCATCTCTTCGCTGTCATCGGCTGGTTTGTAAAACGCCAACTGGGTGGCTTGCGCATCGGTCAATGGCAAATTGAACCGGTTTCTGAATTCAATCAAGGCCGTTTCATCAAGCTTTTTCTGGCTGTGGGTGGTCATCTTGCCTTGACCGGCCTCACCCATGCCATAGCCTTTTTTGGTGTGCGCCAAAATCACTGTGGGCTGTCCCTGATGCGCTGCTGCTGCCGCGTAAGCGGCATGGATCTTTACCAAATCGTGTCCGCCGCGTTTGAGGCGGTCAATTTGCTCATCCGTCATGCCTTGCGCCAAACGGGCCAACGCTTCGTTTTGACCAAAGAAGGTATCGCGGTTAAAGCGTCCGTCTTTGGCCGCAAAGGTTTGCATCTGGCCATCCACGGTATCGGCCAAAGCGCGCACCAAAGCTCCGGTTTCATCGCGGGCAAACAAACCATCCCAATCGCTGCCCCAGACCAGTTTGATGACGTTCCAGCCCGCGCCCCGAAACAAGCGTTCCAACTCGTCGATGATGCGACCGTTGCCGCGCACAGGGCCATCTAAACGCTGCAAATTGCAGTTCACCACCCAAACCAAGTTGTCGAGCTTTTCTCGCGAGGCCAGCGTCAAGGCGCTCATGCTTTCGGGCTCGTCCATCTCGCCATCGCCGAAGACGCCCCACACCTTGCGTCCATTGCAGTTTTGCAGCTGGCGGTGCGTGAGATAACGCATGAACCGAGCGTGATAGATTGAGCTGATGGGGCCAATCCCCATCGAACCCGTCGGAAACTGCCAAAAATCGGGCATCAACCAAGGATGGGGGTAACTGCTCAACCCGCGCACTCCTGCAGGCGCCGTGATCTCTTGGCGGTAGTAAGACAGATCAGCCTCACTCGAACGCCCCTCTAAATAAGCCCGTGCATAAACGCCCGGCGCACTGTGCGGCTGAAAAAACACCAAGTCACCGGCATGCCCCTGGTGACGTGCACGAAAGAAGTGGTTGAAGCCCACCTCAAACAAATCAGCCGCACTGGCATAGCTGGCAATGTGCCCACCCAACTCGCCATACGCAGCATTGGCACGCGCCACCATGGCCAGCGCGTTCCAGCGCATCAATGACCCCAAGCGTTCTTCCATCGCCAAGTCACCAGGGAAAACAGGCTGCTGGTCAATAGTCACGGTATTCACGTAAGGCGTGACCAGCTCAGGCTGCCATTGCACATGGGTCGTGTTCGCGAGTTGCACCAAGTTGTCCAGCATGAACCTTGCGCGCTCCGGCCCTTCGGTTGCCAACAAGGCCAAAAAGGCGTCACGCCATTCCGCTGTTTCAAGGGGGTTGGGATCGTCAGAAGCGGCCAAGCTCGGATAAAAAGGTGTGTTTGTCATTCCTCCACTGTATGGAGAACGCCGCCAAATAGGTTTCCGTTTTTTCACAGAATATGGGTATAAACAAAATAAAATGCTGCCTCAAATAAATTTAAAAGCACAAAATGAATTTAGACGCCACAGATTTAAGAATTTTGCAAGAACTACAACACGACAGTTCTTTGACCAACATCGAGTTGGCGAAGCGCGTGCACTTGTCACCCTCGCCCTGCCTGACGCGCGTCAAAGCGCTAGAAGCCCATGGCGTGATTGACCGCTACGTGGCTTTGCTCAACCCCAAACAATTGGGCTTGAACCTGTCGGTCTTTATTTCCATCAGCCTGAAAGAGCAATCCAAATCGGCTTTGGCTGAATTTGAGCAGCGCATCGCCGAGCAAGACGAAGTCATGGAGTGCTATCTGATGACAGGCGACAGCGATTACTTGATTCGCGTGGCCGTAGCAGACATGACAGCACTAGAGAAGCTCATTCTCGAGAAACTCACGCCCATTCCCGGCATTGAAAAAATACGATCTAGCTTTGCACTCAAGCAAGTGCGCTACAAGACCGCGCTACCACTACCGGGTTGAGGTCTTGACGCAATCGGCGTAATAACGTTTCACACCATCCGTGCCAACCTCTTCAACGAGTCCGTGAATGTCGGTCTCAAAGCCTGGACATTGCAAGTTGAATTCGCGCGCGAACTTGAGGTAGTCGACGATCTTCTTATTGAACACTTCGCCAGGAATCAACAAGGGAATGCCAGGAGGGTACGGTGTGACCAAACTGGTCGTGATACGCCCAAGCAAATCGTCCACCGGCACGCGCTCGGTGTTGCGGTGGGCGATTTGCGCGTACGCATCGCTGGGCTTCATGGCGGGCGTCAAATCGCTCAAGTACATCTCGGTGGTCAAACGCGCAATGTCGTACTTGGCATACAGCGCATGCACGTGTTGGCACAAATCACGCAAGCCCATGCGCTCGTAGGCTCGGTGTTTTTGACAGAACTCGGGCAGGATCCGCCACATGGGTTGGTTGCGGTCGTAGTCATCCTTGAACTGCTGCAGGGCTGTCAACAAAGAGTTCCAACGGCCTTTGGTGATGCCAATGGTGAACATGATGAAGAAGCTGTACAAGCCCGTCTTCTCGACGATCACACCATGTTCCGCCAAAAACTTGGTCACGATGCTCGCAGGAATACCGGTCTTGTCGAAGCGGCCGTTCAAATCTAAACCAGGCGTGACGATGGTGGCTTTGATCGGGTCCAACATGTTGAAGCCATCGGCCAAATTGCCAAAGCCATGCCATTTGGATGACTTGCCTTTGCCTTTGATGATCCAGTTCTCGGCGCGACCAATGCCGTCGTCGACCAACTCGTCAGGGCCCCAAACTTTGAACCACCAGTCCTTGCCATACTCTTCGTCCACTTTGCGCATGGCGCGGCGGAAGTCCAGCGCTTCGGCAATGCTTTCTTCCACTAAAGCAGTGCCACCGGGCGGCTCCATCATGGCAGCCGCCACGTCGCAGCTGGCGATGATGCTGTACTGCGGGCTGGTGCTGGTGTGCATCAAATACGCTTCGTTGAACAAGTGGCGGTCCAACTTGGTTTTCTGCGAGTCTTGCACCAGCACATGACTGGCCTGGCTGATACCCGCCAACAACTTGTGAATAGATTGCGTGGCGTACACCACCGAGTGCATGGGACGCTCGCGTTTTTTGCCCATCGCGTGGTACGTGCCGTAAAACGGATTGAATGCGGCGTGGGGCAACCAAGCTTCGTCAAAGTGCAGATTGGCCACATAGCCATCCAACATTTTCTTGATGGTCTCTGTGTTGTAGAGCACCCCATCGTAGGTCGATTGTGTGAGCGTCAACACGCGCGGTTTGACCTTCTTGGCATCCACAGCTTGGAGCAATGGATTGGCTTTGATCTTGGCCTGAATCGCTGCAGGCGCAAACTCGCTGTGAGGAACCGGACCAATGATGCCGTAGTGATTGCGTGGCGGCTTCAAAAATACGGGCACGGCGCCTGTCATGATGATGGCGTGCAACACCGATTTGTGACAGTTGCGGTCAACCACCACCACATCGTCTGGCGCGACCGTGTGATGCCACACAATCTTGTTCGAGGTACTGGTGCCGTTGGTGACAAAGAAACAATGGTCGGCATTAAAAATACGCGCGGCATTGCGTTCACTCTCGCCAATGGCACCGTTGTGATCGAGCAGTTGGCCCAACTCTTCAACCGCATTACACACGTCGGCACGCAACATGTTTTCGCCATAAAACTGGTGGTACATCTGACCCACAGGGCTCTTCAAAAATGCCACGCCACCTGAGTGACCGGGGCAATGCCATGAATACGAGCCGTCCTCGGCATAGTCGAGCAAGGCCTTGAAGAACGGGGGCTGAACGCTTTCCAAATAGCTCTTGGCTTCACGGATGATGTGACGAGCCACAAACTCGGGCGTGTCTTCAAACATGTGAATGAAGCCATGCAATTCACGCAAGATGTCGTTGGGCAAATGGCGCGAGGTTTTGGTTTCGCCGTACACATAAATTGGCACATCTGCGTTTTTGCGACGCACTTCTTCAATGAAGTTACGCAGGTTCAATACCGCGGGATCAAGATCCGGCCCCGGCGTGAATTCTTCATCGTCAATCGACAAAATAAACGCGCTGGCACGCGACTGCTGCTGCGCGAACTGGCTCAAGTCACCATAGCTGGTCGCCCCCATGACCTCATAACCCTCGCCTTCAATCGCATCGGCAAGTGCACGAATGCCCAAACCCGAGGTATTTTCAGAACGAAAATCTTCGTCAATGATGACAATGGGAAAGCGAAACTTCATGCAGAACTCCGAGCATTTGGACGTGACGAAAACAACAGCGCCGAAGTGTACTCGCCCACTGTTACAATCTTGGGCTTCGGAGCGATGGATGAGTGGTTTAAGTCGCACGCCTGGAAAGCGTGTGTGGGTTAATAGCCCACCGCGGGTTCGAATCCCGCTTGCTCCGCCAAACGAACATAAAAAACGCGCACAAGGCGCGTTTTTTTATGTCTCGCAAGGCTCGCTACTAGCTGCTGCTTTCTTGCGCTTTCTTGATGGCGTCGGCACTGCTATTTGCGGCGGCAGAGCTGATCGGATTTTGAATGACAAGCCCCAACAAACGGGCGCCATGTTCAACGGCAATAGACCCATACGAGATATCGCCTTGCACCACCGAGTCTTTGTGGAATTCGACGCGTTCTGCCGCGTAAATATTGCCCTCGACTTTTCCAGCGACCATCACACGGTGCGCCGTGATGTCGCCTGAGACTTCACCCGTTTTACCAATAGCGACCGTCACCTTGTTGTCTTTGGTGGTCTCGATATTGCCCACCACTTTGCCATCGATGCGCACACTGTCGAGCAAGACCAAACGGCCATAAATTTGTGTGGTTCGGCCAATGATCGTGTCAAAACGCTCCTGCGAGGGAGACAGTGACTTGTCTTTGAGTTTTTCAAACATGCGAGGCCTTATGGTGATGCAAGCGTGTCACTGAGCGCTTGGTGAAGTTTGAAGCAACATTTGCGTCGGATTGAGCACACGGTCGTTGCGCATCACTTCGTAATGCAGATGCGGGCCAGTTGAACGGCCTGTATTGCCCAACTGTGCGATCGTTTCACCACGTTGTACTTTTTGTCCAACCTCAACCAATCGCTTGCTCAAATGCGCATAGCGTGTGGTGAAACCTTCGGCATGACTGACTTCAACCACGTTTCCATAAGAAGCGTCCCAAGCGGATCGGGTCACTGTACCTGCTGCCGTCACGACAATAGGGGCCCCCACATCCGCAACGAAATCTAGCCCTTCATGCATAGCCAATTGCCCGGTGAAAGGATCATTGCGAATACCAAAACCACTCGTGATACGGAAATCTTTACCCACAGGAATACCTGTTGGCAAAGCATGAAGCCAATTCAATTGGGAGGTCCAGTTTTGCGTCAAGTTTTTCACCGCCGCTTGGGTTTGGGTAAATTCGTCCATTGCTGACGAAAAATCTTGATTTAAATTGTGCACATGTGAGGTCTGCACATGTGGCGCCACCCAAGGACCACCTCGGGCTTCTTCTTTTTTACTGAGTTTGTCGCGTAGATTGATCGGCGTTGCGATATCCATGAAACGGTTTTTCAGCGCTTCGAGTTGTCGAATTTCTTGAACGGTGGCGTTGAGGGTTTGACGCAAGTTGTCCAGGCGTTCACGGTACACGGCTTCAACTTTTTGCTGCTCTGCCTCTGTGGTCACGCCACCTAAGCTGCGAGCCAAACCTGGGCTCATCTCAATCGCGATGCGAAAACCAATGAAATGCAACAAAACACCAAAGGCAACCAACACAAACGCAGATGCACAAACGCCAACCAACACCTTGTGCGCGGTAATCGAGATGGTCCGCACCGAGGCGGTGGGTCCAGAAACCCACATCAATTGCATAGATGACTCCGGGAAACTTGAAAGGAAACGTGTGAATCGGGTCACAAACGGAAGGAGAATTGTAGGGAGTTCTCTCAAAAAATAGTCATCTTATTTTTGGATTTCATTTCTGCAATGACAAAGAATTCTTCTTTTCAAAAATTTAATCCGATAGAACTAAGTAAACTGACAAAACACCCATCAAATTGAAGAGCAAATCACCGAGCATCAGATGTCTATTCCATGGTTAGAACAAGACAGTCCCCTGCCACCTGCAGAGTCTGCACAAAAAATAGGCAGCAGTTTGGCAGGGTTGGTTGCGGCCAGCGGTGATTTATCGACGCAACGTTTGCGCGAAGCCTACAGCCAAGGCATCTTTCCTTGGTACAGCGATGGCCAACCAGTTCTTTGGTGGTCCCCCGATCCGCGCATGGTCCTAAAGACGGCAGATTTCAAGCTCCACCGGTCGTTGCGTAAAACCTTGCACAACTTCACACAAGATCCAACTTGCGAAATTCGCGTTGACACGGCCTTCGCACAAGTCATTACCCATTGCGCAAGCAGCGTGCGTCGCGGACAAGTTGGAACTTGGATTGTCAGTGACATGATTGAGGCCTACTGCGCGTTGCACCATGCCGGCCACGCGCACAGCATTGAGACTTGGATTGATGGCAAACTCGTCGGTGGCTTATATTGCGTCGCACTGGGTCGTGCTTTTTTTGGTGAATCCATGTTCTCCCATCAATCCGATGCTTCAAAAATCGCCCTTGCGGCCTTGGTCGCATTTGCACGTGCACAGGGGGTTGATTGGATTGATTGCCAACAAAATACCAGGCATTTGGCTTCCTTAGGCGGACGCGAAATACCCCGCTCAGACTTTCTTGCGCAGTTGAGACGCACGGATAAAACATCCATACTGGAATGGCGTTTTGATTCAGCGTTCTGGTCGACACTTCTCCTCTCCACGAGAACCCCGTGACAAACGCGCGCGATTTGCCCTTCCAAACGTTGCAGTTCTATGCCACTGCGCCCTACCCTTGCAGCTATCTGCCTGGGCAACAAGCGCGATCGCAGGTTGCTACACCCAGCCATTTGATCAACAATGATGCGTACGCCGAACTCGTCCATGAGGGCTTTCGTCGAAGTGGCCTGTTCACCTACAGACCCTATTGCGACCGCTGCCGCGCATGCACGCCTATCCGTGTAGACGCGCAGAATTACCAACCCAATCGGAGTCAGAAACGGGCCTGGCGACGTCACCAAGATTTGCAAGTTCGAATCCTCAAGCTTGGGTTTGATGGGGAACATTAAGCGCTGTACTTGCGCTACCAAACCATGCGTCACGCAGGGGGCGGCATGGACGAAGACAGTACCGAGCAATACACCCAATTCTTGCTGCAAAGCCGTGTCAACACACGCTTGGTGGAGTTTCGCGAGCCGAGCGACACCCCAACCCTCGGGCCGCTCAAAATGGTGTCCGTCATTGACGTCTTGAACGATGGACTGTCTGCGGTGTACACGTTTTACGAACCAGACACAGATGCCAGTTTTGGAACGTTCAATGTGATGTGGCAAATTGAACAGGCCCGACGCTTAGATATGCCTTATGCCTACCTCGGCTACCTGATCGAAGACAGTCCCAAAATGCGCTACAAGGCCAACTTTCGCCCACATCAACGGTTGATAGAGGGTGAATGGATGGCATTTAATTTCACATGATAAAATAAATTATGCGCAAATCCACCGTCCCTTCAACGCCAAACATTCAAGTGATTGAGCGTATGTTTACGCTCATCGATGTCCTCGCCTCACGCGAAGAAGCCATCTCTTTGAAAGAAATCAGCGAGCGAACCGGACTTCACCCCTCGACTACACACAGAATTCTGAATGACTTAGCCGTCGGACGATTCGTTGATCGCCCAGAGGCTGGCAGTTATCGCTTGGGCATGCGTTTGCTAGAACTCGGCAACTTGGTCAAAGGACGCTTAAATGTCCGCGATGTGGCTTTTCAGCCGATGCGAGAACTACACAAACTGATTCAACAGCCGGTTAACTTGAGTGTGCGCCAAGGTGATGAAATTGTGTATGTCGAACGCGCATTCAGCGAGCGATCAGGAATGCAAGTTGTCCGCGCTATTGGCGGACGTGCCCCACTCCACCTCACCTCTGTGGGCAAACTGTTTTTGGCGATGGACGATGAGCAACGGGTCCGCGCTTATGCCACCCGAACAGGCCTCAGTGGTCAAACACGCAACAGCATCACCCAACTGCCGATCCTCGAACGCGAGCTCTCGAAAGTTCGTCAATCAGGTGTGGCACGCGACAACGAAGAGCTTGAGCTTGGTGTGCGCTGCATGGGGTCTGGAATTTATGACGATCAAGGTAAATTGGTCGCCGGACTGTCTATCTCTGCACCCGCGGATCGATTGGATGAAGGATGGCTGCCTAAATTACAAGTTACAACCCAAGCGATTTCTCACGCCTTAGGCTTTAAAGATTCAAACGGCACATAAAAAAACCAGCGCATGCGCTGGTTTTTTGATGACGTGCGAGCGAGTTACGTTTGCGGACGCATATGGTTAGTCTCTACCCATTTGCGAACACGTTCGGCATCGCCAATACGGCTTAATTTACCTGCAGAGTCCAAGAACACCATGATCAACTTGCGGCCTGCAACCTTTGCTTGCATGACCAAGCATTGACCCGCCTCCGAGATATAGCCCGTCTTTTGCAAGCCAATATCCCAGTTTGGATTTTTAACCAAGCGGTTGGTGGTGTTGTATTGCAACGTGCGGTTGCCGACTTCCACTTTGTGGCTGGGCGACGTCGATAACTCGCGCAATGTAGCGTCGTGGTAGGCGTTGCTCACCAAGGTCGCCAAATCTTTCGCGCTCGATTGGTTTTGACTGGAAAGGCCTGTGGGCTCACTGTAGCGCGTGTCACGCATCCCCAACTGCGCAGCTTTTGCATTCATCAGTCCAACAAATGTAGACATACCGCCGGGATAAGTGCGACCGAGCGCATGTGCAGCACGGTTTTCACTTGCCATTAAAGCCAAGTGAAGCAACTCGCCACGCGTCAAAGTAGCGCCAACGCGCAGACGAGAACTGCTGCCTTTTTCAGTATCGACATCATCCTGCGTGATCGTGATGGACTCGTCCATCGGTAATTTGGCTTCGCTGATGAGCAAGCCTGTCATTAATTTCGTGATGGAAGCAATTGGCAGAACAGCTTGGTCATTCTTGCTCAACAACACCTCGTTGGTATCTTGATCGATCACATAGGCCACACTGGATTTCAAATCCAAAAAGTCATTCGTGGCATGCAGTCCAGCTTTCTGTCCGAAGGATGGAATCACTGGCGCAGCTTTGGCAACTTGACGACGTACATGAGCCTTCACTGCAGCAGGCTTGGTTTTTTGAACGTTATTTTTTTTCTGCGCGTTGTTGGCCTGTGCTGGCACAACGCACAAAGAAGTCAACAAACCCAGTGATGTGGCAATCAGTAGTCGCTTCAAGAGGTGTTCCTTTGGCTTGAAAAACAGAATATGTGCGAGTCTAACAAAAAAACAAAAGTCACGCAAGATCAATGACTTGCGTGACTTACTTCACAAAGACGATAAATCGACCGATCGAAAAGATTAACCCTGAGCAGCCACTCGGTCTGATTTGCTTTGCAGTTTGTTCAAGGCACTCAAGTAGGCCTTGGCCGACGCGACCACGATATCTGGATCTGAACCAACGCCGTTGACCACGCGGCCACTGTTTTGCAAGCGGACGGTGACCTCACCTTGGCTCTCCGTAGAGCCACTGATCGCATTCACGGAATACAGAACCATTTCTGCACCACTCTTCACATGAGACTCAATCGCCTTGAGCGATGCGTCCACAGGGCCATTGCCAGCCGAATCGCCCTTGACCTCTTTGCCGGCCACAGTGAAAACAACGGTGGCGTGAGGACGCTCGCCTGTTTCACTGTGTTGCGACAAAGAAACAAACGAAAATTGTTCGCTTGCTGCGCTGACCGATTCCTCGCTCACCAAGGCCAAGATGTCTTCGTCAAAAATCTCACTCTTGCGATCCGCTAACTCTTTGAATTTAGCAAATGCCGTGTTGATATCAGCCTCACTCTCCATGTGAACGCCCAAATCCTCCAAGCGTTGCTTGAATGCATTGCGTCCGCTGAGCTTGCCCAACACAATCTTGTTGGCGCTCCAACCCACATCCTCAGCGCGCATGATTTCGTAGGTATCACGGGCTTTGAGAACGCCATCTTGGTGAATCCCAGAGGCATGCGCAAAAGCATTGGCTCCCACCACGGCCTTGTTGGGCTGGACCACAAAACCTGTTGTCTGACTCACCATGCGACTGGCCGCCACAATCTGCTTCGTATCAATGGCTAAATCAAGATTGAAATAATCTTTGCGCGTTTTAATCGCCATAACCACTTCTTCCAACGCGCAATTCCCGGCGCGCTCTCCCAATCCATTAATTGTGCACTCCACCTGACGTGCCCCACCAATCTTCACACCAGCCAAGGAGTTGGCCACCGCCATGCCCAAGTCGTTGTGACAATGCACAGACCAAATCGCTTTGTCAGAGTTAGGCACGCGCTCGCGCAAAGTCTTAATGAAATTGCCATACAACTCAGGCACGGCATATCCCACTGTGTCGGGCACGTTGATGGTCGTTGCCCCCTCTGCAATCACCGCCTCAATGACGCGACACAAAAAGTCCATCTCACTGCGATAGCCGTCTTCTGGACTGAACTCGATGTCCCCCACCAAATTACGCGCAAACCGCACCGATTGTTTTGCTTGCTCAAGCACTTGATCAGGCGACATGCGTAACTTCTTTTCCATGTGCAACGGCGAGGTGGCAATGAAGGTATGAATACGCGCACTGTTGGCGCCCTTCAAGGCCTCAGCGGCTCGACTGATGTCACGGTCATTTGCGCGAGACAAAGAACACACCGTAGAGTCTTTGATCACGTTAGCAATCGCTTGAACCGCCTCAAAGTCGCCATTGGAGCTGGCCGCAAAACCTGCCTCAATCACGTCCACTTTCAGTCGCTCCAATTGACGCGCGATACGCAACTTTTCGTCGCGTGTCATCGATGCGCCGGGCGATTGCTCGCCATCGCGCAAGGTGGTGTCAAAAATGATGAGTTTGTCGGACATGGTGAGAACTCCTAGATTCCTAAAAAACTTGCAACGTTTGATGCAGCCACAAAGCAAAAGGCCCGCTGCAGGTGCATACGGGCCTTGTTTGGGATTGCGCGTGCGCTACCAACTCCGCCCGTTGGGGGATAGAAGCAGTAGAGCCAGCAAAAAATTTGTCATGCATGTAATTTATCACAATGCAGCAACTTGCACGCGCACTGCTGTCTCATTTGTGCAAACCTGCTTCGTCAGGCTCATCAGTCGAGGTGCTGATGACACTGGTTTGCATGCCTTTGGCACGTCGCCAGATATACAGCGCATAACCGCTCAAACCATAAATCATGAACAGCGCAAACAAAACAATTGGCGGATGGATGTTGATCACGGCAATGATCAAAGCCAACAAGACGATGACCGCAAAAGGCACGCTGCGCTTCATTTGAACGTCCTTGAAGCTGTAGAAAGGCACATTCGTCACCATGGTCAAACCGGAGTACAGACACCAAGTGAACATCAACCAAGCTACATCATTGCCGGCAATTCCCATCTCTGTCATCAACCACATGAATCCCATCACCAAGGCCGCGGCCGCGGGTGAAGGAAGCCCCTGGAAAAATCGCTTGTCAACCACAGCCGTGTTGACGTTGAAACGTGCCAAACGCAAAGCGGCACAGGAAATATAAACAAAAGCGGCGACCCAACCCCACCGCCCCAAACCTTTCAAGGCCCACTCGTAGGAAATCAAGGCCGGGGCAGCACCGAAGGACACCATGTCCGCCAATGAATCCATTTGCTCACCAAATGCGCTTTGGGTATTCGTCATGCGGGCGACGCGTCCATCCAAACTGTCGAGAACCATGGCACAAAAAACACCAATCGCGGCCATTTCAAAACGGTCGTTCATGGCCATCACGATGGCATAGAAGCCACCAAAGAGTGCCGCCAACGTGAACAGGTTAGGCAATACATAAATGCCCTTGCTCGGTTTACGGCGGACGTATTCCTCGTTTTGATCGCTTAAGTCTGACATCCGTTTACTCCGAAAATAGACCTAGAGTGTAAATGCTTGGTCTGTCTTAAAACCCAAAAACAAAGGCCACACAAGTGGCCTTTGTGAATGCATGAAGCAAAAGCTTAGTTACGCGTTTGATCCACCAACTTGTTTTTAGCGATCCACGGCATCATCGCACGCAGTTGTGCTCCTACTTTTTCGATGGAATGCTCAGCATTCAAACGACGACGAGCAGTCATACTTGGGTAATTGGTTTTGCCTTCCAAGATGAACATTTTGGCGTACTCACCCGTTTGAATACGTTTCAACGCGTTACGCATCGCTTCGCGTGATTGCTCATTGATCACTTCTGTACCCGTCACATACTCACCGTATTCGGCGTTGTTCGAGATCGAGTAATTCATGTTGGCGATACCGCCTTCGTACATCAAGTCAACGATCAACTTCAACTCGTGCAAGCACTCGAAGTAAGCCATTTCAGGTGCGTAGCCTGCTTCGGTCAAGGTTTCGTAACCCATCTTGACCAATTCCACAGCGCCACCGCACAACACGGCTTGCTCGCCAAACAGGTCGGTTTCTGTTTCTTCCTTGAAGTTGGTTTCGATGATGCCACCTTTGCCACCACCGTTGGCCATCGCGTAGCTCAAAGCCAAGTCACGGGCTTTGCCAGACTTGTCTTGGTAAACAGCGATCAAAGATGGCACGCCACCGCCTTTGAGGTATTCAGAACGCACGGTGTGACCTGGGCCTTTTGGCGCAACCATGATCACGTCCAAATCAGCACGTGGCACCACTTGGTTGTAGTGCACGTTAAACCCGTGAGCAAACGCCAAGGTTGCGCCTTGCTTCATATTGGGAGCAACGTTGTTGTTGTACACCTCTGGGATGTTTTCATCAGGCAACAGAATCATGACCACATCAGCAGCTTTGACCGCATCGTTGACTTCCATCACAGTCAAACCGGCTTTGGCCACTTTGTCCCATGAAGCGCCACCTTTGCGCAAACCAACCACGACTTTGACGCCGCTTTCGTTCAAGTTTTGTGCGTGCGCATGGCCCTGTGAGCCGTAGCCGATGATGGCCACTGTTTTGCCTTTGATCAGGGACAGATCACAATCTTTGTCGTAAAAAACTTTCACGGGGTTCTCCTAAAAAATACGTTGTAAGGGTTGGGATTCAAACGCGCAAGATACGTTCGCCGCGGCCAATGCCACAAGCGCCCGTGCGAACGGTTTCAAGAATTGCGCTGCGGTCAATCGCCTCTAAGAACGCATCGTTCTTAGACAGGTCGCCCGTCAACTCAATGGTGTAGCTCTTCTCTGTGACATCGATGATGCGACCACGGAAGATATCAGCCATGCGTTTCATCTCTTCACGCTCTTTGCCAACGGCACGCACCTTGACGAGCATCAACTCACGCTCGGTGTAAGCACCTTCTGTGAGGTCCACCACCTTCACCACCTCGATGAGGCGGTTCAAGTGCTTGGTGATTTGCTCGATCACGTCATCCGAACCATGGGTTTGGATGGTCATGCGCGACAAACAGGCGTCTTCGGTCGGCGCCACGGTGAGCGACTCGATGTTGTAGCCACGGGCTGAAAACAAACCCACCACGCGCGACAGTGCACCGGGTTCGTTCTCGAGCATCAGGGAAATGATGTGTTTCATGATCTCATCCTCCCTGTTAAAGGTCTTCGCTGCCAAGCAGCATTTCGGTGATGCCCTTACCAGCTTGCACCATCGGGAACACGTTCTCGGTGGGGTCCGTTCGGAAGTCCATGAAGACCGTGCGATCTTTGAGCTTACGGGCTTCGCGCAAAGCAGGTTCGACATCTTCGGGGCGTTCAATCAACATGCCCACGTGGCCATAGGCTTCTGCCAACTTCACGAAGTCAGGCAAAGCATCCATGTAGCTGCTGCTGTAACGACCTGAATATTCAATTTCTTGCCACTGACGAACCATGCCTAAAAAGCGGTTGTTGAGCGCCACGACCTTGATCGGCGTGTTGTACTGGAAGCAGGTAGAAAGTTCTTGGATACACATCTGAACAGAACCTTCGCCCGTCACACAAAACACCTCGCTGTCAGGCTTGGCCAGTTTGATGCCCATCGCATATGGAATACCCACGCCCATGGTGCCCAAACCGCCCGAATTGATCCAACGGCGCGGCTCGTCAAAGCCGTAATACTGAGCAGCCCACATTTGATGTTGCCCCACATCAGAAGTGATGTAGGTATCCGTGCCCTTGGTTAACTTGTGCAAGGTTTCAATGACATGCTGTGGCTTGATGACTTCTGTGTTGCCACGGTCGTACTTCAAACAGTCGCGCTTGCGCCAAGACTCAATTGTTTCCCACCAACTGCCCAATGCCGCTGTGTCAGGCTTGAGAGCAGACTCTTTGATCATGTCGATCATTTCAACCAAGACATCTTTGACATCACCAACGATTGGGATATCGACTTTGACGCGCTTAGAAATGCTAGAAGGATCAATGTCGATGTGAATGATCTTGCGTTCGTTTTGTGCGAAATGCTTGGGGTTACCAATCACGCGATCGTCAAAACGCGCGCCCACCGCCAGCAAGACATCGCAGTTTTGCATGGTGTTGTTGGCTTCGATCGTGCCATGCATGCCCAGCATGCCCAAAAACTTGGGGTCGCTTGCGGGGTAGGCACCCAAGCCCATGAGGGTGTTCGTGACGGGGTAACCCAACATATCAACCAGCGTGCGTAACTCTTGCGAGGCGTTGCCCAACAGCACGCCGCCGCCTGTGTAGATGTAGGGACGCTTGGCAGCCATCAACAACTGCAACGCTTTACGGATTTGACCGCCATGCCCTTTACGGACAGGGTTGTAAGAGCGCATTTGCACTTCAGCTGGGTAGCCTTCGTAGAGTGTCTTTTTGAACGAAACGTCTTTTGGAATATCTACAACCACCGGACCGGGACGACCACTGCGTGCGATGTGAAAGGCTTTTTTGATTGTCAAAGCCAAGTCACGCACATCTTTGACCAAAAAGTTATGCTTGACGATCGGGCGGGTGATGCCCACTGTGTCGCACTCTTGGAAAGCATCCAAACCGATGGCATGCGTTGGCACTTGCCCGGTAATGATCACCATTGGAATACTGTCCATGTAGGCAGTCGCAATTCCAGTAACAGCATTGGTTACACCAGGACCTGAGGTGACCAAGGCAACCCCAACATCGCCAGAGGCGCGCGCATAGCCATCCGCTGCATGCACAGCCGCTTGCTCGTGGCGAACAAGCACGTGCTGCATGGTGTTTTGCTTATAAAGCGCGTCGTAGATATATAGAACTGAGCCGCCTGGGTATCCCCAAATGTATTGAACATTTTCGGCTTGAAGGGCCTTGACGAGAATCTCGGCGCCCATTAATTCTTGCGTGTGGCTGCCATTGGCAGCTGCGGAATGCGATTCCGACTTGATGTGATCCATTTTTTACCTTTTTAACCTGAGTGAATTTCGTCAACGAAAAACCTTGGGTGCTTCTTGGCAGACCCTTGTGGGGCAGCATCGAAACTTTGGACCTTCAGCCATGGACGCATGGTTCGCGCCGGACCCAGACCCGTTTGCCTTTTTTGTCGAATTGCAGCCTTAGATTATGACACTAACCTGCAGGTGTGATGGGCGACATCCAAGAAAACTCGGCTGAAATGCCATAATCGCGCCGATTCATTCATGGACCCTTTGTCAGTGGCCACCGAACACGAACTGTCAGACTTTCTCAAAAATGCGGAAAAACGAGCCTTCAAACGTTCGTTCTACCACGTTCGTGATGAAGAAGCTGCACTTGACATCGTGCAAGACAGCATGATGAAGCTCGCGGAACACTACGGTGACAAGCCCGCGTCAGAGTTGCCTATGTTGTTTCATCGGATTTTGTCCAACACAACCTTGGATTGGTTTCGGCGAAATAAGACACGCAAAGCGCTGTTCAGCAATTTCAGTGATTTCGACTCCGACCCAGAAACTGATGAATTCGAGCTTTTAGACGCTTTGGCGCTCGACAATGACTCGCAAACCACCCAAAGTGCTGAAGCCAACTTCAGCAGCATGGCCAATGTCCATGAAATCGAAAAAGAGATACAACTTCTTCCCGCACGTCAACGAGAAGCCTTCTTGCTGCGTTATTGGGAGGATCTAGACGTTTCTGAAACTGCCGCCACCATGGGTTGCTCAGAAGGCAGCGTCAAAACACATTGTTCAAGGGCGGTGTTAGCCCTCAGCAAAGCTCTCAAAATAAAAGGAATTCAACCATGACATCTACCGTGAATGCCCAAGACCAATTTGGTTTACGTGTCGTTGCTCAATTGAATTCAGCCGCGCTTGATTTGCCCCACGACATATCTGAGCGTTTACGGGCAGCAAGAACCCGTGCCGTTGCGGCTCGACTTCAAACCAACACGTCGATGGCCAACCAAAATGGTGCGGCAGTTTTGCACTTTGGCGAGGAAGGACTTAATCTTTGGAGTCGACTGGCCTCCGTCTTGCCGCTCATTGCACTGGTTGCTGGTTTAGCCTTGATCCAAAACGTCATGGATGACAACCGCGCCAACGAATTGGCCGAGGTCGACTCTGCCCTGCTGATCGACGATTTGCCACCCGCCGCCTACGCTGACCCTGGTTTTCTGCAATTCTTGAAAACACCCCTCGCGATCGAACCCAAGGAATAAAACTGCGCATGTCCTACCGCCCCACTAACATGGCTCGTGTTGCCCAAATTTTGGTCAGCATTGCCGCACTGTTTGCTTGCCATGTGGGGCATGCTCAAACCGCACCTGTTGCCGTCACAAAATCCTCTCCCAACCTGCCTGGACGGCCACTGTGGATGGATCTTTCAGAATCTCAGCAACAAGCACTGGCGCCTTTGGCCCAACTCTGGCCCACGATGACAGAGCCACACAAACGCAAGTGGTTGGCTGTCTCGCAAAACTTTGCGCAACTTTCAACTGATGAGCAAAGTACTGTTCAAGGTCGCATGCGCGAATGGGCCGCACTGAGCCCACAACAACGCGCGCTTGCCCGTTTGAATTACGCGGACGCGCAGCAACTGTTACAGGAAGATAAAAAAGCGAAGTGGGAGGCTTACCAGGCACTCTCCCCAGAAGCCAAACAGAAACTTGCCACCCAGCAAGGCAAGGTGCCCATGGGTGCAGCACCAGCCGTCAAACCAGTCCCCGCAGCAAAACTGGTAATACCCCCGGGCGCCAGCAGCAACAAGGCGCTGCCACGAATTGCAACCGACCAAGTTGCACCCACGACGCTTCTACCCAATCCGGTCAATACGACCAGTGCACCTCAGACGTCTGAGACGTCTGAGGCCGAAAGTACAACCGCGCCCCAATGATTTCGGATTTCACCGCGCCAAGCCTGCGTCGCCGGATGGCTTGCTGGACCTATGAGGGCCTTCTTTTGTTTGGCGTGTTGTTCATCTCGGGCTATTTGTTCAGCACGCTCAGCCAAACAAAACATGCGCTTGACAACCGACATGGCCTACAAGCCTTTTTGTTTCTCATTGTTGGGATTTACTTCACCTGGTTTGGACACAAAGGCCAGACCTTGGCGATGAAAACATGGCATATCCGTGTCGTCGACACGTCTGGGCAAGCGCTTTCCCAAAAACGTGCCTTTTTGCGCTATGTGCTGAGTTGGGTTTGGTTTCTCCCCCCCTTGGCTGTGTTGGCGCCGTTTAATTTATCCGGCGGTGAGAACGTAGTGCTCTTTTTAGGATGGGTGGCTGTTTGGGCGCTACTGAGCAGATTTCACCCGCAAAAACAGTTTTGGCATGACGTACTCGCAGGGACAAGACTGGTTCATTTCAAACCTCTCAGCCCTGAAAGCAAAACGAATGGAAGTTAACCCGCAAAAAAAACGCACAGGGCTCAACCGTGTCTGGCACGCCTTGGGCTATTCCCTCAGCGGACTGCGTGCTGCTTGGTATGAAAAAGCATTTAGGCAAGAGGTGCTGATCGCGATCGTTCTCATTCCTTTTGCCTTTTGGCTCGCGAAATCTTGGATCGAAACTGCGTTACTCGTGAGCACCGTCGTCTTGGTCATGGTGGTTGAATTATTGAACACGGGCATCGAATCAGCCATTGATCGAATTGGCCCCGAGTGGCATGAGCTCGCCAAGCGCGCCAAAGACATCGGCAGTGCCGCTGTGCTGCTGAGTCTCGTGCTGTGTCTTGGGGTTTGGACTGCCGCCATCTGGATCAACCTGCTGCACACATGACCACGCCACCTGCCTTTTCTATTTGTGTTTACTGCGGCTCACGCAACGGCACACTGCCCGCCTACACAGATGTGGCACGTGAAGTCGGCACATGGATTGGCCGCCACAAGGGCCAACTGGTTTACGGTGGCGGAAACAACGGCTTAATGGGTGTGGTCGCGCAAGCCACTGCCGATGCAGGCGGTCGCGTTGTCGGCATCATTCCTCATGCGCTGCAAACCCAAGAAAACACGCGCACCGCGTGCACCGAATTGCATGTGGTCAACACCATGCATGAACGCAAACACATGATGGCAGAGCGCGCCGATGTATTTTTGGCCCTACCCGGGGGGATTGGTACTTTTGAAGAGCTCTTCGAAGCATGGACATGGCGACAGCTGGGCTACCACGACAAGCCCATTGGCATTCTCAATACCGCGGGCTACTACGATGGCTTACTGAGCTTTGCGCAGACCAGTGTGAGTGCAGGATTTTTGAGCGATTGGCAAATGGACTTGATCCGCAGCGGCACTGAAGTGTCAGCGTTACTGAGAGAGTTGGTCGAGGCAGCCGGTTTTTCACCAAACTCACAGCTCCGCGATATTTGATTTAGATCGCGGTTTCGTCCAACTCGCCGGTACGAATACGCACCACACGTTCGACCGGTGTGATGAAGATCTTGCCATCACCGATCTTGCCGGTGCGCGCAGCACGCACAATGGCCTCTACGCAGTTGTCCACGTCAGAAGACTTGACTACCACCTCGACCTTCACCTTAGGTAAAAAATCGACCACGTACTCAGCACCACGGTAGAGCTCGGTATGCCCTTTTTGACGACCAAAACCCTTCACCTCCGTCACGGTCAAACCCGTAACGCCGCACTCCGCCAGCGCTTCACGCACTTCTTCGAGTTTGAATGGTTTGATAACGGCAGTGATTTGCTTCATGGTCAAAGTCCTTGGATGCAATGGAAAAGCACCTAATCAGGCGCGAAACTTATTGGTTATAGGATACCGCCAATCTTTGCCAAAACTGCGGTGGGTGATGCGAATTCCAACCGGTGATTGACGGCGTTTGTATTCATTGAGTCGGATCAATCGGGTCACCTTCTCCACGTCGGCACGGTCAAAGCCTGCGGCGATGATTTCCTCCGAGCTTTGGTCGTTCTCCATATAACGCGAGACGATCTCATCCAGCACCTCGTAAGGAGGCAGACTGTCTTGGTCTTTCTGATCGGGTCGCAACTCCGCACTGGGTGGGCGCGTGATGATGCGCTCTGGAATCGGTTCAGCACCTGTGCCGAAAGGGTCATGGGCATTGCGCCAACGCGCTAGCTTGAACACCAAGGTCTTCGCCACATCTTTGATGACAGCAAAACCACCGGCCATGTCACCGTACAGCGTGCAGTACCCCGTCGCCATTTCGCTCTTATTGCCCGTCGTCAACACAATAGACCCAAACTTGTTGGACAAGGCCATCAACAAGGTGCCGCGAATACGGGCTTGGATATTTTCCTCCGTGGTATCAAGTGGCATTCCTTCAAAGTCAGACTTGAGCGACCCCAAAAAGGCCTCGAACTCCGGCACGATGGACACCTCGTCGTAACGCACGCCGAGGCGCTTGGCCATCTCGCGCGCGTCCACCCAACTGATTTCGGCGGTGTAGGGCGACGGCATCATGACCGTACGCACCTTGTCAGCGCCCAAAGCATCCACAGCAATCGCCAGAACCAGCGCAGAATCAATGCCACCAGACAAACCGAGCAAGGCCCCTGGGAAACCGTTTTTACCAATGTAGTCACGTACACCCAACACAAGGGCATGCCACAAATCCGCTTCGAGTGAGCCGTCTTCTGCCATTTCGCCAGACACATGAAGTGGGCTGAGCGATCCCGTCCCAGCTGCTGGCGTCACAGTCACCCCAAAGGAAGCCACGTCAAAACTGGGCGCACGCGCAGCCAATGCGCCATCGGCTTGAAGCGCGAACGATCGGCCTTCGAATACCACCTCGTCTTGGCCCCCAACCAAATGCGCGTAGACCAAAGGTAACCCTGTTGCTTGCACGCGGCGACGCATGGCTTGCTCACGTTCGTCGCCTTTGCCCACATGAAACGGCGACGCGTTGATGACTGCCAACAGTTCAGCCCCAGCCGCTTTGGCATCCGCTGCAGGGATATCAAACCATGCGTCCTCACAAATCAGCAAGCCAACTTTGATGCCTTGCACCTCAAACACACAAGGCTTGTTGCCCGCCATGAAGTAACGGCGCTCATCAAACACTTGGTAGTTGGGCAGTTCGCGTTTGGCGTAAGAGATCAGCACACGCCCCTCAGACAACACACTCGCCATGTTGTAGCGCCGCTGCACGGAAACCGAGCGCGTGCGCTGGTCATCCCCCGAGGGATGACCTACCACCACATGCAAGCCCTTTAACCCGCTGAGTGCCGAGGACACCGTTTTCAAGGCATCATCACAGGCCTTAATGAATGAGGGACGCAAGAACAAATCTTCAGCGGCATAGCCGCACAGCGACAACTCAGGCGTCAAAACCAAGCGCACGCCATCTTGGTAGGCGGCAGTTGCGGCATCGATGATTTTTTGGGCGTTCCCCGCCATGTCGCCCACCACGAAATTCAATTGAGCAACACAAATTTTGAGAGTCATGGCAACAGGCACATCGTCCAAAGTAATACAGGTCTAACAACAAAATGGATTATGTCATTCGCGTCCACACGAACCCTCACGATATCCCTGCTGCGTCATGGAATACCTTGCTGGCTCAGCAAGACGCGCCCTCGCCTTTCATGCAGCATGCGTATTTGGCCGCCTTGCACCACAGTGGCAGCGCCACGCCAGAAACGGGTTGGATGCCTCAATTCATCACACTTTGGCTCAGTGACGCCCTCGTCGGCGCAAGTGCGCTCTACATCAAAGACCACTCCTACGGCGAATACGTGTTTGACTGGGCATGGGCCAATGCCTATGCGGACCACGGGTTGAAGTACTTCCCTAAAGCAACCTGTGCCGTGCCCTTCACGCCCGTGCCCGGCTCACGCTTGCTAGCCACGGACGCCAACGCCCGCCAAGCGCTTCTGCGAGCCATGCTGGACTTGGCCAAACAGCACCAACTGTCCTCTCTTCACTTGCTGTTTACCAGCCCGAATGACCGTGCAGCCTGCGACGCACTCGGGTTGATGCAACGCCAAACCGTGCAGTTTCATTGGCACAACAGCGATCTGCAGGGGGCACGCTTCAAATGCTTTGACGATTTTTTGGCGAGTTTGTCACAAGAAAAACGCAAGAAAATCAAACAAGAACGCCGTCGTGTGAGCGATGCGGACGTCCGCTTTCATACCGTGGTTGGCGAGGCCATTCAGCCCGAAGACTGGGATTTTTTCTACCAGTGTTACGAGCGCAACTACCTCGAACATGGCAACGCCCCCTACCTCACCCGTGCTTTTTTTGAGGCCATGCAACAAGAGATGTCCGAAAACTGGGTTCTGTTTGTGGCCCAGCGTGAGGGGCGGGCCATCGCCAGCAGTTTGATCGCATGCCAAGGTCTGGGCACTGACCAGCCCGTTGCTTACGGTCGGTATTGGGGCGCACTCGAACGCGTGGACTGCCTGCACTTTGAAGCCTGCTACTACCAACCGCTCAATTGGTGCATTGCCAATGGTGTTCAGCGCTTTGAAGGGGGTGCCCAGGGTGAACACAAAATGGCGCGGGCCCTCATGCCCGTACCCACCTACAGCGCCCATTGGCTGGCCCACGCAGCATTCGCCGATGCGGTCGAGCGCTTTCTGGAGCGCGAGTCAGCTGGCGTCGAGAACTACCTCGACCACTTGGCACAACGCAGTCCGTTTAGGCAACACGAGTCGCAATAAATTCACCCA
>JACCDK010445703.1_pt1 | contig 24316 bp, 27 predicted proteins | sample 7445871 | NCBI WGS metagenome assembly JACCDK01 (sample SAMN15323436, study PRJNA562643) | freshwater metagenome | isolation source: river surface water | place: USA:Blue River Watershed | collected 2017-08-15 | reverse complement strand
CTTACGACCACCCTCATGCTCCTTTATGGCCTTGATGATTTGGCCCTCATTGAATCGACTTGTTTTCATTACCCCAAAAATCAAAATTTATCCTTTTAATTGTTTTCGACTTTCGGGGGGAATACAGGTTTCTTCGTAAAAAATATGGCAGACTACCATTCAACTAGAACGCGATTTTCCAAAGAGTAACAAAAATAATCTTCAAATACTCTAATACACCATATTTATTGATGTAAATCATATTATACCCCAGTTTATCCGGCATTACCTTTTCTATGTAATCCTTCTCTGGATTTGAAGACTTCCCTAAAATGATATTTTCATCACGATAATTTATTGATGCCCAATCTGTGATGCCTGGACGAATTGTTAATACTCTTTTCTGCTCTTCAGTATATAGTTCGACGTATTTTCTAACCTCAGGACGTGGTCCAACCAAACTCATATCACCTATTAGTACATTAATGAGTTGAGGAAGTTCGTCAAATTTATACTTTCTTAAATAATACCCGATGGGCGTTACTCTAGGATCCCGACCTCCAACAGTTATTAAACTGAACTTATCTGAGTTAATTCTCATTGTACGGAATTTAAAAACACTAAAATCAACTCCATTTAAACCAATTCTTGATTGCCTGTAGAGAACTGGCCCACTTGAGCTCAGTTTTATGGCAAGAACAATTAAAATAAAAAAGGGAGAAAACAGGATTAAACCTACTAATGAAAAAAATAAATCAAAGAATCTAATCATATAGAAGAACTTTCCTACAGGAAGCAAGGACAGATTCACAGATATACTCTACCTGCTCATTTGTAAGCTGTGGATATATGGGTAATGAAATTTCCCTCGTGTAATTATCATAAGCAACTGGGTAATCTTCGATTTTATAGCCTAAATTTTTGAATACCGTAAGCATAGGCATAGGAATAAAATGCACGTTCACAGCCACACCTGTTGTAGTAATTTCATCAATAATCAAGTCTCTTTGGTCTTCCGTGCAATTGTTTAAACGCAATGCATACAAATGAAAACACGATTTACGTTCATCATCTTCCAGAATAGGCAATTGAAAAAACGGGTATTTACTAAAAAATGCTTGATATTGTCTAGCAACACGTTCTCTTTCGACCAAAAGAACATCTTTGTATTTTCTAATTTGTGCTAAGCCAATTGCGGCGCAAATATCGGGCATATTCACTTTCAATCCGGCAAAGAGTATGTCGTATTTCCAGCCTCCTGCTTGTGATTTTGTAAATGCATCTTTATTTTGCCCATTTAAAGTATACAATTTCATTAACTTATATTCTTCCGCATTGCTGAAGGAATCTGGTAAATTAAGACATATAGCTCCACCCTCAGCAGTGGTTACATTTTTAACTGCATGAAATGAAAAAATTGTTAAATCGGTTAATTTCCCTGCGCGCATACCTTTATAAAAAGCACCAATAGAATGCGCAGCGTCAGAAACAACTAATATTCTACCCAAAACAGCTTGTTTATCTGATTCTGCAACAAATTGATTTATTACCGAACCTTTAATTACTAATTCATTGATCGCATCATAATCGCAAGGCCAACCCGCAATGTCAACGGGCATAATTACTTTGGTTTTAGAAGTAATTGCCTTTTCAATTTCATTAACGTCTATTGTAAAGTCATCTGTAATATCTACCATTACTGGAATAGCTCCACAATGCAAAACTGCCAATGCTGTAGCGCTGTATGTGTACGCAGGAATAATTACTTCATCTCCTTCTTTTATTCCAAACCATCTCAATACTAAAATAGCACCTGATGTCCATGAGTTTACACAAACCGATTTTGATACCGTTGCAATTTTACATACTTCTTCTTCTAATAACTTTACTTTAGGCCCCGAAGTAATCCAACCTGAAGAAAGAGATTCTATGACTTCATTGATGACGTCTTGGTCTACAAAGGGTGGTGAAAATGGAATTTTCACAATGAAAAAATTAACATTATTTCTAATAGTTTTAACTCAAACAACTACTGATTTGATAAAAAATTTATAATATCCTCTTTTGAGAAATAATTTTTTTCAACCAATTCATCAGCAAAATACTTTTTATCAAGATTCAATGTAGAGCCTTTCACAACTCCTGGATTTCCCACAATAATAGAGAAATCAGGTGCGCTTTTATTTACAATCGTACCCGCAGCAACCAGACTTCCTCTGCCAATTTTAACACCAGGCATGATAGTAGCCTTTGCGCCTATAAATGTATGATCTCCAATCTCAACACCTTCACCAACGTAACCAATTCTTGATTTCATTGGTGTTTTGATATATGAATCCCCACCATACAGTCTTATTGCTATATGACTGCTATGAGTAAAAACTCCAACCCAAGCTCCAATTTGACAATTATTACCTATTTTAACCCCATAAGTACCATCAATAATACTATAATGCCAAATCCAAACATTTTCGCCAATTTCAACTTCTTTTTTATTCATAATTATTGCTGAAGATGATACCCTGGAAAATTTTCTGCGCTTATTTGTCTTGCGACATTTATATCCATACATCATAAATGGTCTTGAAAAAATTCCCAATATTCTATGAATGATTGAGATAATTCGACCAAGTGGTGAGAAATAAATAACTCGTTTAAAATCCATCACAAGAATATATTTATTTTACCATTATATACAATAGCTTCACCACTAATAACAGTCACGTTAGATTCCTTTTCAATCAAAATTGTTGACAATACAAATCGTTTTTTTTCAATGATATAATCTTTAATCTCAACTTTTGCCAAATAAACAACATTCTCATAAACTGGTTTTATGAACTTTAATGTTTGGCTTAAATATATAGATCCATTACCAGGAAAATCCATTCCAATTATTCTAGAAAAAACGGACGATGACAGAAAACCGTGAACAATCTTCCTATCGAACCCTGACTTTTCAGCTGCTTTATCGTCAAAATGAATCGGATTAAAATCACCCGAAACCTCTGCAAACTTAATTATTTGCAATTCACTAAAACAAATATCTAATGTAAATGATTGATTTAACTTCATAATAAATTTACTTATAATTACGTTTTCTATAATGTTGGTTTCAAGTTGCTAACGCAAAAATTAGTACTACAATAATAGTGAATTAAATGTTTCTTTGGGTGTATTAATTTCTAAAGTCTGTCATGCCTCTTATTGAGCGCATTCTGAACCCAATTTAATATCTCTTTGGTTACTAAGTAAAGTCCGTTCCTTTTGAAAAAAGCCTCTAACAAGCCCGTTTGTGTTTTCATTAGTACCACATTGCCATGGGCTGTGAGGGTCACAAAAATAGACTTGCATCTTTGTAGCCATCGTGTATTTTTTGTGCTGGGTTAGCTCTTTGCCGCGATCATATGTCAAGGTTTTTGACAAATCCCTGGGTAATTCTTTGAACTTTTTGGCTAATGCTTTTCTCACGCTTTCAGCATCTTTCCTCTCAAGATGCACAAACAAACAGTATCGAATAGTGCGTTCTACCAATGTGCCAATGGCGGTTATATGATCTTTTCCAACAATCAAATCTCCCTCCCGGTGACCAGGTATAATACGATCTTCCACTTCAACAGGACGTTGGCTAATGCTAATCATATCAGAGATTGTGCCTCGTTTCTCCGTCTCCAACTTGCGAGATTGACGGCGTGGTTTTGCTGACGCAAATAGGCAGTCAATTCCTTCTTCAGCTCACCTTTGGTTTGAACATAGATGTATTGATATATAGTCTCGTGACTCACCGTCAATCCAATGTCTTTTTCCATTCGCTTTGAGATTTGCTATGGTGACCAAAGTAACTGCATCTTTTCGAAAATATATGATTGCATCTGCTCACTACTTACAATCATTCTCGGGCGCCGGTGTGAATCCCGCTCCCGTGTCTTGGCCTGTGTATGGGCCGAAACGGCAAGGCAGACACCTGGCGAGTGATGCGGTAAACCTCCCTCCCAATGGGATGAGGCAGACCGATTTAAAACAGCCTCAATTTGCATCATTGTACTATAATTAGAAAGCATCGATGAGATCTGTTCCAGTTCTTTTGGTTGCAATCTTCCTTTATTTTTCATAGCACACTTTAGTGTGTTTTCTCGTTAAACCAAATCTTGCGTCTGCACTTTGAAGTCAAGTTTAAATTAAAGTAAGCTATTTCATATAATTCTATGTATGTTGATAACAATAAATAATAACCTTACAAATTCTCAGTATATAATTTCATATAGCAACTAAATTAATATTTAACTAAAAATTTAATTTAATATTAATTTTTCAAAATCACGAGTTAGTTTTTTATAATCGTAATTTTCTGCTGCATTTCGTGCGTTTTGGCACATTTCAGTATACTCATTTGAATTCAAATTTACGAAGTATAATATGGCATTGGCATATTCGGCTGAGGTTTTAAAATCTTTTGAAATGCCAAGTTTATACTTTGTAATTGGACAATAGCCCATCTCAATATTAGCACAAATTGGTTTTCCACTTGCCATGTATTGAAAAGATTTACTTTGGCTACCTCCAAATTTCGAAATAGGGTTAGGCATATAATTTAATATATTAAGAGAACTTTTAGATAATACATAGGGCACGTACTTCATTTCAATCCATTTTTGCTTAAAAACAATATTGCTTAATTGATTGTTTATACAGTACTTTTCCAAGTAGTCTCGCTCATCACCATCTCCATATATCAAAAATTTAATATCTCTGTGATCTTTTAACAATTCTGCAGCATCAATTAATAACTTTATATTATTTGCTAAACGAATAGATCCTAAATAAATAACTTTAAACAAAGATTCATTTTCTAAATCAGAATCATCTATTTTATATAACTTCTTATTTTTATCAAAATCAACTAAATCAACTCCATTATTGATATAGTGAACTTTATCAAGATCTATTTTTCCACCAGAGCCTATATCCCACCCTTTTTCTCTGATATAGTCCTTACCCCCTTCCATCGAAAAAACTATCTCATCGGCACGTTCATAAAACCATTTTTCCGCCCAATAAGCAAATTTGGTAAGAGGATTTTTATTTGAAATCAATCCGTACGCGACGAACGCTTCTGGCCATAAATCTACTACATCAACAATATTTTTAGCATTATATCTTTTAGCAACATAATATAAAATATTACTAAATGGAACCGTGGCCACCTGAGCAATTATATCTGGTTTAGCAAACTTTTTAGACAAGAAAAAAAGACGAAAACTAAATAAAAATAAATTAATAAAACGCATTATTCCATTCCCAGTATAATTATTTGTTTTAATATGAATAAACTTTATTCCATCATACTCAGCTTCCAAAAATTCCCTATTATCATTTATCAAATTTATGGTTGTATTATGCAAATAACTTCCACCAATAATCGTAACATCATAACCCGCTTCAATTAAATATTGCGCACGTTTCAATGTTTGAATACGACCTTCATATTTCGGTGGCATTGCAGCAGGGTTTACCAGCCAAATTTTCTTTTTCACCTAGTTTAAAAACAATTAATTAAATTAACGATTTTACTCAACTCTGCTTCTGTAAGTACTGGGCTTATTGGTAAACTCAACTCTTCATTATGAACTTTTTCAGTTAATGGAAATAACATGTTATTAAATTCTTTATAGCAAATTTGTTTGTGAGGTGGTATTGGATAGTGAATTAATGTTTGTACGCCATTATCTGTTAAATATGCTTGTAATTCATCTCTTCTATTTGTAAATATTGGAAATAAATGAAACACATGTGAGACCCAATCTTCAATTATTGGGAGTTGAATACTCTCATTTTTAATATTTGAATAATAATATTGTGCTGCCTCTCGACGCTTTTCAGTATCTTTTGTAAGATATTTTAATTTAACATTTAATACAGCAGCCTGAACTTCGTCTAACCTACTATTAAGCCCTTTATGATTACAAACATATTTTTGTGAAGATCCGTAATTTGCAAGAGCTTTAATAACATCATACAGTTCTTTGTCATTAGTTGTTACAGCACCAGCATCACCAAGTGCACCTAAATTTTTACCTGGATAAAAACTATGCCCCGCAGCATCACCAATTGAACCTGTCATTTTATTTTCAAAATAACAACCATGTGCTTGAGCATTATCTTCAATTAATTTCAGGTTGTATTTTTGACAAATATCGGATATCTTACTCGTAAATGAACATGCTCCATAAAGATGAACAATCATTATTGCTTTAGTCTTATTGGTAATAGCATTTTCAATTTTATTATCATCAATTTGAAAATTTAATTCATTTGGTTCGATGAAAACAGGCACTAAATTATTGTCTGTGATAGATAAAATTGAAGCGATGTAAGTATTTGCCGGAACGATAATTTCGTCACCTTCCTTCATTTTACCCAATTCGATATAAGCTTTTAAAATTAATCTTAGCGCATCTAAACCATTCGCTACACCTAAGGCATATTTAGTGCCAATAAAGCTTGAATATGCTTTTTCAAATTTTTTATTTTCTTCACCCAATAAATACAATCCGGAATTTATTACATTTTGAATTGCAGATGTAATTTCACCTTCATATTGGCTATTTACTTTTTTTAAGTCCAAGAACTTTATCATTTTTCTAACTTTCTAACAAATTTTGCAGGTGAACCGACCCATAATTCATTTGCAGGAATATCTTTAGTAACAAGACTACCAGCACCTATCATTGCATTCTCGCCAATTGTAACACCTCCTAAAATAGTACTACCCGCACCTATAGATGAATTGCTTTTGATTAATGTTTTTTGTAATATAAACTCTGTTTTTGCTCTAGGATATTTATCGTTTGTGAATGTAACATTTGGTCCAATAAAAACATTATCTGCAACTCTTAACCCATTCCACAATTGAACTCCCGATTTCACAGTTACGTTATTACCTATGATAACATCATTTTCTATAAAAACGAAACTATTGATATTACATCTGTCTCCAATTATAGCACCTTTTAAAACAACACAAAACTGCCAAATAAATGTGTTTGCACCAATATTCATAGATTGTACATCTGACGTTGAATGTATCATAATAATTCTTTTTTAAATTCTAAAAAGTCTTCATAATTACGAATGTAATCATTCTCATCATAGAGTTCTGAAGCTAACACCAAACTTATACACCCTGACGAGAAATTATCCAATTCACGCCACAATCCAGGCACTATATGTAGTGCTTTATTGGGATTGTTCAAAACTATGGTCCTAACATTAAAACCATCATTTAGAATCACTTCAAAACTACCGCAACCCGCAATTATATATTGTTCCAATTTATAATGTGCATGTCCCCCTCTTGAGGCACCACCTGGAATATCATATAAGTAATAAACTCTTTTTACATCAAATGGAATATTATTTCCGTTTTCTAAAATTATAATATTTCCTGCATCATTGAAAATTTGAGGAAGATCTATAACTGAACAATCAAAAACAGTATTACTATTTCCTCTCATTTCTCATTGTTTTAAAATCAATAAAATCTCTTATGTAATCATTATCATCATATGCTATCGAAGATGTAATTAAAGCTAAAGAATTTGTTGAAAAATTATCTAATCTTCTCCATAACATATTTGGCACATACAAACCTTGATAAGATCTATTTAAACTATATCGGAATTCTTTTTCTCCATCACTTAAAACAACATCAAAACTACCTGAAAGAGCAATAATAAATTCTTGTGATCTTTTAAAAGCGTGGCCGCCTCTAGATTCGCCACCTGGAATATTATTAATCAAGTATGTTCTTTTTATTTTAAATGGTATTTGTTTATCATTTTCAAAAAAACTCAAATTACCACGTTTGTCTAAAATTTTGGGTAACAAAATAATTTTACAACTTAACTTCTTCATTATTTTAAATTTAAGACTTTAGTTTAATATATTTTCTTTCAAAAATATAGATAGACAAGTTAAAAATAAAATTAGAAATTCGTAAAAAAACACATATCAATTTGGCATATGCTCCTTTAAATAATTTGAAGTTAATTCCATTATAAAAATTATTTATAATTTTTACTGTTTTAATATAATCATCGGAATTAAAAAGCCTAATATTTTTCAAAAAGAACAGATGAAATCCTAACAAATGTTTGCCCTTTTGTAGTGTCATCTCATTGAAAATAACATCATTTATTGGATAATTTTCTTGTAATACTGATTCTAACATCTCATCTACTATTAGTAATCCTGTTCTATTTACTGAAGGTTTTTTTCCACTATTTTCAGGATGTATGCGATACATATAGTTAGAGTCACAAAAAGAAATTTTCTTTGCATTTAACAAAAAAATCCTTGTGTCTATTTCACAAGAGTTGATGTATGTAGGGGCTTTTGGAACTGTATATTCTGGGATTATTTCTTTTTTTATTAACATTCCGTTACATCCAATTTTCCACTCACCAATAGTTAATCTTAAAGCCTCTCGACCAGCAATAGTCATATTTAAATCCGAATCAGGAGCAGAATATATTTTTACAGCCTTCTTTGTTTCGTTATTAAAACAGAACATTTTTTGTAATACAATATCAGATTTTGTATTAAAGGCTTTCTTATATAATGTTTCAAGAGAATCATTACTCAAGTAATCGTCACTATCGACTCTAATAATCCACTCTCCTTTTGCAATTGAATACCCGATATCAGCTGCATATTTGCCACCACCCATATTTTCCGAAAGAGAAATGACAACAATTCGCTTATCTATTTTTGCATATTTCTCTATAATTTGTGAAGTCCGGTCTGTTGATGCATGATCAACTATTATTAGCTCAAAATCTTTAAATGATTGAGAAAGTATACTCTCTATTGTTTCTTGTAAATGCAATTCTGCATTATAAGCAGGTATAATGACTGAAATCTTTGGCATTATAAAATAATTATTTATTAATAAATAACTTCTTAAGAATACTTTAAATCTTCCTTAAAAATAATAAGACCTTTTTCTAAAGTAAGTTTCGGCTTCCAATTTAGAATCTCTAAATTCTTAGAAATTGGTGCTACAGCATGCATGGTTTCAAACTCGTTGTACTCTAAACCACCCCAATTAGCATTTAATTTCTTAGCAAAAACAAATTCTACAGTTTTTGCCACATCACGCAAAGAATGCCCTACACCAGTTCCTAAATGAAATTGAATATAGTCATCTTTACATTTATAAATTTTTATAAACAAATTATAAAAGAAATCTGCTATATCATCAACATGAATAAAATCTAAAATTTGTTCTCCTAGGGTAAAATTTATAGAATTCGCTGAATCTAAAGCAGTAATCATATGATCAATAACTTTTTTATTTTCATTAATTCTTCCGTATGGCGAGTATAGAACCACATTTACCCATTTGAAACTAGAAATGGATTGATAATATTGAACAATAGATCTAAATGCGGTTTTACTTGCCGAATATAAATTATTTGGTTTATACTCACCAGTTCCCTGAAAGCACTCAGTGAATGTTCCAATATTAACAAAATATTCACAATTAGTCTTTGATAGTGCTTCAAGAATATTTGTTCCAAAAGTTATATTTGAATCAATAATATTATTTGCCGTTTCTCTATCACGTTTAGTAGTAAATAGCGTCGCCATATGTAACGTTATACTTGGTGAAAAAGAAATTATATTCTCTTCTAAATAACAATCTATTTCTATTATAGAAATTGGTAAACTGCCGAAAAGCTTGCTTGCTTTTTTTTTATTTCTAACAATAATTGCAATATCACTTATTCCTTTCTTAAACAAAAATGGAATAAGTGTCTTGCCAACAAAACCAGTCGCACCTGTAATTAGAATTTTCACAAATTAAAATTATATGGTATTTCGTTTAGTTCTTTCTTATCCGCCTCATTAGGATTATGAACTTCATCTATAATATCCAACAGCAATGAATAACCATCGCCAATACCTGCAAAGGCTACCCAAAGCCCAGGTTTAATGCATAAGCGAGAGTAATTATTATTTGGAGATAAAACAAACTCCTTGAACTGTCCATTTGTTTCACTATCTAGCCTGTCATCATAAACAACAAATTTAACAGATCCAATAGGAACAACTAAATTTAATGTAAAATGGTTATGTCTTTTCCATCCTTTTACTTCTCCTGACTTAATTTGAGAGAAGTAGGCTTCACCAAAACCAACATAACCTTCGTCAGTTGATTTTAATACATGAAAAATATCACCCTTAGGAACTATTATTTGTTTTAATTTATATAAAGTAACTCCCTCCATTAAACTGCCCAGTTTAAGTTTTGCCTAAATGCCTCTGCCGTATAATAATCAATTTGAGCGACAGTCATAGCATACATATCTTTTTCAGGTTCGTTGTAAAATGTATTGTACCATTGTGCTATTAACTTAACACACTGGTCATAATTAAGAGTTGAGTGCCAATTGAGATAAGCTAAAGCTTTATCACAGTTTAACTTTAAAAGCTTAGCTTCTTCGAATGGAATTGAATCAGTAATTTTAACTACTTCATCTGCTTCAAGACCCCAATGCATAGCTAGGTCACTTGTAAGCTGATGGACAGTTTTTGTTAATTCAGCTTTTGGCCCAAAATTATAAGCCTCACCATTTGTTACTTTATCTTCATAAAGAAACTGACCAATAGTAAGATAACCACTTAATGGTTCGAGAACGTGCTGCCAAGGTCTAGTTGCTCTCGGGCTTCTTATTTTTACACTATTTCCTTCTGAAAAAGCTTTAATACAATCAACAACAATTCTATCTTTAGCCCAATCCCCACCGCCTATAACATTTCCAGCTCGCGTAACTGCTAATTTAATATTTGGCATTGTCTTAATGAATGAGTGCCAATATGATTTAATAGTTAATTCCGCAGCACCTTTTGAACCTGAATAAACATCCTTACCTCCAAGGCCATCATTTTCACGATATCCCCAAATCCACTCAACGTTATCATAAGCCTTATCGCTTGTGATTAAAACACACGTACAAGTCCATGTGATTTTTCGTATCGCCTCTAAAACACTCGCGGTACCAACAACATTTGTTGTAATTGTATCAAAAGGATCTTCATATGACTTAGAAACAATAGCTTGCGCAGCAAGATGAAAAATAAAATCCGGCTTTATCTCTTGTACTATTTTATTAAAATTTTCTTTATCGCAAATATCACCAAACACGTGATTTTGTTTCTGATTAAGATTTAACTCTTCAAACATTGAGGGAGTCGTTGGAATATCTTTTGAATATCCATAAACATCAGCTCCCAAATTAGACAACCATATTGTCATCCAAGAACCTTTAAACCCTGTATTACCAGTTACCAATACCTTTTTATCCTTATAAATATTATTGTAAGCCATAATTTATTAATTTTTTACCAAACTTTCCATTCAGCTTTGTTATCGTCCCACATTTTATTAAGTATTTGATTATCTCTCAACGTATCCATAGGCATCCAAAAATTAGTATGCTTGTAGGTATTTATTTGATTCTCAATAATTAATCGCTGCATAGGCCCTAGTTCAAACATTTCATTATCATCTCCTAAAAATTCAAATAATTCAGGCTGACAAACAAAGAAACCTGCGTTAATCCAAGACCCACTATCTTCTGGCTTTTCTTTAAACGATTTAACAAGCCCATCCTCAGATATTTCTAATACACCTAGTTTACCTGTTGGTTGATAAATTGTCATGGATAAAACTTTTCCACCACGCTTATGATTTTCTATAGTTTTTGTAATATCAATATCACCTAGGCCATCTCCATATGTCAGACAAAATGTTTCATTTCCAACGAAATCCTGGATTTTTTTTATTCGACTAGCGGTCATTGTATGCAAACCAGTATCAATGATAGTTACCTTCCAATCTTCTGAATTATTATTATGGACTTTCATGGAATTATCCGAAAGATCAAATGTTAAATCTGAATTATGTCGAAAATAGTTAGCAAAATACTCTTTTATAACATATTGCTTATAACCCCCACAAATTATGAACTCATTTATTCCGTGACTGCTATAGATTTTCATAATATGCCATAAAATAGGCTTCCCCCCAATTTCAACCATTGGTTTAGGCATCAAATGAGTAGCTTCACTCATCCGAGTTCCATAGCCACCAGCGAGAATTACTAATTTCATATACTTAATAATAAAAAATTATTTTGATCTGTTTAATTACAATTACTTTTGGTGCAATGTATGCTATTGCTTTCTTGATATCTTTATTTGAAAGATAGTCGATTCCATAAGTAATTTACCGAACCCGAACATTTCTGCTTCAACAAAATCGTAAATAAAGTTTTTTTGGTTATCAATCATATATACTTCATTTCTTCACAAAACAACTAATTTGATATAATTTAATATACCATTCGAACTCTGCCTGCAACAACTAACTTTCAATGTTTATTGCTTTATATTTTAGCGTTCTTTGTTTAATATACTTCTTTTTCCTCCAATTACTCATAGTAGCATGAAAGCATTACATTAATATTTTTTTCATAACGTGAGCTTGATATAATGAGAAATCATAATTGCAATCTTCTACCGAGAATTTTTTTAATTGTCCTAACTAAGAGATTGCAGAAATTAACTCCAAATATCAATAAAGCTATGTAGTATAAATTAAAATACTTAGAACAATCTAGACCGATTTTCCTCAACTCTTTAGTAGAGATTATATATTGTTTAATTCCAAAGCCTCTGTAAAAGCTCATTGTCGAATAAGATGAATATTTAGATAATTCCATCCTAATAATATCCGTTGACTTAAACCCATATTTCTGGTCGAAATAATTAGTGATTTTGAAATAGTTAAAAAAACACTTTAAATTTCCTGCATAATTTATCCCTGGGGTAAATAAATCTTTTTCAGAATCATTTGTCCCGAAATAAGAAACCCCATCTCCAATCATTTGCGCAATCGGAATGTTACAATATGCTGACGAATAACGCAAGCAAATCTCTCCCATAAGATATATTTGAAAATATAGTGTACTATCCAAGCTATCTTCTTTATACTGAATCGCATACTCCCTCTTGATTGTATATCCAGACATAAAAACACTTTTAAGAAAGAAATCGGTATACGCTTTTTCACCTGGTTCATGAAAAACATCTTGACCGTAATATCTAAAATCCTCTGCCCTCCCTTTTTGATCTATTCTTCTATATGCTCGCAATATATATCCAAGTTCTCTATGATCTTTTACCCAATCAATGTACTGGTCTAATGCTTTTGGAACAAATACATCATCGTCTCCCATGTAGATCAAAAATTCACCATCAGCTTGATTACTACACTCTCTCCAATTTTTACCATGACCAAAATTGATTGAATTTTCAACATATTTAACATGAAAGTGGCTGTTCTTCATATATTCGTCAACAACACTCCTGATTTCTAATCTTTTTGGCGCATTATCCTCGCAGATAAGTATTTGAATGTCATTAAGATGCTTTTTAGAATCTATGGATTCTAATAAGCGTTTTAATCCAGATGGTCGATTATAACTTGGGATACAAATTGAAACAAAAAATTGATTTTCCATAAGGTTTTTTAGCTAATCAAGATAAATATCCATCATAATAAGTATCGACATATTCTTTTAAAGAAATTCTCCAGTCGCGCATTTTATTGACTCCTCTTAAATCTAGTTTTTTAGTCAACAACCTTTCTGATGGAGGTCTTTCCGCGTAATAAATCTCTTTAAAATACTCAGAACTAACAGATGTTATTTTTACATCATTTTGCAAACCTAAAAGGTTTACTAACTCTTCTGCAACTTCAATTCTGCTTGTCTGACCACCACAAACGCAATTATAAAGCCCCCAATATTCTTTTTTAATTAGTTCTTTAACAGTTTTAGCAAAATCATGGGTGTACGTTGGTGTTCCATCCTTATCATCTACGATAAACAATTCTTTTTTTCCATCTTTTATTTGTTTCATTAACTTCTGAATGAACTTTTTATCTTTTTGAGGTCCTGCCCCCATCATCCATCCAGCTCTACAGACCAAAAATCGATTTGCATTCTCAGAAACAAAACGTTCTCCCATGTATTTAGATCTTGCATATGTTCCAAGTGGATTAGGTATATCCCAATCATCATACAGATCTTTTTTGCCATCAAAAATCCCTGCAGTACTTATATACAAAAGAGGTATGTCATATTGATTTGCCAAATACACTGCATTTTCAACAGCCAAAGTGTTTGTAGTATAAGTATCTTCAACATTTTCTTCACACCATTCCAAATCAGTATATGCACCAAGGTGGAACAGATAATCAGGATTAAACTCTTCGACATCTTTTTTATATGATTCGAAATCGCGAAAATCAAGAAAAGAGAGCCAATCCTCATTCACATCCTTATCTGTGCATTTAATGACATAATCATCCTTAAATTGATTGTAAAATGCCTCTCCTAGCATACCACCACAACCGGCGATATAGATTTTTTTCTTTTTCATTATCATTGCTTATTAAGTAGTTTGTTAAATAAATTAATGGAATCAGAATAATATTTCTCTGGTAGAAAACGCGTTTCTACAATTTGTCTTCCCGCTTTTCCCATTCGAACAATTTTTTCTGTATCATAATAGAGGTTGTTAATTTTACTGGTAAGTTCGACCACATTTCCAGCAGAGAAAAGTAAGCCATTTTCTTCATTTGTTATTACTTCTGGCAATCCACCCATATTTGCGGCAATTACCGGCTTTCCGCATGCAAAAGATTGAAAAGCAACATAAGAACTGGGCTCTTGCCATTCAGAAGGACAAACTACAAAACGACTCATCTTTATAATCTCATCTAGTTCTTCCCCCCAAACTGGCCCCATGAAAGAGACATTATCAAGATTAGATGAAATATTACGAACCTCTTCTCGTAGGCTTCCATCACCAACAACTACATGTTGCAAATTTTGATTTAATTTTGCAGAATTCAAAAATGTCAATATTCCCTTCTCTGGCTCAAGCCGCCCAACAAACAATATTGTCTCTCCAGGAGTAAAATTTGGTGTAGTTTTTGAACAATCATATGGATTATTTATTACAATTGTTTTATTCTCATCAACACCCCCCTTAATAAATAATTTTCTCATATAATTATTCTGGAATGAATAAATGTCTATAAGCTTGTAATCACCTCGAAGTGTATAAAAATAAGCCTCAACAGCGACAAAAATACTCGTCAATATTGATTGCTTGCAATTATTTAATACAACGTTAAAATGTTTATTATTCAAACACTTATCACAAACCTTCGATTTACAAACCATGTTAACATTTTTACATATCTGAGAATAATCAATAATCCTGCAGACTATGGGTACGCCCTTTCTATGAATTGCTCTGATTACACTTGGCGTTACTCCTAGATGAATTGAATTTAATTGAACTATTTCAATATTAAATTTTTCAATAAATATAGCGATTTTTTTTGCTGCTTCTTTGGAATATAAAGACTTTGAGAACACTTTCAACGCATGGCGCAGTTTGTTCTTTTTAGCCTCATGCAAGTCCACAAACGAGACATAATAGTCTTGATAATTTTTGTCAAGGTTTTTGTCATTTTTTAATCCAAAAAAATATACCTTGTGCCCATAAGATCTATATAGGTCGTAGACTTGTTTTACATATGTCCAATCGCCACCTGTTGCATACAAATTGTTCGTTACTAATAAAATATTCATGCTTCCAAAAATCTACGATTGATCGTTTTAACTAAAATTGAAACAGCATTTTGAGGGGAAAATTGTTGCTTAATATATTGCTGATAAGAGATAGCCTTATCGAAATACTCCTTATCTGTAAATGTCATTATCTTATTTATTACATCAGCCCAACTTTGTTCATTAGATTCTATTAACAAATCATTATTCTCTTCTGCGTAATACTGCTCTGTTGCGATTGTACGACTTACGCTACAAATAATTCCCAACTGAGCTGCTCGAATTATATTAACAAGTCCAGAAATTGTATTCCCAACTAATGGCAGCAAGACTAGCGATGACCCTTGCATTAGATTATAATATTCCGATTGTTCAATATTATAATAAATCTCTACATTATCCGGTATTATTTTTACTTTACTTTGGAAATCATCTTTCTTTGCTACACATACAAATTTTATTGATTTCGATAAGGAAGCAACATTCATTAGTAATCTCCAATCTCTATTACCATAACCGCCACTGAAGCAATAACGAACATTGCGCTTTGTAGAAGGGGTGATGAACGGAACTGTATCATCAAAAACATCAGGCATCACAACAAAACCATTGCAAGCCTTACCTGCGAAGTCTCGCCACAACCTGGGAGATTCTTTAGTATTTACAACAATTATGCATTTGGGATTCGAAAGAGCGAATTTCGCCAAAAAACTATGAAAATCATTATTATCAATTCCAGGATTCAACCAATTCATAGATAATATATATTGTCGATTACCAAAAATCCTCGATAGAAAATTAAAAATTTTACCTGTAGTAGAAAACCAACAAATTACTATATCACCTTGTCTAGACAACAATAAAACTTTAAGGCACTGTTTTATAATAATCAAATATGCATATATCCTATGCCAACCTCCTTTTAGCATGATCATTTCTGATAAAATGTGGTTAATGCTTACAGAAGATACAACGTCCCCATAATAATCTTTTAGCCCTTCTATCAACCATTCCTTATCATTTTTGTGATCAGGTACATCGAAAAGTATATAAATATGCCTATTCATTATATAAATTTAAAACCGTAATTCACAAAAGCTGAAAACTGCCAAAAATATAGAAAACAAATTCCTACAACTATGACCACCTTGAGTAGGCTTCCTTTGAATTCATAAACAGCATTTGGCAGAAGAATAATTGCACAAGATTGATAATAGAGGTTAAGACGGGAGAACTCGGCAAAGGAAGAGCCAATGATGTGAAAAACATCAAATAGCATTGCTAAGGCTGTCATCATTAGGCAAAATCGATTAACTCCCCTAATATTATTAATCCCGTGGAATGCAAGTAACGAAAATAATATAACAGAAAGATCCACCAGGAATGGCTTGAACGCACCACCCCTTGATGCATCACCATCAAAAGCATCCGCATTATATGACATTATTATTGGTAGTACATTTCCTAATTGCGACAACACAAAATCAAGGGAAAGGACCAACACCAAAAACAATACAATCCCCACCAATGAATTGCGAATATTTAAATTAGTGGAGTAAATAAAATAGGCCACAATCCACATCAATGCCGAATAATGAAACGAAACAGCTATTGCTGTCAATATCGCAAATTTCTTGAAATCACGTTTAATTACATAGGGTATTGTTAGCAAACATATTGGTATAGCCAAATGCTGTCTTAATACAAATAATGATGGATAAAAATTTGTGCAAAAAAAAAGAAAAACGGATAGCCATAGGACTTTCGAGTTTCTAGAAAAAACAGAAAGATATGCTAAAAGGGTAAGAATAGCCGTAATGCAGATCATTGAAAATGGATTATGAAATATTTTTTGTAGAACTTTATTATAAATGTACCATCCTAACTCAACTCTGTCCATGTATCTCTCGTTGGTCATATTACGAAAATCAGGTGACAAATTTTCAAAATAAATATAATACTCTTCAATGTCTGGGAATGGCCTGGGATCTTTTAATATGTAAAGAGATAACAAATGGGCGAAAGCAAGAAATAAAAAAACCTTTCTCTGCACTTTCCCTCTAACATTTAATTGAGACAGTACAAAAGGATACAAACAAATAATTATTATGTTAATAACCAACGTGGTCATTTTTCCTTGCTATCTTTTTAATAAATTATTCGCCTTCTAGTAGGCCAAGAAATTACCTATTAACTTCTTTATCGAATCTAATATTTTGATTCCAAAAAATCGAAGAAACACAAAATAGTATATAACGATCAAGCCCCAAGATAAGACCAGGCTCCAAATCAAATCAAAACTTAAAAAAACTCTCGCTGTATACAAAAGCGCGAAGACAATACCGGATGGTACAATATATATTACTGTTTCCTGTAAAAGAGTAGTGAAATTTGTATTCGAAATTTTACAAAAAAGTAATGAATTAGCCACGAATCCAATTAAGGAGCTAAGTATATAACCTTCAATTACGAATCTTGGAAATAATATCATTGTTGCAATAATAATCCCTATCCCGCTAATCCTCTTGTAAATTGTTACAAAGGCTAATCTATCCACTACACACAATGCCTTAATAAATCCATAGAGTAATGCTTCAAGTACAAGAAATATCCCAGCAAACATGAATCCTGTTAAATATTTACCTGCTTCTGTCCATTGGTTTCCAAATAATAGGGAAATTATCTCTGTTGAATATACAGCGGTCAACATTAAAAATGGAAACAAGACTAATGGAATAGTTTTATATAATGAATGTGCTTCCTCTTTAAATGTAACCAAGTTATCTTTGTGCTTTGTTAATATAGGGAATGTTACAGTACCTATTGTCATGGCTATTGAATAACTTAAACCATCATTAATTCTTTTTGAATGGCTAACATAACCGGCTTGTTTCACATTTAGATATTTTCCAGTTAAAGTCGTTAAAATATTTTCATATATCGAATCTATAATCGTTATAATAGAAGTATAAATACCAAAAGGGATAATCTTCTTAAAACTGGTATAACTAAACGCTAAAGACAACTTATAGGGATAAAGTATATTACTCAAAATGACTTGAGTCAAGGTGAAGAGAATCTGGTATATTACCAATGAAAAAATACCGAATTTAAGAAAAGCCAGTATTATTGCAACTATAGAAGCAAGTGTAACACTGATGGTAGAAATTATAAAGGTGGCCCTAAAGTTTAGGTTCTTTAAAAGGACGGCATTTGGAACGACGCCAAAAGAACTAATAATAATTGTCAAAGATAGAATCTTAACTATATTAGACAACCCGGCTATCTGGAAAAAACCCTCCAATTTCCCAGAAAGCAAAAATAAGACACAGTATAAAAGGGAACTGACTGCGATATTAAAAGTTAATATTGTCGAACAATCAATTTTCTGAAGGTCTTTTTCCTTCACAAGACTACCTCCGAGCCCAGAATCAATTAACGTATTTGCAATAGTAAATATAATTGCAAGGACACCAATGGTACCAAAATCCTGAGGCGTCAAGAGTCTTGCAAGAATTATGTTTGTCACCAACTGGATTCCTGCCGGGGTGAATCTCGCTACAAATCCCCAAACATACATTGACTTATGTTGCACTCTCTAAATTAATGCGCAATAATCATTAAATATCTCCATACACTTAATCATAATAAAATTGATACTCTCCCGTGGTGATATTGTCCATCCACTCTTGGTTATCGAGATACCAACGGAAGGTTTTATCAATCCCCTCTTCAAATTGAAGTGAAGGCTCAAATTCTTGCTTTTTCCGGAGCTTTGAAGAATCAATGGCTTAGCGTAAATCGTGACCTACTCTGTCACTCACATAGGTGATAAGCCTTTCAGAACTCGCATCTGGTCTGTCAAGCAATTTATCAACTGTTTCAATAAATATCTTGATCAAATCAATTTTCTTTCATTCTTTAAAAACACCTATTTCATAAGTCTTATCTATTTTTCCTTCATGAAAAATGAGATAAAAAGCCCGTTCATGATCTTCTACCCAGAGAAAATCCCGTACATTTTCACCTTTTCCATATACCGGCAGTGGCTTATTCTGGCAAATATTATTTAAATACAGGCATTAATTATTCAGGGTTAGGAAAGATCTAAATCATGCCAATCTAAAAATCCATTCGTATTGATCTTAAAACAGTGATAATTCTCTTAATTCAGATCCTATTTGACCGTTTGCACCGGTTACTAGTATTTTTGCACTGAAACTTAATTACAAACGATAAATTTTAGTCCTCTCATGCGCAGCAAACTGGGCACCAACTATCTTTATTTTAATTAATTATTTAAGATTCTAAGGAAACTCACAATTCAAAAATATGCTGATAATAAACATGTTAACTATTCACGAATATTAACAAATAACCCTTGACGGTCTAACCCAGTTTATGTTAAGCAGAAAATTACTTAGTTAAATTTTTTAAATAATCTCCATATCCACTCTTGGCATATTTCTCAGCTAACATTGCCAACTGTGATTCTTGAATATAACCCATAATATAAGCTACTTCTTCTATACAACCTATTTTTCTGCCTTGTCTTTTCTCAATGACTCTAACAAATTCAGTTGCGTCTGCCAAAGATTCAAATGTACCAGTATCTAACCATGCGGTACCTCTATTGATAATACCTACTTGTAGTTGTTTTCGCTCAAGATAGACTTTATTTACCTCTGTGATTTCATACTCTCCTCTTTGAGAAGCAGGTATGTTTTTTGCAATTTCGACCACTTGATTGTCATAAAAATATAACCCTGGAACAGCATAATTAGATTTTGGCTGTATAGGTTTTTCTTCGATTGAAATGACTTTATTGTTTTCATCAAATTCAACCACACCATATCGCTCTGGATCGTTCACTTCATAAGCAAAAACAGCCGCGCCTTCTACATCATTAAAAGATTGAATTAGCTCTCTAAATCCAGCACCATAAAAAATATTATCTCCTAATACTAAAGAAACTTTATCCTTACCAATAAAATTGGCACCAATGACAAATGCTTGTGCAAGCCCATTAGGAACTGCTTGCACCGCATAATTAAATTTGCAACCTATTTCAGCACCATCCCCTAATAATCTTTTAAATTGTTCATTGTCTTCGGGTGTAGTGATAATCAATACTTCCCTGATACCTGCTAACATCAATACTGACAATGGATAGTAGATCATTGGCTTATCGTAGATAGGCATTAATTGCTTACTGATACCTTTGGTAATTGGATACAATCTTGTACCTGATCCGCCTGCTAAAATAATTCCCTTCATATTACTTATATTTCAGTGTTAAAGGCTCGCTGCATATTCTGTAAAACTTCCTAATCTATTATCTTTTTCTGATAAGATAATTTCAGCATCCCTTATTTTCCAATCGATATTTAATACATTGTCGTTGTAGATGATTCCCACTTCGTTGCCTGGCTCATAAAATTTATCTACTTTATAAAAGAAAGTAGCATATTCACTTAACACCACAAAACCATGCGCAAATCCTGCAGGCACAAAAAACTGTTTGTTGTTATCTGCTGTTAATTCAATCGTAAAATGTAGTCCAAAACTTGGTGACCCTTTTCTTAAATCTACTGCCACATCTAACACAGCGCCTTCTATAACTCTTACTAATTTTGCTTGCGCTGCAGCACCTCTTTGCATATGCAATCCTCTCAATACACCTTTAGAAGAACGTGATTGATTGTCCTGCACAAATTCAATCTCCAATCCTGTAGCGGATTTAAAGTCCCTATTGTTATAGGTTTCAATAAAATAGCCACGCGCATCGCCGTGTACTTTCTCATGAATAATAAAACAGTCTTTCAATGGGGTTTGTTCTATTGTCATTATCTATTCGTATACATTTCGTTATAATATTGTTGGTAAGTACCACTCGTTACATTCTTCAACCACTCCTCATTATTCAAATACCAGTCAATCGTTTCGGCTAAACCTTGTTCAAAAGTAACTGAAGGGCTCCATCCTAATTCTTTATTTAATTTAGTCGCGTCTATTGCATAACGACGGTCATGACCTGGACGATCCTTTACATAAGTGATTAAGCTTTCGCTCTCCCCTTTAGCTCTTCCTAATTTTTCATCCATTTGATTGCAAAGTAATTTCACTAAATCAATATTCGTCCATTCATTAAAGCCACCAATATTATAAGTGGCTTCGCGCTTACCTTGGTGGAACACTAAATCAATCGCACGCGCATGGTCTTTTACAAATAACCAATCTCTTGTGTATAAACCGTCACCGTAAACAGGCAAAGGTTTTTTTGTGATGATATTATGAATGAACAATGGAATCAATTTCTCTGGAAAATGGTTCGGACCATAGTTATTAGAACAATTAGATATAACTGTTGGTAAATGATAAGTCTCTCCATAAGCTCTTACAAAATGATCGCTCGCTGCTTTACTTGCAGAATAAGGAGAGTTAGGATCGTACGGTGTGGTCTCTGTAAACAAGCCTTCCTTACCTAAGCTACCATACACTTCGTCAGTGGAAACATGGTAAAACAAATGGTCTCTTTGATTGTCCCAAGAACCATCCTGTGCTTTTTCATAACTCAAATCACCCTTCCAAATTTCCTTCGCAGTATTTAATAAGTTCACCGTACCAATCACATTCGTATACACGAAATCCAAAGGTGAAACAATACTTCTATCTACATGTGACTCTGCAGCCAAATGAATAACGTCAGTAATGTTATGCTTTTGGAAAACACCTCTTAAGGCTTCTGCATCTAAGATGTTAGCCTTTACAAAATGATAATTTGGGGCGTTTTCGATGTCCTTTAAATTTTCGAGATTACCCGCATACGTAAGCGCATCCAAATTAATAATTTGATACGCCGGATACCTCGTTACCATTAAACGTACAACATGCGATCCAATAAATCCTGCACCTCCGGTAATTAAAATATTTTTCATAAATCAGTTTAAGTTAATCAATCCCATCCACTTTCTTAGGCTCTCTTTATAATCTGGGATTATAAGTCCATATGTGTCTTTGATTTTACTTTTATCCAATAAGGAAAAACCCGATCTTTTTACCGTTGTCAGAAATTGAGAACTTGGAATCCCACTAACTTTACAATCCAATCCACTTATCTCTTGAATTGCTAGAGCAAATTCATACCAACTAATTTCTCCCAAATTTGAGTAATTATAAACGCCAGGTTGCCAATTAGTATGATTTATAATAGCAAATATTGCATGAGCTAAATCAGCTGCATAGGTAGGTGAACCGATCTGGTCATCAACAACATTTAACGCGTCTTTTTCTTTCAAAAAGCGCAACATTGTTTTCACAAAATTTGCACCAAAACTTGAATATACCCAAGAAGTTCGGATGATGATTGAAAGTGGATTGCCCTTAAAACAAGCATTTTCTCCAGCTAATTTTGTTTTACCATAAACATTGATAGGCCCAGTAGGCGCATCTTCACTTAATGCGACATTAGAAGAACCATCAAAGACGTAATCGGTAGAAACATGAATAAATTTACACTAATTAGCAAATGTCCAATCAGCCATAATTTCAACTGCTTGATGGTTTAAAACATCTGCTAATTGGATTTCGGATTCCGCTTTGTCAACTGCGGTATTGGCTGCACAGTTTATGAGTAAATCAGGCTTAATCTGTGAAATTTCATAGGTTAAATTCTCCATATCAGTCAAATTTAATTCTTCTCGATCTGTGAAAATACAATGGCATTTATTATCAATAGTTGATAACTGTCTAAACTCTGAACCTAATTGTCCATTTGCACCGGTTACTAGAAATTTTGCACTGAACATTAATTATAAACCATAAATTTAATACTCATATGCGCACCAAACTGCGCACCAAAAACCTTCATTTCGATTGACTTTTGAAGATTGTGAGGAAACCTACACTTCAAACAAGTGCTCATTATCAACATTTTAACGATTTACGGTAATTAACAAATACCCCTAGTCGGCATGGACCACACTAATCAGATTAATCTCAGATTTGCTTCATCAGTGGCAACTGAATCGCCAGTAAAGATTCGGTATTCAATCTTCCGCTTGATCTTATTGGCAACTCGTTCACACAAGTCATCGAGTGCAGATACATACAAGTCTCCAACAAGCACAAGTTCAATGGTCCCAGAGTCGACGCCTTTCGCGTAGTCTCCGACGACGTAGGCCTCTCTTAGGTTGCCAACCTTTTCAAGTACATTTTCAATTAGCTCATCAAAGCCCATGTACTTCGACACCATCGAAACGAGGTCTGAGTAAAACGGATTGGCCTTATTCACTCGGTACACCACCTTTTGGCCCTCGGTCTGGCCGTAAAGTAGGCCAGCCTCTTCAAGCTTGTTAAGTTCAATTCGCACAGCATTGGTGGAATCACCAAACTCCTCGGCGAGACCGCGCAAATGACCGTGGGCGTCGGGGTGGGTAAAGAACTTTAGCAAGAGCTTAAGGCGAGTCTTGCTGGTAATTAGAGAGGCTAGTATGGCTGTTGATTTGGAGCTAGTTACGTGTAACTAGTGCTATTTTGAACGGCTTCGCCCGGTCGCTCCCATACCCTAGAAGACACTTGGGCAGGTGAGTAACAAACTTGAACGCAAAGTAAGGCGCCGAATG
>JACCDK012097125.1_pt1 | contig 24333 bp, 19 predicted proteins | sample 7445871 | NCBI WGS metagenome assembly JACCDK01 (sample SAMN15323436, study PRJNA562643) | freshwater metagenome | isolation source: river surface water | place: USA:Blue River Watershed | collected 2017-08-15 | reverse complement strand
CAGTAGATTTGACAAAGGCAATAACCTCACGGACTTTTTGAGGATTTTCTGATTCGTTTTTTATGGTCGAAATGATGTATTTTCTTGTTTTTCGATCTGTTTGTTGAAGTGCATGAATCAAAGGGAGAGTCATTTTTTTCTCTTTAATATCAATCCCTAATGGTTTACCAATTTCATCATCTCCATAATCAAATAAATCATCTTTGATTTGGAATGCAATTCCAACTTTTTCACCAAATAATCGTGCTTGGTTTACTAATTCATCTACTGCTTGCGTTGATTGAGCACCAACGGCACAACAAGCAGCAATGAGGGTAGCTGTTTTTTTTCGGATGACTTCAAAATAGATTTCTTCCGTTATATCAAGTTTTCTTGCTTTTTCTATCTGTAATAATTCTCCTTCTGCTATTTCTCGTACGGCAGTTGAAACCGATTCAAGCATTTCAAAATCTTTGTGTTCCACTGAAAGTAATAAACCCTTTGATAACAAATAATCGCCAACTAATACAGCAATTTTGTTTTTCCAAATCGCGTTTATCGAAAAGAAACCTCTTCTGTAATTTGAATCATCAACTACATCATCGTGTACCAAGGTTGCCGTATGTAATAATTCAATTAAAGCGGCCCCTCGATATGTTTTTTCATTGATTTCCCCAAACATTCCAGCAGAAAGGAAGACAAACATGGGTCTAATTTGCTTTCCTTTTCGTTGAACGATATAATTCATGATGCTGTCGAGCAGCATCACTTTTGTTTTCATAAATTGTCTAAATTTCCCTTCAAACGATTTCATGGGTATAGAAATCGGTGCTTGAATTTTATGGATTGAGACGGACATTTATAGGCTTTAAGCTTTTTTGAGAATGTAATTTACATAATTTTACTTAGTTTTAGAAAACTATTCACTAATTAACAAATGAGTAAAATTCTTGTTTTGGCAGGTGGGTCTGTAAAGGGAGCTTTTCAAGCTGGGGTGATACGTTCCGTTTTTGAAAGTGGGTTTCGTCCTGATGCCATTTATGGGATTTCAGCTGGAAGTTTAAATGCTGCTTTTTTGGTCAATCAATTAGGAAGACAGACCATTGATGGAGAACCCTTGGATTATATAAAAGCTGCAGAAGATTTATGGGATTTTTGGGAAACTAGAATAACGAATCCGACTAACTTGTTTCAACCCTTGAATTTGTTCCAATTAGGATACACGGCCATTGTTAAAAAATTCAGAGGCTTGGTTGATATGAAACCACTTCAATCCTTAATTTCAGATGTATTAAATATACGCAATTTACATGCTAGCCCAATTGGTATTAAGGTAGGTGTGGTGAATGTATTTGATGGTGGAATTAAATACGTTGATCCAAGTGTAGAACATTTTTTTGATTATTTAATGGCCTCATCTGCCATTCCAATTTTAATGCCCGTAGTGAAAATAAATAATGAAGCCAAACGAAGTTTTTTAGATGGTGGTCTCAGGGATGTTTCCCCCATCAAAAAAGCGATTGAAGACGGCGCCACTGAAATTGTAAGTATTTCTTGTCATCCTGAACAAATCGAAGGTGGAGATTTTGACTCTGGAGATTTATTAGCTTTAGTGGATCGTGTGATGGATATTGCAGTTAATGAAATTTTAAATGCAGATTTACGAGAAGCTCAATTGGCAGGTGAATTTGGTAAAAATAAAGTTAAAATTAGCAGTTATCGTCCATCCCAAGCTTTGCAAATAGATATGCAGACTTTTAATAAATATGATATTCGCAGGTTGTTGGAGTTGGGGTATGCGATGGATGAGAGTTGAAAGTTGAAAGTTGAAAGTTGAAAGTTGAGAGTTGAAAGTTGAAAGTTGAGAGTTGAAAGTTGAAAGTTGAAAGTTGAGAGTTGAGAGTTGAAAGTTGAAAGTTGAGAGTTGAAAGTTGAGAGTTGAAAGTTGAAAGTTGAGAGTTGAGAGTTGAAAGTTGAAAGTTGAGAGTTGAGAGTTGAGAGTTGAAAGTTTATAGTTGTATTTTTTTAAGTAGAAGTAGATGTTTAATTTCTTTATAAAATTAAATAGTACTTTTTAAATTTTAAACATGAAATTTTAGTTGTTATTTTCATCTTTCATCTTTCAACTTTAAAGTTTTACCTTATGAAAAACCTCTTCACCCTTCTGGCCTTACTTCTAACAACTTCGCTTTTTGCTCAAAAAATTGATATCAAAGCTCAATATGCTTTGGCAGGTAAGCAATATGAGCAAATGTTAAAAGATCATCCGGATACAAGTGTAACGATACATTCTGCAAAAAAAGACGGTAGTTATCGAAATTTACCATCAAGTTGGTGGTGTTCAGGATTTTTCCCTGGTGGTTTGTGGTATTTGTTTGAGCAGACAAAAGATGAAAAATGGGAAAAAGCAGCTAAACTTTGGGATGCTGCAGTTGAGAAAGAAAAGTACAATAAAGGTACCCATGATTTAGGATTTATGATGTACTGTTCTTTTGGAAATGCCTTGCGATTAACAAAAGATCCTAAGGCCAAAGATGTTTTGATTCAATCCGCAAAATCTTTGGCGACCCGTTTTGATCCTAAAATTGGTTTGATTAAATCTTGGAATTCCTTCAAAGGAGGTTATCAATATCCGGTAATTATTGATAACATGATGAATTTAGAATTATTGTTTTGGGCAAGTAAAGTGACAGGGGATCCAAGCTTTGCAAAGATTGCAGTCACACATGCAGACAATACAATGAAAAATCATTTTCGTCCGGATAACTCAAGCTATCATGTAATTTGCTATGGTCCAAATGGAGAAGTGTTGGCAAAAAAACAACATCAAGGCTACCAAGATGAAAGCACTTGGACTCGCGGACATGCATGGGCAATTTACGGGTACGTTATGACCTATCGCGAAACAAAGGATAAGAAGTATTTGGATTTTGCTCAAAAAATCACGGATTATTATTTGAATCACCCAAATTTACCTAAGGATAAGATTCCATATTGGGATTTTAGTGCACCAAATATTCCAAATGAGGAAAGAGATGCCTCAGCCGGAGCTATTGTATGTTCTGCCATGTTTGAACTTGGAAAGCTTACAGGAGGGGAGAAAGGTAAATTATATCTTCAGAATGGCATAGAGATGTTAAAGTCTCTTTCAAGTCCAGCATATCGTGCTAGTTTGGGTGAAAACAACAATTTTTTAATTAAGCATTGTGTGGGTGCAAAAGGCTTAAATTCAGAAATTGATGTACCCTTGATTTATGCTGACTATTATTATTTGGAGGCCTTAAAAAGATACCAAGATTATCTAAAGAAGAGGGCTTAAAAATTGGGCAAATTTTTGATTATTTCGTACCTTTACGGTTTCAATTTAATTCAAAAATAATGTCATCCAAAAAAATTCAATCAGCCTTAATTTCTGTTTATTATAAAGATGGTTTAGCACCAATAATTTCAAAGTTGCATGAGGAGGGAGTTGTTTTATATTCAACTGGTGGAACGCAGCAATTTATTGAAGAAATGGGTATTCCAGTTATTCCAGTGGAGGACTTAACGGGTTACCCATCCATTTTTGGAGGTCGCGTAAAAACATTACATCCAAAGGTATTCGGTGGAATATTATACCGTAGAGATTTGTCTTCAGATGTGGAAGTGGCAAAACAGTATGAAATTCCGGCTTTAGATTTAGTGATGGTTGATTTGTATCCTTTTGAAGAAACCGTAGCTTCAGGTGCTTCGGATGAAGACATTATAGAAAAAATAGATATAGGAGGTATTTCTTTGATTCGAGGAGCAGCAAAGAATTTCAATGATGTATTAATCGTTTCTTCTCGAAGTCAATACAATGAAGTTTTAGCCATATTTGATCAACAAGGAGCTGCAACAACACTCGAACAAAGAAGAATTTTTGCAGGTAAGGCCTTTGCCGTTTCCTCAGGGTATGATTCAGCTATTCAGTCCTATTTTGCGGGTGATAGCGCAAACCTTCATCAGTTTGATCATTTGCCTGCTCAAACCTTACGTTATGGGGAGAATCCTCACCAATCCGCAACTTTTTATGGTGATTTAGACGCCCTATTTACCAAACTGAATGGGAAAGAATTGTCTTACAATAATTTGGTGGATGTGGATGCGTGTTTGGCATTGTTAGATGAATTTAAAGAAACGGCGTTTGTGATCATTAAGCATACCAATGCTTGTGGCGTTGCCACCGGTTCAAGTGTAAAAGAAGCTTATGAGAAAGCATTGTCATGTGATCCTGTTTCTGCATTTGGTGGAGTTTTGGCTTGTAATGGAGAAGTGGATAAGGCAGCCGCCGAGGCGATTAATTCTTTATTTTGTGAAATTTTGATCGCTCCTTCCTTTTCAAACGAGGCATTAGAGATTTTGCGTTCAAAGAAGAATAGAATATTGTTACAACGAAAGCATCAAGATTTCCCAAAAAATATGTTCAAAACACTTTTGAATGGTGTATTGGAGCAGGATAAAGATTCGGTTATGGAAGAGGTTGCTGATTTTAAAACTGTTACAGAAAAGCAGCCGAGTGATCAGGAATTAAAGGCATTGGCATTTGCCTTGAAAATTTGTAAACATACAAAATCAAATACGATTGTGCTGGCAAAAGAAGGACAGTTGTTGGCTTCAGGTGTTGGTCAAACATCTCGTGTAGATGCTTTGAAGCAAGCCATTGAAAAAGCTGCAGAATTTGGTTTTGATTTGCAAGGTTCAGTCATGGCATCAGATGCATTTTTCCCATTCCCAGATTGTGTAGAAATTGCCGGCAAAGCTGGTATTACAGCCGTTACTCAACCAGGTGGCTCAATCAAAGATCAAGATTCAATAAATTATTGTAATGAAAACGGTATTTCCATGGTAATGACAGGAATTCGCCATTTTAAACACTAAAAAAATAATAGTTTTTTATTTAGAAATTTCTTCATTTTTCAGTGAAAAATGTGTATTTTTAAATTTGTAATTTTAAACAATTAAACTCAAGGCTTTTCGCCTTGTAGGGAATCAGATAAATCAAAAGTATGTCAGAAATTCAAGATTCGGCCGCAGAAAACAGAGCCAATTATGGTGCGGATAATATCCAGGTTTTAGAAGGTTTAGAGGCGGTTCGTAAAAGGCCTTCCATGTATATTGGTGATACGGGTATCAAAGGTTTGCATCATTTGATTTGGGAGGTAGTTGATAATTCAATTGATGAGGCATTAGCAGGGCATTGTAATCATATCAAGGTTGCTATTCATACAGACAACTCGATATCTGTTGAAGACAATGGTCGTGGTATACCAACGGGTATGCACTCAAAAGAGAAGCGTTCTGCTTTGGAGGTAGTTATGACGGTGCTTCACGCAGGTGGAAAATTTGATAAAGATACTTACAAGGTATCAGGAGGTTTACACGGTGTAGGTGTATCCTGTGTGAATGCTTTGTCGACAGATTTAAAAGTTACTGTACATAGAGAAGGGAAGGTATTTCAGCAAGAATATAAAATTGGGGTGCCACAATATCCTGTAAAAGAAGTTGGCACAACGGATAAAACAGGTACTACAGTTCACTTTCATCCGGATGCAACTATTTTTACGGTTACCGAATATAAATATGAAACGGTTGCTGCGCGTTTAAGAGAATTATCTTTCCTAAATGCAGGTATTCGAATTCAGTTAACTGACTTGCGTGAATTGGATGAAGACGGAAATGCAAAAACAGAAGAATTCTTTTCAGAAGGTGGTTTACGAGAATTTGTGACCTATTTAGATGCTACTCGTGAAGCTTTGATTGCAGAGCCAATTTACATGGAAGGAGATAAAAATGGGGTTCCGGTTCAGGTAGCAATGATGTATAACACATCTTATACAGAAAATGTGGTTTCCTATGTGAATAATATCAATACGATTGAAGGAGGAACTCATGTGGCAGGATTCAGAGGCGCCTTGACTCGTACCCTAAAAAATTACGCAGATAAATCGGGTGCTTTAGAAAAATTGAAAATTGATATTGCTGGAGATGACTTTCGTGAAGGTTTGACAGCCGTTATTTCAGTTAAGGTTGCCGAGCCACAATTTGAAGGCCAAACCAAAACCAAATTGGGGAATGGTGAGGTTTCTGGAGCGGTATCTGCAGCTATGTCAGACATGTTGGAAGCTTGGTTAGAAGAACATCCGAAAGAAGCTAGACAAATAGTTGCCAAGGTTATTTTAGCTGCTCAGGCGCGTCATGCTGCAAGAAAAGCTCGTGAAATGGTGCAGCGCAAAACGGTTTTGGGCTCCAATTCATTGCCAGGAAAATTAGCTGATTGTTCAGACTCTGATCCAAATGTATGCGAATTGTACCTTGTCGAGGGAGATTCTGCGGGAGGTACAGCCAAACAAGGTAGAAATAGGGCATTTCAAGCAATTTTGCCTTTAAGGGGTAAAATTTTGAATGTTGAAAAAGCGCAAGAATATCGTATATACGAGAACGAAGAAATCAAAAATATGATTACGGCTCTTGGTGTTTCCTTTGGAAAAGATGGTGATGAGAGAGCATTGAATATCGAAAAATTACGTTATCACAAGGTGATCATCATGACCGATGCCGATGTAGATGGTAGTCACATTCGTACATTGATTTTAACCTTCTTCTTCCGTTACATGCGTGAGTTGGTTGATAATGGGTATATCTACATTGCCCAGCCTCCTTTGTACCAAGTGAAGAAGGGTCAACAGGTACGCTATGTTTGGGACGAACAACAGAGAGATGAGGCAATTCGTGAGTTAGCTGGTGGTGGCAAGGAAGAAAGTGTTGGTGTCCAACGTTATAAGGGTCTTGGTGAGATGAATGCAGAGCAACTTTGGGAAACTACTATGGATCCAGAAACAAGAACCTTGAAGCAAGTAACAATCGAATCAGCTATTGAGGCAGATTTATTGTTCTCTATGTTAATGGGTGATGAGGTTGCTCCACGTAGGGACTTTATTGAAAAAAATGCAAAATATGCAAAAGTTGATGTGTAATGGAATTTGACTTTAAATCGTACCATATTCGTGCAATAAATGCAAGTTCAGATGAAGAGAAAATAGCAATTAATCAAGAATTAAAGGATTATTATGCACAATTGTCCTCTGAATCAAAAAATGAATTTAATGTAGCTTTGCAAAAATTTTTGCTAAGTGAAATGGGGCGTTTGGGTTCTGATTACCAAGCAATCAAAAATAATATTCCACAAAATTAAGATGGGCCAATCGAAAGATCGCTTAGATGAAATTATGGCAGAAGATTCTCAAGGGGAGAATCTTTTGTCGTTCTTACAACCTAAGAATTGGAAAATTAACTTACTTGCACCAAGAGAATCTGCTAGAAAATTAGAAAAGTCTTTGCAGAAAAATCAGGATATAATTGAGAAGTCAAAATTTATTTCTCGTGATTTGTCATGGTTGAAATTTGATGAAAGGGTTTTAGACCAAGCCCGGGATAAGACAAAAAGTTTATTTGATCGTTTGAAATTTTTGGCAATTACCGCTTCTAATTTGGACGAGTTCTTTACTATTCGTGTGGGTTCTCTTTACAATTATATAGATTTTGGTAAGGAACGTACCGATTATTCTGGCTTAAGAGAGGGGCCTTTCAAGCAAACTTTAATTGCTTCTGCCAAAGAATTTAGTGCAGAAAAACATCGATTACTTATTGAGGAAATTTTGCCTTTATTTCCTGAAAATGGACTTAAATTAGCTAATCTAACTGATTTAAGTGAGGAGGAATTGGTGGAAGTAGAACTATACTTCAATCGGACTATTTACCCAATGCTAACACCGATGGTGTTTGATAATACCCACACATTTCCAAGCCTATTAGCGAAAACTCTGATTTTTGGAGTAATTACTTATGGGCCTGCTTCTGTAAAATTTGGAAAAGGAAAGAATGAAAAAGAAATGAAAATTTCTTTTGTTCAAATTCCTACCAATTTGAATCGTTTTTATGTAATTGAGCGAGAAGACCTTGTTTTGTTTTTACCAATAGAGGATATTATTCGAAATAATTTGCATATCCTTTATAAAAATATAGAAATTGAATCTGTTAGCTTATTCCGAATCACTCGTAATGGTGATTTTGATGTGGTTGAACACGAAGACCAAGAAACAGATTTTGTTGATGAAATTAAAAAGAAGATCAAGGACCGTCGTTTAGGTCGTGTTACAAGAGTAGAGGTTGAAAAAACATACTCATCTTTTTTAATGGAAGAAATGTTGAAAAGATGGAATTTAGATCAATCAGACATCTTTGTCAAAGAATCCATCCTGGATTTTACAAGTTTTTGGCAAATTCTCAAACACCCTGAGTTTAAAAATAAAATGCCAAAAAATCCGGCATTTGTACCGCCCATCGGTTTAAAGTCGGTTGTGATTGATGATATATTTGAAACCATTAAAAAAGGGGATATCTTATTACATCATCCGTATAATAATTTTGAGCCAGTCATTCAATTGCTTGAACAGGCTGCAGAAGATTCAAATGTTTTGGCAATCAAAATTACGCTTTATCGAATTTCAAAAAATTCGCGCATTTCAAATGCGCTATTACGCGCCGCAGAACAAGGTAAGCACGTATCCGTTTTGTTTGAAGTGAAGGCGCGTTTTGATGAAGAAAATAACATCAGAGAAGCGACTCGTTTACAAAAAGCAGGTTGTTTCGTTATTTATGGTATTCCTGGACTAAAAACCCATACTAAATTATTGCAAGTAATTAGAAATGAAGGTACTCATGTCATGAGTTATGCACATTTATCTTCTGGAAATTACAATGAGGATACAGCTAAATTATACACAGATATTGGGCTGTTAACTACTGATATTCGAATAACACAGGATATTGCAGAGTTTTTTAATGTAATTACGGGCCATTCCATGCCAACCCAATATGAACATTTGATTACTGCACCGAGGGACATGCGAAATCGTTTAATTGAGATGATTGAGCAAGAAGTTGAAAATTTTAAAAATGGAATTCCGGCGGGCATATGCTGGAAAATAAATTCTCTTCAAGACAATAAGGTTATTGAGGCACTTTATGCAGCTTCCAATGAAGGAGTGCCCGTACTTTTGATTGTACGTGGTATTTGTTGTCTGCGTCCGCAAAGAAAAGGATTGTCTGAAAATATATTCATAAAATCGATTGTTGGCGATTATTTAGAGCATACACGTTTGTATTATTTTCATAATGCGGGGGAGCCTAAAGTATATGGTGGCTCTGCCGATGTAATGGTTCGAAGTTTTGATCGCAGAATTGAATCATTGTTTGAATTGGTAAACACCCGTGTTCGTAATCAGGCAATTACCATTCTTGATTGGAACCTGAAGGATACCAAAAACTCCTATGAAATGCAAGAGGACGGTGGTTATTGGAAGGTTGAAAGCTCTGAACCTTTTGATATCCATAAAGAATTTTACCAATTAAAAGAAGAAAATTTAATAAATCAGATTAATTTTAACCAATATACTATTTCTTTGGAAGTTAATAATTCCTAAGACCTCATCAATAACCCCATATGGAAAGATTTACTGGCCTATTAGGCATAATTTTAATTTTAGGAATTTCATTTTTGCTTTCAAACAATAGGAAAGCGATTAATTTTCGGACAGTGGGTGTTGGATTTGGTCTTCAAGTCGTATTGGCAATTTTTATCTTAAAAACTTCAATAGGTCAAACTATTTTTCAATGGTTAGGTGATTCAATTAATACCTTATTGGGACAAGCAGATAAGGGAGCATTATTTGTTTTCGGGTCATTAGTAGATCGTGATTTAATGGGTAAGGCCTTTGGTGCAGGAAATGAATATATTTTCTTTTTTAAAGTAGTTCCTACTATCATTTTTGTAGCAGTATTGGTAAACATGTTTTATCATTTAGGTATTTTACAGCGTGTGGTATCAGTTTTAGGGAAAGGAGTACATTGGTTAATGGGTGTTAGTGGTGCTGAAGCACTTTCAAACGTTGCGAGTACCTTTGTGGGTCAGGTGGAGGCTCAAATTATGATTAAGCCCTATTTGAAAAACATGACCAATTCTGAATTGATGTCGTCAATGACTGGAAGTTTCGCTTGTATTGCAGGTGGGGTCATGGCTGTATATATTTCACTTGGGGTTCCAGCACCTTATTTATTGGCAGCTAGTTTAATGGCTGCTCCAGGGGCATTAGTTATCTCAAAAATCATGTTTCCTGAAACTGAAAAATCAGAAACACATGGAGAAGTAAAATTAGAGTTGTCTAAATCACATGCCAATTTGGTAGATGCTATCTCAGCTGGCGCTTCAGAGGGTTTAAAAGTAGGCTTAAATGTCATTGCCATGTTAATTGGTTTTATCGCATTGATAGCTTTGGTTGATATTGGTCTAGGCCATATCGGTAATCTGATTAATATCCCTTCCTTATCGATGAATTTAATTTTAGGCAAATTGTTTTCAGTTTTTGCTTTTGCCATGGGAGTACCTTTAAAAGATATTGAAGCTGCAGGCGCATTGATGGGAGAAAAAATGGTCGTAAACGAATTTGTAGCCTATTTGGATATGATGAAAATTAAAGCAACTTTAGATCCCAAAACAATTGCAATTACAAGTTTTGCTCTTTGTGGATTTGCTAATTTTAGTTCGATTGCTATTCAAATCGGAGGAATTGGAGAATTAGCCCCTAGTAGAAGATCAGATTTAGCAAAATTGGGATTCAAAGCACTAATTGCTGGTACCTTGGCTTCCTACATGTCTGCAACTTTAGCTGGATTACTTTTATAAGATGCGTATAGACCCCGAAACCGTTGAGCGAATCAAACAAGCGGCATCTGTATCAGATGTGATAGGGGATTACGTAACCATCAAAAAAAAAGGAGCAAATTATTGGGCATGCTGTCCTTTTCATGGAGAAAAAACTCCCTCCTTTTCCATTTCACCAAGTAAGGGGATTTACAAATGTTTTGGCTGTGGCAAGGCAGGAGATTCCGTTCGATTCATCATGGATATAGAGGGCCTAGGATATGGTGAGGCGCTGAGGCATTTGGCCAAAAAATATGGTATTGAAATCCAAGAACAAGAATTAACGGATGATCAAGTTCAAAAACAAAATGAACGAGAAAGTTTGTTTATTATGTTGGATTGGGCAAAGGATTTTTTCAGAAAACAATTGAATGAGTCGGAAGAAGGCTTATCCATTGCAAAATCTTATTTTAAGGAACGCGGCTTCTCCGAAGCCACTATGGAAGCTTTTGAATTGGGATATAGTCCTGAGTCGTGGGATATCCTTTTAAAAACCGCCATCAAACAGGGTTTCTCTGAAGAAATAATTCAAAAGGCCGGTTTGGTAACTCAAAAAAATGAAGAGGGAAAAATGTTTGATCGTTTTCGGAATCGGGTCATTTTTCCTATTCATAATGTTTCCGGAAAAAGCATTGCTTTCGGCGCGCGAATTTTAAAATCAGATTCTGCTAAGAACCAGGCAAAGTATCTAAATTCGCCTGAAACTGATGTATACCATAAATCCCAAATCTTATATGGTATTTTTCAAGCAAAGAACGCAATTCGAACTGAGGATATGTGTTATTTGGTAGAAGGATATACCGATGTGATTTCTTTGCATCAAGCTGGAGTTAAAAATGTAGTTGCTTCGTCTGGCACCTCTCTCACAGTCGAGCAAATTAAATTGGTAGCACGATTTACAAAACACATTACGGTATTATACGATGGAGATGCAGCCGGTATTAAAGCTGCTCTTAGGGGAATGGATTTAATTTTGGAGGAAGGATTACAGGTAAATCTCGTTGTTTTTCCGGAAGGCCATGACCCAGATTCATTTGTCAGAAAAATGGGATCTGAGGCATTTGTAGATTTTGTTAAAAAAGAATCCAAAGATTTTATTTCTTTTCAGGCTTCTTTATTTATCAAAGAAGCTGGTGATGACCCTTTTAAAAAAGCGGAGGTAGTCAAAGAGATGGTTCAAAGCATCTCTAAAATTCCTGATGCCATACAAAGAAGTCTGTTTATTCAAAAAACAGCCGGTATGATGAAAATGGATGAGGATGTTCTCTTGAGTGAAATGAATAAAATTCACTTAAAATCGCTAAAACAGGCAGTTATTCCAATACCAGAAATTTCGTCGCAGCAACGGCAAGAATTACAAGCAATAATTGAGCCCCTTCCACAGGAAGAAACGGATATTCAAGATCCAATATATTACCATGAATATGAATGTATTCGATTACTTGTTTTGTTTGGAAACTTGGAGATTAGTCCTAATCGTGCCCCAGGTGTTACATTGTTACATTATATGGTGGATGAATTAGAAGGAATTCATTTTCAAACCGAACTATTTAAAAAGGTTCTAGAATTTGCTAGAATTGGATTTCATCAAGATAAAAATCCTGGACCAGATTTTTATTTACACCATGAGGATGAGGCTATTCAACGTTTGGCAATTGATATTTCCTCTGAAAAACACCAGCTTTCTTCTGCCTGGCGTGAAAAACATGAAATTCATGTCAAATTTGAAAATGAATTATTAGAAGATTTGGCATTTAAAAATATTTTAAGACTCCGAAAGACCTATAATGATCAAAAAATAGCTGATATTTTGGAGCGCATGAAGTCATTTGCCGGAACTGAAGCTGAAATGAATGCTTTATTAGAACAATTTGTTGAATTTAAAGAAATACAAAAAAATATTTCCAACGAATTAGGTACAGTTGTAGAAAAATAAATAATTTTGCAACATACGATATATGAAAAGATTAAGCGCCCTTTTTTTAATGATAGTTTTGCTTTACCAAGCAGGGGGCTTCGCTTTACAATATTTAACCCAATCTAGTAAGGAAATTTCCTTAGATGAGATCAAGCAATTAGATAAAGTGGTCGTTAAATTACCAATTTCCTTACCTTATTCAGAAAACTGGGAAACCCCAAAAGAAGTAAGTGGTCAAGTACAAAAGGGAGATGAATTCTACCAAATGGTTGAACAAAAAATGGAGGGTGACACACTCTACACAACTTTGGTTGCTAACCATTCAGCCCGAGAGAGTTTCATGGACTTAGCAAGTATGGTAGATCAGCATTTGAAAAATGATGCTTCTTCCAATAAACAATCAAAATCAAGCTTAATCAATTTATTAATAAAAGAATACTGTTCGATAGGACAGTATTACGTTTTATACCTTCTAGATTGGTCGCAATCTAGTGATAACTTTCCAGTTATTCAAAATACGTCTAAAAGGTATTCTTCAGAATTATTTTCTCCTCCCAAGCATTGTTAATTTTTTGACACATTTAATGTAAACAATTTAGTAAGTCCTGAATTGTAAATTTTGTATTCAATTAAATTAACAAAAATGAAAAAGCTAAGCTTTTTCCTATTCCTATGTTTAGGATTAGGAAATCAAATCTTGGCACAAATGCCTAATGACCATGTCTATATGGCCAAAAAAGATATTTGTGCTGCCCTCATTTATTCAAATACTTCATGGAATAAATATTGGGAAAATACCTTATTTCGTGATAATTTAAATTTAGGAACAGTTTCTACAGAATCATATATGCTCATGGCAGCTTATGGTTTAACCGATCATTCAAACCTAATAGCCTCCCTGCCTTATGTACAAACCAAGGCAAGTGCAGGAAATTTAATGGGGCAAAAAGGAATGCAAGATGCAGGACTATGGCTAAAACATCGGATTACTATTTCAAGAAGTTTTAAATCTCATGTAGTAGCTGGATTAACAGTTCCTGTTTCGAATTATGTATCTGAATTCATGCCGCTATCCATTGGGAATAAGGCAACTGATTTTCAAATGCGAGGCATGTTAACCTATCAAATTCCTAATACAAAATTATATGCCAATGCGGTTTTTGCTTATCACTTAAGAGGAATAAGTCAGCTAGATCGTGATTCTTATTTGAATGGGGATAAAATGATTAACACCTCAACCGCCGATGTACCAGATGCAGTGGAGGCATCCTTTAAATTGGGGTATTTAAAATGGGATAATCAAATTGAATTGTATGTAGACCATTTTGCTTGCGTTGCAGGAGATGTCATTAGAAGAAATGACATGCCTTTCCCTACTAATAAAACCATGATGACAAGTATTGGTTTATATGGTAAATACCAGCCTAAAAATTTAGGGGTCAATGCCAGGATTCAACATGTTTTGCAAGGTACAAACACTGCTCAGATGACTACCTATTCGGTTGGTCTATTGTATCAATTTACCCTAATGAAATAGCCATGAAAAATATAAAATCAATATATAATACAATTAAGTTAAACCTCACACCTTACATCTCACACTTTATACTTCTTACTTTTATCTTCTTACTTTTTACGTCTTGTACAGAGCTTGAATTAGAAACGGTGGCTGAGCCTTATGCTCCAGCAAGTTTAAATGAATCAGGAGCAAATTGGAATCCATTTGTGTTAGCAAATGGTTCGGAAATTTCGGTGGCAAAACCAGTTGATGTAAAGGATCCAAGTTTTGTAAAAGAAATAGATTCTTTGAAAAATAATGTAGTCGGTAAATTGAACAGCACTCAAACACAAGCAATTAACTATTGGGGTGCTGGGGCTGTCTACCGTTGGAATGAGATTGCACGCGAAATGGCAGCACGCTACAATCTTCCGCCTGCAGCAAATATTAATGGGGTTTATCCCGTACCAGATCCTGCAAATCCAAAGGCCGATCCGAAGTTCCCTTTTGCAAATCCACCTTATACAGCAAGAGCATTAGCTTATTTGAGTGTGGCCCAATACGATGCATTGATAAGTACTTGGAAAGCTAAATACACCTTTAATCGACCTGCAGTCTATACAATTGATACTCAAATCAAAGCCTTACTTCCGGTATCTTCGTTGCCAGCTTATCCATCAGAGGAGGCAGTGGTTGCACAAGTATCCTATCAAATCTTATTGGCGATGTTTCCGGGAGAGGCCGATTTCTTAAAAGCAAAGTTAGATGAAGCGAAAAATATAGGGATTTGGGCAGGTAAAAATGTAACATCAGATGTAACTGCTGGACTTAAATTAGGTGCAGATGTAGCAGCTAAAGTGATGGCAAAAGCAAAAGCTGATGGAATGGGGGCATCAAATAATCAAACCATTGTGCCTGGATTAATAGAACATGCTAAAGGTTTAGGAATTACAAATACTTGGGCTTCACAAGAATCACCTGCTCGTCCGCCCATGTTACCCAATTATGGTGCTGTTAAAACATGGAATTTTGACAGATCTACATTAGAGAAAATGAGACCTGCAAAACCTTTTGTAGAAGGTTCTGCTGAATTCCAAAAAGACCTCGAGGAACTACAAGCTATTCAAAAAGGACAAACTCGTGAGCAAGCTCGAATTGCTAATTATTGGGCAGATGGCCCCGGTTCTTATACACCTCCAGGACATTGGCACCGAATTGCAGCTAATGAAGCTTTAGCCGCTAAATTTTCTGAAATTAAGATGGCAAGAGTATTGGCCTATGTTGGTACGGCATTGATGGATGCTGGAATAGGATGTTGGGATACCAAATATTTTTATTATAGTCCAAGACCTCAGCAATATGGATTAAAAACATCCGTTGGTTTACCTAATTTTCCAAGCTATACTTCTGGTCACTCAACGTTCTCCTTTGCAGGTGCGACCGTCATGAATTATTTCTTTCCTGAGAAGGCAGATTTATTTAATAATTATGCTCAAGATGCCTCAAATTCTCGTATATATGGTTTGATCCATTTTAGGATCGACTGTACCATGGGCCGAGAACATGGTAAAAACATCGGAAGTTACTCTGTAATGAGAGCAAAATTAGATGGGGCTAATTAAGAAGTAAGAAATATTAAGTAAGATATTTTTGATTAAATAATAAGATGGTAACGATACAAAAAAATTATATAAAAATGTTACTGCAAGCTGCATGGTTAAATAGATTAATGTTAGCTTTAGTATATGTCTGGTTTGGATTACTTAAAATAATCGGGAACTCTCCAGCAGAGGGCTTGGTATCGGATTTGTTTCATGCAACCTTATCGGGTCTCATGACCTCTTCACAATTTTTAATTTTGTTAGGGGTTTTTGAATGTATTTTGGGAATAATGTGGATTTTTCCATCTTTAACAAAGTATTCTTTTTTTACTTTGATTTTTCATCTGATTACCACTTTTTTACCAATTGTATTGTTGCCAAATGCTACTTGGGTTGGCTTTTTTACACTTACATTAGTCGGACAATATATTGTTAAAAATGTCGTGTTGTTTTCCGCTGCTTATTTTATTTATAAATTTACTAATACCCCTGGTTTCACTAGGGGTATTAATTAATTTGAATTTCAAAAGAATCTAGCAATCCTTCCAAATTGTCTTTTGAGAATTTCGCCTTTTTAATTCGGTTTTTTCTGGGGTCTATGCTAAAATAATTGGCTGTTTCAAAATTTGCTTTTTCTAAATTTGTCTGATCAAATTTTGCATGTAATAAATTACAATCTTCAAAATTTGATTCTATCAACTCACTTTGGGAAAAATCAACTTCCTGTAACAGACACGATTTAAAACTTGTTTTATGTATTTTTAATTTGAAAAAAGATGAATTGCTTAAATTGCTAGCTGAAAAATCAAATTGCAATCCGAACGGATTGCAGTTTTCAAATAAAATGCCAATCATCTTACATGAATCAAATGCAACTTGTTGAAAGGCCGTGTTTTTTACTTTTATCAAACTTAAATTACAAGAGATAAATGTGCAGTCAATAAATTTTGAATTCGACGTATCTACCTCATTGAAATTGCACTGTTCAAAACGACATTGTTCGTATTCGCCTTTGGTAAATGGCTTGGTTTGAAAATCAATTTTAGAAAAAGTTTGATCTGAAAAATAAGTCATGATTGAAAAAAAAGGGACCGAAGTCCCTTTTATTAAATTCCTAATATTCTTTTGTTTAGTTCCACGTCTGGACCACTTCCGGCAAAATCATCAAATACCTTTTCGGTAGCTTTAATGATATGATTTGAAATAAATGGTGCTCCTTCTGTTGCTCCTTGAACAGGATCTTTGATACAGCATTCCCATTCTAAAACGGCCCATCCCTCATACCCATATTGTGTTAATTTGGAGAAAATACTCTTAAAATCAACCTGGCCGTCTCCTAATGAACGGAACCTTCCGGCACGATTTACCCAAGATTGATATCCCCCATAAACTCCTTGTTTACCGGTTGGATTGAATTCTGCATCTTTTACATGGAACATTTTAATACGCTCATGGTAAAAGTCTATGTATTGCAAATAATCCATAGCTTGTAAAACAAAATGGGATGGGTCATATAATAAATTGGCTCGCTTGTGGCCTTTTACATGATCCAAAAACATTTCAAAGGTTACACCATCGTGTAAATCTTCTCCAGGATGAATTTCATAACAAACATCAACTCCGCATTCATCAAATGTATTTAATATGGGTAACCATCGTTTAGCCAATTCAGCAAAACCCTGTTCAACTAATCCAGCAGGACGTTGTGGCCATGGGTAAACAGTATGCCACATCAATGCACCCGAAAAGGTAGCATGAGCATTTAAACCCAAATTTTGAGAAGCTTTAGCTGCATATTTTAATTGCTGAATTGCCCATTCTGTTCTTGCTTTCGGATTTCCTTTTACTGAATCAGGAGCAAATGCATCAAAACCTGAGTCATAAGCTGGATTAACGGCCACTAACTGTCCTTGTAAGTGAGTAGATAATTCAGTTATTTGTAATCCTTTATCAGCCAATTTGCCAATAATTTCATCACAATATGTTTTCGACTCAGCTGCTTTTTGTAAGTCAAAGCAGCGGCCATCCCAAGTAGGAATTTGAATTCCTTTGTATCCTAAGCCAGCAACCCAGTCTGCAATGCTATCTAATGAATTAAAAGGGGCTTCATCGCCCATGAATTGTGCTAAAAATATAGCAGGACCTTTTATCGTTTGCATGTTTTTTTCTATTAAATTTTAACCCAAGCTTGTTTGCGTGTACTTTCTAATATTCTTTCGCAAATTAATAATTCACGATATCCATCTGCAAAGGTTGGATAAGTTGGTTTTTCTGGTTGCTTACCAGCTTCAATGGCTGCATAAACTTCTTTGAAAAGTTGTTTTGAAGTATCCGGGAATCCTTCATTGTGTCCGCCAGGGAAGGTAATGATGTCTCTTGTTTCAGCATAAACCAAGGATGGGTCTTTCATCAATACCTGATTGGCTTGATCTCTGTTGCCAATCCACAGTTCATTAGGTCTCTCTGAATTGTAGGCAAATGTTTTATTGGATCCAGAAATTTCCAACTTCAATTGGTTTTTTCGACCAGCTGAAACTTGCGAAACGGTAATAGAACCTTTGTTTCCATTGCTAAAACGTAACAAAACATTTGCTGTGTCCTCTGTATTTATTTGAACATCTGCGTAATCCTCAGGTGTTAACATTTTTCCTGAATAAGTTTCAACAGGCTTTAATGGTTTTTTGCGAATCGGATGAACTGTATTGAAATCAGCCATTACCTCCGTTGTATGTAGACCGGTAATATATTCGATTATATCCATCAAATGAGAGCCAATGTCGGCAATCGCTCTGGAATCACCCGATTTGTCTGGCTCTAAACGCCAGTTATAATCTGTTGCATAAAATAACCAATCTTGTAAATAGGACCCTAGAACAGAATAAATTTCTCCAAGATCACCTTTTTCTCTCATGGTTTTCATCTGGCGAACCAAAGGATAATATCGTAAATTGAAATGTACCGCATTTACTAATCCAGTTTGTTTTGCTAAGGCTACCAATTCTTCAGCTTCATGCAAATCCTTTGCCAGTGGTTTTTCGCAAACTACGTGCTTACCAGCTAATAAGGCTGCTTTTGATTGTGAATAATGCAGAAAGTTTGGTGTACAAATGTGCACACTCTGGATATCATCTTGTTTCAACAATTCATCAAATGTATACCATCTAGCAATTCCCAATTGCTTTGCTTTGGCTTTTGCTAATTCAATAGTTACCTCGCATAAGGCTGCCACTTCAACATTGGGCAATCTTCTTAAGGCTTCAATATGTGCAGGACCGATAAATCCAGTTCCTACAATTCCAACTTTAATTTTTGACATATTACAGGTTATTAAATTTCAAATTTTGTCCACTTGTTTTGATTATCCTTGGCGGATCTAACCACATTTTCAATAAAGGCCATTCCTTTAATCCCCTCTTCAATTCCAGGGAAATCATATATTGGATCTGCTTTCTTTCCTTCCCATTTTGCACGAAGAGCAAAGCTGAAGTTTCTATAGATATTTGCAAAAGTTTCAACATAACCCTCTGGGTGCCCTGCTGGTTGGCGGGTATGTGCCATTGCATTGGCTGACAATTTGCCTACATTGGTGCGAACAATACGCGCACCTTCGTCTCTTGATTTAACAATTAAAGTGTTTGGATCCATTTGTTTCCAAACTAAACCAGCCTTTGTTCCATAAATTCTGATGTTAAGGTCATTTTCTTCTCCATTACATATTTGGCTGCAATGCAAAACGCCTCGAGCACCATTGTTGTAATGAATTAAAATATTTCCGTCATCATCTAGTTTTCTACCATCTACAAAAATGGTTAAGTCAGCACAAAGTTCCTCTATTTGTAGACCTGTGATATATTCAACCAGATTTTCAGCATGTGTACCAATATCCCCAATAGCACCAGCAGCACCGCAACGTGCTGGGTCTGTTCTCCAATCTGCTTGCTTTTGACCAGTAGCTTCTACTAAATCAATCAACCAGCCTTGTGGATATTCAACTATAACTTTTCGTACTTCTCCAATTTCACCTGAATCGACCAAAGCTTTTGCTTCCTTGATCATAGGATAGCCCGTGTAATTGTGTGTAAGTGCAAAAAGTAAGCCAGTAGCATCAATTACCTTTTTAAGTTCCTTTGCTTCTGTCAAATTCAATGTTGCTGGTTTATCACAAACAACATGGAATCCATTTTCTAGAGCAAACTTGGCAGCAGGGAAATGCACATGATTTGGGGTTACAATTGAAACAAAATCCATTCGCTGTCCTTCAGGTAATTCTTTTTCTTTGAGAATCATTTCTTCATAAGAACCATATACTCTAGATGGATCTAAATACAAGGCTTCACCTGTTGCTTTTGATTTCTCTGGACTAGAACTAAATGCTCCGCAAACTAATTCGATTTCTCCGTCCAATTGGGAGCCCCTTCTGTGAACTGCTCCAATGAAAGCCTCTAAGCTTCCACCAATCATTCCCATTTTTATTTTTCTACTTTGACGATTTTTGGCCTGAGTACCGCTTCCTCCTTGTATCATAGTTTTTCGATTTAGTATATTCACAAAAATAAGCTTAAAATTTCTTTAATAGAATAGTTTTTCAAAGGCTTTTTTGAAATTTTTTTAAGAAAAAATGTTGAAGTAGTGTTTAATTTAATTTTTTTTTGTTTTTTTGTTTAGATTTTTTTAATTTTCAATAGTAGTTTTTCAAGAAATTATTATTCTAAACCTTTAACTTAAATAACATCTTATGAGTCAATCTGTTAATGCCAATCGTTTGTTTTTAGCGAGTTGCTTTGCGCTTATCACAACTGCTTTTTCATTCAGTATAAGAGCAGGAATTTTACCTCAGTTAGGAACTGAGTTAAATCTAGACAATGTTCAGCTGGGTCACATCAATCAAATGTGGTTTTTAGGATTTCCTATTGCCATGGTTTTAGGTGGCGTATTTTATGCCTCTATCGGTCCTAAATTAATCATGCAAATTGCATTGGTAGCACATGCAATTGGTATTTTATTGACTATTTATGCGGTAGATTACAATACCTTATTGATTTCAACTTTATTAATTGGAATTGGTAATGGATGTACGGAAGCGGCATGTAATCCAATGATTGCTGATTCTTACACAGGTAATGAGATGAATAGCAAATTGAACCGTTTCCATATGTGGTTTCCAGGCGGGATCGTGGTAGGTTCTTTGATTTCTAAGTTTATGACAGACGCTGGCATGTCGTGGCAGTCTCAAGTTTGGGTTATCATTATCCCAACTGTTTTATATGCCTTCTTATTTTTCGGACAAACTTTTCCAAAGCCAAAAGCAGCAGAAAGTTCTGCAGTAGCCAATTTTAAAGCAATGTTGAATCCATTGTATTTATTCATGGCTGCTACAATGGCACTTACCGCAATTTCTGAATTTGGTCCTCAGCAGTGGGTAGCACCAATTTTATCTAAAGCAGGTGCTAGTCCAATGTTAATTTTAGCTTTAGTAACAGGATTAATGGCTGTTGGTCGTTATTTCGCTGGTCCACTAATTGCTAAAATTAATACAGTAGGTGTTTTACTTGGTTCAGCAATTTTTGCCTTGGCTGGCTTGTATTTAATGAGCAGCATGTCGGGTTCTACTCTGTATTTTGCTGCCTTCATTTATGCTCTTGGCATTTGTTATTTCTGGCCTAACATGTTAGGTTTTGTAGCTGAAAGTTTACCAGCTACTGGCGCTTTAGGCTTATCCGTATTAGGTGGAATTGGAATGTTTTCATCTTCTATGTTCCAACCAATCATCGGTGGATGGATTGATTCGAACAAGGCTACAAAAGCTGCTGAGGGAATTACAGGAGATGCGCTGGATTTAGCTGCTGGTCAAGCTACTTTAAGTAATATGATGATTTTCCCAGCTATTTTAATTGTTGTTTTTGCTGTTCTTTATTTTACAAGAAGAAAGGCAGCTTAATTAATAAAAAATTAAATTAATTTAGGGGCGGAATTTCCGCCCCTTTTTTTATGAAATACCTTTTTTATTTAGTTTTCACCTTGTTTTTATGCTCTTGCCAAGAGAATTGGAACATCGATTCATTACGAGTAAAAGAAGTTCTTTTACAAAAGGCAAAGGATTATCCCGAACATCGAATTGAATTTAAAACTCGTTTTGGGGATTTTCAAGTTGAATTATCAGATAGAACGCCATTACATCGGATTAACTTTATTCGATTGGTAAAATTAGGGTATTTTAAAAATCGTTATTTCTATCGAAATATTTACGATGCTGGTATGCAAGGTGGGGGAGAGTATGAGGATCGATTAGACTATCTGGTACCTGCCGAATATGTAGATGAACTAAAACCTACCCGTGGGACCATTGCCATGGCGAGATATGATGAAGGAAACCCAGAAAAAGCTTCTTCGTCAACTGAATTTTTTATCATAACTGACACAGAAGAAGCCAGACCATATTATAAAAATTATGTAGTCTTCGGCAAAGTAATTTCTGGAATGGCCGTTCTGGATTCCATTAAAAAGCAACGTTCTTTTTTTGAGAAGCCCGTGGTTCCGGTTAAATTTTCTATAAAAATTATTCAGTAGATTTTTGAAATATAGAAAGTAAAAAGGTTAAAATAAGCACCATTAAGCAACCAACTACGTTTAACCATAAAAAAGCCATAATTTCTCTATTCCAAAGATAAATTACGATACACTCTGCAAGGATTGCAGACCAAAATACCGCATTAGAAGTTGCTTTAGGTAAATAGAAAGCGCACAGAAATACCCCTAAGATTGTACCATAAAACCAAGAACCCAAAATATTAACAACTTCAATTAATGAGCCCATATTTGTTGCAAATTGGGCTACAATTAAACAAAAAATCCCCCAACCAATAGTCGAAATTTTGGAAGCCCACCAATAATGTTGATTGCTTTTTTCAGGTGCTAAAAATCGCTGGTAAATATCTACCATGGTGGTAGAAGTAAGTGAACCAAATGCTGAGGCCATTGATCCCATGGATGACAATAGGATCATCGCTATTAAAAAACCAATTATTCCTTGAGGTAAATGATCAACAATAAATGTTAAAAAGATGTAATTAGTATCTTGAGTATCTTTTTCAGGGTGCTTTTTCTTGATTAGGTCTGAAACTTTTGATTTGAGCTTTTTTTGTTTTTCATCTATTTGGTTAATTTCTTCTTTTATTTTTTCATCAAAAGTACCTTGGGTGTGGTAGGATTTTATAAGCGATATTTCTAAGGATTTTTTAGACTCAAATAATTGTTTTTTCTCAAGATTAATCGTTTTTGACTCGGATTCGTTTTGCCAGATTTGTTCCAAATTTTTATTGAAAAACATTGGAGGCTCATTGAATTGGTAAAATACAAAAACTAAAATCCCTACCAATAAAATAAAGAATTGCATCGGTATTTTTAAGAAACCATTGAGCAATAATCCCAGTTTACTTTGAGAGGTGTTTTGTGCTGTTAGGTAGCGACCTACTTGACTTTGGTCTGTTCCAAAATAGGATAGTTGTAGAAAAAATCCGCCTATGATTCCAGACCAAATATTGTAGCGGTTGTTGACATCAAATTTCCAATCAATTAAATTGACTTTTCCCATCTTACCTGCTAAATGTAGCGATTCATTTAAACCTATGTCGATTGGTAATTGTTTCAGCACAAAAATAGCTGCTACAATCATGCCACATAAAACCACAGACATTTGTAACATTTGAGTGTATGAAATAGCTTTTGATCCTCCCAATACACAATATAAGGTTACGATTGTTGCGGTAATTAGGTTTGTTAATGCTAAGTCCCAACCTAAAAGGGTTGATAAAATGATGGAAGGCGCAGCAATTGTTACCCCAGTAGATAGTGCCCTTGGTATTAAGAATAAAAAACTAGTTAAGATTCTGGTTTTTGCATCAAATCGTTCCTCCAAAAATTGATAGGCTGTGTAAATTTTTAATTGAAAGAATTGGGGTATAAAAGTGATGGAAAGAACAATCATAGCAATGGGGAGTCCTAAATAAAATTGGACAAATCGCATTCCATCGGTGTAAGCTTGACCCGGAGCAGATAGAAAAGTAATGGCAGAAGCTTGTGTTGCCATCATGGAAAGTAAAACATGATACCATGGCAATTCTCTGTCGGCTAATAAAAAACCTTGCAGAGAGTGCTTGCTTTGTTTGCCTTTCCAGCTACCATAAGCCACTATTCCTCCAATGGTGAGCAATAAGGTAATCCAATCAAATAGTTTCATTATTGATATTTCTTAGTTAATAGGATGAATGAAATGATGATAATTGCCAAAAAGCTTGTTAATGCCCAATACCAAAATTTCCAGTACCTCGGATGCTTATCCATTGTCTTTTGATTTAAGCTCAAATTTGCAAACAATTTTTTGAAATATAAAAATAGATTTATACCTTTGCAATCCAATTAAACGCGGGCGTGGTGGAATTGGTAGACATACCAGACTTAGGATCTGGCGCCGCGAGGCATGGGGGTTCGAGTCCCTCCGCCCGTACCACCAACGGCAAGCCCTCTTACCGATAGGTTTGGGGGCTTTTTTTAATTCAAT
>JACCDK010385433.1_pt1 | contig 24349 bp, 21 predicted proteins | sample 7445871 | NCBI WGS metagenome assembly JACCDK01 (sample SAMN15323436, study PRJNA562643) | freshwater metagenome | isolation source: river surface water | place: USA:Blue River Watershed | collected 2017-08-15 | reverse complement strand
CATATTGCGAACGGTAACTATCACACATTTCAATACCAGCTATTTTAGCGATAGCATAAGGTTGATTCGTAGATTCTAAATAACCACTTAATAAGTATTCTTCCTTTAATGGCTGTGGAGCCAATTTAGGATAAATACAAGATGAACCTAGAAATAATAACTTCTTAACCTTATTCAAATAGGAAGCATGAATGACGTTTGCTTCCATCATTAAATTGTCATAAATAAATTCGGCACGATATGTATTATTTGCTTTTATTCCACCTACTTTCCCTGCTGCATGTATAACATAATCTGGTTTATTTTTTTGAAAAAAACTATATACAAGATCTTGATTTCTTAAATCTAAATCATTGGATTTGATTTTGATAATATTTGTATGGCCCATTTTTACGATATGTCTTTCCAAAGCAGAACCTACCATACCATTATGACCAGTTATAAATATTTTACTTTCTATTGTCATTAATATAAAAAATTAACCTAAAAATTCTTCCATAGTTACATGTCCATCAGCATTTATTCCTTTTCGTTGTATGACATTTAAAAAAGTCATACAAAGTATTTTTAAATCTAAAATAAAGGTTTGCTTCTTTACATATTCAACATCATACTTAAATTTTTCCTCCCAACTAATAGCATTTCGGCCATTCACTTGAGCCCAACCTGTAATGCCAGGTTTTACATTGTGCCTTTTAGCTTGTTCTGGAGTATATCTAGAAAGATATTTAAATAACAACGGCCTTGGGCCAACTAAACTCATATCACCTTTTAAAACATTAATCAATTGTAGCAATTCATCTAAAGATGCTGATCTAACAATACTTCCCACCTTAGTTAATCTAATATTATCCGGCAAAGGAATACCATTCTTGTCAAAAGCATCCCTCATTGTTTTAAATTTAATAATCTTAAATGGCTTGGCATATAAACCTGGTCTTTGCTGTAAAAAGAAAACTTTTCCATTATTAGTAATAAATAGAAAAAATGCTGTTAGAATTATTATTGGTGATAAAATAATTAAAAGAAAAAGAGCAATTAAAAAATCACACAAAGGTTTTATAAAATATTTAAACATAAATTAGTCTTGCTTATTAAATATTTTTTCTAAGCATTCAAAAATTCTTTCAAATTCTTCTTCAGTTAAATTAGAGCCACTAGGAAGGCATAATCCATTTTCAAACAATTTATCCGAAACTCCATTTAAATAACTTTTTGAGGGAGCAAATACTGGTTGTTGATGCATTGGTTTCCAAAGTGGACGAGTTTCAATATTTTCTTTATCCATCGCAAGTCTTATCTCTTCTCTTGTTAAACCTTTATTTAGTGCAGGATCAATTAAAATACAAGTAAGCCATCTATTTGAGTAATATCCCTTTGGCTCTTCTTGGAATAGAATATTAAATCCGGCATTATTATGCTTAGAAAAATACTCTTTATATCTTTCATAATTATTTCTTCTAGCAGCTACACGTTCTTTTAATACTTCTAATTGCCCTCTACCAATACCTGCTAAAACATTTGACATTCTATAATTATAACCAATATGAGAATGTTGGTAATGCGGTGCAGCATCTCTAGCTTGAGTGGCAAGAAAACGTGCTTTCTCAATCATATCTTCATTCTCTGATAATAATGCTCCACCACCTGATGTTGTAATTATTTTATTACCGTTAAAACTTAAAACACCAAATTCACCAAAGCTACCACATGGTTTATTGTCAATATTAGAACCCAATGCTTCTGCAGCATCTTCAATTACTGGAACCCCATATTCTTTTGCTATTGTAAGGATTTTATCCATTTTAGCAGGCATGCCGTATAAGTGTACGGGTATAATAGCTTTTGGTAATTTCTTTTTTTGTTTAGCTTCTTCTAATGCTGTTCTAAGTAATAAGGGATCCATATTCCAAGTATCTTGTTCGGAATCAATAAATACAGGAATAGCACCTTGATATGCGATTGGATTAGCTGATGCAGAAAAAGTGATTGACTGACAAAAAACAAGATCACCAGCTTTCACATCTAAAAGAATTAATGCCAAGTGAATTGCAGAAGTTCCTGAAGATAAAGCAGCAGCATTTTTTGTTTTTGTCTCTATTTGAAGGCCTTGTTCAAAAGCATTTACATGCGGCCCCAGAGGGGCGATCCAATTAGTTGCGAATGCTTCGTTTACATATTGAAGTTCATTAGTACCTATATGTGGAGAGGAAAGCCAAATTTTCGATTTTTCTTTCATTTTTAATATTTTAAAAGTACCCAAGTAATTATAAAAATAATTTACAAAATGTTATAAAAAGAATATCTATAAATTCTTTTCTATCTTGCAAGATACCCACCATCTACAGGAATAACAGTTCCAGAAATGTAATCACTTGCTTGTGAGGATAAAAATATCGTTAACCCCTTTAAATCAGCACCTTTTCCCCATCTTTTCATAGGTATTCTATTTAGTGCCTCTGCATTTCTTACAGGGTCATTTATTAATGCTACATTTAATTGCGTGTCCATATATCCAGGTGCAATAGCATTAACAGTGATCCCCTTTGAAGCCCAATCATTTGAAAGTGCTTTCGTAAGTTGAGATACTCCGCCTTTTGAAGCAGCATATGCAGGTATAGTAATTCCTCCGAAAAAACTCATCATGGATGCAATATTTACAATTTTTCCTCCTCCATTAGGTATCATTACATTAGCTGCAAGTTGACAATAAAAAAATGTAGCATCTAAATTTATAGCAATAACATCATCCCAATCTTTTTCGGGAAATACCTCACTTTGATGTCTTCTTTGTATTCCAGCACTATTGACTAAAATGTCTAATTTCCCGTCCAATAGATTTATGGCGTTTTCAAATGAGCTACGAATTTGAGTTCTATCACTGACATCAGCTTTGATAGCATGAACTTTATAACCTTGCCGTTTCAGATTTTCACAAATTAAGAAAACTTTTTCATCTAAGTCGATAATTACAGCTTCTGAACCGGCTTCTACCAGTGCCTCAACCATTGCTAAACCTAAATCACCTGCTCCACCCACAATAATTGATTTTTTTTCTAATAAACTAAATTGATCAAGAATTACTTTTGACATTTTTATATTTTTTATCCCATGAATAAACCTCCATTAACATCTAACACAGAACCTGTTGTAAAACCCGATTCAATACTTGCAAAGTAACACACTGCAGAAGCAACTTCATCAGATGTTCCAAATCTGCCAATTGGAAATCTAGTAAGTAACCTTTTTCTGGTTGCTTCATCTCTTGCCTTTAACATATCTGATTCAATTGTACCTGGTGCAACACAGTTTACAGTAATTTTTTTAGGAGCTAATTGTCTTGCAATACCATAAGTCATTGCAATAATGCCGCCTTTAGAAGCAGAATATGCCATACCATTTTCAAATCCACCCATTCTTCCGGAATTGGAAGAAATATTTATTATGCGTGGTGAACCACTTTTTTCTAAGTATTTTATACTTTTTTGAATCATTAAAAATGTTCCTCTTAAATTTATAGACATAACTTTATCCCAATGATCAACTGTCATTTCTTCAATTTTTGACATATCTAAAACTCCAGCACTATTTACTAAAACATCAATAGATCCAAATTTCTGATTTACTTTACTTAAAGCTAATTCGATTGAAGATTCATCTGAAACATCACATTGAATTCCAATTGAAACTCCACCTTGGTTATTTATTTCTTCCGATTCTTTCTTTGCACTTCCCTCAGTTACACTTAAAATTGCAACATTCATTCCACAGTTTGCAAACTTCTTTGAAATAGCTAACCCAATATTTTTAGAACCCCCAGTTACAACTGCTGTTCTTCCAGATAAAGTTAGCACTGGCTTAATAATCATGTTAAATCGATTTATAATTTATAATTGATGTTTTAGGTAGCCAGTCAATTATCATATTCTCTCCATTAGTATCTTTAATTTCAAGGATTTGTCGAAATTCTTCAATCTTTTCTTTTAATTCTTCAAAATCGTTACATTGTAAATAAATTCTTGCAAAAACTTGGCGCTCAGTTCCGATCATGCTTGGCTCTATGAAATCATTTTCAAAAAATCGCTCCATTACAAATGATACATTTTTATTTGATTTAATTACATCAAGGCCATTAATAACATCGATAGTTCCACTTTTTAATAATACCCATATTGTAGCTGCGTAACCATTTTTAAATAAAGAATCATTTTTTTGTTCTAAATCATCGATACCCAAACTACCTGTTAATGCAAAATTAATTAACATTCTTCGGTGATCAAATTTATTAATTTCTAAAATATGAATATGAGGCGCTTCCCCTTGTAATCTAAATCCAGGGTCATAAGCATAAAATTGATTGTCTTTTACAAAAAATTGAATATTTAATACTCCATTTGTAATGCCTAATTTTTCAAAAAATGATAACATTAATGGATTAACATTATTTATAAAATGATTAGAATATTTAGATGGATAAATTGCACCGATACAAACTGGACTAAGATTTCCTTGTTTTTTAGTAGTTATTCTATCAGCAAGTGCCGAAAGATACGCTTTTCCATCTTTAAAAGTATAATAAGCAAACATATCATCACAATTCATAAATTGTTCTACTAATACCCCACCTTTTTTTGAAAATTTTAATGCATTGCTGATTGATTCATTCAGCTCATTGATATCATAACATATTCGCATTCCAACACCAGCACCATTATCAACGGGCTTAACCATTAATGGAAATTCTAAATCAGGGTTATTCTCAAATTTCAAAATATCATTAACATAGTATCCAGGAATATCTTTTATATTATATTTTTCACATGCCATTTTAAATCCATCTTTACTACAAAATGCTTTAACTATGTCTTGTGTAGCATAGCATGGCAATTGTAATTTTTCACAAATTAATTGATAAGGTGCTACTAAAATATCTGCAACTCCCACTAGAACGCCATCAACCTTTTTATCTTTTGCTAATAAGACTATATTATCAATATCAAAACCATCATATTCATAACTTTCGTTTGCTAGTTTTTTGGCTGGTGCAACAGGATTAGGATCAACAACAATTGTATAAATTCCCATCTTATTAGCGATATCAACTAAAACATGAGTTTCAGGATTGCCACCCAAAATCATTAATTTTTTATTTTGTAAATTCATATTTGTATTAATTTATAATAGACGAAAAGAAATTGGATCAACATTATATTTTAATATTAATTCATCATATTCTTCATTTTTTTGGAATTTAAATATCTTGTCATTTGTATAACCGAACATTAATAGTTCTTTTTGAATTTTAGTTACGTAAGATGGATTTAAGGATGCTATAAATATTTTGTCAATAACTATGCTATTTAGTATTTTAGGATCATGTACAGGAAGTTGATCTTGATTACATAAATCTGCATCTTCATCAATCCAAATAACATTTTCAAAATTTTCTTGATTTAATCTTCTATAAATCTGTTGACCAAATGTTCCAGAATTATAAATTGCAATTTTTTCATTTAATCTTACTAAATTTCCCAGTAATAAACTTTCACCAACATTATTTTTAAAAAATCCCCCAGATCTAATCATTAATTGACTTAATAAATACGGTTTTAATTGTAAATAAAATTTTTCAAAATATATATGTTCCTTGAAAAAATTTAACATGAATGTAAAGAGACTAGATAACTTATCTATTTCGGATTTTACACTTGAAAAAGATTTTAACATTGAAGATTGATGTTGAACATAATGATAATTTGAAGCAGAAGTAATTACTAATCTTTTGGTTTTTGAAATAAATGGATAAACACACGCCGCATCTTCACCAATTGTAATGTTTGAAGGTATAGACATTTGAATTGGAATTAAGATTTCTCTTTTGAATAGTTTACCCCATGAATATGTTGAAATGCCATGTGAAAAAAAATCACCGCTAAATATCATTTTTTCCCAAATCATATTAATTCCCTCATTTTCATATCTCCCATCATCAAGAATATTTTTTACTTTTATCATCCTTCCTCTATAATTTCTAATATACCCCCCTATAACAATATCGGCATCAAAATTATAAGTTTCTTTAATTAACAATTCACAAAAATTATCCTCTACATAATCATCTCCATCTATATAAAGTACATATTTACCAGAAGCAACCTGCAATCCCGCTTGTCTAGCTTTTACTAAACCTTTGTTTTCTTGATGAACAACTTTAATTCTAGGATCAATTTTAGCAAATGAATTACATATTTCACCAGATGAATCATTAGATCCATCATTTACTATTATTAATTCAAAATTAGAATATGTTTGTAAAATTATACTCTCTATACAAGTTGGTAAAAAATTTTCAACATTGTAAGCTGGAACAATAATCGAAATTAATTTATTATATTCACTTATCATATTTCCTAATTAGTTATAAATTTGGGGTATGGCTCTGAAAGCCTTTTGATTTAGTACCAATTATTTCAAAAATGGCACCATCAAATGGAGTGACAATTGTATCAGGGTTGTCAAAATTATTAGATGCAGATGTTACAAAAAGTCGATTTAAATCTTTTCCTCCAAAACATACGTTTGTGATATTTGGAGTTGGTAATGAAATGGATTGTAATAACTTACCTTCAATATCATATTGACATACTTTTCCCACTCCCCAATGAGCAATCCATACATTATCATCTGAATCAAAATTCATACCATCTGGATATCCCTCCTCTTCAGAGTAAGTTCTCCATACTGATTTATTTAAAACTTCGCCATTTTGTTTATCTAAATGAAATATATATGTTATTCTGTTTGCTGAATCATTATGTAACATCAATGTATTTTCATGATTAAATGCGGGACCATTAGTTACTTTATAATTTTTATCAATAATTTCTATACTATTTGTTGGGAAATTAAGTTTTGCTAATGTCCCAACAGGCATAGATTCATCATGATTTATGGATCCATACCATAAATAACCAAATTTATCAATTTTAGCATCATTTAGTCTTTGATCATTTTTTCCTGGAAAATCTTTATTCACCCAATGGATGTCATTTTTAGTTTCAAAAAAATTAATAATTGCAACTCCAGATTTTAAACCAACTAAAATATTATCAGATTTAGCTATTGGTATTGCCCAGCTAATGGGTTCAGAAAATTTTCGATTTTTTAGTTCAAGAGTTTCAAGATTATAGAGATATAATAAATGATTTAATATATCAACAAACCAAAATGAATTTCTTTCAGAATCCCAACATATCCCTTCACCTAATTGACAATTTAACGAAATTGCTACTTTAACTTCTATATTATTCATAAAGATCTGTTTATGCTGGGTCATATAACCTTCCTGAAATACCACCTCCAAACTCAATAGCAGTGCCTTGTAAAGCAAGAATTCGATTATTAAAAAGAAAATAAATAAAATCTGATAATTGTGATGGTCTACTAATTTCACCAGAAGGATGACAAGCCGCAAGTTGATTTAGTTTATCTGGAGCATTTGCGAACCCCTCTTTTAACATATCAGTTAGTACAGCAGCCGGTTCAATACAATAAAATGCAACGAAAGTTCCTAGTTCAACAGCAAGTGCTCTATTCATTCCAGAAATGGCAGCTTTTGAAGTTGCATAAGCAACGAAATTAGATTTTGTTGCTCTTGCATGTATGCTACTTATATTTATTACACAACCCTTAGCATCTTTCAAGGTATCAAGTAATCCTTGAATAAGAAAAAAGGGTGCTAAGAGATTAACATTGAGTGTTTTATTCCATAAATTTAAATCTAAGTCATTAATTTCACCTAAACATTGAATAGCAGCATTGTTTATTAATAAGTCTAATTTATTTCCATTTAACCAATTATGTACATATTCGAAAAAATCATTAGCAATATTTTTATCTGTTACAAATTGATTTAAATCTAAAATGAAATATTCAAACAAAGAATGATGAAATTTTGATGACTTAACATCAATACCTAGAACTTTTATTCCTTCATTGCATAACTTTTCAGCAACAGCACTACCAATTCCACCTGATATGCCTGTTATAATAGCATATTTTTGTTTGTGTTGATTATTCATAAATTAAACTATTTTTTCTAATTGCTCTAAATAGAATTGTGAAATAAAATCTCTGTCAAAATGTTTTTTTGCATAGTTGTACCCATTAATTCCATGTTCATTTAAAATTTCTTTATTATTAAAATAAAATCTTATTCCTTTTTCAAATTCTATGATATTTTCAGGTTCGATATACAATCCGCAATTTGCTTCTTCTACAAGTTTTCTTGAAACACCGTCAATTAACATTAAAATCGGTTTCTTGCAACTCATGTAATCAAATGTTTTGTTTGAATATACTGTTTTAAATGTATCAACTTTTTTCAATATTGAAGAGCCAACATCGCATGATAAAATATATTTAAAGATTTCATTTTTGGGTACAGCATCAATGAATTTAATATTAAATAGATTTCTCTTTTCAGCCTCTATTACTAGTTCTTTTTTTTTCATTCCATCTCCAATAAGTAAAAACAAAATCTCGGTTTCGTTTCTAAATTTTTCTGCAACATCTAAAACTTGTATTAAATGATTTGCAACTCCATGAGCACCAACATATAAAATGATAAATTTACCTTGAAAACCCTCTTTAACTCTAAATGTATGAACATTAAAATTATCAATTAGCGATTCAGTCAATGAAAAATCAGCAGCATTAGGAACTAATATTATTTTAGATGGAGCAATTCCTTTAAGTTCAATCAATTTATCTCTAAATGCTGGTGTTAAAACTGAAATTTTTAAAGCATTATTATATATGATTTTTTCAAGAAAGTAAGATAATTTAATCACAAAACGATTTTTTAAAACACCAATATCAATTGCACTTTCAGGCCATAAATCTCTTATTTCAAAAACGTATGGAACCCTTTTTATTTTTGACAAAACAAGCGAAGTGATTCCAATAAAAAGAGGAGGAGAGGTCGAAATTATAATATCATATTTCTTGTTTGCTTTAAATATCCCTGCATAGATACTTGAAAATATAAATGAAAAGTAACCCCATAATCTACCAAGGAAGTTTACATTATATAATTCAGATACATGGCTTCTTATAATGGTTAAATTAGAATTTATTTCTTCAACGTTTGTATACAAACCTTTATATTTTTCAATTTTATTGCCAGTTGCATAATGTACCATTCCAGCTAAAACAGTTACTTGATGTCCCTGTTTAATCCAGCTCTTGACAAATTCAGTCCATCTTGAACCTCCACTTTCATTTTCACCTAAATAATATTGATGTACTAATAATATGTGCATATATTAAATTATTTTTTTTATGGTAGTTATAATTTTTTTGCTTTTTGTTTCAAAACACAATTGGTTTGCTGATTCTTTCTGTCCATAAAGACTCGAATAAAAACCATCTTCCAATTTTACATCTATTATGTTTCCAAAATTATCCTTGGATTCAATATTTAAATTATGAAAAAAAGTACTTGAAGGATGCCAATATTGCTGAATTTCACGATTTAAAGAGGTTTCTACTTCATCTATGATTTCCCAATGTAATTCTCCTTTTATCTTCTTTATAATTCTCTTATGCTTGAACTTCTTGTCTAAATATGTGTAAGCTTTAATGGTTCCTTGAAAATAATAATATTCATCATGTTCAATTAATTCAGCACTTTCTTTTTGAGACCAAAAAAACCATATAAATCTATCACCTTTTAACATTTGATCCTTATAATCAATTGTCAAACAATTATGAGCTTTAGTGCTACCGAAATAATTTAAATATTTTTGTTCCGTATTGTATTTATATGATCCTGCATCTCTCAAAATATTTTCATCATTTATCCAAATATCAACATGTAAATTATCTGCCTGGGAGGGGCGATCTTTATGATTTCCACATCTAATAAAAGTCAAGGAATTGTCAATTTTATCTCTAATTAAAAAATATCCTCCATTATTGAAAATGTTTATGTGATTATTATTTTTAATGTAATCGTTAAAAGAATTATTTGAATCCTGAATATTAAACCAACTTTTTTCTTCTGAAGCGGATAAAGGCCATTTATGATTTAATGAACAAGCTAATGATTCCAATTGTGGTCTATAGTCTCTATACTCTTGTGTACATAATTTGAAAAAAATTGCACCATCATTTGCTCCATAATTTGGCAAATTCCCATTTAATTCGTTCATACAATTATATAAAAAAACTAAACTTTTATTTGCTCTATCATAGAACGTGGGTTCAAATGGTTTGTCATTGAATTTATTTATTTGAATAGCATAGGTTAATAACTGAACTACAACTCGATGATAATTCATCGAAAATTGTAGAAATGTGCCGTCAGGATAAATTTGATAACTTATTTCCTTTTCCAACCATTTTTTTCCATTTTTTTTCCACTTTTTGGATTCTTTAAAAAAGGGGAATAATAATCCAAATGTATAAATACCAAGGGTTTCAGTTATAGCATGGTTATTACGGACTGCTATCCTTGAGAAATTAATATTATTATAAACATGCTTACATTGCCAATATATAGAGTTGATGATGGTAGAAAATCTTGATTCGGTTAAATTAATCGAGTTTTTATAATAATATAAAACAAATAACCAATTAAAGATTCTAATAGTAATTTCTTGACTACACTTGTAATTGGGTCCTTGATTAATTGGATTTTTTGCTATCCAATCTTCTATTTCATGTAAAACCATTTCTGATTTATCAACTTCAAAGTGATAATCATATCTCATTATGGTGGTAATATGATTAAATCTAGATTTTTCCCATACATATTTAATATCTCCAGAAAATTTAGAGTAATCTTCGATTTGAGTAAAATGTTTATTTATGTCATAAACAAAACCACTATCCGGATTTGTTATCCAATCATAATCTTTTCCTAAATAAATATTTGTTGAACTAAAAAAATTGATTGTACCACTAGCAATTAAATCGAAATCTTTTTTTAGTGACTCGTTTTGAAATTTATTTATTTTAATAGTTTCTTTTGATTCAAAGAAGAATTTTGCTGGTATTTTTTTCCATTCCTCAATCGTGATATTGATAACTTTTCGGGGATTGGTTGGAAAATATAATTTTTGGATTCCTGTATGATTTTTAAATTCATAAAATAATCTGAAAAATGTATATCTTAAACCCATATTTTTTACAATTCTAAAAAAGGATTTTAAAGAAATCATTTACAATATATTTTTTATAGATAACAGTTTATTGATAATTCTATCGCCTGCATTACCATCCCATAATTCAGGTATAGATCCTTTTTTCCATTCTTTATTAAAAAGTTTTTTTAAAGTAGGTTTAATTGCGGATGGATTTGTACCAATTAGTTCATTTGTGCCTATTGTAACAGTTTCAGGACGTTCTGTATTATCTCTTAAAGTGATGCAAGGGATTCCCATGAAAGTTGTTTCTTCTGTGATTCCTCCAGAATCTGTAATAACAGCGAATGAATTTTCTACTAAATAATTAAATTCTAGATATGTCATTGGATCAACTAGATGCAAATTTTCAAAATTTAGAGTTAACTTACTTATATTTTTTTTAGTTCTTGGATGAACTGGAAAGATGATAGGGAGATTGTTAGAATTATTTATAATTTCTAATAATAATATATTAAGAGCATATAAATTATCAACATTTGCTGGCCGATGTAATGTAATAACAATATAGTTATTATTTTTTAGTCTATATTCATCCCATAATTTGGGCTTGAAAAAACGTTCTCTATTTCTTATTAAGGAGTCTATCATGGTATTTCCTACAAAGAAAATATTTTCATCATTTATTCCACTATTTTTTAAATTATCACTTGCTAAGGTTGTAGTTGTAAAAAAATAATTTGTTATACTGTCAGTAACTAAACGATTAATTTCTTCAGGCATTTTCCAATCATATGATCTTATTCCAGCTTCAACATGTGCTACTTTAACGCCCATTTTCTGTGCTGTTATTGAACATGCCATTGTTGAGGTTACATCTCCTACAACTAAACATATTAATGGCTTTTTTTCTAACAAAACTTTTTCATAACCAACCATAATAGATGCTGTCTGTTCTGCTTGAGTACCCCCACCAGCTCCTAGGTTAATATCTGGTAATGGGATATTTAATTGTTCAAAAAAAGATTCACTCATATTTTTGTCATAGTGCTGACCTGTGTGAATTAATCTATAATTAATATCACTGCCATTAATATTTGCTTTTTTTATGGCATTAATAATTGATGAAATTTTAATAAAGTTAGGTCTTGCTCCTGCGATTAAATCTATTAACATATTCTATTTTTTATTTATATATTAACCCATTTGTTTTCTTTTAGACTTCTGATAGCTGCAAAAGAAGCTTTACTTGTATTAACTATGCTATCAAATTCAATAAGGGGATTGCCGCCAAGTTTAACTCTATTAATCAATTCATTAAATTGATTTTTATGCCCTTTATCTAATCTAGTTTTTAAGCCGCTAAAATTCTTAAACCCAAAGGTCGTAGTCTTAATAAAATTATCTAAAATAATAGTTCGTTGTTGACTATAAATTTCAACTCTTTCTTTTGCATATTCTTTATTGCCATTTGAAAAATAATTAATTACGGCATTACTACCATTTTCATATTTTAGTAAAATACTAGCATTATCCGTTTTATCGTTTATTACAGTTCCTAACGAATTCATACAAACACTTACAATTTTAGAACTTGAAAAGTAACTAGCTAAATCAATTAAATGACAAGCTTCTCCAATTATTCGACCTCCACCAACTTCTAAATCATGTACCCAACTTTCTTGAGGTATATATCCTGCATTCATTGTCGCAATAATATTTATAGGCTCATTGCCAATCGCTTTTTTTATGGCTATTGAATGAGGTGAAAATCTTCGATTAAAACCAACTGTTACTGTTGTTTTGTTTTTATTATATACTTCCACTAACTTATCTAATTCTTCTTCATTAATTGCTAATGGCTTTTCAACAAAAACGTGTTTGCCAGAATTTAAAGCATCTATAACTTGTCTTGCATGTAAATCATGCCTAGTAGTTATCATTACTAAATCAATCTCGTTATCGTTTAAGATTACATTTGAATCAGTTGTTGAATTAAAGAATCCATACTTTTTTGCAAGTAATGTGCTAGTTAGTCCTCCCTGACTAGCTATGGTTTTCAAATTTCCTCCAAGATTTTTTAAAATTGGCAACATTGTCATCTTGGTGAAATTACCTGCGCCAATGACGCCAATGTTACCTTTGCTGGTATAAAAATTGCTTTCTTTTAATTTAATTATTGTAGAATAATTTATAACTTTATTATCTTTTGGAAATTCAATGATTGAAGCAATAGATGAATTTTTACCTATATTCGAATAAATTTGTTGGAAGTCTTGTAAAGGAACTACTTGTGATATTAATTTATTAAGTAACAGTCTCTTAGTTTCAATAGATTGTAAGATTGTTTTGAAATTTCGATTTTCTGTCCATCTAACAAATGCAATAGGATAGTCTACCCCTTTCTGTTCATATTGTTCGTCATATCTTCCAGGGCCATATGAGCAACTAACTTGAAAAGTCAATTCCTTTTCGTAAAAATCTGCCCTATTGATATTTAATCCAACTACACCCACTAAGATTATTCTGCCTCGCTTTCTTGAAATCTGAGCAGAATGAGTTATAATTTCATTTCCTTTAGCTGATGCTGTAATAATTACCCCATCACATCCGATACCATTAGTAATTGAATTAACAAATTGTACCAAATCTCCTTTAAGTGGGTTAAAGGGAATAACACCCCATTCTTTTGCTAATTCTAATTTATTATCATCGATGTCTACACCAATTACACTGCAACCATTTGCAACTAATAATTGTACTGTGATTAAACCAATTAAGCCTAATCCAAAAACAACAACAACTTCTCCGAGTGTTGGATTCAACAGTCTAATTCCTTGTAAGCCTATAGATCCTATTACTGTAAATGTTGCTTCTTTGTCTGTTACGGAATCTGGTATCAATGTGACTAAATTTTTTGGCACACAAACAAATTCAGCGTGTTGTCCATTTGAAGCGACTCTATCTCCAATTTTAAAACCATCTACTCCATCTCCAATTGCAATTACTTTTCCTACGTTACAATAACCCAAGCCAATTGGTTGATCAAGTTTATTCATAACCGATACCATAGTACTAGAAAAGCCTTCATTTTTAATTTTTTCAATTACTTGTTTAACTTTTTCTGGTTGTTGTAATGCTTTTGAAAAAATATTTGATTTACCAAAGTCAATTAACATTTTTTCTGTACCAAGTGATACAAGAGTATTGGTGGTTTGTATTAATAAACAGCCTTTTTTTACAACTGGTGCAGGTACCTCTTCTAGAATAGTCTCACCTGTTTTAAATGATTGAATTATTTGTTTCATAATTATTTCTTTTTTAATATAAATACCAATTCTCCCACTGAAAAATATTTAAAATCTAATAAAATTAATTTATCAATCCATTTTTTAAGAAAAGAGGGTAGAAAGTATCTTAAATTAATTAAAATTCTAAAAAATAATCCCAAACCGTCAATTGTTTTAATTTCTAAATCATCAACATTATTTATTAGTTTTTGCATCGATTTTCTTGAGAAATGCTCATGCCAAGCTTTTTCTGCTTCTATATCTCCAATACATCCAAATTCATTTGAAACATACTTATAATGATATTCTTCCTTACTCATGAAAAGTTGAAAATAAAATTTATGAAGTTTTGGGAATCTAAATTTAAAGTTACCCATATCTAAAAATGAAAATAAATGTTGACCTGGAACTGCAATAAAAATCAAACCATTTTTTTTTGTCAGTCTTGATATCTCTCTTAATAAACTAACTTGATCATGAACATGTTCTACAACACCAATAATTGTAATGCAATCAAAGAATTGATCTTTATGAGGAAATTTATAATTTTTTGTTATTAATTGAAAATTAATGTTTGGATTATGTTTTTTGGCAACATCAATTATATTTGAATCTAAATCAACACCTAGTGCAGTTGAAAATAAATTATTATTTTTTAAAGCAGATAAAAAATCTCCATTTCTGCAACCAAAATCGAGGATATTTATATCATTGCTTAATTCTTTCTTTAAGTATTCAAAAACCAATCCTTTGGGCGAATACCCAAAGGGGTTGTTTTTATACGAATATTGTATTTTCATAATGATTTGATTTTAAAAAAATTTAAATTGAATTCTTGCAGGATAAATTTTCATTATAATTGTTGTAAATAATTTATAATGCACTTAACCTAATTACTTAGTGTAGTTTAAAGCTTAGAAAAATTATTTAAAATAATTCTACCGCAGGTATGACTTTTTTCAGGATGGAATTGCACTCCAAAAATATTTTGATTCTGAATTATTACAGGAAAATTAAAAAACATATGTTGTGCATTAGCTATTACATTTTCTTCTTTAATTGCTTCGAAATAATAGCTATGTAAAAAATAAAATTCAGAATTTTCTGGGAGACCTTTTGTTAAATCAGAATTTTTTATAGTCAAAATGTTATTCCAACCCATATGTGGTAATTTTGGGCCTGTATAATTTTCCGTATTATAAATTTGTTCAATAGGTAGTTTTTTTACTTTGCCATTTATCCAATTCAAACCTTCAGTAGTTCCCTCTTCACTAAAAGATGATAAAATTTGCATCCCAACACAAACTCCTAAAAATGGTTTTTTGTGTGTGATCACACAATTGATTAAGGTGTCGCGAAATTTATCAACTGATCTCATAGTTGTATCCCAAGCACTAACTCCTGGCATAATAATATGGGAACAGCTTTCTAATTCATGCGAATTAGTAATAATTGCAATTTCTTGATTTAAAGATTTAAAAACATTAACAAAAGCACTTAAATTACCTGAACCATAATTTATTATTCCGATCTTCATATTGTAGGTTTATTATAATTAAGTAATACGGCATTATTTTTTCCAATAAATGTGAAAAATGAGCCAGCTGCACAACCACAAATACCAATATTGTTTTCAAGCTCTATAATATTTTGCAAGTCTGTGCATCCACCAAGGATTGTAACATTTAAAGAAGTGTTTTCGCGTACAAATTTTGCTAATTCTATATCATAACCACTAAATGTACCATCACGATCGATTGAATTAATAATTACTTCACCAATAGAATTTTGTTCAATTATTTTTAATGACTCTCGTAATCCAATATTTACTTGCTTGGTACCACGATGGGTATATATTAAATAATCATTATTTGATTTCCTTACATCCAAACAAACTGTTACACTCTGGCCACCTATTTCAGTTCTGATATCTTTTATTAAGTTTGGATTACTGAAAAAAGAAGCGCTAATTGAAACCTTTTCATATCCTAATGAAATTATTTTAGAGGCATCTGATACAGTTTTAATTCCGCCACCGTACAATAGTGGCATATTTGCATTTACTGCTATATCCTTTAGTAATTCGAAATCTATTTGGCTGTTATTTTTTGTAACCGAAATGTCAAAAAGGCCTAATTCATCAACTTGCTTTTCATTAAATATCCTAATAGCATTTATCGGATCACCAACATAAATTCCTTCTTTAAATTTATATGTTTTTGTTAATTCACCATCATCAATCAATAAAACCGGTATATATCTTGACCTTAACATACTATATCTTTTTTGCATTTTTATCAATTCCTAAAATTCTAATAAATCTTGACCCAATTGTAAAAAGAAATTCTTGATGTTTATAATCTTTGTAAGATTTGATAGGCATTGAATGATAAGACTTCAACTCATCTACTGATATACGCAATTTAGAAGCAATAAAATCAAAGTCTTTTTCTACTTCTTCTAAGGGGTAAGCTGGTTTATTTAACTTTGCTATTGCTTCATCCCTAGTCATTTGCCCTGTAACAATAAGACTTGAGAATTGGGGTTTTCTTGTATCAAAACCAAAGCGAGTAGGCAACCAATATCCTTCAAAAAATTTAGTAAACCTGGATTCAAAATGTTTTTGAGGGTAAGGAATCCACCCATATTTTTCTAAAAGCACCTTTTCAGCTTCTCCCTTTTCGTAATTAACAAAATTCAAAGGTGTCACAACTTTAATTCCTTTTATATATCGTAAATAAAATTTATGATTTAAAATTCCACTTAATGGATACTTTTTTAAATTTATTTCACCATATTTATTATGTATATCCTTGATGTGTTTTAAGTCAGTGCCAAACCAACCCCAGTTTAATGGATTTCTTATTCCTTCTGTAGAATAATTACTTCCATTAAGTATATATTTAATATTATGTAATTTTGCAAATTTGTATAATGATGCTATAAATGCATGATCTTGTGGTAAATCAATATGAGGTACGCCAGATTTAAAAAAAGCTAGTTGCAGGTCACGCATTTCCTTCCAATTAATTACATCTGTTATTAATTCTAATTTCATACCAGTTACCAATGAGTTTATATTTCTAACTGCTGCTTCTGTGTTCCAACCGCCATCAACATGAAACACTAAAGGTCTAAGGCCATATTTATTAACAGCAACATGGAGTAGATATGAACTATCTAAACCTCCACTTAAACCAATTATACAATCATATTTGGATTTCTTACCTTTAACTTTAATTTCTTCAATTAGCTTAAAAAATTTTGAATCTTGTTCCACATCATAATCCCATTTAGGTTTTACTATTTTTATAAAAGATTCACAATTGCTACATTGTCCAAATTCGTTAAAGGATATTCTTGAATCAGACGTATCCATAACACATACATTACATACTTGATATTCCATTTGTTAAATTTATAATTATTATTAAATAATCAGTTTCTGCTCACTGAAAAATTATTTATATATCGTATTTAAAATATTATTAATTGTCTCTTTTTTATTATTTCTTGAATACAATGCATTTAGCCTTCTTTGGCCATTTTCAACTAATTTATTTGCAAAATTTTTATCATTTAATATTTTATCAATTGCATTTGCAAGTTCTAAGTGATCGCCTGGTGTGACATAATAAGCCCCATCGCCTAAAACATTTTTTACCTCACCAACATCACATGCAATGACACAACAACCACTAGCTAATGCTTCAGCTGTTGCCAAACCAAATCCCTCAAAATAAGATGGTTGAACATATATTTTCGATATTTCAAATAAATTTAATTTTTTCTCAAGTGTTACTTCTCCAAGTGTTTCAATCTGATCTTTAAGACCTAATTCTGAAATTCTGTTAATAAGCTCAGAGAACCCATTTCCACGTCTACCAGCAAAGACAGATTGGATAATTATTCCCCTTTTCTTTAAAATTAAAAGTGCGTTTAATATATCTAATACTCCTTTACGCTTTAGGTTATCTATACCGGACCAAGCTATATTCAAAATTCCAGATCGATTTGTGTTTGTTGGATTTTTAAAATATACGTTATCAATTGAACAAGGATAATAATAATATTTTTTTAGATTAAAAAATGATGGCACTTCATCATACTCAATTTTACTTACAAATAAATTAATATTTGTAAGTTTCAAAGCTAACTTAATAAGAAGTCTTTGATATAGGGGGCGGGCAAAAAAACCACTACGATTAATAGATTCTACTTGTTTAAAATTAAAAACTCCAGTAATTATAGATTTTCGTCTCAAAATTTTTGCCAATATAACTGGATAAAGTGCATATGTCCACCACCAAATATATATAACATCAAACTTTAATGGAATATCTCGATACCTGTTGACAACAATAAGATTATGCCCAAGCTCTTTTAGAACAAAAATATCCTGATTATAATACTCCATTGACTCAATATTTTCGATGGTATCATTACAATAAAATACAATATTTAAACGAGTGTGGGTTTTATTCATTTTATTAATTTTATTCTTTACGATAATTTTAACTTCAAATTGTATTTAAATGTTTTATTAACCAGAAAATAGATAATAATATTGAATATACAGAAATAAAAAGCTGAACTATCATCTCCTCGTAATAGTAAAATCATAAATGAAAAGCAATTGCTATAAAGCACAGGCTTAATAATAGATGGAGACAAACGTGAAATATTGTTTATGTAAAAAAGGAAAAAAGGTATTAACATATATAAAAAAACACCAATAATCCAATTAAAACTTAATACAAAAAGCCCAATTAAACCTGGGGGCATATTTCCACCACGAATATCATCCCCAGCATCTAAAGCGTCCGAGAAAATAGCAGAAATATCTTTGGGTTTCAGCCCCAAACTATAATCAACTGGGATCATAAAAAATATCTGTCTTCTTATAATGCCCAAAGGAATACTAAAACCATCAATTACATTCATTTTAATTGCGGTCATTGAAGAAAAATAATAGTATGGAAAATCACCTTGTTTTAGAAGCCTTTCCCCCATTTCTTTGGCATGTGATATAAAATCGCCACGTCCAGTAACTAGCTCAGTAAACAATACATCCCGAAAAACTTGCCAAAAAACTAATATTAACCCAAATAATAAAGATCCAATTACAATTTTAGGCTTAAAAACAAGTCTATATCCATTAAGACAATAAATTGCAGCTATAGAACCCGATAACATAAAAATTATCCACTTACGATCTTTAGACAATATACCATAAAGTATCATAAGGATAAATGTGCATACTAAATAAAAAAATTTCCTATCCCTATAATAGATAAAAAAACATAAAGGTGTTAATGCAATAAAATATGATGCTACGACACTAAAAAAAGATGAATAACCAGCTTCATTAAACCATTCAAAACGATTTGCTATTAATAATTCTAAAATAGAAAGTCCTGTAGAAGAAATATATAGGTAAACTCCTGTTGAAAGAAGTAAGAATAAAACGAGTCTTTGTTTTGAATTTGAAAAAGGGATTTCAACTTCATTTGTTAACTTGTTTTTATTAAAGATAATTGATGCCGCAAGAAATGAAAGTAGCATTGATATGTTGTAAAGGTGATATATTGCATAAATTTTAGGTTCTGAAAAAACCAAACTATCAACTTTTTTATCAATTGTTAATGCTCCGTTTGATATAAAATGATAAAGCAATGGAGTAATGCAACAAAGTGGCACATATAAAAGCAAAAATATTGCTGGTATGAAATTTCTACACTTAAGTTTAAGAACTTCTATCTTGAACAAAAACATTCCAAGAGTCATGGTTATAATTTCTAAAACCCAAATCATCCCCATATGCTATAATTGGTTTTTAGTTTAAAATGATAATTTGAAAACAAAAGGCCTATAAAAGAAAATAAACTTAACAAACACAGGAAAGAAGATAGACTTTTAACTTGAATAAATAAAAAATATACTACAAAGGCCGCGATAATTGCAAGTAATCGTAAAATTGAATAAAAGAATAAATTTTTAGAATGAATATTGTCAACTTGCACGATTGATTGCATTATAAGATAGAAAAATTCCACTAAAACAAACAAAGTAAAATATATGATTTCCGAAAATGTAAAAATCATACCAGGAGCAATAAATTTTAAAAAATATTTACCTGCAAGTATTAAAAAAATACTAGAAACTAAAATGATGTATTTATTTAATTTTAGTAAAAATTTGATCTTTATTGGGAGTATTAAATCTGCCTGTTTTGATCTTAGAAACACATCATAAACTTGATAAAGAGTTATAAATAAAAAAGAATGTAAAACTGCTAATTTGCCAATAGATACATCAGGAAGGACAAAACTACTAAACCAAATAAACCCACCATATGTTAAAAGAGCGGTTAAGTTATTTACCAAATAAGGCAAAGAACCTAAGAATACTTTTGTTGTAGTTTGAAAAATAGAGGTGTCTCTTACGAAAATATTTTGTGGCAGATATTTTAATGTGGCAATAATTGTAATTATTGAGCCGAAAATGAATGAAATATTAAGAGAAAGTAATGATAAATAAACATCTTTTTTATATATGAGTATTATCGAAATAGAAATGGCTGCAATTACATACGTAATAAACTCAATAATTTTTCTAGTTTTGAAATTATTTGTAGCATTCAATAATGCCCCAAATGGAATGCTAAATAACCTCAAGGATACAAACAATGCCATCAGAAAAACATAATATTTATGACCGGAAAGAGACAAGAATACAAAAATAAAAGACAATAGAAACAATGGCGTGATTGCTACACAAGAGTTAAATAAAATACTTTTCCTTAACTCTTTCTTAGAATGAATTATAAGAGTAACAGTATGTTGACCGATTCCCAGGTCCGAGGCAGTTGCAATCATTAATATTGAGGAGGTGATTGACCATTCAACATAGTCTTTATTAGGCAATTTATTTAAAACAATCCAATTTATAAATAATACAACTAAAGATTTTAATCCATGAAAAAACAAACTAACAAATCCATCATTAAAGTGTATTCTAAATCGGTTTATAAAATTTGGCGAGATTAAATTCATTGCTTTATTGGTAAATTCAACTAAAAAATTATACTTGAGAAATATATGATATAATCTTAGAAAATTACTTTCGAAATTTACTTAGCCAACTCTTCATTAATTAAAATATCTAAAACATCAAAAAATGAAATTTCGTACTTCCAGCCTAGTTCATTTTTTATTTTACTATTGTCTCCATATATATCATTTAATTCAACTGGACGGCATAAAATAGGATCAATTATAATTTTGTCTAAACTTATATTAAACTTTGTAAATATATATTCTACTATTTTTCTAAGTGAAATAGAGATCCCGCTACAAATACAATAATCTTCAGGACTATCCGATTGCAAAATAAGCCACATTGCTTTAACATATTCTGGAGCATAACCAAAATCACGTTTAACATCAATGTTGCCTAATTTTAAAACGCTAATCTGCTTTTTCTTGATCATAATTGCACTTTTAATAACTTTCTTTATAAAAAAATTATCTCGACGCAAGTATGATTCGTGATTAAAAAGTATTGCGCTTGAAGAAAACAACGAATATGATTCTCTATAATTTTTTACAGCCCAATATGCTAATGCTTTTGAAGTAGCATATGGACTGGCCGGGCTTATCATGCTGTTTTCATTAATAGGCAATACATTTACACCACCATACATTTCTGAGCTTACAGGTTGCAAAAACCTTATATCTTTATTTGTCGTTTTAATTGCATCAAGTAAACTCAAAACCGACATACTATTAAATTGAATTGTTCTTAGTGGATTTGCAAAAGAATCACTCACAGATGATTGGGCAGCAAAATTATAAACTTCTTCAGGATTGATTTTTTTAAAAATATTAGACAAGCTACTGCTGTCTAATAAATTGCAGGCTTCATATTGAATATCATTTTTTATACCCAAATACTCAAGGTTATTCAGCAATTGCTTTTGCGTATCTCTTATAAGACCAACTACTGAATAATTTTTTTCAAGTAAAAACTTGCTCAAATAAGCACCATCTTGGCTAGATATGCCGGTTATTATAACAGTTTTTTTCATTAAGTTTATTAAATAATACTACTTATTATTTTGAAATAAAGCTATGTCACTTGCAACCATCTCCTTGACTAAAGAATGTAAATTGTATTTTGGCTTCCATCCAAGTTTTTTCATTGCCTTTGTTGGATCTCCTACCAATAATTCAACTTCTGTTGGTCTGTAATATTTAGGGTCAATAGAAACAACTATTTGACCTTCGGGCACATTATATATGCCATTATTTTTTAAAACGAAGCCTTCTTCATTTTCATTTTCACCCCTAAATCCAATTTCAATACCTATTTCTTTAAATGTCATTTTAATAAAATCCCTAATAGTTGTAGTAACACCTGTAGCTAATACAAAATCTTCAGGTTTATCTTGTTGTAATATTAAATACATTCCTTCTACATAATCTTTTGCATGCCCCCAATCCCTTTTTGAATTTAGATTTCCCAAATACATACACTTTTCAATTCCATGTGCAATTTTAGCAGCAGCTCTTGTTATTTTTCGAGTTACAAAAGTTTCGCCCCTCTGTGGTGATTCGTGATTAAATAAAATACCATTACATGCAAACATATCATATGCTTCTCTATAATTTACAGTTATCCAATAAGCATATAGTTTAGCTACAGCATATGGAGAGCGTGGATAGAAAGGCGTTGTCTCTGACTGAGGAACTTCTTGAACTTGGCCATATAACTCAGATGTTGATGCCTGATAAATTTTAGTTTTTTGGGCTAACCCTAATAATCTAACTGCTTCTAAAATTCTTAAAGTGCCAATTCCATCAGCATTTGCCGTGTATTCTGGAGTTTGAAAACTAATATGTACATGACTCATAGCAGCAAGATTGTAAATTTCATCCGGCTGTACTTCCTGAATTATTCTTATTAAATTTGTACTATCGGTTAAGTCGCCGTAATGTAAGTGAAGATGCCTGTCAGGAATATGAGGGTCTTCAAAAAGGTGATCTATTCTTTGTGTGTTAAAAAGAGAAGATCGGCGTCTTATTCCATGTACTTCATAACCTTTTCTAAGTAGTAGTTCAGCAAGATAGGCTCCGTCTTGACCAGTAATGCCTGTAATAATGGCTTTTTTCATTTTTAATTAATTTAGGATTAAGCAGTATTTTATATAAATCATAGTCTAGCATCTACCAATCCTCTATCTAGAAATGCTTTCGTGTCGAAAATGATTGCTGAATCAGATGCTTTTAAATTTTCAATGTCTAATGACAAAAATTCTTGATGGGAAACTGCTAAAATAATACCATCATACTTGTTTTTAATATTCGGAATCAATTTAACACCATACTCTTCATATACTTCTTTTTTATTTGCAAAAGGGTCATAAACTTCAACTTCGATATTAAATTGTTGTAGTTCATTCACAATATCTACTACCTTGGAATTACGTATGTCTGGACAATTTTCTTTAAACGTAATCCCTAATACTAAAACTTTGGATTTAGAAATAACAAAATCTTTCGCTATCAAAAGTTTTACAACCTTATTGGCAATAAACATTCCCATATTATCATTTACACGTCTTCCTGATAGTATTACTGTTGGATGGTAACCTAGACTTTCTGCCTTATGTGCTAAATAATAAGGATCAACACCAATACAATGACCTCCTACAAGACCTGGTTTATACTTTAAAAAATTCCATTTAGTGCCCGCAGCATCTAAAACATCATTAGTATCAATCCCCATTCTATCGAAAATTAATGCCAACTCATTAACAAAGGAAATATTGACATCACGTTGTGCATTCTCAATTGCCTTGGATGCTTCGGCCACTTTCATACTTGGAGCCTTAAAAGTGCCTGCTTCAAT
>JACCDK010763454.1_pt1 | contig 24361 bp, 17 predicted proteins | sample 7445871 | NCBI WGS metagenome assembly JACCDK01 (sample SAMN15323436, study PRJNA562643) | freshwater metagenome | isolation source: river surface water | place: USA:Blue River Watershed | collected 2017-08-15 | reverse complement strand
TTTGACCTTTTGCGTCTTTATTCTTTTGACGCCAAATTTTCAAGGTAATATTGATCATTTTCGATGCCATACCACTTTATTTATAATTTCTAGCAGCAATTTTAATTGCTTCGTATTTTAACTCTTCCTTATGTAAAACAGACTGTTTCGCGTCCATTCCTTTGTATTCCCAGGCTGCAACGTATTTGAAGTTTTCGTCATCTCTCAAGGTCTCTCCCTCTGCATCTTGATATTCTTCTCGGAAATGTCCCCCACAGCTTTCGTTTCTGTGAAGTGCATCAACGGCCATTAACTGACCTAGCTCGATGAAATCAGCTACGCGCAATGCTTTCTCCAATTCCGGATTCATTTCGTTTGCAGCACCAGGTACAAAAACATCTTTATAGAATTCTTCCCTCAACGCTCCAATTTCGTCAATGGCTTGCTTGAGTCCTTCTTGATTTCGTCCCATTCCAACCTTATTCCACATGATTAATCCTAGTCTTTTGTGGAAGTGATCAACTGACTTTGTACCGTTATTTGTAAGGAATTTATTGATTGTATTTTTAACGTTATTCTCTGCATCCTCAAACTCTGGTGAATTTGTAGAAATTTTGCCAGTTCGAATCTCGTTCGCTAAATAATCTGACAAGGTATAAGGTAAAACAAAATAACCGTCAGCTAATCCTTGCATCAACGCAGAAGCTCCTAATCTATTCGCTCCGTGATCGGAGAAATTCGCTTCTCCCGTAATAAAACATCCTGGAATGGTACTTTGTAAGTTATAATCCACCCAAACTCCGCCCATCGTATAGTGAACAGCTGGATAAATTTTCATTGGTGTTTCGTAAGGATTTTCATCTGTGATTTTCTGGTACATCTGAAACAAGTTTCCATACTTTTCTTCAATCCATTTTTTACCAAGTTCTAAAATTCGTTCTTCAGAAGGTGAATGTTCACCTTTTGCATATGCCGCTTGTCGTCCTTTGCTTTTAATTTCAGACGAAAAGTCAAGATAAACACCTTCATTTGTATCATTTGCTTCTATTCCAAAGCCTGCGTCACATCGTTCTTTAGCCGCACGAGAGGCAACATCTCTAGGTACTAAGTTACCGAATGCTGGGTATCTTCTTTCTAAAAAATAGTCTCTATCTTCTTCCGCAATTTGAGTTGGTTTTAACCTACCTTCTCGGATAGCTTCAGCATCTTCTTTCTTCATTGGAACCCAAATCCTTCCTGAGTTTCTCAATGATTCAGACATCAGCGTTAATTTCGATTGATTTGTTCCATGAACAGGAATACACGTAGGGTGAATTTGAACGAAGCATGGATTAGCAAACAAGGCTCCTCTTTTGTGAACCTTCCATGCTGCCGAAACATTACTTCCCATTGCGTTAGTAGAAAGGAAGTAAACATTGCCATAACCGCCAGAGGCGAGCACTACAGCATGTGCTGCGTGACGCTCGATTTCGCCTGTTACTAGATTTCTTGCAATTATTCCACGAGCTTTACCGTCCACAATAACGATGTCAAGCATTTCGTGACGATGATACATTTTAACCCTTCCAAGACCAATTTGACGAGAGAGGGCAGAATAAGCACCTAATAAAAGTTGTTGACCCGTTTGACCGGCCGCATAAAATGTTCGTTGAACTTGCGTGCCACCAAAAGACCGGTTGTCTAATAAACCACCATATTCACGAGCGAACGGAACACCTTGTGCCACGCATTGATCAATAATATTTCCAGAAACCTCTGCTAATCGGTGTACATTTGCTTCACGAGCTCGGTAGTCACCTCCTTTAATAGTATCATAAAACAAACGGTATACTGAATCACCATCATTTTGATAATTTTTGGCAGCATTAATTCCACCTTGGGCAGCAATAGAATGGGCACGTCTTGGTGAATCTTGAAAACAGAAAGCACTAACATTATACCCCATTTCACCAAGAGAAGCTGCGGCAGAGGCACCAGCCAAACCTGTACCTACGACAATGACATCGATTTTTGGTCGGTTATTAGGAGCCACAAGTTTCATGTGATTTTTATGATTGGTCCACTTGTCGGATACTGGACCCTCAGGAATTTTAGAATCTAATTTCATATTCTTTTCCTATTTGATAAAAATTAATATTGGAATCAAGGCAAATAAAAGCGGGATAATTACTGCAAAACCTTGACCTGCTTTTTTAATCAGCGTATTGTATTTTGCATGATTTAAACCAAGGGATTGAAAAGCAGAAGCAAATCCATGCCATAAGTGAAAGCAAAGAACCCCCATACTTATTACGTAAATAAGAAGATATAATAATGCTTTGTCATTTACGTCAGGATTAAAAAAATCCATTACAACTGTGTGTAAGTCTCTATAACCTTCGGCTAACTTTAAATTGGAGGATTTTAAATACAAATCTGTTCCTTTTTCTTCAATTTGGGCAGTGTCTTTTGGTATAGGGTTAGTACTTGGTACATGCGTGTAGTAATAATCGATATCTGGAGATTGTCCAAGTTTTTCATCAATTTTCACTTTATATGTGTGAAGCGGAATTTCTTCAGAAATTTTCATCTTCCACCAAAAATTTGCCATGTGCGTAACAATAAACACTAAAATTAATGACCCCAAAAGAGCCATCCATCTTGATGGTAAAGATGAGTTTGCTGAAGGATTGTTGTAAACATAGTTAACAGGTCTTGCCTTTTTATTTTGAATCGTCAACAAAATTCCGTCTACTGCATGAAATATGATAGAGGCGTATGTTATGTATGACATAATTTTTATAAAAATGTTATGTCCCATAAAATATGCGTATTCATTAAAGGCACGACGACCTTCTTCTCCGGTTTTCATGATTAATTGCAAATTTCCGAGTAGGTGGCCTACTAAAAACAAACACAAGAATAGACCAGTAACAGCCATCCAGTATTTTTTGGCAATCGAAGACTTTATTAATGCAGAATTACTCATAAGATGATAACTTTATTCGTTTGCAAATTTAACGTATTGAACAACTAAATTTTAAATTAGTTCTTATTTAGAACAATTATAGATAAGTTAGTCGAACTTCCCCTTTAAATACTGAAAATTCAACGCTTGCTCCGATAATCATAGCGCGATTGTCTTCAAAGTGACCACAAGGAAAATCAAAAGCAATTGGAATTTTTGAATAATTAAAATGTTGAAGAATAATATCGTGAATGGATAATCCAATGGAATCAATAGTATCTTCCATATCTGTGAGTCCTCCGATAATCAATCCTTTTATTAAGTCGAATACGCCTGCTTTTTTTAATGCAAATAACATTCTGTCAAGGTGATACAGTTGTTCTGATAAATCTTCGATGAACAGAATAGCATCTTTAAATAGATAGCAATCTTTTGTGGCCAGCAAGGAGTAAATTATACTAAGATTTCCTCCAATAAGTGTACCTTCGGCTCGTCCGTGTTTAGCTGAATTGGTAGATGTATAAGAGATTTTTATTTCTCGACCGCACAGAGAATCCATAAGAGTTTGCAATGCCTCTGGCGAATTACTCTTGTAGTTAACAGGCATAGTTCCATGAATGGATTGAATTCCTAAATTAAAAAGCCGATGATGAAAAACAGTGATGTCACTGAAACCAACTAACCACTTTGGATGCCTTAACATTGCTGCCCAATTCAGACTGTCAAGAATTCGAATTGATCCGTAACCACCACGAGCACAAATAATGGCTTTTACCTCCTCGTTATCAATTCCTTTCTGTAAATCCGATGTTCTTTCGTGATCGGATCCGGAAAAATATCCAAATTTACCTGTGCAGTTGGGCGAAACTAAAACCCTAAAACCTTGACTTTTAAAAAATTCTACTGCGTAATCCACTAATGTGTTTTCGATAGCTTTAGCAGGTGCTGTAATGTATATTAAATCACCAGGAATAAGCGGTTCAGGTTTTATCATTTGTTCTTTGCGATTAATGTTTCAGCGATCAACATATCCAAACGAGTGGTAATTTTTATATTTTCTTCATTTCCTGGAAGCAGGTGAACAGGTATATTCATTTTTTCTGCAAGACTTGCATCATCGGTGAACAAGTTATTATAAGGTTGTTCGTAAAGTGTCTTTAATACTTGACTTCGGAAGCACTGCGGGGTCTGTATCAACCTATACTCGTCTCTTTTTACGGCGAAACTCTTGTCATTCGTTACTTGTCGAATGGATTCTTTAATCGGAATTACTGGTACTACGACCTCATATTTTTCCAATGCTTGAAAACACGACTTAATCACTTCTTGTGAGGTGAATGGTCGCACACCATCATGAACAGCCACAACGTCACCGGTTACTCTTTTCAATGCATTTTTTATCGAATCATAGCGCTCTTCTCCTCCACTAATTACTAAATGCGGGACTCGGAAATAGTGTTTTTCTACTAAAGTTTCCCAAAATCCTCTCCAATCAGCAGGAAGTGTCAATAAAATTTCAATATTTTCATCAAATCGATAAAACAATTCAATTGTATGCATAAGTATCGGTTTTGAACCCAGTAACAAGAATTGTTTAGGCAAGTCGCTGCCCATTCTTTTTCCTATGCCACCTGCTGTTATAATAACACTTCTACTCGCCATTACCCAAATCTACTCAATTTTTTAAAAAACCGAGAATTAAAGGAAACTTTAACGAAGACATTCCGATTTTGAAATTATTTCCGTTTAAAAGTTCTCCATCGCATTCTCCAAAAATGTTTTCTTGTGAATAAATACTAATGCTTTTATCGGCGCCATAAATGACTTCATTGTGATCGAGTTTATTTCCTTTCTTTAGGTTACTAATGTTCTTTATGTAATCGAATAAGGAGACTTTCCCAAAAAATGCAAAATGTAAAATTCCATCTTGGATGTTTGCATCAGGTTGAACAATTAAACCATCACCGAACATTGGCCCGTTGCAAACAGCAATCATCAACGATTTCCCTTTGATTTCGTAATTGTCAGAACGTAGGTGTAGTTGTTTTTTTCTGTAAGACAAAAATGCTTGAATAATGGAAACAGCATAAGAAAATGCAGGACCAAATGTCTTTCTATTTTTATTAAGTTTAAGAACTACTTCGCCACCAAATCCTAAATCGCAAATATTAACGAAATAACGAAGAGAACTTTCATGTTGAACATAAGGCAAATCAACCATCATCATCTTTGGTCGTTTGATTGATTCCATGAAATTATCAAAATCAACTTTGGAATTAACTCCTCTAACAAAATCATTTCCCGTACCGTATGGGATAATTGCAAGTTGCGGTTTACTCGAGTTTTTAACCCAACCGTTTAAGACTTCATTCACTGTTCCATCGCCGCCGATGATTAAAATGAGCTCCTCATTTACCTTTTCAGCGATTTCGCTTGCATGCAATGAAGAGGTAGTTTCGGATAGTACAAATCCGCTACCAAACTCGGAATTACATTCGGAAATAAAGGCTAAAAAACGATTTGATTTCTTTTTGCTCCCATTAAATATGCAGTGAACAGTTATCACAACATAAAATTAACAGGAACTTAGTAGTTAACCTCTAGTTTGCTGTATTTTTTATAGGTTAATCCATTTTTATCCAGTCCGGTGATAAAGTAAATGTAACTTCCAACAGGTACTAGATCGCCATTTTTGTCTAACCCATCCCAGGTAAATTCTTCACCTGTGAATGAATATACAACTTGGCCTTTGTTATTTAAAATCACCACTGAGGCTTCTTTAAGTTTTGAAATATCGACGGATAGCATATCATTAATGCCATCTCTGTTCGGTGTAAAAATATTTGGAAGCACTAACTCCAATGTACTCGATTTTGGAAGTTTAATGTCTTCATTTGATGGAGATTGATAATTTTGGTTCGGAATGTTCGAAATAATTGGTAGCGGATTATCATCATTCGGAAGTTCCACTTTTTTCTCCGTCTTACTTTCTTTCAAGTTCTCTGTAACTAATGGGGCGTTAATTTCTTCAACGAAAGTATTACTATTGTTTTCCAAAATAACCTCAGAAAACTTAGTTTGATTTTTAATTTCCTCTTTTTTTATGGTTTCCTTGATCTCAGTGGAAGTCGTTGTTTCCTTTTTATTCTCTGTAGGTTGCTTTGGAGTTTCTATTGTTTCTGTTTCGTGTTGATTTTTATCAATCGAGTAATAGAGAACGCTGGTTACTGTTGCTGCAACAACGGAAACTCCAATTGCAATTTTTGTCAATGCGCTAATACCCGCGCCTACAGTGGCAGAGCTAGTGGAAATCGAAGAAGATACGTTAGACCAGATATCTGCACGCACAGGTGAGTCCAAGTTGTCTAACTTGTTTTTCAATATGTCATCAAATAAATCTCTTTCTTCCATTATTTTTTCTCAATTCGTTCTCTCAAATATGCCCTTGCTCGAAGGTATTGTGACTTTGATGTACTTTCCGTAATATTCAAGTGCTGTGCAATTTCTTGATGGCTAAATCCTTCTATTGCAAACATGTTGAATACCACACGGTAACCGTCTGGCATTTTTTGGATAAGACTTAGTAATTCATCTGCTGCCATACGCTCAAGAATTTTATCATCTGATGTTAATTTATATTCTACATCTTCTGTCGATTGTACGCCTATTAGTTTAGAATTCTTTCTAATTTGATCTAGGCAAGTATTTACAATGATACGTCTTATCCATCCTTCCAATGAACCTTGGTTTTTGTAGCGATCTAAAAAATTGAAAACTTTAATCATACCATCTTGTAGCATATCTTCAGCTTCGTCACTATTTTTCATGTAACGCAAACAAACCGTCATCATTTTTGGGGCAAACTTGTCAAAAAACGCTTTTTGTGCTTTTGGATTTCCTTTTAAACATTCGGCGACGAGTGTAATTTCATCCATCATGCGTTTTCTAGACTTAAGAATTAAACTAAAAGTTGCACAAACTTATTTTTTTTTTGAAAGTTACGATACAAAGTCCTCTAAAAAAGTCATATTATTTAGGGAAAGGCACTAATTTAGTTTTAATATGACTATGAAATCAGTAGCATTTATTTTAATTGCATTCTCAACCTATTGTTTGTGGGCTCAAAATTCTCAATCAGCGAAAATAGAATTATGGAGAGGAGAGCTCAACATGAATGATCGGTTACAAGTTCCTTTTCTATTTACGCTGGGAAAAAATGGAAAAAAATACAGTATGACCATAGTAAATGGGGAGGAAAAAATAAACTTGAGTTGTACACAAAAAAAAGATAGTATTACTGCTTTATTCCCCGGGATTGATGCTTTTTTAAAATTCAGAATAGAAGGTAACGAAATAAGAGGTTATTGGTTGAATCTGAATAAAAAAAAGTTGCAAAAAATTCCACTACATGCCTCCAATCAACAAAAATTAAGATTTGAATGGTCTGCCAAAGAAATTCCTTCGGATGTGAAGACAAAATATAGAGTGGTGTTTGACGACGATTCAGAAAAGAAAACATGTGTTGGAATTTTTAAAAGCGAAAAAGGGTTTATTCAAGGAACAATCATGACGGAGACAGGTGATTATCGATTTTTAGATGGAAATATAAATGGTAATTCATTTAAAATGTCAACTTTTAACGGCACATGGGCTATGTTGGTCGAAGGAAAAATTATAGGGGATAGCGTTGTTGGAAACTTTTATAGCGGTTCGAGTTATCGCACGGGATGGAGAGGTAAGGCAGATGACAACGCGATGCTACGAAAAGCATCCTCACTTACGTATGTAGTGAACGACGAAACTTTTAATTTCTCTTCTATTAAAATGCTTAATGGGAAACCCTATCGTCCCATTCAAAACTCTACCTTGAAACTTTATCAAGTTATGGGCTCATGGTGTCCTAATTGTTTAGACGAAATGGTGTTTTTTAAGGAATTACATGAGAGTTTTTCCAAGGATGGATTAGATATTATTGCTTTTGCATACGAAAATCAGCAAGATATAAGTTCCGCACTTTCAAAGCTCAAGAAATTCGCTAAAAGAATGGAGATACCCTACACTGTTTGTTATGCGGGAAACGCTTCTAAAGAGGTTGCTTCTGCTACATTTCCAATGCTCAATCAAATCATGAGTTTTCCAACAAGCATTTTAGTTGATCGAAATGGTAAAATACGTTATGTACATACAGGATTCAGTGGCCCGGCCACAGGTAAAGTCTATGACGAATATAAAGAAGAAATGAGGGGAATTATTAAAACCTTGTTAGCAGAATGAGACTTGTTTTTATTTTGTTGTTTTTAGTTCAATTTTACGCACCCTTTGCACAGTCTGAAGCATTTGAAGATAATACCTGGAAACGTGCCTTAATAAAAACAGTTCGCACAAGTAATTTTGATTATTTAAAAGAAGTACTTCTAACAAGGGATGCCATAGTAAATTTACAATTAACGGAGGATCAAAAAGCCAAATTATTGGTAATGTATAATTCTAGTTTTTCTTCAGCGCGAGACTTGTTTGATAAACAGATAACCGCACAGCGAAGTCTTGGCATGAGTAATAAAAAAGTGCGCGTAATTGAAATGAGAGTATTAAATGAATCAGGCATATCAAAAAATCAAATCTATATTCAGGTAGTTGCTAAACGAAAGAAATACATATTCCGATTTCCAAATTGCTTCCTTTATAATGGCAAAATCTTAACAACTGGAGAGGTTGAGGTTCAATTAATCCCTGAATTATCAAATGGAAAGTAAAGAGAAAAGCGCTAAAAAAGTTGTCGTAATAGGAGCAGGTCCAGCGGGACTTACAGCTGCTTATGAGTTACTAAATAAAGGAAATTATGAGCTGATAATTTTAGAAAAAACTCATGCGCTTGGAGGTTTGTCAAGAACCGTAAACTATAAAGGACTGAGAATGGATATAGGTGGTCAAAGGTTCTTTTCAAAATCAGATGTTGTAATGGAATGGTGGCAAAAAATTCTACCAATCGAATCAAGTCTAGACGGAGACGAGATCTTGCATTATCAAGGTCAAAAAACGAAAATAAGTATACCCACAACTAAACCAGTAATAGGAGGTATGATGGTAAGAAATCGCAAGTCCAGTATACTCTATCTTAGAAAACGGTTTGATTACCCGCTAAATCTGTCATTGGAGACGATGAAAAAATTTGGTTTTTGGCGTTTAGTTAAAATTTCATTTAGTTACTTTCTATCTAAATTCATTATTTCTAAACCTGAAAATCTTGAGCAGTTCTTTATTAAACGATTTGGAAAAACTTTATACTTGACTTTTTTTAAAAGCTATACAGAAAAAGTTTGGGGTGTTCCCTGTCATGAAATTTCAGCAGAATGGGGCGAACAAAGGATTAAAAAATTATCCTTTTCAAAAGCATTTCTTCATTTCTTTAAGTCCAAAAATCGACAAATTTCACAAAAGAATTTAGAAACCTCCCTTATTGAGCGGTTTTTATACCCGAGGTTAGGGCCTGGTCAAATGTGGGAGACAGTTGCTGAAGAAATAAAGAAAAAGGGTGGAAAAATTATTTTCGGGGCTCAAGTTATAAAATTATCTGAGCGAGATGGAGTTATAAGTAAAGTTCATTATTTAAATAATTCAATTAATGAAATATTAGAAGCAGATGAGGTAATTTCTACCATGCCTGTTAATGAATTATTGACAGCCCTACCAAAAGTACCTCAAAGGTTACTTGAAATTGGAAAAGGACTTAAATACCGAGATTTTATAACGGTAGGAATTTTAGTGGATAAGGACAAAACGGTTTTGTCTTCCTATGAGGATAATTGGATTTATATTCAAGAAAGTGATGTTAAATTGGCCAGATTACAACTGTTCAATAATTGGTCGCCATATTTAGTACAAGCGACGAATAAACTTTGGATGGGTTTGGAATATTTTTGCACAACAAAGGATGCCATTTGGCAAATGTCAGATGAGAACCTAGTAAAATTGTGTAGCGATGAATTACAAAAACTTCAATTGATAGAAGCGAATGCCATAGAGGATTTTCACATTGTAAGAGAGGAAAAAACATATCCTGCGTATTTTGGAACTTATGATCAATTTAATGTCATTAGATCGTATACCGATGAGATACCAAATCTTTTCTTGATTGGTAGAAACGGGATGCATCGCTATAACAATCAAGACCATTCGATGTTAACGGCGATGGAAGTGGCAAATCAGATTCATTCAAATAAGCGAGATAAATCGTTAATTTGGGAAATAAATACGGAGCAAACTTACCATGAGAGTAAATAAACCTTTTTTTCTTTCGTTGGTATTAGGGTCGTTTTTAGCAACAATTTGCTGGCCTCTCATTCGATTGCCTTTTGAAAATCCTCTCGAAATAGTCGGTTTATTAAATAACATTAAGGAGAATCCCTCCAATGACATTGTTCGATATTTAGTTTACCTAACATTTCCAATTTTCATATATATGTTTTTTTGGAAAATTTCATCGTCACCTCACATTTATTCAGTACAATTAACTCGTAAAAAGGTATCTGTTAGCAAAACCACTTGGGTTTTATACTTCATATTAACCATTTGTTGTGGAATTTTTATTATTCAAGAAAACCCAATTTTTGATCCATTTCATGAGGGTGAATCTTTAGGTCCAGCGATTGATTTTTTGGAAGGAAAGATACCATACCAAGATTTTATTTTTTGTCATGGATTAATTCAAGATCCACTGCGAGCGGCTTGGGGGTTTGAATTGTTTGGTCAATCTATTGGTTCTTTCAGAACCATGAGTTCTCTACTGGAATTACTTGCTGTAATATTCTTATCTATTTTTTTAATTCGATATTTCAAGGGTAATATTCAGCAGGCAACATTTGCTTTCATCCTATTAATTTTTCTTCAAAAAACACTTGATTTTATATATTCTCATGGAGGAAACAATTGGGTGAGTCCAATTTCGTTTCAACAAGGAAGGGATAGCACACTTTATTTATTTCTTATTGTTTTGACTTTTTTCAATCCAAAAGAATTTAGTTTGTTGGGTTGGCAAAAGCAGTTTTTCGTAATTTTTTTTATGGCATTCATTCCGATAATTTCTTTTATCTATTCTATTGATAGAGGTTTTTATATAACCGGATCTTCTTTTTTGATATTTATTCTACTTCTCTTTTTTAATTTCGAGAGCAAGAGACTTAAATACCGCACTACACTATTTTATTTGATTGGAATTCTTTCGGGATTAAGTGTTTTATATTTGGTATTTAAAGAAGGGTTCAACGATTTTATTAAATATACTTTTATAGAGATGCCTCAATACAAAGAGTTTTTGGATGGCACCCCTTATCCTATTTTTGACTATCGCTTTAATATTGCTCTCCTACTAATAGCATTTCTTGTTTTGTTTGCATGCACACAGTTACATAATTTTTATTTGCAAAATAAAAATTGGAAAATGGCTTTCAAGGCTTTAATCACAGATTATTTTATTGAAATTTCTATCCTTATTTGCGCAGTAATTTTTTATCGTTCGGTTTTAGGCAGGTCCGACCTATTTCATTTACGTTATAGTATTCATGTATCAATTCTATTGTTTTTTATTGTTTTTGTGCAACTATATTGGGATAAAATCACATGGATTAATCAACGATTTAATCTTATATTGGTTTGTTTACTCATTGCAGTGACATACAGGATTTATGATAAAAACTTATTATCTGAGATTTTTCCATTAACAAAGTCTGACAAAGAATATGTGTCGAAAGAGTATTTTGAAGTCGTAAATCACATTAATAACGATAAGGACCAAACTGCAAGTGTATATAGTTTATCCTCAAAGGCCTCTTGGTATTACTTTTTAAATCAATCTTGTCCTACACGATTCCCAGTAACTTATTTTGCTCAAAGAAATGATTATCAAAAACAACTCATTGAGTCGTTAGATAGGAAGCGTGTAAAGTATATTCATTTTGACAATTCATCCTATATAACTTATCTTGATAGTATTCATATTTTTGATAGAATACCTATCGTACATCACTATGTGATGGGAAATTACGTACGAGACACGATTATAGGTAAAGAAGAAATTTGGATTCGTAAGGGATACTAATCCCTGATTAAGAACTGATATTTATCAATATTCTTGAGTGCAATACTTGTTCCTCTTGCAACAGCTCTTAGAGGATCTTCTGCAATGTGAACGGGTAGTTTTGTTTTAGCTGATATCCTTTTGTCTAGACCACGTAACATTGAACCACCACCAGCAAGATAAATTCCTGTTTTGTAAATATCTGCCGATAATTCAGGTGGTGTCATCTCTAGGGCACTCAAAATCGCCTCTTCAATTTTAGAAATGGTTTTATCTAGTGCATGAGCTACTTCCACATATGAAACCATAATTTCCTTTGGAATACCTGTCATTAAGTCGCGTCCTCTTACAGCAAAATCTGCCGGAGGCGTATCAAGCTCAGGAAGTGCTGCACCAACTTCAATTTTAATTTGCTCAGCAGTACGTTCACCCACTAGAATGTTGTGCTGACGTCGCATATATTCTTCGATGTCATTGGTAAAGTCATCCCCGGCAATTCGAATGGATTTATCACAAACAATACCTCCAAGGGCAATTACTGCAATTTCAGAAGTTCCACCACCAATATCAATAATCATGTTGCCCATTGGTTCTTCCACATCGATACCTATACCAATTGCTGCTGCCATAGGTTCATGAATGAGGTAAACTTCTTTTGCTCCAGCGTGCTCAGCAGAGTCGCGAACAGCACGTTTTTCTACTTCAGTTATACCAGAAGGAATACAAATCACCATACGTAAAGTTGGATTAAACAAACTTCTTCCTGGATTGATCATCTTAATCATTCCGCGAATCATTTGTTCAGCACTTTGGAAGTCGGCGATTACACCATCTTTGAGTGGTCTGACGGTTTCAATGAGTTTGTGGGTCTTTCCATGCATTTGTTGCGCTTTTTTCCCAATTGCCACAACCTTTCCTGACTGAATGTCCTTTGCAACAATAGACGGTTCGTCAACTACCACCTTATCGTTCCAAATTATCAACGTGTTGGCAGTACCTAAGTCTATGGCAATCTCTTGTGTTAAAAAGCTAAATAATCCCATTTCGTGTTCCCACTTTAAATAATAAAAGAGTCTGTTTTTTGCGCTGTCGCCTAATCAATACTCCGTATAAGTTGTAAAGATATAAAAGTTCGGTTGAATTTAAAAAATTAGTGTTTAAAATGACGCACTCCCGTAAATACCATTGCCATGTCATTCTCGTTACAAAAATCGATGGACAATTGGTCCTTCACAGATCCACCAGGTTGGATGACTGCTTGAATACCTTCTTTACGCGCAATTTCCACACAATCAGGGAAAGGAAAGAACGCATCACTCGCCATTACAGCTCCGCTTAAATCAAAGTTGAATGCCTTTGCTTTGTGTATGGCCTGGGTCAATGCATCAACGCGCGATGTTTGTCCGGTTCCACTTGCCAAGAGTTGGTTGTTTTTCGACAAAACAATTGTATTTGATTTCGTGTGTTTCACAAGTTTATTTGCAAATAATAAATCGGAAATATCATTTGAAGTTACCTGCCTCTTGGTAACAGTGGTTAAATTACTTTCTGTTTCAGTTTTAAGATCCTTATCTTGCACCAAAAATCCGTTGAGAGCTGACCTTACTTGTTTTTGACTAAATTCTACTTGTTTCTGAACTAATATTATTCGATTTTTCTTTGATTTAAGAAGTTCTAAACCTTCGGAATCATATCCTGGAGCGATTAATACTTCACAAAACAATTCGTTTATAAGCGTTGCAGTCTCCTTGTCAATGAAAGCATTAGATATTAGAATTCCACCGAACGCACTCACCGGGTCAGCAGCTAAGGCATCTTTATAAGCTTCTTTGATGGTGTCCCTCGTAGCCAAGCCACAAGCATTGTTGTGTTTGAGAATTGCGAATGTTGGTCCGTCAGTAGTGAATTCCCCAATCAAATTTACTGCCGCATCCACATCTAATAAATTGTTGTAGGACAATTCTTTCCCGTGTAATTTGTCGAAAAGAGTAGAAAGGTCTCCATAGAACCAACCGCGTTGATGAGGATTTTCCCCGTAGCGTAAAATTTCTGCTTTTTGCTCACTCAATTTTAAGTGTTTACTGTCATTTGCTGTGAAATAATTATGGATAGCAGTATCGTAATGCGATGAAACATGAAAAGCTTCTGCTGCTAGGTTTTTTCTTTGCTCGTATGTGGTTGAGCCATTTTGATTTTTAATTAATTCGAGTAGATGATTGTATTGACTAACAGAGGATATGATAACCACATCGTTGTAATTCTTTGCTGCAGCTCGAATGAGTGAAATTCCTCCAATGTCAATTTTTTCAATTATATCTTCATGCGCTGCACCTGAAGCAACTGTTTCTTCAAAAGGGTAGAGGTCAACAATTACAAGATCGATGTGCGGAATGTCATGGGTTTCAATGGCAATTTGGTCCTCGTTGAGGTTTCGTCTATTTAATATGCCTCCAAAAATTTTTGGATGTAAAGTTTTAACACGTCCGCCAAGTATTTCTGGAAATTGAGTTAAGGTCTCTACGGGTGTAACGGGTAGTTGCAATTCTTCAATAAATTTTTGCGTTCCGCCCGTAGAATAAATTTTAACTCCGTTGAAGTGAAGCTCTTTCACTAATTCATCTAATCCTGCTTTGTAATAGACTGAAATTAAAGCTGATTTTATTTTTTTTGATTCACCCATAACTTGAAAATAAAGCGCAAAATTAAGGCTATTTACCCATTACTTTTTGCAATTTCTATCAACAATTTTAAATAGTTTTCAATGTTAACTGAATGTTAAGAAAATGAATCATTCAATTAACAAAAACATAACCTTTCATTCATTTCAGAATTACGGCAATGCTATTCCTTTGCAGCTGAAAATAATTCATATGAAAGAAGTATTAAAGAGATTTGTTTTCTCAATTACCTTATTTGTGTCTTGCTTCTCGTTTGGACAGAACGCAAGTATAAGTGGTGTTATTACAGACGCGCTGTCTGGAGAAAAATTATTTAGCGTCAAGGTGGTGATTCAAGGATTGGGTAAAGGAGCCACTACTGATTTAGACGGAAAATATGCTATAAGAGGTTTGGCTGCTGGTGCATATAAAGTGGATGTTCGTTACAACGAATACAACAATTTACTTTTGGATGTTGTACTTAAAGAAAATGAAAACTTTACAATGGACCTTAAGTTAGAGAAAGCATCTCAGTTGGGGCCTGTTACCCTTCAAGGTAAGGTAAAACGAGACGGAACAGTAGATAATATTCGGATGATTCGTATGACGCCAAATAACATCAGTCTTATTAGTCGCGAGGTTATTTCAAGAACACCAGATTCAAAGGTTTCTGAGGTTCTGAAACGTGTGAGCGGTGCAAGTGTACAGGATAATAAATTTGTTGTTGTTAGAGGCTTAACTGATCGCTATAATTTTGCTTTAATTAACGGGGCGTCCTTACCAAGTTCTGAAACGGATCGAAAAGCGTTTTCATTTGATATTTTCCCTTCTAGTTTTCTAGACAATCTTGTCATAATTAAAACAGCTACTCCTGATCTTCCAGGCGAATTTTCCGGTGGAGTAATTGATATTAATACTTCTGAACCAAAGGACACAAATTATCAAAATATTCAAATCGGTGGAGCATACAATGCTATAACCACGTTTAGGGCTAATCAAACATACAAAGGATCCGGCACAGATTTTATTGGGTTTGGTACGGGTGCAAGGGACATTCCACAAGGATTAGCAAGCACCGAATCCTTCGGAATCATGACAGCGGCAGATAAGGCCGAACAAGCTAAATTGGTAAATACTTCGTGGGGGACCTCTCCTTCAAGAGCGTTACCTAACTTGTCGCTACAATATAATTTAAGTCATACAGTTGCATTGAAAAAGAAGCGAACTTTGGGAATTGTATTTGGATACATTTATCAAAATAACCAAAGTTTTAGCCTAAATACCCGAAGAGAATTTGAAGAGCAAGCTACGGGTGTCATCACGAAGAACGAATTAAAGGATTCTGTATTTACCAATTCTATTTTGAATAGTGCAATGTTAAATTTGAAATATACCATTAATTCAAAAAATTCGATCTCATTTAAAAACTTATATTCTATCAATGCCGATGATCGCTTGAGTATTCGCCGAGGAAAAAGGGATATGGACATTGAATCTGTATACAATGAAAGATCAACGAACATGTGGTATACCCAAAATAATTTATATACATCTCAATTAATTGGTTCACATGAATTAAAGAATAAAATCAAGATAAACTGGAATGTAGGAATAAGCGATGTCCGAAGAGAAATTCCATTTTTAAGAAGAACAGTATACCAACAAGTTGATACCACTCTCCCGTATTTCGCTGTCATTCAAAATAATGATATTACTACCCTTGGTGCTGGAAATATGTTTTGGTCCACACTTTCAGAAGGAATCTACAATGCCAAATACGATATCATAGTTCCTTTTGGCGGTGAGAATAAAGAATATAAAATTAAGGTTGGAGGTTTGCATCAATACCGATCTCGATCTTTTGCTGCACGAAATTTAGGATTTTCAAAATACGATCCAGCAGGTAGCGCTAGTTTCAATTCTAATTTGCTTCTTTTGCCAGGTGATGAGATTTTTGCGCCTGAGAATTTGGGATTAATGGCAGACGGACAAGGTGGATTTAAATTAGAAGAGGGGACAAATGTTGACGATAGCTACCAAGCTTCTTCATTTCTTAACGCAGCCTTCGGAATGGCAGATTTTAAATTTGGTGATAAATTCAAGGTTGTAGGGGGAGCGCGCTTAGAATCTTACAATCAGGTGTTCAACTACATAGAGTTTGGAAGCAATGAAGCTCAAAATTTGGATACAACAGTCGTCGACATATTGCCTTCGGTAAATCTTATTTACTCATTGACTAAAAAAATGAATTTACGTGCAAGTGCCTCAAGAACAGTATCAAGACCTGAATTTAGAGAGTTGGCACCTTTTATTTTCTACAATTTTATAAACGATAACTTGACCTCTGGAGATCCTACTTTACAACGTGCAAAGATTAATAATTTTGACTTGCGTTATGAAATTTTTCCAGGAAAAGGTCAATTGTTTAGTGTTTCAGCTTTTTATAAGCAATTTTACAACCCAATTGAATTGTTGCTTCGAACCGGAACATCAGGACAACCGGAACTTTATTTCGACAATGTTGGTAATGTTGTGAATTTCGGTGCTGAAATTGAATATCGCATGAATTTGGGGATTTTAAAGCCATCAGATTCCACGAGTTTTTTAAAAGATATCACCTTGTTTTTTAATGGATCTTACATTAAATCTACCATAGATTTAAGCGCATTTCCTGGATTAAATGAGTACAGCAACGGCTCCCGACCACTACAAGGTCAATCTCCGTATATTATAAATGCAGGAGTATTTTATAATGCCCCAAAGAACTGGAATTTTTCAGCATCTTATAATTATGTTGCACAAAGAATTGCAATTGCAGGTAGTACCCAAGAACCAAGTGTTTGGGAAAATGGTCGTCATGTCATAGATTTTCAAGTTGCTAAAACATGGAAGGAAAGACTTGAATTAAAGCTCAATGTTAAGGATTTGTTAGCTCAGGATCTCATTTTCTTTCAAGATATAAATAAGAACTACAAATTAGATAAAGGAATAGATAGTGAGTGGCAGAGTATTACCTTCGGTCAAACTGTTTCACTAAGTTTGAAATACACCTTTTAACTTTATAAACTTAAAATTTTATTGGCTACCATGTGGTAGCCTTTTTTTTGCCTTTTCAATATTAACAAATTGTTTACAAACATTAACGAAGACTTAACGAACATTTAAGAATGTTGTAACTCTGTGCACTTTAGTTCATCGGAACTTTGTACCGATAAAAACTAAATTAAAATGAAAAAGATTTACACAACATTAGCCGCGACAATATTAACGGCTGCGTCGTTTGCCCAAGATGCTTTTTGGACACCGACAACTTACAAAGGTGCGTTTCCGGTAACGGACAACACACCAGCGTCGGATTGGACATCTGGATGGTCAAATTTTGATCCTGAAAACACAGTTTATCCGGCAACAACTCAAACTGTTTCGGCAGATATTACAACCAATACCACATGGTCGGGTGTTATTTTGTTGCAAAATAAAATTTATGTCAAAAACAACGCAACCTTAACTATTGCACCAGGAACAATTATTAGAGGTGATAAAGCGACTCAAGGTTCTTTGATAATTACGAGAGGGGCAAAAATCAACGCTCAAGGAACGGCTTCTCAACCTATCGTTTTCACCTCGAACGAAGCAGTTGGTTTCAGAAACGAAGGAGACTGGGGAGGAGTAGTTATACTTGGATTAGCTCGAAATAACCAACCTGGTGGAGTTGCAAATATTGAAGGAATTGTTCCAACAACTGATACACAATATGGTGGTGCATTTGATAACGATAATTCGGGAACAATTAAGTATGTTCGAATCGAATTTGCAGGGATTGCACTTGAGCCGAATAAAGAAATCAATGGAATTACTTTCGGTTCAGTGGGTTCAGCAACAACCGTTGATTATGTTCAAGTTTCATTTTCTGGCGACGATTCATTTGAGTGGTTTGGCGGAACTGTAAATTGTAAACACCTAATTGCATACCGTGGATTGGACGATGATTTTGATACGGATTTCGGATACAGAGGGAAAGTTCAGTTTGCACTTTCTATTCGTGACAAAGACTTGTCTGATGCTGCTGGAGACTCTAATTCTTTTGAATCAGATAATGATGCTGCAGGGTCGAATGCTCAACCATTAACGATGCCCATTTTCTCGAATGTAACTTTAGTAGGACCTAAAGGAAACGGAACAACGGCACTTCCTGTTGGTGAGAAATTTGAAAAAGCTTTCCGATTGAGAAGAAATACTTCTACTTCAGTTTTCAATTCATTAATTACGGGATGGGAAAAAGGATTGTCTATTGAAGGCGCTCCTGTTGTGGACAACCTAAATGGAGATACAATGGTAATTGCAAATAATATTTTTACAAATTTTGCAACCCCGAGTTGGACAGCAACAAATACAAACACAGTATTAAATACAGGAGGATCAACTACACCATGGTACCAATCTTGGTGGTCGGTTGACGCAAATGATTCAACATCGACATTAGCTCAAGTTAATTGGGTGAATTTGTTTCCGTCTTTAGGTTCAACACCGGACGCAAGATTAGTGGGGGGCTCAGTTGCTGCATCTGGAGCCTCTTTTACAAATCTTAAATTTTACAGTGTAGTTGCACCTACTGTTGCTACTATTTCTTTTACTTATTGTCAAGGTGCTAACGCAACTCAATTGTCAGCTACGGCTTCAACAGGAAATACACTAGCTTGGTACGATGTCGCTACTGGTGGGACTGCTCTATCTGGAGCTCCTTCACCAAGCACAACTTCACCAGGAGTATACACGTATTATGTGAGTCAAAAAAATGCAGCGGGTGACGAAAGTCCTCGAGTTGCAATTACGGTAACTGTTAATGCGCTTCCTTCAACACCAACGATTACAGCAGGAGGAGCAACTTCTTTTTGTACAGGTGGAAGCGTTGAATTAACATCATCTGCTTCAACCGGAAATTCATGGTCAACAAACGCAACAACTCAAGCGATTATTGTTACAACTTCTGGTTCTTATACTGTTACAGTTACTGATAACAATGGATGTTCAGCAACTTCTACAGCAACAACTGTAAATGTTAGTAATGCACCAGCTCCTACGGTTACAGCTTCTGCTACACAAGCTTGTTCTGGAGATGTTGTTACATTAACGTCTTCAACTGCTGATTCATATGCTTGGTCAAATGGGGCAACTACGCAATCCATCCAAGTTACTGCAACTGGAAATTATTCAGTGGTTACAACAAATGCGGATGCTTGTGCTGGTGTAGGAACATCAAATTCAATAAATGTAACGTTCACAGCGACTCCAACTGCGGCTGGATCATTTACTTCTAATGGTAACATAGTAACGTTTAGCAATACATCTACAGGCGCGTCTTCTTACTCATGGGATTTTGGAGATTTCACAAATTCATCGGCAGCAGCTCCGGTACATGCATATGCTGTTGATGGTACATACCAAGTTGTTTTAACTGCTATTAACGGAAACTGTACAGATACCATAACATTTAATGTAGTCATCAATACGTCTTCATTGAATGAAATGACAGGTGTTGAACAAGTGAAATTATATCCTAATCCAACCAACGCAAATGCGACACTTCAGTTTGTAAATAATTTAGGAACTGAAACAGTAATCGTACTTCAAGATCAGTTTGGAAGAATTTTGGAGAGCAACACGACTTCAAACATTGGATTGAATGAAGTTTCTGTAAATACTTCAATGCTAAGTACGGGTATTTATCAAGTGGTACTGACGAATGCATACGATAGCGCTATATTAAAATTAATCGTTAATAAATAATATTAATAAAGACCGGGTTGGGATACTGACCCGGTTTTTTTAACCTCTTCCAACATGGAAAATCTTAAAGGCCATACAATCTTGTTAGTCGATGACGAAGCGGATATCTTGGAGTTTTTATCCTATAACATTCGAAAAGAAGGGTATAAAGTCTTTACAGCTTCCAACGGTGAAGAAGCGATTAAAATGACACAACAAATCAGTCCATCTTTAATACTTTTAGATGTGATGATGCCGAAAATGGATGGTATTGAAACGTGCCAAGTGATTAGAAAAGATTTGAATTTATCCCAACCAATTATTGCTTTCTTAACCTCAAGGGCAGAGGACTATGCTCAAATTGCGGGTTTTGAAGCTGGCGCAGACGATTACATTACAAAACCAATTCGACCACGTTTGTTGATTACAAAAATTGAAAGTTTATTACGAAGATTGGATAAATCCAAGGGAATAGAGTTTGAAGTAGGAGAGAGCTCCGTAAAAATAGACCGGGAAAAGTACATGGTCGAAATCGAAGGAAATCAGTTGGTGCTTCCGAAAAAAGAATTCGAGCTATTAGAACTTTTGGCTAGTAGGCCAGGAAAAGTATACAATAGGGATCAGATTCTTGCTATTGTTTGGGGAAACGAAACCATTGTAGGCGAAAGAACAATTGATGTTCACATCCGAAAATTAAGAGAGAAGTTAGGAGATCATTACATAAGAACTATTAAAGGTGTAGGGTACACATTTAACGATAAATAAAGATTATTTGTCGGAGTTCTAAGTGATTTTTACCAATTTAGATTAGGTTCAACTTTGTTGAACTTTTTTGTTTTTATGGCACAGTATTTGTTAATATGTGAACGCTAAAACATACTACTTGAACATAAAAACCTTGTTTAAGTGTAAAGCATAATTAAATCACATATACTTTTTTCGTCAATGAGCCCCGTTTCGGGGCTTTTTGATTTTCATAACCTACGTTAATTCTCAGAATTTAAGAGAATGTTTACTTTTGGAAAAACAACATAATAGATTTATGGAAAGAAGAAGTTTTGTTGGTAAATTAACCTTAGGCTTAAGCGCGGCTATATCTGCTCCATTTATTGCGTGGTTCAAAAATGACAAACAAGTAAATAATACACCAACCATGATAAAAAAAATTAGACCCTTAGGATTTCAGTGGGAGACCTTAGATCCCTTTTTATTTTGCGTTCACCACGAAGATTTTTTTCCAAAAGGAAATGATCAACTTGGTCCAGATCCTGCGTTTTTCAGCGGAAGACACATGGGTCAAGATTTCATTGTAAAAGATGGATTTAGAATGTATCACGGGATGAAAGTTCCTGGTTTTCCTGGCCATCCTCATCGAGGATTTGAAACGATAACGGTTGTAAGAAAAGGACTAGTAGATCATACAGATTCAACTGGTGCAGCAGGAAGGTATGGTAATGGAGACGTACAATGGATGACAGCGGGAAAAGGAGTTCAACACGCTGAAATGTTTCCACTATTAAACAGTGAAGAGGATAATCCATTGGAGTTATTCCAAATTTGGTTAAACCTACCAAGGAAAAGCAAAATGGTTGCTCCACATTTCAAAATGCTTTGGTCTGAAAATGTTCCTAAATTTACTTTAGAAGAAGAAGGAAGTAGTGTTCATGTAGAGGTTTTGGTTGGAAAATTAGGTGCTCATCGTGCTGAATCGGCACCACCGGATTCTTGGGCAGCTCCGGACGAAAATCATGTTGGTATATACAACATCCAGCTTGACCCAAATAGTTCTTTCACGCTTGAAGCAACGGCGCTCGGTGTGAATCGTTCCCTTTATTTCTACGAAGGCAATTCATTGACACTTGGAAATACGGAAATTCCTCATTATCATGCGGTGGATGTAGATCCGAATACGACTATTAAATTAAAAAGCGGAGCAGAAGTTTGTAAAGTGTTAGTTCTTCAAGGGAAACCTTTAAACGAACCTGTTGTACAACATGGCCCATTCGTGATGAACACGCGCGAAGAAATTTATCAGGCATTTCAAGATTACCAACAAACGCAATTTGGAGGTTGGCCTTGGCCAACCTACGACCATGTACATGATCGTGAAATGGGAAGATTTGCCAAACATTCTAACGGGAAGATCGAAAAGAAATCTTAATCCAAACGTATTTCAACTCCAGCCGCTCTGATTTTTTTCTCTATTTCAGGAAGTTTGGCATTAACATTTTCTAATTCCTTTTTTGCTTTTTCTAAAAGAGAAAGTGCGGCATTCATGCATTTTAGGTGAGTAGGTGTAGGTCCATAGGTTGATCCTCCAACTCCTGTGCTCACTACACCTAGGTAATGATAAACTGTAGGGTACTCGTTCTCTTCTCCTATTTGTTGTTTGATATTACTTCCGCTAATGAGGTTTTCAATTGTTAGAAAATTACTATTAAAAGCAGAAAGCGCAGAAAATTCATCCGCTAAAATTTTACTCGAAAGGGTTAACGCTTTTAGCATTGTTTCCACTTTTCTTTTCTCTTTTTTCACTTGCTCGTTAAATAACTGGACGGCACTATACGCTTCGTCTAGTTTTACCCAAAACGCTGTAACCTCCTCAGCCGTCATACCTTTAATTGTAGGTGTTAATCCTGGAAGAGGCGCGATTTCAAAGGGAACTCTCTCTCCTAATTCGAAACATTTTTGATTTTCAATTTTCAGAAGTTGAACTTGATATTTACCTGGGGCTACCATGGGACCTTCAATTTTCCAATCTTTATTTTCAGGAGTAATAGTACCTACTGCTTTTCTACGTAAATTCCAGTTTACACGTTGAAATCCTTTTCCGTTTGAGGCTTCGATTAATCTCACCAATTCTCCTGATGCGCCATAAATAGCCAGCATTACTTTTGGATCTCCTTCAAGTTCTTCTTTTTCAAGTATTGCCCAGTCCGGAATTGACACTTCTTTTTGAGCTTTTATTGCTTCACTTTCTTGTTCCTTTCGCTTTTCTTTTGAAGATTTCAAAGAATTTGCCATGTAATAGGTGAATTGAACGCCAAATTCAGGATTTTGAGCTACAAAATAACCATCACCTTGGGAAGCTTTTCCTCCTTCCCCTAGAACTGAGCGTTGCTGATACCAATAACTTTTTCTTGGAGTCGAAATGTATGCTTCTTTTTTAACAGACTCCTCGTCTAAATTCCTTAAAGCACTGTAATCGTCAAGAATGTAAATCCCTCTTCCAAAAGTTGCTAGAACTAGATCGTTTTCACGTTTCTGAATGGCTATGTCGCGCACTGAAATTGTGGGTAATCCGGCACTGAATTTTAACCAATTATCTCCGTTGGAAATCGAAACATAAACCCCAAATTCAGTTCCTAAAAACAACAAATTCTTTTTCACGTGATCTTGTACGATGCGCCAAGTGATTGTTCGTTCAGCAATTCCTTTTGTAATCAATACCCACGATTTTCCTTTATCATTGCTTTTATAGACATAAGCTTTAAAATCTCCGCTTTTGTGGTTGTCAAAAACAGCATATACCGTGTTTTCGTCGTGTAAATCAGCTTTTACATCATTTACAAATGCTTGTGCCGGTAAACCGGGAAGTGAAGAGAAAGGAATTCTCCTCCAATTTTTTCCACCATCTTCTGTAACATGGAGATTACCATCATCAGTTCCAACATAAAGTAATCCTTCTTTTTTTGGTGATTCAGTAATGTTAGTAATACTGCTGTAATTTGACATAGCATAGATATCCCAGGGATTATCCCAGGCTTGTTTTTTACCAAAAAATGATGTTTGGGTCCTTGGTGTGTTTGTAGTTAAATCAGGAGAGATAACTTCCCATGAATCACCACGGTTATCAGATTTCCAAAGTCTTTGAGAAGCGAAATATATCCGTGACGACTTATGTGGACTCACAAGAATTGGCGCATCCCAATTGAATCG
>JACCDK011063418.1_pt1 | contig 24378 bp, 29 predicted proteins | sample 7445871 | NCBI WGS metagenome assembly JACCDK01 (sample SAMN15323436, study PRJNA562643) | freshwater metagenome | isolation source: river surface water | place: USA:Blue River Watershed | collected 2017-08-15 | reverse complement strand
GCGCCAACATCCGCGCCGGCGTCTCGGCCGACCAGCTCGCCGCGTCCCGCATCGGCGACCGCACGCGCCTCGCTTCCCTCGAGATCGGCACCGAAGCCAGCAAGCTGGCCGGCGGTTGCGACTCCGGCTATTCCTGCATCTACCAGTCCAACATCGCCTGGCGCTCGGCCACCCAGCCGATGCCGAAGGAAGTGAACCCGAAGCTGATCTTCGAACGCCTCTTCGGCGCGGGCTCCGACCTCGAACGCCAGCGTCGCGACGCCCAGCGTAAGTCGGTCCTCGACATGGTGCACGAGGATTTCCGCGAGCTCAACGGACGCCTCGGCGCCGACGACCAGCGTAAGCTCGACGAATATTTCACCGCCGTGCGCGAGATGGAACTGCGCATCCAGAAGTCCGGCACTTCCGGTCAGCCCAAGGTCCCCGCCAACGCGTCCGTCCCCAAGGGCATCCCGGAAAGCTACGCCGAACACCTGCGCCTGCTCGCCGACCTCCTGGTCCTCGCCTTCCAGACCGACACCACGCGCGTGGCCACGTTCGTCCTGGCCAACGAAGGCTCCAACCGCTCGTACCCGTTCATCGGCGTGCGCGACGGCCACCACAGCATCTCGCACCACGGACATGACCCCGTGAAGCTGGCGAAGATCCAAGACATCAACGTCTTCCACGCCACGCACTTCGCGTATCTCCTCGAGCGCCTCAAGTCGGTGAAGGAAGGCGACGGCAATCTCCTCGATCATTCCATGATCGTCTACGGATCCGGCAACGGCGACGGCGACCGTCATAACCATGACGACCTCCCGATCATCCTCGCCGGCAAGGGCTGCGGCACCATCCGCCAGGGACGCCACGTCGTCTACCCGAAGGAGACCCCGCTGAATAATCTCTGGGTCAGCATGCTCAACCGCATGGACATCCGCGACGTCCAGCTCGGCGACAGCACCGGCGAGTTGAAGAAATTGAGCTGAGCCGATTAGGGCTAGAGCCAGGGCTCGGGCTAGTGGTTCATCAAGGTAGGGTCGGGACCGCGTGCCGACCTAGCTGCCTTTGGTGGGGATGACCGGCCCGGTCATCCTCGACGCGATGGGGTCTGACTTCGTTCGGAATGCTGAACGTGTCTGACCCCGTCGCGTCCTCCTATCCCCCAATCTCTACACAAGGGGAACCGGAAACCGGAGAGTCTTCCAGGTCCCGGGTCTCGGCCCTCAGGTCTCTGGTACGGGCGTTCAGGCACAGGTGCGGGTGCCGGGCAAAATTCAGATCCTGAACCTGTACCCGAACCCGAACACCTGAACCTGGCTCCCGACGGCCGAGACCCGAGACCTGAAAATGTTTTGCCTCTCACTTTTGCACTTTTGCACGCGGTTCCGCCGCAGTTGCACCTTTGTACTGCCATTTACTTGTGCCCCCAGCCAACCATCCGGTCTCCGATCCCCCTTGAGTTAATCCCTGCCCGCCACCCGTCACCCGGAATCACCCCCGATACTCGATACTCCATACTCAATACTCCGATCTGACGGCTGCGGCTTCGCCGCCGCCGTCAGATCAATCCCGCTTCTTCGGCTATCGAATCGATCTTGTGTTCCAGGAGGTCCGTCTTGGCCTGCAGCTCCGCGACCTGCTGCAGCAGTTCGGCGTTCTGGTCGACGAGCTGCTGGAGGAGGGCGAGGATCTGTTCGTTGGAATGGTTAGTGTTCACGTTCGTGATGCATGTGGCGTGCGGAGCAGTCATCCCGACGCCGGCACGCTGGCGAAGGAAAGGCGCGGATTTATCCCGGGAGGGAAGGGGAGCGGGCCGGAGGCCGATTTCTTTAAGCGCGAAGACTCCCTGGGGTCAGCGTGAGCTGATCCGGCATGGATAGTGTATTCGCATTCTTAAGGACACGCCCCCGACTCTGCCTCCCCCTCCTCCCGTGTCAAGATGAGGTAGGGATGCGATGACATCGCATCCGCTGTATCTAAGGTAGGGTCGGCACTGCGTGCCGACCTAGCTACCTCGCCCGTCCGCCGCCGCGCGGGGTCTGACTTCGTTCGGAATGCTGAACGTGTCTGACCCCGTCGGCGCCCTCACATCCTGCCGCCGAACGGATGCCTCTGGTAGGGACGGTTCTCCGAACCGTCCGCACCGCTCGTCCGCCCTGACCCCGACCCCTCGGTCGCGACACCGTCTCGCCCCTACCTAATCAACCAACATTGCCTCTTTCCGGCCCTCTTGCCCTCCGGCCCTCGTGTCCTCGAGTCGCGCCCTCATGCCCTATGGTTATAATATAAAATTCATCTAAAAGATGCCACTTGCCGCCCCCCGCATGGCGTCCACAGTCCGTCCTCATGAACCCCGCCCGTCTGCTCACGGCCATAGTCGGCCTTGTTTTCCTCACCGGCTGCGCCTCGATCACCCGTGGCAGCAAGGAAGTCTTCGTAGTCGACTCCGTCCCGCAGGATGCGGATGTCCGGCTGTCGACCGGCATGGTCGGCAAGACCCCGGCCAGCTTCCAGGTCCCGCGCAGCCACACCCTTACCGTCTTCATCAGCAAGCCCGGCTACAAAGACCGGACCATCATCGTGGCGGCAGAGATCGGCGGCGGAGGAGGCGCGGCGATGGCCGGCAACGTCTTCGTCGGCGGGATCATCGGCGCGGGTATCGATGCCGGCACGGGCGCCATGTATGAGCACAAGCCTAACCCCCTGCTGGTGACGCTCGAGAAGGTCGACGCCGCCGCCCCCGCCGCGAAGCCCTGAGCGGGTTCGGTGACTCGGTCGTCATCCGGAGGAGCGGCTCAGGCCGCGCCTATTAAATTAAAATCTTAATATAAATTTACGGTTGCCAGATGCGCGGCGGGGGCCTTATTCGGAGCCGCTATGAAACATACCCCTGCGATCCTCCTCCTCACCCTCGTCGCTGCCTCGGCTTCCGCCGCGGTCGACGTCGGCAACGAACTCAACTACGACCGTGTCGGCGTCGGCTACGAATCCAATGACCTGCTCAAGTCCTTCGTCGTCTCCGGCGAAGCCAAGCTCGGCGAGTACGTCCTCGTGGGCGGCAGCTATTCCGACGTCTCCGGCAAGGGAGACAACGACGGTTACGACGGCAACATCGTGCGCTTCGGTCTCGGCGCCGTCTTCACCGCCGGCCCTGGTGACCTGATCTTCCGCGCCTCTTACGGTCAGGGGAACATCGCCACCAATGACTTCGACAGCGCCGGCGTCGCCGACGAGAGCTCCTTCGGCCTTTCCTATCGCGCCGCCCTCGGCGCCGGCTTCGAAGGCGAACTGGGCTACGCTCGCGTGCGCACCCGCATGGCTGGTTATGACGGCTTCGGTGGTGCCGCGGGTATCCTCAACGACAACGTCTTCAGGGTCACGCTCCGCCATAACTTCACCAGCAACTTCGATGTCCGCGTGACCTACCTCTTCCAGGACGACTTCATCGGTGGAGACACCTTCGGCGTCTCGGCCGGCTATAGCTTCTAAGCCGTTCGGATAGCTTCTAGCACCAGAGCCCGGCCGTAAGGCCGGGCTCTTTCCGTTTCTGAGGCAGGGGCAGCCCCTTATTCTGCCCTGGTTGCCCCGGGTAGGGATGACCGGCCCGGTCATCCTCGGGCGCGCGGGCCGCACGCCCCTACCATCGGACCCCTCACAAAGAGAGACCGAAAACCGGATAGGTAGCTGCGGACATATTCTTTCAGGTGACAGGTGGCGGCCACCAGAACTCGGCCCTCGGCCGTCAGGATCCCGCCACTGGAACCCGAACGCCTGGAGCCACCCCCCTATACTGCATACTCCATACTCGATACTCTCCGGCCCTCGAGTCCTCGATTCGTGCCCACGTGTCACCGTGCCCACGTGTCCCCTACGACTGAGTTTACTCCGTATACTCAGTCGTAATGCGTCCACATCCTCAGCACCTTCACCGTCTTCTCCTTGGCATAGACCTGATACACCAGCCGATGTTGGAGATTGATCCGGCGGGAGTAAGCGCCGGCCAGGTCGCCGACCAGTGCCTTGTATGGCGGGGGATTCTGGAAGGGGTTCTTCGCCAGTATCGCCAGGAGGCCTTCGATCTTCGGACGCAATCCCGCCTTGGATGCCTTGAGGGCGTCCTTCTGCGCTTGGTTCGTGTAGGCCAGCTCCCAGCTCACCAGCGGAGCTTCTTGGCGGCCTTCTTCAGCGGCTCTTTCATTCCACGTCGGATCGAAGCGCCCATGCCCGGGATCGCCGCCATGTGGAGCGTCTCCTGAATGTTCGCCCAGTCGGCTTCGCTCACCAGTACGGCGTTGCCGCGCTTGCCCGTGATCTGGATCGGCTCATGGACGGAGGCCTCGATCAGTTTGTAGAGTTGCGCGCGGGCCCGGGTGGCGGAAATCGTCGTCATGGACACAAAGGTACGCAAAAGCGTACGCATGGCAAGAGTGCCTTCGGGTGAGAGTATTGAGTCCGGAGTATCGAGTATCGGGCGATGCATGGATTTCATGCCCCGACGTTTCGTGACGTCCCCGCCCCCGCAACACAGGGAATCACCCAGCATGGGGTCTGACTTCGTCAGGTCGCATGACGTGTCTGACCCCATGCTGACCCAGGTAGGGATGACCGGCCCGGTCATCCGTCGCCGCGCGGGGTCTGACTTCGTTCGGAATGCTGAACGTGTCTGACCCCGTCGCGCCCTGCCTCGCCCTTGTCTTTACCCTATACTCAATACTCCATACTCGATACTCTCCTGTCCTCGTGCCCTCGAACCCGGCCAACCAGCCATCTGATCAACCGAGCCTCCGAGCCTCTGTGCCTCTCTGGTGTCTCGTCGCACTACCGGTGGCGTGGTTTCTCAATCTCCGCCTCCTCGTCGCCCACGACCCTCTCGCCAAGGCCCTCAAACTCGGCGCGGACTTCGCGAAAGAGCAGGCGCTTGGCGTGATTCCGCAGGACTGGATGGGCTGGCTCGCGCAGCCCGTCATCCAGCTCATCAATGAGCATGTCACCCCGTACGCCATCACCGGGAAAGCCCTCATGGCATCCTGGGCCTTACTCCTCGGGGTAATCACCCCAGCCTCCGTCGCGCTCTTCGCATTTCTCGTCCTTCATCTCGGGCTCCGTCTCACCGGCGGCGCGCCGGGCGGGTGGCGCGCCACCGCGCGTTCGGTCTTCGGAATCTTCGCCCTCGCGGATCTAGCCGTCCTTGCGTGGACCTGGCTGATGATCGCCCACGGCGGTGATTTCCTCACACGCACCCTCGGCCTCGCCGGCGGACTCATCGCGATCCGCCTCATCTCGCTCGCCTGGCTGCTCGTCGACCTCACCCAGCGCCACCAACTCGGCACCTTGCGGGTCATCCTTCTCGGTCTCCCCACGCTCTTTCTCTCCCTCGCCGTCTCCGCCCTATTCGCCTTCGCACACTGGCTCTGGTTCACCGCCAGCTTCGCCCTCGACGTCCTGAGGTAGGGACGCGTCGGTGACGCGTCCGATATTAGGATGGAAACAAAGAGGGGCCGCTGAGCGGCCCCTCTGACTTAACTTACTTACCCCTGTCGCTTACTTGCGCGGGGCGTTATAACGACCGCCGCCAGAGGGCTTGCCAGGGTTCATGCTGGGTTTGCCGTTGCCGTAGTTGTTGGGCATGTATGTTGATTCTTTCTATTTTGGAGGGTGGATGGGGGGATTAAAAAGCGGGGCCGCTACGCAGCCCCGCGCAAAGTTTCTAGGCCGAACTTACTGATCGCGGCTGTTCCAGTATTCGTCGTTGTTCGGGTTACACTGGTTAGAGTGGTTATCGCGATCGGACTTGGGATCGTAGGTCATGGTGGGCTCCTTTCTATGGCGGGGTCTGGGATTAGACGTGCCGGGAGAGGGGAGAGTCGCCGCGGGTTCCGGGGCGGTTGATCAGCGGCTGAGGGAACATCGGGGTTCCGGAAGGGCGCTGGCCGAGGCTATCGTCGGTTGCGTGGAAGGAGCTTGGGCGGGGCATGGGTGAATCCATGACAATGAAGATGTCCCCTTCCTGGACTTCCGCATGGGAAGAAAAGGTGCCACTACCCCGCGTCCCAAGGGACGGAGGTAAGCCTTTTTATGTCATTTTGACTAGGACTGCGGTGTCACTCGCCCGCTCAATAACCCTTTACGGTATTCGAAACCGGCCTTGATGCGCTCAGCCTCCTTAGGCCAGTCACAGTCGATTCCGAAATGAGCCACGCCGGCTCGCCGAATTTGTTTCTGCAACAAGCTTTCTTCCTCGGGCTTGTCATTGTCATTTCGCAGTAAAAGACCAGCTAGGGTATAACATTCAGGAATCAGGTAGGCCAAGGCTTCATGGTCTTCCAGGGGTTGCGTCACGCCAGTTGCCTCGTCGCTGAACTCTTTCGGCAAGGCCCTCACGAACATTCTTTGGTATTTCTCGATAGCCTCTTTGGTGTCTCCGTTGATGAAGGCGAGGCGACCAAGGAAGAGATGGGCCATGCCCTTGGGCGAGGCCTTCTTATAAGTGGCCACCCATTCCTTCGCCTTATGTTGTGCCAAGGAAGTGCAGCGGAAGCGTGGATTAGTCGCAAAGCCGGCAAGGTAACGCAGGGCGATCTGCTGGGTTTCCGGATTCCCGGTCTTGAAGGCCCGCTCCATCAGGTCGTAGGTGAGTTCTGAGGCTTGATGAGTTTCCGCGGTTTCGGGAGCGGTGATCAGGCACCTTCGGCTCATGTAGTAGGCGTAGCCCATGCAAGCGCGCGCCCATTCGTCGCCGTCGTCCTTGTTGATGCGTTTTCGTATCATGCTTGCCGCACCCGAAAAATCCATATCCAGCTCGGCGGAAGAAGGATCGGTTATCAGGGGCGCATAACTCAGAATCCGGCGTCGGGTCTGCGGCAGGTTGATTTTACGGTCCAGGGTTTTGCCTTCTTGGTTCAGCTCGGCGATGATGGGCGCGCAGGCCAAGTCGGTGAATGCCGCCATGTTAGATCCATCTAAATGAGTCTGGTTTATGCCGCCTAGGCCTTGATGCACTTGCTGGCTGTATTCATCCATGAGGCGAAGCAGCGCGCCCGCCATGTTTACGGCCCTGTTCCAGTCTTCATCGCTATCGGCACAGAGCTGGAGAAGGGCGCGCAAAAGAATAGAAGTCTTTGCGCAGCACTCGGGTGTATCGGTGCCTGCGGCGAGCGCTTTAGCCTTTAATAGGGCTATGGACAGCGATGGCCCCTTCGATTGAAGTTGTTGGCGATTGAATCCTCCCCCAGCAACTCCTCTAAGTAGCTGGCTAGGCCGGCGCCATTTATCGACAGGGCCTTGCCCTTTGGCGGACTGATCATGAAGCCAGGACTCATCTTTGGGATACTCGCGTTCGAGATTACAAAGGTGAGCGGCAAGTTGTGGTGCGACGACCTGGCGGAAAGTGTGCCAACTGATGTCGCTGATGCTGGCCCGGATGCATGTCGCACGAACTCGGAGCGCGACATGACAGAAGGCTTTAAGGATGTCTTCGGGTGAGGCTGGGGTAAAGGCGCCCGCGGGCACCTTCAGTCTCCCGGTGTCAGGCATGCGTAATTTGAACACCTCGATGGCCTTGACGCGTGCCTCGTCCAAGTCGCGTAATCCTCTGATCGCGGCCGCCTGGCTGCCTGGCTGGATAAATTTCCTTAAAATGAACCGGAGGACTTTCTTGGACCCAGCCCACCGTTTCTTGCGCGCGTCGTTGGCGTCCGAGTCCTTCTCTTTCGCCGTCTTCGCCGCCAGCCTATCGGCTAGGCCGACCAAGGTGAGCATCTTCCAGTCGTCTGAGCGGTGGGTGGTTGCCGGCATGGTGAATATGCCACCCTCCTTTAAGGTGTTCACAAGCAAATCCGTGCACAGTGAACCTTGGCCGCACGTCTCCGGCTGCGGCCGATGGCACCAACAATTCTGCACAAATAGCCAATAAACCTATCCGAAAAGCCTGCTAGGCTCTTCGAATGGCACCTTTTCTTCCCATGAATTTCTGGGGGGCATGGGCACGCTGGCTCATGTCATGAGTAACCATCCTTCCTTCTCCACCTCCTCGCGCCAGGTCGTCGGCGTGATTCTTGAGGCCACGTGCTTCGAAGACGTGGGTACGCTCATCGTGCCTTGGGCCGATGCGCATAAGTTTGTCCTCGAGCAGTCCGAGTCCGATATCGGCTTGGTCTACACCCTCTACCGAGGCGTCAATCGTCAGAAATTCATCCGTCACGAGATCAAGCTCGGCAAACTTGGATCTACCATTGGCATGGTCGCGGAGTCCGTCTCCAAGGGACAGCCGATGGATTTGCAGACAGCGGAACAGATGGATGTCTTGGCTCCACTTGCTGGTCTCAAGCCGAAGCATATCCGGAACGACATCGGTCCTATCGAAGATGGAGTCTCCTTCATTCGCAACGTCCGAGCACACCTGGAAGATAAGACCGCTGGATTGCCCTTCATTCTCATTTCGCTTCCTCATGATAGCCCAGAGCGGGAGGAGATTGAGGCGATCATCGCTGAGTCAGACGACATTGATGTGATCTGCGTCGGCAAGAATACGAAGACGAGGGTCCGCGCGCTCGGCTACGAAGAGTTTCGCAAGGGGCAGCTGCTCCTGCGCATCCCGGGGCATGAAACCAAGGTCATGCCTATTGCGCCGCTCGGTTACGGTCTTCGCGAGGCCGTCCGTCTGGCTCGAGCCAGTCACGGGCTTCGCCTGCGTAAGCTCTTGGGCAGTGATGTCCAGGTTAAGGCAGGCGCGGAACACCGTCCCCATCAGCACAGCTGCTGGACGGTCCAGGCCGCCCTGCTCAAGGCCTGGTCACATCATTATGACGTGATGGAGCTGCACCAGAACGCTGTAGATACTGCAACTGTATGTAATTACCATGACCCGGAGTGGGTCTACGATGCCATGAACGCCCTCTGCAAGTTGGCCAAGAAGTGGAAGGCTGGCGAATCGATCGGTGGGAACTGGGAGCAGACCATGAAGTCGCATGGCTACGACTTTAGCCCCCGGAGCTCCGTGTCGACCCTCGGTAAGTGCAGCCGTCACTACGAGTTCGTCCATGGCGGCAAGCAAATCGTCGCTGATGGCCATCTCGGCCGGGGCAACCAGGGATCGCGCAACGTCATCCGCATCTACCTGCATCGCGACGAGGAGCGTAAGATGCTCGTCGTCTGCCACGTCGGGAACCATCTGCCAACCGGGAGTCAGACGACCTAAATATCACTTTCTTATAAGACCCGATTTGAACATGGAAATTAGCGATGAGAGAATATTCGAGCTTACACGTATCCCCCGAGCACTCGAAGCCATGCTTAATGAAAGGAGTCCCAAAATAGTTCCTCCTCCCAGGCCGGCTGTTGTCTTGCCTCGGCTGGCTCCGCAGGCCAAGTCACCCTGTAAAGGCTCTAAGCGCCACCAGATCTTCGACGCCCTACGCATGGCCGTGGCGGCAAAGGTCAACGTGTTCCTCGTCGGCCCGGCTGGATCAGGTAAGACCACGGTCGCCAAGCAGGTCGCGCACAGCTTAGGGCTGCGCTTCCACTTCAACGGCGCCATCCATTCCGAATACAAACTCACCGGTTTCCGCGATGCCCAAGGCAAGGTCCATCGGACGGCCTTCCGTGAGGCCTTCGAGCATGGCGGCCTCTATCTCTTCGACGAGATCGATGCTTCTCAGCCGGCCGCCTTGCTCGCCTTTAACGCCGCCTTGGCCAATGGGATGTTCGACTTCCCTGACCGCAATGTCCAGGCCCACCCCAATTTCCGCTGCATCGCGGCAGCAAATACCTGGGGCAAGGGGGCCACGATGGACTACGTCGGACGTAATGCCCTGGATGCCGCCACCATGGATCGTTTTGCCATGCTTGAGATGCGTTACGATGCCTCCCTCGAACGCCGCATGGCCCACCTCGCTTCGAATGACCAGATCGACCTGGCTGAAGCCTGGCTAGAGCTGGTTCAGAAGACGCGCGCTCTCTGCCATGATCACGACTTCCGCCACATCGTCAGCCCTCGTGCGACCCAGCAAGGACTCAGCCTTATGGTTGGAGGACTCACGGCCGAAGGTGCCGCCATCATGGTGCTCCGTCGCGGAATGGAGGATACCTCCTGGGGTCGGATTCGCCCCAGCATCCATCCGCTCGTCCAAAAGGTCGAGGCAGCCAGGCAGCTGGTGATGACCCCCGCCCAGAAGCAGTAAGTATTCCCGCGCATGATCGAACTAGCTTACCGACAGGGATCACAGCGCTTCGCGCTCACGTCGGGTGGCGTGAATTACCGGGTGCAGGCCCACGCAAGTGTGTTGGACGCCATAAAGCATGCCGAACAAAGGAAGGCTTGGCCCCGCCATATCTGCTCCAGCCTACGAACCGACAACGCAGGCTTTCATGGAACGCCCGATTGGGGCACGGCGGCTAATTTGGCGACCCGTGGCTGGCCGGAAGGACGTTCCATGCTCCGCAAGGCCGTCGCGGTCATGCCCAAGGCCGCCCATCGCGACCGTATCTGCCAATGGAATCTTGCGGGCGCTTTTCCGGACGCAGCGCGCGCCTCGGCCGGCGCCCCCGATTGCATGATGGATGATCATCCGACGGACATTAAGCCCACCCAGTCCGTCCGTGTGATCGTCAGCATGGCGACCCCTTGGACGACTGGGCTCGATGAATTCGTCAATCGTGGTGCGGCCATCTTGTCGGCCGTCGAGGCCGCGGAGGCCGCCGGGCACCGCGTCGAAGTGGTGGCGGAGGAGACGGCGATCGGTCTTAACGACGGCGTAAGCCTGTCGATTTTGCTCAAAGCCGCCGGCCAGCCAGCCGACCGCGACAGTCTGGCCTTTTTCTTGATTCACCCCTCGTCCCTCCGGCGCATCTTCTTCGCCCTGCTGGAGACAGAGCCTACCCTAGAGCATTTTTGCTGCGGCTACGGCGCCCCTGCCTGTCAGCCCGTCGAGCTTCGCCCTCCGGGCGCCATCTACCTGCCTAGCTTCGATACGGGCGAATACGCCGATGCGTCCCGGGCTTTCAAAATCGTCAAGGCCGCCTTCACCGAGGCGGGATGCGCGGTATCTTTCCAAACCTAACCCCCTGCTTATCATCCATGGATCCGTCATTTGAAGAAATTCTACGCCAAACGCTTCCGCCCACGGAGGAGCAAATCGCTATTAACAAGGAACGTGCCCATGTGGCCGATCGACTGCGCGACCCCGAGCACCTGAGGAAGGAGCTCGGCGGCATCTTTATCAAAATGCGCCAAAACAAAGCCGAATGGGAGCGCCGCCTCAAAGAAGTCAGGCAGCTGGGATACTCCCATAAGGAAGACGGCACTCGGCAGATGGTCTTGAAGTATTCAGCCCTAGAGCTCCAAGCCCTCTGCGGACTAGCGACTTTGGCTTTAGCCCAAAGTACTTATAATGAGCCCAAAAGTGCAGATAATACGAATGCTGATACAAATCCGTCCGGCGGCGGCCGCGGCAACGGCCCTCGCAAGTAAGAGGGGACCTTATCCCGAAACTCCAGGGGGCCACTGCGTGGCCCCATTTCTTTGGCTTATAGAATCACCAGTAGGCCAGAATGATCCGAAAAGCCTTTGAGGCGGAAAGCGGGGAGATGAATCAGGCGGGCCTTCGGGAGTCCCTTGCCCGCGAAAGCATGGTCTATGCGTCTTGGCTTATCGCTTTTTCGGGTTCCTTTGAAGGTATAGGCCTTTGTGCCGCCTGGTGCCATGTCCCAAAGGTTACGCCAGCCAAAGTCGTCGACCCATTCGATGAGCTGCGGGCCCCAGATATGATCCTTTTCAGGGTCCGTGTTGAAGTCGCCGACCATTAGGACGCGCTTACCCGCATGTTTGCGCATCCAGAGTCTTAGCTGCTTAAACGGTTTACGTTTCATGCCCTGAGTCGGCATGTGCACGGCCGAGATGGTCACTCTGTCGATGCGGCATCGCACCCAGTTGTTCTTGAGCTTATTGCCTTGTCGGCTGAAGCGCTTGTCGGTCTCCAGCTCGAGCTTACTATACACCCGCAAGTGACGCTTGCGGCTATGAAGGGTGGGGCGAGAGCGGTGCACGTAGCCGGCAGATGCCAAGCCAGCCTCATAATGCTTTTGGCTGCCCTTAAGCAGCTCGGCCAATATGATGACATCAGGGCGCTTGCCCATTAGAACCAGGGTGTCGCAATCGATGTGCTTCTTCCGGGTATTCAGGAAAAGGACTTTCACTAGGTGGCTTCTCCTAGTAGGTTTGCCATAACACCCCTGATGGCAATCCCTCCCCATCTCCGTTCCCTCAAACCCGGCATGGCCGAGAAGCTGGGCTATTACGTCTACCTCTATGTCGACCCTCGGGATGGCAAGGTCTTCTACATCGGGAAAGGGAAGGGCGAGCGCTGCCTGGACCATCTGTTCGAAGATGACGGCCACCCGAAGGTGAAGCGCATCCGGGAGATCTTCGCTGCCGGCTTGGAGCCACATATCGAGATCCTCGCACACGGCATGGCCACATCGGATCAGGCGTACCTCGTCGAGGCCGCCGCCATCGATTTGATCGGCCTGAAAGAGCTCACCAACAAGGTCGTCGGCCACAACAGCCTCTTGTATGGACGAAAAACGCTCAAGGATTTGGCAATCCACTACGCCCCCGTGAACGCCGATATCCCCGACCCGGTTGTCCTCATCCGAATCAGCGAACTATACCGCAACGGCATGTCCGCGCAGGAGCTCTATGAGGTTACCCGTGGTGTCTGGATACTCGGGCTCGACCGTGCTAGAGGCGCTAAGTACGTATTTGCCATCTTTGAGGGCATTGTGAAAGAAGTCTATGAGCCTAAGCTCTGGCAGGATGCACGAGTGGACGGCTATGAAACACGCAAGGACCTAACGCCCGAGGATGGTAAAGGACGCATCGAATTCGTCGGCAAGGTCGCCCCGGAGGCCATCCGTTCCCAGTACATAGATAAGTCCGTCGCTAACAGCTTCGCCTTCGGTGCCCAAAATCCCTGTAAGTATATCAACTGCTGATGGACTTCGCCCCCGTACAGCGAGAACACGTCGAGAAGGCTTTGGCCGAGCTGGACGCCGGCGTGATACCGGCTGGGTTCAGGGACTCGACGACGTATGATGTCATCCACCAGGGCCGGCCGTATCCGCCGAAGCAGCTGATTGCTCTGGCGCTCAAGCACGCGAATGGCCGTGTCGTGAACGGGGATGACTTTGGAGGCGGGAAGGGAACTGCCTGCTTCCGACGCCTAGAAGAACTCGGCTTCCTGATCACCGAGAAGTTCGAGGGGCCATCGCCGGCCAAGCTATCCAAGCTCGAGTATTGGGTCGGGGTCACGGACCAGTCCTGGTTCGAGTTCCATTCGGCCAATCAGTCAGTGGAGGTTAACTTCTGGGCGCCCGGAGGCGAAGTGAGCTTCAAGGCCATTCCAGAAGGAGGCCTGTTTCTTTTTAAGCTGAAGTCTCCAATCAACAAGATCGTCGGCGGGGGATGGTTCATGAAGAGCACCACTTTGCCTCTTGAGCTCGCATGGAAGGTATACGGGAAGGGCAATGGTACGGACACTCTAACCGACCTGCGCGATAGCATCACTCAGTTCAGAGCGAAGATGCATAAGGCTACATCGCCCAACGAAACCATCGGCTGCACCTTGCTGACGGACTGCTTCTGGCTGCCGGAGAATCAGTGGATTGATCAACCCGAAGACTGGTCGTCCGCAATCGTAAAGGGCAAGAAGTACGACCCTTATTCTGGCCCAGGACTCCGCGTCTGGCAGCAGATTCAGGAACGCCTCAGGGCGCGCCCGATCACTCCCGGAGTCGAGCAGGAGCAGGATCGCTACGGAAAGCCCTACATGGCCAAGCCGCGGCTAGGGCAGTCGGGCTTCCGGGTGGCCGTCATGGATGCCTATGGCCGCCGCTGTGCCGTAACCGAAGAGAAGACCCTGCCGGTTCTGGAAGCCGCGCACATCCGCCCCTATGCGGAAGGGGGAAGGCATGAGGTTGGCAACGGCCTGCTGCTGCGCTCGGACTTCCATACCCTATTCGATAAAGGCTATCTGACCATCGACACCGACTACCGTCTCCTTGTCAGCAAGCGCCTCAAGGAAGAGTTCTCCAACGGCCGACATTACTACGAACACCACGGTGCCCGTGTTCCCAACCTCCCGACCCGCACCGATCTTCTGCCGTCTAGGCCAGCGATCGAGTGGCGCAATCAGGATTGGGTGGGCTAGCCTCTCGGAATATCAGAGCTGGTCGTACTTGTCGGCGCGGCCTTTGGCTTTCTCGACCGGATACTTAATGGCGTTCTTAGCAAGCTTTTCGCGAACGGCGGAAGGGATGTCGATTTTGGCCTCGTGTGCTAAGAGCAAGGCATAGACGAGTACATCGGCAATTTCCTCTCGAATCTCGGCAGGATCGGCGGACTTGGCGTCCTTCCAGAGGAAGCATTCGAGTAGTTCGCTGGCCTCGATGGATAGTCCGGTTGCCAGGTCCTTAGCGTTATGGAACTGGGCCCAGTCTCTGGCATCACGGAAGGCTAGTGCTTCTTTCTGGAGAGCGGTGATGTCGGACATAGATTTCTTAAATAGTTTGCGGTTTATATTAGCGATAAGACTATTTCGGGATGCTGCTTTATCAAGGAACATCCAAGGAGTTCGTGAGTGAGACGACGAAGAATGCCATCGTCGATCGTCTGGAGTCCTCGTTCAAGCGGCAGATGGGATACGGTCCGTCTGAGCCCGAGCGCCGTTCATGGCAAAATTCCCTTCGGGCCATGGCGCTTGTCGTCAGTGCGTCGGGTCTTCGGAATCACGGCGTAGGCATCGAATATCAGCTTCCCGGCTCGTCAAAACGTCTGGACTTCATGATCACGGGTTTGTCCGTAGATAAGAAAAAGGAAGCGGTTATCGTTGAACTTAAGCAGTGGGAAAAGACGGAGCCTGGCGATGGCGACAAGGTCGTTACTTTCGTCGGCCAGCGCGAGCGAGACGTCCTTCATCCCTCGGTTCAGGTAGGCAACTACCGACAGTACCTCTCGGATCAGCTGGTAGCTCTTCATGAAGGTGAAACTTCAATCCGTCTGAGCGCTTGCTCGTATTTACACAACTATTCGCTAGAAAAAGAGGACCCGCTTTTTGAGGAGAAATTTAAGGCGGTAGTCGCCAAGAATCCGGTGTTCAGCAAAGACGACGTCGATAAATTGGTCGAGTATCTGAACGCATTAATCCCCTTGGGCGACGACGGATCGGTCATCGACGAAGTCGTCCAGAGTAAGGCGAAGCCCAGCAAGAAATTACTCGATGAGATTCATCGTGTGGTGAAAGAGGATTCACGCTATGTTCTGCTGGACGAACAAATCATCGCCTATAACCGAATCGTTGCTGAGGTGAAGCGGTCGGCAAAGACCGGGGAGAAGGCCGCAGTAATCATTCGTGGTGGGCCTGGCACTGGGAAGTCGGTCATCGCGCTAAACGTCATGGGTGAGCTTTCTAAGCTGGGTCATAACACGCACTACGTCACGGGATCCAAGGCTTTCACTGAGACCATTCGCAAGATTCTCGGTGCTCGTGGTGCTCAACAAGTTAAGTTCTTCAATAGCTATATGGCAGCAGAGGCCGGTGCGATTGACGTCATGGTATGCGATGAGGCGCACCGAATCCGAAAGACAAGCAATAACATGTATACGAAGAAGGACAAGCGCTCGAACAAGAGTCAGCTCGAGGAGCTGTTTGATGCGTCGAAGGTTGCGGTCTTCTTTATCGATGATCGGCAGATCGTGAGGCCGGACGAGATTGGGTCGTCCAAGCTGATTGCTGAATTTGCAAAGACGAACGGAATCAGACTATACGAATGTGATCTGACGGCTCAGTTTAGATGCAACGGGTCTGATGCCTTCATCAATTGGGTTAACCATACTCTAGGCATTGAGGTTACAGCCAATCCCTTTTGGGAGGCTTCGAACCCTTACGAGTTCAAGATTTTTGGTAGCCCCGAGGAACTTGAGAAAGCAATTCACGCGAAGGTAGCGGAGAAGGCCACCGCACGCATGTCAGCCGGTTTCTGCTGGAAATGGTCTGACCCCGATTCGTCCGGCAACCTGCTCGATGATGTCGTTGTAGGGGATTGGAAGCGTCCTTGGGACGCTAAGCCAGGTGCAGGACGTCTTGCCAAGGGCATCCCGCCAGCTGCCTTGTGGGCTTATGATCCCAACGGAATTGGCCAGGTCGGATGTGTTTATACCGCCCAAGGTTTCGAATTCGATTATATCGGCGTTATCATTGGGAAGGACCTCGTTTATCGCTCCGACCAAGGCTGGGTCGGCGTAAAAGAGGAATCCTGCGACTCCATGGTCAGGCGCTCCAAGGACAAGTTCGTCGATCTCGTCAAAAACACCTATCGCGTCCTGCTCACCCGCGGCATGAAGGGTTGCTTTGTCTACTTCATGGACGAAGAGACCCGGAAGTTCTTCGAATCAAGAATTACTAAGTAACCACAACTTCCCTTCGCCATGATTCCCATCCCCGCCGGGTGCGCCCGCTTCCTTTGCTACGGTTGGATCATCACGGGCGTCTGCTTCGTGCTGGGTCTGAACAAGAACGGCGAAGACCTTTCCGGCGCCGGCCTGATGGCCATCGGCCTCGGCATCCTCGGCCTCTACGTCACCCGCCCCCGCAAAGAATGACATGACTGACCTCTCTGACGAACTGGCCGCACTCGTAGTTAAGATCTATCCGACGCAGCTGAGGCGAGAGGCTGATGAGGGCGGCGGGGTGAGGCTTAGCTTCATCACGAACAACCGGCTGTATCTGCTGACGGTGCAGACGGAAGATTCCCCGACGGAATTCACGCTCTCGGCGGGCACGGAGAATCCTTACCTGGAGGCTACCCCCGCCGTCATGCAGGCCTTTGTCCGGGAGATGCGTAAGCGCTTCCCGTCGGCTAATTTCGGTCCGCAGGGATCCCATGGCGCCGACTTCGGCGCCTCCGCCGCTGGCCGGAAGATCGGCGGCCGTCCGCTCGAAGCCGAATTCCTCCGCTGCAAGCAGGTGATCGACCTCTGCCTGGACGGTCAGTCGAAGGTGATCTCCGATCTGTGATCCGCGCGGCGAAGCCGCGACGGGGCACGTTGACACGGGTCACGTGGGCAAGGGTAGGGCGTGGTTCTCCGAGCCCGCCGCTGTATTGGGAGGAGGGCGGACAGCTCGGAGAGCCGTCCTTACCTTATGGTTCTCATCCCTCCGGCAGAAGGCATCGTCCCCGTGTCACCGTTACTCGTGCCCACTTGTCCCCGCGCGGCTTCGCCGCGCTCCTACCTAGTGACCGCAGGGGCGAGGGTCTGCATCCGGACTTCCATCTTGGGGCTCTTGGGCAGGCGCTCTCGGCAATGGGTCACGATCTGGTCGATGTTCCGCGAGGCTTCGCGGAAGAAGCTGGCGATGTCTCGGGCCATGGTTTCGTCCTTATGCGCCAGGGAGGCCAAGGCATCCAGGTGATGGCGCAGGCCGAGGGCATGCTGTTTGACGGCTTCGGCGTGCGTCAGGGGGCGGCCAAAGCTGAGGTTGATGCGCTGCCGGCTGGCCGAGGCGTAGGCGCTGATGATGGCGAGGGTCAGGGTCTCGTCGTGACCGGACTCGATCTTGGAGACGGCCGCCTGCGTCACGCCCAGACGCTTGGCGACGTCCGCCTGCGTGAGCTTGGAACGCCGGCGGAGCCGCGTGAGGCCGTCGGTGACGCAGGTGTCCTGCTCCATCTGGGCGTAGGCTTGCCGGACCTTATCCCCGAGCCCTTCTCCTTTGATGAGTTCTTCGACGGAGGCATAGGTCTGCCGGGACGGCTTGGACGGAAGTCGGTGGCGAGGCGTGCTCATGGCAGGTCGGGAGGTTCGAGGTTGCGGACGAAATCAAGGGCGCACCGGAGGTCGGCGGCTTGGGAATTTTTATTCCCTACAGTTATAATGTGCAAGGTCTGATTTTCCTCCGCCGGGTAGACGTAGAGTCTGGTCTCCTGCAGCTTCGTGCGGCTGGGCCCTTTCTGGTCGAGCGCCCAGATCCCCGCCGGCTCGTGATGCAGGAAGCCAGCGTGGGCCGCACGGCAGTGTGGTACGCTGTTGAGCTATTCGAGCAGCCGGGCCAGGTTGCGCAAGACGGCCGCGAGTTCGGCCGGCCGTTTCTTGTCGTAGTACCGCTTGGCTCGCTCGAAGTCCGGCGCGATCTGCATCCTCCACATGAGCCCAGACGTGGCGCTCACAGGAGCCAAGGCGACCGCATAACGACGAGCTGGGGAATCATCGTCATGCGTGGCTGAGGGGTTGTCACACGGGGACACTATGATAGGGGGCACGTTGACACGGGGACACGTGGGCAAGGGGATGTAAACGAGGGCAAGGGGACACCTAAGCGGGAGTATCGAGTATGGAGTATTGAGTATGGGGGCACGGCCGACGCATGGGGGCCGTGAGGTAGGGGCGTGGGCGGACGCGTCGCCGACGCGTCCCTACCTAAATGCAGCTAGGTCAGCACGCAGTGCTGACCCTACCTCGCGCGGCGGAGTCGCGAGAGGGCGCGAGGGCGGCGCTTGCCGGGGAAGGCCGGTTCGTGGGAGGGGCTGGAAGATGGCTCGTCTCGGCGCGGTTCGGGGAATAAGACGACCCTATGTTCCGTCCCCCTCGACTGCTTTGTTTCTTGCTCAATGCGCTCGTCGTCGGGTGCGTCGCCGTCCATGCCGGCGCGCCGCTACCTGAGGCCTTGCGCCAGGCCGCCGACCGACGTCAGGCGGAACTCCAGGCCGAGCGCAGCGCCGAAGTCGTCGCCCGCGAACTGAAGGCGGGAGGCAAGAACCTGCGCTGGCTGGAAAAGGAGTTCAACCTCGCGCCCGCCGGCCAACGCAGCCTGTGGATCTCGATGCATGGCGGCGGCGGTGCTCCTGCCGCGGTCAATGAACAGCAATGGCAGAACCAGATCCGCCTCTACGCGCCGTCCGAAGGGATCGTGGTCGCGCCCCGCGCCCCGATCGATACCTGGAACCTCTGGCACCAGCCGCACATCGACCGGCTCTTCGATCGCCTGATCCAGGATTTCATCGCCGTGCGGGGCGTGCATCCGGACAAAGTCTACTTGCTCGGTTATTCCGCCGGCGGCGACGGCGTCTGGCAGCTTGCTCCGCGTATCCCCGATCGCTTCGCCGCCGCCGCGATGATGGCCGGGCATACCAACGGCGTGAACACGCTGGGAGTCCGCAATCTCCCGTTCGCGATGTTCATCGGAGGCGAGGACGCCGCCTATGGCCGGAACAAGGTCGTCGCGGAAAAGATCGCGGAGTTCGGCCGCCTGCGTCGCGAGGATCCGACCGGGTATGAGCATCTCGGCCGGGTGTATCCGGGCCTGCCGCATTGGATGGACCTAAAGGACGCCGAGGCGCTGCCATGGATGGCGAAGTTCGTCCGAGATCCTTGGCCCCGCAAGATCGTCTGGGTCCAGACGGGCGTCACCCACGACCGTTTCTATTGGTTGGAGCTGCCCGCCGGCTTCGCGAAACCCGGGCAGAAGATCGTGGCGACCGCCCGCGGGCAGGAGATCATGCTCGAGGGAGATGTCCCGGCCGGGTTGACGATCCGTCTGCGGGAAGGCCTCGTCGACGATCTCGCGCGACCGATCAAGGTCACGGTCAATGGCCGCGTGGTGCTCGAGGCTTTGCCGGCGACGGCTACGCCGGCCCAGCTGAGCGCCTGGCTGGCGGAACGCTTCGACGTGCCCGCCACGCCGACCGCCAGTCTGCGCCTGCCTTGAGTTCTTTCGGAAGAAGCTGCAGGCGGCCGGACGAACGCGTCGGGGCTGTGATTTGCCAAGTCGGGGAAACTCTTATGTTCGAGGCATGAACGGCCTGCGGCGATCGACGGCGGCTTCTTGGGCAGCGTGCCTGCTGGCGGGATGTTCCGCCGACCTAAAGGCGCCGGCCGCGGCCTTGCCCGACCTGTCGGCACATCGCTGGCAGCATCGCGTCCTCGTCGTGGATACGCCGTCCCCCGACGCGGCTGAGTATCGTCGGCAACGGTCGGCTTTGGAGGCCGCCGCGGCCGGGCTGAAGGAGCGGGACCTGATCGTCGTCACGCAGTCCGCCCCGACCTTCCGGGTCCGGCTGGTGGGCAAGGACGGCGGCGTGAAACTCGATCAGGCTGAGCCGGTCGAGGTGCCGGCGATCTTCGCGCTCATCGACGCCATGCCGATGCGACGGGCCGAGCAGTCCGGCCGCTGAGCGGCGGGGTCCCTCATAAGGGGGTCAGACCCTATTAATGGGGTCTGACCCCCTTATGCCTGGCGGGTGAGGAACTCGCGCGCGGTCGCCTGGCACCAGAGACGGTAGACGTTGAGCACGTTCTTACGGATGCCGCCGGAAGGGATCTTCAGGAAGCCGTGCCGCTTCGCCGCTTCGAAGAGGATGCGTTCTTTCTGGGTCAGCCGATGCCCGACGCCCCGGTTCCCGATCTTGGCGCGGGTCGCGAGGCCGCGGCTGAGTCGCTCGACATCATCCTTCTCCGGTTTAGGCATGCGGAAAGCCTAGGCGGGATGGCCGGAAGCGCAAACGAGGTCCGTGGGTCACGTCTGGACGACAATAAAAAGCCCCGTCACTTGGGGTGACAGGGCTTGGTCCGACTTGGCTTCAGTTTTTAGGCCGGCAGGAGCACGCCGTCGATGACGTGGATCACGCCATTGCTGGTGGCCACGTCGGCGAGGACGACCTGGGCGCCGTTGACCTTCACCTTGCCGTCGGCGATCGTGATGGTGATCTCGGCGCCGTTGACGGTCTTGGCCTTCATGCCGTTGGAGAGGTCGGAAGACAGGACTTTGCCCGCCACGACGTGGTAGGTGAGGATGCCGGTCAGCTTGCCTTTGTTCTCGGGCGAGACCAGCGACTCCACGGTGCCGGCCGGCAGCGCCGCGAAGGCGGCGTCGACGGGCGCGAAGACGGTGAACGGACCGGGTCCGCTGAGGGTGGCGACCAGATCGGCCGCGGTGACGGCGGAGACGAGGGTCTTGAAGGAGCCGTTGGCGACGGCGGTTTCGACGATGTTCATGTTATGTATGGTTTATTGGGTTGGGAAAAAGGATGGACGCCCAAAATCTGGATTTTGGGAGGAGAAGCGGGGACATGGCCTGAACGTGGTCAGAAGCAGGCGATGTCTGGTGCGGACTTTTCGGAAGGTGCCCGGATAAGTCAGCGTGTCAAAAGCGGCGGCACGTATTATGCGCGATTGTCGGTTGGCGCGCGGCTACGGCCTATGTCGCTGCGGCAGAGGTCTATGTACCGATGCGACCGGCGTCCGGCGTCCGCATCGCACGATGAGTCCGAAAATATCCGCGTCGCGCGGTGGCCGAAGGGTGGAGCGTGGCTATTGCCGCGCCCTTGCGGTGGTTTGGACGGACGAGTCGCCGACGCGTCCCTACCTCAAGGCAGCCGCGGCGTCCCCGTGTCACCGTCACTCGTGCCCACGTGTCCCCTGATCCTCAAGCTCCCGCGTCGCGGTAGATCTCGCCGAGCTTGGTGAGGGCGCCGTCCTTGAGGAGCGCGGCCTTGCCGTCCTTGGGATTGAAATAGGCGTAACGTTCGACGAAGCGCTGACGCTCCATGGCCTTGAGCGCCCCGCGGAGGAACTGGGCGTGGCCGTTGTCGTCGGCCTTGGTGTACATCGCGTTGAACTCGGTGACCCAGATCGGACGGCGATAGGTGGCGTAGAGTTCCTTCAGCCATTCTTCGTAGGCCGCGGGGTCGGCGCTGCGGTACCAGTGGGCATTGATGAAATCGACCTTCAGCTTCTTGCGCTGGGCCTGCTCCATGAACTCGCGCATCCAGGTGCCGCCGAGGCCGTCGGAAGAGACGCCGGGAGAGCCGAGCCGCAGTTTCTTCTCCGTGGCCAACGCCGCCATCGCCGGCCAGGCCGCGACGGCCTCTTCGACGGTGAGGTTGCCCTGCGTGTCCCGCTCGGGTTCGTTCAGGCCGAGGAGGTGCTTGGCCGTCGGATCCTTCAGCAGAGCGAGCTCGGTGTCCGGCACGGGGCGGCGATGGCCTTTGACCATCGGCACGAATTCATAGCCCGGCGTGCTTTCGCCCTGGCACGTCCAGGTATACCACCACGTGCACCCGAACTGTTTTTCGGACTCCGGCCGGTTGCCCGCCCAGCCCTTCTTGGGCGAACGCTTCGCGGGGCGATCCGCGGCCAGACCGGCCAACGGGGCGAAGGCGGCGCCTGCGAGCAGGAGGCGGATGGTGTCACGTCGGCTGAGGGGCATGGGGCTTAAGGTAGGTGAGGGGCGATGTATGCCAAAGGTAAAAAGCCGCAAGGGGACACGTTGACACGGGGACATGGTGGCAAGGGGCGGAAGAGAGTATCGAGTATGGAGTATTGAGTGTGGGGTTACGCAGCACTTCAGGTGGCAGGTGGCGGACTTATCCATCCAGCCCCCGAATCGATGCAGCCCTCTGTCATCTGCCATCGATTCAGTCCTCTTCGGTCTTTACGGCCAATCGGCTTCTTCTTTGGTTTACGGGCATGTCGAAGCGTCTTCCGGGTCTGGTGATCGAAGTCGAGGATCTGCCGGGTTTCCTCGCGAAGTCCGACGAGGACATCCTGCAGCATGTCCGCTCGGTGCTCCTGCATCGTGCCTACGCCGTCCAGCGCGCCCAGCTGGCCAAGTGCGATGGCGTCCAGTTCTCCCCGAACAAGGACGCCTGCGTCTTCTCGGCCAAGGGTCGGGCTCTTTTGCACGTCCGCTTTGCTCAGCTAAAGGCGTAGCGCGGCGGAGCCGCGAGGGGGCACGTTGACACGGTGACACGTGGGCAAGGGGCGGGTGAGAGTATGGAGTGTGGAGTATTGAGTATGGGTTATCGTAGCACTTCAGGTTGCGGGTGGCGGCTCCGGGTGGCAGGTGGCAGGCGGCAAACTTGAAGTCGCAATTTGCGACTTCAAAGGGAGAGGCGGGGCTGGCCGGCTCGGTCAGCCGTGCGGGTAGGGACGCGACGGTGTCGCGTCCGCGGTCGAGCGGGCCGCTCGACCTTACCTAGCGACAACTATGTCGTGACGCGGTCCCGACCCTACCCACAAGGCAACTAGGTCAGCACGCAGTGCTGACCCTGCCTCGAGACAACTTGACGGGGTGTATTCGATACGCTCGCTGGGGGGGATGAGCTCTTCCCGCCATATCGTGATCTTCCAGTTCAAGGCCGAGGTGCCGGCGGAGAAAGTACGCGGGGTGGTCGAAGCGTTCAAGGCGCTGCCGGGCAAGCTGCCGGCGATCAAGGCCTTCGAGTGGGGCACGAATGTGAGCCCGGAAGGACTCGACCAAGGCTTCACGCATATTTTCACGCTGACCTTCGCCTCCAAGGAAGCCCTCGAGAAGCAGTATCTCCACGAGCCGGCGCATCAGGAGTTTGTCGCCCTCCTGGGCGGCCTGCTCGAGAAGGCCCTCGTGGTGGATTATGTTGCGGCGGCCTGAGGGCGACGCGACGAGGGGGCACTGAATGTGCAAAGGTGCAAATGCGGCTAAGCCGCGTGCAAAAGTGCAAAAGTGGAGGCAGTCGCTTCGGGTGGCGGGCCCAGGTGGCAGGTGGCGGGCCGGCGAGGGAAAGGGTGCCAGGCATGCTGGGTGGGGCCGGGGTCGCTGGACAAATCGTCCGGCCTGGGCAGAACGATGAGACCATGGGCAAATTCAAGCCGATCGAAACCTATGTGACGGGCGAGGGCGATGGCCTCGCGCCGGGCAAAGTCCGCCGGCTCTTCAGCTGCGAACTGCAGCTCGGGCCGGGCCACGTCGAAGAGACGAACTTCATGGCAGGCCTCGAGTTAGAGGAGGAATACTTCGTGATCTGGAAGGAGACCGAGTGGGACATGGAAGCCGCGGGCGCGGTCGCCTGGACGCCACGGGGCAACTTCACCGAGCCGGAAGTCTGGCGCCGCCTGCTCGAAGCCTATCTGCGGGCGGCGAAGGACGAGGAAGGTTTCGACGGTTCCGAATTCACGTCGATCGTCACCTCGCCCCGCGGGCCGCTGCCGAAGCCCGAGATCCGCGCGCTGATCGACAAGGTGTTCGGTTGAGACCGAGGTGGGGACGCGATGACATCGCCTCCGTGGGTGGCGCACGGCTCTTCCTTCAGTCTTCCTACGTGGTCTGCTGCTCAAGATAGCCGTTCAGCATCTCGGCCAGCGCGTCGGGGTCGGGGCCATAGAGGTCGCCTAACCCGGCCTCAAAGCCGATCGTGTTCCGCGACATGTTCATCAGGAAAGACTTCGGCCGAGAGCCTTCCAGGAAGTTGAACCCGACCATCTTTTTCTTCCCGCTGGGTTGGTAGACGCCGAACCCTTCGATTTCATCCCAACGATAAGAAGTCCGGCGATACAGCCCCGTCACGTGGAAGCCTTCCTCATCCAAGGTG
>JACCDK010169244.1_pt1 | contig 24389 bp, 25 predicted proteins | sample 7445871 | NCBI WGS metagenome assembly JACCDK01 (sample SAMN15323436, study PRJNA562643) | freshwater metagenome | isolation source: river surface water | place: USA:Blue River Watershed | collected 2017-08-15 | reverse complement strand
CCCATTCCGAACAGAGAAGTTAAGCCCGATTGCGCAGATGGTACTGCAGTTATGTGGGAGAGTATGTCGCCGCCTTTTTTTTGAAAAGCCTGTTTCGTTAGAAACAGGCTTTTTTGTTTTTATGCGGTTCGGCGTGTTCCCCGCCAAGGCGGGTCGGTTCGCCGCCTTTTTTGTTTTGTATAGAATTGGAGTTGGTATTTGTAATGCAATACAAAACGCCTGGTATAGCCGTGGGTGGAGTGGCAGCGCCCGAAGGGACTATAACGCAACACACGACGACTCGATAATTATGCACGGTGTTGTGCTTCAAAAAAAAATCCGACGCTTGTGGAGCCGGATTTTATATTTATATTATTGGATATTATTTATTTGGTGCAGTGGGTATAAATTTTATGGATATCGAATTGGTACAATAGCGTTGTCCTGTTGTTTCTACTGGACCGTCATCAAATACGTGTCCCAAGTGTCCTTCGCATTTTGAACACATGACTTCGATCCGCTCCATACCATAACTAGTGTCTTTTTTAAAGATGACAGCACCTTTAATGGCCGCATCAAAAGAGGGCCAACCGCAGTGCGAGTCAAATTTGGTATCGGAAGTAAATAAATCATTACCACAACCGGCACAAACATACTTTCCTGTTTCAAAATGATCGTGATATTCGCCGGTAAAAGGACGTTCGGTGCCTTTGTTTCTTAATACATCGTATTCCATTTCAGAAAGTTGGGCTTTCCATTCGGCTTCGGTTTTTTTAATAGCAGTATTCATAGTGGTTGGTTTTTGGTTTTGAACAGTACAGGAATACACCATACTTATTACAAGGATAACAGCTAGATTTCTCATGGAGGCTATTTTTTTTCAAATATAATTGAAGTACAACAATTTCTCGGTTAAACAAGATATAAAAATGGTGCTCTAAGTGTTAATTTCGAGATCCTTGATATAATCTTCATTTTCATAGAAAAACCGCTCAAATGCATCCATGTTTTCATTAAAAAACGTAAAAATGGCTTCCCAAGTGTTTTTGTTGTTGATACTAATGCCAGTTTTTTCAACCCAAATGCGGCTGATGATTTTTCCACTTTCTAAATAATAATTACGTTCAAAAACGGCTTCTTCAAGATATTCTTCTAAGAGAATGGTTTTCAAGGAGAATACTTTTTCAAAGTAAATTTTTCTTTTTTCTTCATCTTTGGGTTCGATATCCAATAGCACTTGTGCTTTTTTATTGTCGACATAAAATTTAAACGTTACATCTTTGATTTTGGTGTTATAGAGCAACCATTTTCTGGGATAGGCATCGGCAAATGCGATCCAAAAATCTTTTTTTATTTGTAGCGCTTCTTCTTTACTAAACATATTATTAATTTAGATTGGTTTACGCTGCTAAAATTCATTATCTTTAAATGAACTAAACGCAACAGTATGCTTTTTACGGATTTTGTTAAACACCTGCCAAAGATAGAAAAAGAATCGCTCCTTTCTCGAGACGCACATATAAAAATGGCGCCTTTAGAACGTATTTCTTATAGTGACGAAACCCAATATTTAGATAAAAATCCCAAAAAAGCAGCGGTTTTAATGTTGTTTTACCCCAAAAATGAAAGGACTCATTTGGCATTGATTGTTCGAAATTCCTATCCAGGAGTTCATTCGTCTCAGATTGGGTTTCCAGGAGGGAAGGTTGAATTGTCTGATGCAAATTTGACGGAAACTGCATTGCGTGAAACCCACGAGGAAGTTGGTATTGCGTCGCATCAAATCCAAGTTGTTAAAACTTTTAGTGAAATTTATATTCCACCCAGTAATTTTTTAGTGGCCCCCTTTATGGGAGTTGCTTACGAAGAACTGACTTTTATTCCCGATCCTAACGAGGTTAAAAAAGTATTGGAACTTTCTATTGCCGATTTTTTGGATGAGCAAATTTTGACAAAAGTAACGATGTCGACTTCCTACGCAACGGATATAGAGGTTCCCGCTTTTCAAGTTGATAAATACATCGTATGGGGTGCGACCGCAATGATGATGAGCGAATTAAAAGAGGTGATTAAGAAGGCTATAGCGTATTAGCGTATGTAATAATTTAAAAGGAAGTATCTAATTTGTGATTTTATTCATTTTTACTTTTTAAAAGGCTCGATTTTATTACATTTGCCTACTTATTTTGTATAACCTCAATAAATTATGGGATTGTTTAAAAGAAATCCTTTCGGACATATATTATTTTTAAAAACGTGGTTGATTCGCATCGCCGGGTTTTTAACCCATCGACGCTATAAGAGTTTCAACACGTTGCAAATTGAAGGTTCTGAAATCATTCGCAATTTACCCGATACCAATGTTTTGTTTATCTCAAACCACCAAACTTATTTTGCAGATGTAGTGGCCATGTTTCATGTCTTTAATGCCAGTTTAAAAGGTAGAGAAAACAACATTAAGAACGTTTTTTATCTATGGAATCCTAAGCTTAATTTGTATTATGTAGCTGCAAAAGAAACCATGGAAGAAGGTTGGCTGCCCCGTATTTTGGCTTATGCAGGTGCCATTACAGTTGAACGAACTTGGAGGGCCAAAGGAAAAGATGTAGATGAAAAAAAAGAAGTCAATCCAAACGATACTGAAAACATAAAAATAGCCCTAGAGGACGGATGGGTTATCACTTTTCCACAAGGTACTACTCGTTCTTTTAAACCCGTTCGAAAAGGAACAGCACATATTATTTTACAACACAAGCCCATAGTGGTGCCTATTGTAATTGATGGCTTTCGACGTTCGTTTGATCGCAAAGGATTGCTTATTAAAAAGAAAGGTATTTTGCAGTCTATGGTAATTAAAGAGCCGCTGCAAATCGATTATGAAACTGCCACTGTAGAAGATGTAGTTGAAATGATTGAGTTTGCTATTGAGCAACATCCTTCGTTATTAAAAGTGCTTCCGGCAGAAGAATTGGAAGAAAAAGCAAAATTAGACAAAGAACGCATGTGGCGTTATTAAAGAGAATTGCAAATGAAAAAGGGTATTGAAAATATTCAATACCCTTTTTTTATAAGTCCATTTTTTGGAGCTCCTTGTAATTTTTGTTTAAACGATTCAATAATATGCCGTAGAGTAATTTATAAAAACCAATGATGAAACCAAATACAAATAACAAACTAATTCCGAAAATAAGCACATATGCCACTGTGGAAATATCGGCATTTGAGTTATTACCTGCTCCAATGCCTTTGTTGAAGCCATCGATCACTCCAAAAGTTCCTAAAAAACAACTGATAAATATATTCCAATAGATATAGAAATTAACGGTTCTTCGGGTTTTAAAAATATCTTGTAACAGTTTTTTTGATGAATCCATCACACTGATACTTTTATAATTTTTATAAAAAAGATAGATGAAGCCCAATAAAATAAAATAATTGGCATTTTCAACAAGGTTCAAATAGGGGTGAAGCTTTTCAAAATTCTCAATTTCTTTATTGGAAATCACGAAGCCCAATCCGTTCAAGATTATAAATTCTAGTATGCTGATGATTAAGATCCACTTCACTATCGAAGATGATCTTCTGTGCAACATGTTGTAAATTTCGTTTTCGGAGACTTGATCAAAAGTATGTTCTTTTTTCTTCCAGTCTTTTTTTAATAGGTCTAATACATCCATAATTACGGATTTAATATTTTTTTTAATTTTCCCTTCACACGATTCATTTTTACCCGTGCATTCACTTCTGTAATTCCCAATGTTTCTGAGATTTCAGTGTAATCTTTATCTTCTAAATATAGGAATACAAGAGCTTTTTCAATGTCATTTAGCTCGCTAATCGCGCTGTAGAGTAATTTTAATTTTTCTTCTTCTTCAAAATTATAATCTTCTTGGGTGACCCTATGAAACGTACTGTCAAATTCAATAGTGTCAATGCTCCTTTTCTTTTTTCGGTATAAGGTAATGGCTGTGTTTAAGCCCACGCGATAGGCCCAGGTAGTAAATTTAGAATCCCCTCTAAAATTAGGAAAAGCCTTCCATAATTGTATGGTTATTTCTTGAAACAAATCTTTATGCGCATCAGAATCAGTAGTATACAATCTACAAATTTTGTGGATTATATTCTGATTTTCTTTCAGTTGTTTGACAAAAAGTGCTTCCGATTCTGAATTCATACTCATTGGTAGTTGAATGGTCTATTTTGTTACATTTTTTTATATCCAATTACGAGCCCCACAAACTTACTGTACCCTTCCATGCCATCTTTTTGTTGGTTGGCTTTTAAGAATTGATCATAAAACCATTCAAAAAAGGTATTGATTGGCGTGTTGTATTGCTCCCAAAACAACTCACTTTGCTCAAAATTTTTCAAAACGCCCGTATTGATTTTTTCTAAAAATGGTTGGGAACTTCCTTCATGATACGCTTCTAAATTGGAAAGGGCATAGCGCAAAGCAAAGCTATAAGCCGAATATTGAAAATACAAATCATCGTGGCTACTGGCCGCAACAAATCCAATGAAATTGCATTCACTTTCGCTCCCAATACCTGTTTGATGCGCCATTTCATGACATGTAGTTAATGGCGAGGTATATTTCGGTTTTAAGTTATTGACTTGTGCTTCGTGGGTAAACGGATTCAAATACCCACCAAAACCCATATAGCTTAATGGCAGACTAAACATGGAGTTTTTGATGCTTTTGTTTTCGTAATGGAATTCGTTTAAATCGCTTGGTAATTTTTTATATCCTTTTAATGCTAAAGTATAAATTTCTGCACTTGAATAAGGCACTACAACGGCTACGGAATCATTTTTCGTAATTTGCAGGTGCAGAGCATTGGTTTTAGCCAACATTATTTCGGTAAAAACGCGCAATTGTTCTAACGAATACTTTTTCTTTACCAGTAATTTTTCATGCAACGGAATCCGATAATAGTTCATGCCCCAAAGCAAATGAAAGAAAAAGTAAAATACCGAAATCCAACTTAAAATTGCCAAACCGTTGTTTTTCCATTCTTTGAAAAAGCCAATTCGGTGCTTCCAAATCCATCTAATTAAGTATAAAATCAGTATAAAATAAAGGATATCTCCAACCGAAAACGGCAACCAGCCCAATGCTTTTCTCAATAAGAAAGCCAATTTCGGATAAAAACCTTTGCTGTACCAATGTTCCACCAAAGCAGGAAACAAACCGCAGATTTTTATTAGGAGAATTTGAACAATTAAAAATAATGGAAGTATAAATTTTCTTTTCACAGCATATTTTAAAACGTAAATATAATCACAAATCAATTTGTAAAGCAATTTTACTTTGTAACTTTGTTGTCTGAAACTTGAAACAAAAAATATGAGCCAAGAAATTAGAAATCTGGAACCTAAACCACTTTGGAATAAATTTGCCGATTTGAATGCAGTACCCCGTCCGTCTAAAAAAGAAGAACGTGTGATTGAATTTATGAAGCACTTCGGAACTAGCTTGGGACTAGAAACGTTTGAAGATGAAATCCGAAACGTAATCATTCGAAAACCAGCCACACCCGGAATGGAAAACCGAAAACCAATCGTCTTACAAGGCCATTTGGACATGGTGCACCAAAAAAACAACGATACCACTTTTGATTTTGATACCCAAGGTATTGATATGTATGTTGATGGCGATTGGGTTCGTGCAAAAGGAACAACTCTTGGTGCCGATAATGGACTTGGTGTAGCGATGATCATGGCCATACTAGAGTCAACAACAATCAAACACCCTGCTATTGAGGCCTTGTTTACCATAGATGAAGAAACCGGTATGACCGGTGCTTTAAACTTAAAAGGAGGTATTTTACAAGGTGAAATTTTGTTGAATATGGATACCGAAGAAGACGATGAAATTGATATTGGTTGTGCCGGTGGAATTGATGTAACTGCTACCAGAAGTTATACCGAAGAAGAAACGCCTGAAGGTTCTGTGGGTTATTCCATTACCGTGAAGGGACTACAAGGTGGGCATTCTGGAATGGATATTCATAAAGGATTGGGGAATGCCAATAAAATCATGAACCGATTGTTGTTTGACGGATTTGAAAATTTTGGATTGCAAATTGTCGAAATTGCAGGAGGAAGTTTGCGCAATGCCATTCCAAGAGAAAGTGTAGCGAAAATTATCATTGCCGAAATGTATGACGAAGCTTTTGTGTTTGATATGCAAGAAGTAATTGGCGACATTAAAACCGAATTCAAAACCATGGAACCCAATTTAACGATTGATATTGTTAAAACAGATATTGTTCCAGCTAAAGTAATGGATTTAGGCGTACAAGAAGGTTTGTTGCGTGCCATTTATGCAGCTCACAATGGGGTTTATAGAATGTCAGCCGATATGGAAGACTTGGTAGAAACCTCTAATAATATTGCTCGTGTGATTGTGAAAGACGGACAGATTTCGATTCAAAATTTAACACGTTCGTCTGTAGAAAGTTCCAAAATGGATTTGGCCAATGCCTTGCGTTCGGCCTATGAATTGTTTGGATGTGAAGTAGATTTTGGTGGAAGTTACCCAGGTTGGACACCCAACGTAAACTCTCAAATTTTAGAAGTACTGACTTCAATTTACGAGAAACAAAACGGTGAGAAACCAAAAGTAGTCGCTTGTCATGCCGGATTAGAATGTGGTATTTTAGGGACTAATTACCCTAATATGGACATGATTTCTTTTGGACCCACTATTCATGGAGCACATAGCCCAGATGAAAGAGCATCCATCACATCCTCTCAGAAATTTTGGAAGTTTGTCTTGGAAATTTTAGAAAATATACCGGTTAAAAATTAAGAGATATAAAAAATCCCAATCAAACGATTGGGATTTTTTATATGAATATCGGCACAGAATGCAATTCTGTACTATCTTTTATAAATAAGTTTATATATTTTTAATAAAATTACATTTTGGATATGAATTGCATCCTATAAAATTTCCGAATTTACCTTGTCTAATAATTAAATTATTACCGCAATTTGGACATTTATTTTCGGTAATTAATTTCTCTCTTTTTTTTATTCGACTTTTTATCGATTTTATGTGCTTTTGTTTGTCAAAAGTATCAACCAAATTTTGTGAACTGATTTTTCGAAATATTAATTCTTTGTCATTTTTTGATAAGTTTTTATTTTTAGGGTACTTTATATACGATAAAAGTTGATAAGAATAAATAACCTCGGTAGAAGTATTGACATTTATTTTGGCTCGAGTCGAAAAAACAATAATCGATTTATACTCTATATTTGGAAATTCATTAAGACACATTTTTAATGCATGTATATGGCTAAGATTTTGTTTTATTGGATTATAAAATTTCTCTTTACGTTTAAAAAGGACTTGGGTCCAATATTCTGAGTTTTCACCTCCAAATATCCATCCTTTAAAATTTTTTGTTTCAATGACAAATATCCCATAATCTGAAATAATTATATGGTCTATCTGAGTTGTTTTTTCTCCTGATTTTAAAACAATATTATTAATAACGTGATATTCGGTTTTATCTAATAATGATAATATAGATGAAATAGTTTTTTCACCAACCAAACCTTTGATTCTTTTTGAGAAAAGTAGCATAAATAGGATTCCAAAAAGAAATAGAATTAATACAATTTTCATGATAATAACTAATTATTTGTCTTGTTTGTATTTTTTTTTCGTGATTATATTGATCCTAATTTAGGATGTTACAATTCTCAAATGTCTGTTGTACTTGTCTCAAAAATATAAAAAAAGTATTCATCTCAGTGAATCAATCCCTAAAAATCACTAATTTCGGTAGACCAAATTTTACCACTATGAAAAACCTATTGTTTTTTCTGATAGCTATTAGTTCCCTTTCTTACGGGCAAACGAAGTTCACGGTCTATTTTGATACCGATGCAGCCCAATTGAAATTGAGTGAACTGATTCGTTTTGATGATTTTTTCAGGAACAAAAACGTCAAGTTTACTAAATTGGTTGGCTATTGTGATGCTCGAGCCTCTAATAACTACAATGATAGTTTGTCTTTGAGGAGAACAGAATTTCTTTATCAATTAATTGTGAAAACAACCCATCAAAAAGAAATTGAAATGGTTGGTCAAGGCGAAAATTTTCTTCAGGATCCCAACCTAGCTCTCAATCGAAAAGTAGATGTTTTTTACACAGAAATTCCTTCTGAAGCGCCTGTAAAAGAAGTGCCATCTAGTTTAAATAATCAGATTTCAAATGCCAAAATAGGCGATAAACTCATCTTAAAAAATCTCTATTTTTATAACAGATCTGGAATTTTACGGCCCGAATCGAGACCTGTAATCGAAGAGTTATTGACGATTATGCGTACCCATCCAAAATTAATAATCGAGATACAGGGCCATATTTGTTGTCAAATAGAAATTGATATTGAAGATACGGCAAAGGCAAGAGCTTTTGCGGTCTATAATTATTTAATAAACAACGGAATTGCTATAAATCGGTTGCGTTATAAAAGTTTTGGAAGTAAACAACCCATTCATAAAATTCCAGAAAACACAGAAGAGGAGCGCAACGAAAATCGCCGAGTTGAAATTCAAATTATTGAAAATTAACTTTGTTAATTTTATCCTATCTTGCGTCTAAAATAGCATTATGAACTATATCGGATTTCTACTGTTTTTTTGTGTCGGTTTTTGTGGCTTTTCACAAGAGCAATTTACAGTCTATTTTGATACCAATAAATTTGAATTGAATCCGGCCGAATTGACCAAATTGCACGATTGGATGGTCCAGAATAAAACTTCAAAAATTTTATCGATAACGGGTTCGACCGATGAAGTGGGGGCTAATGGATTTAATGATACGTTGGCGCAAAAGCGCGTAAATTTTGTTTATCTTCAAGTGAAAGGTCAGCTTAAAATTCGGGAAGATTTCAAAAGCATATCTTTGGGTGAAAAGGGAGCTACTTCCCCTATCAATGCTGAAAATCGGAAAGCGATCATATATTTTCTAGCGGAAAAAGACTTGGTCAAAGAAAATGAAATAGTAGGCCTTGTTACGCCAATAGATCTACCGCCACTTCCCGAGAATGCTACTCTAGCCGAAAAAGTTAAATGGGCCAAAGTGGGAACGAAAATTGTACTGAAAAACATCAATTTTTACCAAAACACATTTGCCACGGTTCCCGAATCGCAAGGTGCCCTCTATGATTTGCTTTTTGTGCTCCAAAATAACGAAAATTTGAGAATCGAAATCCAAGGTCATATTTGTTGTATCGATAAAGATTATCGCAATTTGTCGTCCGATAGAGCCAAACAAATCAAGCGTTTTTTGGTGTACAATGGCATTCCGCAGCAGCGCATACAAACTAAAGGATTTGGGGTGTCACAACCCATTTTTCCCATACCTGAGGCTAGTGAAGCAGAAGCAGCTGCAAATAGACGTGTTGAAATTGAAATACTAAGCAAATAAATATACTTATGAAAAAGATAATATACTGTGTACTTTGGCTGGGCCTGATCGTAACTAGCAGTTGTGATAAATGTTTGGAAGGTGATCGCGCCACACCGGCTTCCTTTTTTGTGAATGTGATTGGAAATTATTCCCTGCAAAATGTATTTGAAAATGAAACTTTTTTGCCCACACAAATTAGTATCGCCGATGCCGATGGGGAGGCCATACCGTTTCGCTTTATTCCCAATTCAAATTTGATTCAATTGTTTCCAGATACGCGCAATTTGACCAATAACTCCCTGACGATAACTTTGTCCAACGAAGAAACTTCGGCTTTTAGCGAAATTACGATCACTCATGATATTTCCGAAAAAGTGGAAGAATGTTATACTACCTATACCTTAGAAAATATTCAAACACCCCAACAGGTTTCTGAGGTAGTAGACGGAATTTATGTGATAAAAATCTAATATTTTCTAAATTCAGACTTCTAAATTCTAAATTTTAAAACTATCTTTGCAGCACAACAACAACACAATATATTCATGAGTTCTGACACTAGCAATCGCTATAATTTACGTGGAGTTTCGGCATCCAAAGAAGATGTTCATCTCGCGATAAAAAACATCGATAAAGGTTTGTTTCCGCAAGCATTTTGTAAAATCATCCCCGATTATTTAACGAATGATGACCAATATTGCATTATTATGCATGCCGATGGCGCAGGAACCAAGTCTTCCTTAGCCTATATGTATTGGAAAGAAACGGGTGATGTTTCCGTTTGGAAAGGTATAGCTCAAGATGCCTTAATTATGAATATTGATGATTTATTGTGTGTAGGTGCTACCGATAATATTTTGTTATCTTCTACTATTGGAAGAAATAAAAATTTAATTCCAGCGGAAGTTATTTCAGCTATCATTAACGGAACAGAAGAATTGATTTCAGAATTAAAAAAACACGGTGTTACAATATATTCAACGGGTGGCGAAACTGCCGATGTGGGCGATTTAGTGCGTACCATTATCGTCGATTCTACGGTTACGGCTCGAATGAAACGCGAAGATGTAATTGATAATGCGAATATTCAAGCAGGTGATGTCATTGTGGGATTGGCCTCTTTTGGTCAGACAACCTACGAATCCGAATACAATGGCGGAATGGGAAGCAACGGCTTAACTTCGGCTCGCCATGATGTCTTTGCCAACTATTTGGCAGCCAAATACCCAGAAAGTTTTGATGCTTCGGTTCCGAATGAATTGGTGTATTCGGGACAAACTCAATTGACAGATTCGGTTGAAAATAGTCCAATAAATGCTGGAAAATTAGTGCTTTCTCCAACCAGAACGTATGCGCCAGTTATCAAAAAGATACTTTCAAAATACAATGCTAAACAAATCCATGGCATGGTGCATTGCAGTGGAGGTGCGCAGACAAAAGTGCTCCATTTTGTAGACAATGTTCACGTAATCAAAGATAATTTGTTTCCTGTGCCACCATTATTTAAACTGATTCAAGAAAATTCTAAAACCGATTGGAAGGAAATGTATCAGGTATTCAATTGCGGACACCGCATGGAAATTTATGTTCCGGCAGAAGTAGCGCAAGACATTATTGAAATTTCTAAATCATTCCACATCGATGCACAAATTGTGGGGAGAGTAGAAGCATCAGATCGAAAAAAATTAACCATAGTTTCAGAATACGGAACGTTTGAATATTAAAAAATAGTTTCATGTTTCATGTTGTTTTTGTTTCAAGTTAAATATAAGCAACCTGAAACTTGAAACTTGAAACCTGAAACAAAAATAAAACAACACAACATCCATGAATAACGTATTAATTTTAGATTTCGGTTCGCAATACACCCAATTAATTGCCCGAAGAGTAAGAGAATTAAATATCTTCTGTGAGATTTTCCCCTTTGATAAAATTCCAGCGGATTTGTCATCCTATAAAGCAGTAATTTTAGGAGGTAGTCCTTGTTCGGTGCGTTCAGAAGAGGCTTTGCATCCCGATTTATCTCAAATTAGAGGCAAGAAGCCTTTATTAGCCGTTTGTTATGGCGCACAATATTTAGCGCATTTTTCAGGAGGCGAAGTGGCGGCTTCCAATACCAGAGAATATGGTAGAGCCAATCTTTCATTCATCAAAGAAAATGAAGTGTTTTTGGAAGGTGTTTCAGAAAACAGTCAAGTTTGGATGTCGCATTCTGATTCCATTAAAAAATTACCCACAAACGGTATCATGATTGCCAGTACAAAAGATGTGGCCAATGCAGCATATAAAATTGAAGGCGAAACAACCTATGCCATTCAATTTCATCCAGAGGTGTATCACTCTACAGATGGAAAACAAATGCTGGAAAACTTCTTGGTTAAAATTGCAAAAGTGGAACAAACTTTCACACCTAATGCTTTTGTGGAAGATATGGTTGCCGAATTGAAAGCGAAAATCGGAACAGATAAAGTGGTATTGGGATTGTCAGGTGGTGTTGATTCAACAGTAGCTGCGGTTTTGTTAAACAAAGCTATTGGGGAAAACTTGTATTGTATATTTGTAAACAACGGTTTGTTGCGTAAAAACGAATTTCAAAACGTATTGGATCAATATAAAGGAATGGGATTGAACGTAAAAGGAGTAGATGCTTCAGAACGTTTTTTGGACGCGTTAGCAGGTTTAGATGATCCAGAAGCCAAACGAAAAGCAATTGGAAAAGCATTTATCGAAGTTTTTGATGATGAAGCCAATCAGTTAAAAGATGTGAAATGGTTGGGTCAAGGTACTATATATCCAGATGTTATTGAATCTGTGTCGGCAACAGGCGGACCTTCGGCTACCATTAAATCGCATCATAATGTAGGTGGTTTACCCGATTTTATGAAATTAAAAGTGGTAGAACCTTTGCGCATGTTGTTCAAAGATGAAGTACGACGCGTAGGGAAATCCTTAGGTATTGATGATGAATTATTAGGTCGTCATCCGTTTCCAGGACCCGGATTAGCGATTCGTATTTTAGGTGATATTACCGCGGAAAAAGTTGCTATTTTGCAGGAAGTAGATGCTGTTTTTATCAATGGATTGAAAGAGCATGGATTATATGATAAAGTATGGCAAGCAGGAGCGATCTTGTTGCCTGTAAATAGTGTAGGTGTAATGGGCGATGAGCGTACCTATGAAAAAGTAGTTGCGTTACGCGCAGTTGAATCTACAGATGGTATGACTGCCGATTGGGTACACTTACCGTATGAGTTTTTAATGAAAATTTCGAATGAAATAATCAATAATGTCAGAGGTGTCAATCGTGTGGTTTATGATATTAGTTCAAAACCACCTGCAACCATCGAATGGGAATAAATACAAGATGATGAAGAATAGTTGGGTACTCATTTTTTGTTTAAATTTTGTTTTTGTTTTCGGACAAAAGCAAACATCGCACGTTGTAGCTAAGGGTGAAACCTTGTATGCCATTGCCAAAAAATATGCTATTACACCTGATGAAATCCTTCAACTCAATCCCGATGCCAGTAACGGCATCCAGGAAAATCAAACGTTGGTGATTCCAGTAAAAAAATCTGCTCCAGCCCTTGTAACTCCTTCAAATGATACCACTTATGTGGTTCAAAAAGGAGAAACTTTATATGCTATTTCGAGAAAATTTGGTATTGCTGTGGAAGCAATTTTAGCTAAAAATCCATTGGTGAAAGATTCGTTGTCGGAGGGCGTTCAATTGGTTTTGCCTACCAAGAGGAATCTCCCCGCTGTAAATGTTTTGCCGAAAGAAAAGGTTGATTTACAACAAACTGTTTCAAAAACAAAAACGAGAAACCTTGTTTTGTTTTTGCCGTTTAACATCAATAAAATTGAAAACGATTCCCTTAAAACCCGAATCGAGCATTTGAAAACCAATAAATTTTTAAACTTAACCTTGGATTATTATGCGGGTGCCTTAATGGCAATTGATTCTGCTAAGGCATTAGGAATTCCGGTTAATGTTAAAATTTATGATGTAGAAAGTTCAAAATATACTTCTAATGTAGCTTCAATTATCGCCAAAAATGATTTTTCGAATGTCGATGCAGTAATAGGTCCGTTTCAAAATTCTTTTGTAGAAACCACGGCACAGTTGCTCTCAAAATATAATATTCCAGTCATTTCTCCACTTTCAAAAGAACGCGGATTGGCCTTGCCTAATTTATATTATGCGATTCCTTCGGAGGACCAATTGAAGACTAAATTATTTCAGCATTTTAAAGCAAAAAACGGCAATGTTGTTGCTATTATTAGTTCCAAAAAAGTTGCTTCTAAAGAATATTTACTAAAAAATTATTCTTGGGTAAAGCAAGCCGTTTTCAATGATAAAGGGGCGTTGGATGTGGCTCAATTCAAATCGCAATTGGTCAAAGGGAAAACAAATTTCGTTATTTTAGAAATTGAAAAAGCAAGTACCATTCTTAATATCACCAATCTGTTGAAAGGATTGCAAAAAGAATTTGATATTCAACTGGCAGTATACGAAGTATATGATGCGTTGAATTTTGAAGAAATTCCAATTAAAAATCTAACGGCATTAAAAATGATCTATCCCGCGGCAAGTAAAGTTATAGACACTCCAGATGAGTTTCTTTTTGCTTCGGCATATAAAAAAATCAATAATGTTACTCCCAATAGTGTTGCAATTAAGGGGTTTGATATTACATTTGATACGATTCTGCGAATGTGTCAAGAAAATGGTTTTGCCGATTCAGTTTCAAAACACAAAACGGCCTATATTGAGAATACTTTCGATTATTCGAATACCAATGGAGCCAATACTAATAACGGTTGTTATTTATTATATTATGACAACGATTTAACGATTAAACAAGCACATAAATGGCTACATCTAAAGTAACGTATTTGGGTGATTTACGCACTTCTTCAATACATTTGCAATCGGGTTCTGAAATTATTTCAGATGCACCATTAGACAACAACGGCAAAGGGGAGGCGTTTTCTCCAACCGATACTATTGCCAATGGATTAGCCAGTTGCATGTTTACCGTTATGGGAATCAAAGCTCATGATTTAGACGTTGATTTTTCTGGTTCCACGGCAGAAGTAACCAAAATAATGGGAACCGAACCGCGACGAATTACAGAAATTCACGTAACTTTCCATTTCTCTATTCATCCCGACGAAAAAACAAAAACCATCTTGGAAAGAACCGCTATGACATGTCCGGTTTTTTATAGTTTGCATCCGGATATTAAGAAGGAAATTGTGTTTAATTGGAAGTAATAGTTAACAGTACAAAGAGAAAAGAAAATAGACAATTTGAAAAAATCCTTCTTCTTTTATCTTTTTTCTATCCTCGCCTAAAATGACCAACCAAGAAATTCTTATAAAACTTGCTCATACCAAAATGCCCTTTGGTAAATACGAAGGCTATCATTTAATTGATCTTCCGGAATATTATGTGGTTTGGTATGCCAATAAAGGTTTTCCTAAAGGACAATTGGGCGAACAATTAAAATTGGTCCACGAACTCAAACTAAACGGCTTAGAAGAATTGGTGCGAAACATCCGTCGAAATTTCTCAAAACAATAATATATTGTTTACAATTTTATTATAAAATTGATACATCGACTAATTGGCACATTGACTAATTAATATTATCTTTGGCCTTTATTATTTTTTATGTCAACTAATTCCTTAGTTTAACTCAGGAAGCAACAACAACAACAACACAACACTAATACAATGAGCCAAACTAAGTATATTTTTGTTACCGGAGGTGTGACTTCTTCTTTAGGGAAAGGAATCATCGCTGCTTCGTTAGCCAAATTATTGCAAGCCAGAGGATACCGAACAACCATTCAAAAATTTGATCCCTATATTAACGTAGATCCAGGAACATTAAATCCGTATGAACACGGAGAATGTTATGTTACAGACGATGGCGCAGAAACGGATTTGGATTTAGGTCATTACGAGCGTTTTTTAAATGTTCCAACTTCTCAAGCCAATAATGTAACTACAGGAAGAGTATATCTTTCGGTTATTGAGAAAGAGCGAAGAGGCGAATTTTTAGGAAAGACAGTTCAGGTAGTGCCTCATATTACCAATGAAATCAAGGAGCGCATGCAGTTGCTTGGCAAATCGGGTGATTATGATATTGTGATTACGGAGATTGGCGGAACAGTAGGAGATATTGAGTCTTTGCCTTATATCGAATCAGTTCGTCAATTGATTTGGGAATTGGGAGAAAATAACGGTATTGTAATTCATTTGACTCTAGTGCCTTATTTGGCTGCTGCCGGAGAATTGAAGACAAAACCCACACAACATTCGGTAAAAACCTTAATGGAAAGCGGTATCAAAGCCGATATCTTAGTGTGCAGAACCGAGCATGAAATTTCGCAAGACTTACGTCAGAAATTGGCTTTGTTTTGTAATGTAAAAAAAGAAGCAGTTATTCAATCTATTGATGCGTCTACGATTTATGAAGTTCCCAATTTAATGTTGGAAGAAGGATTGGATCGAGTAGCTTTAAAAAAATTAGATTTACCCGAAAAAAATACACCCGATTTAAACAATTGGAATGAGTTTTTATTTCGATTAAAGAATCCAAAAAATACCGTGAACATAGGATTAGTAGGGAAATATGTAGAATTACAAGATTCTTACAAGTCTATTTTAGAAGCGTTCATACATGCGGGAGCAGCCAATGAAACAAAAGTAAATGTCATCTCTATTCATTCCGAACATTTGGATGCGAATTCGGCAGCCAGTCAGTTGAAAGATTTAGATGGTATTTTGGTGGCACCAGGTTTTGGTGGTCGTGGAATTGAAGGAAAAATTGATACGGTGCGGTATGCCAGAGAACATAATATTCCGTTTTTCGGAATTTGTTTGGGCATGCAAATGGCTGTAATTGAGTATTCGCGAAATGTTTTAGGGCACGCTGACGCCAATTCAACCGAAATGAATGAAAACACGTCTCATCCCGTAATTAATTTAATGGAAGAGCAAAAAAATATTGAAAACAAAGGCGGAACCATGCGTTTAGGGGCATGGAAATGTAGCATTGCTGTAAATTCGTTGGCACAAAAAATCTATGGTAAAACAGAGATTATGGAACGCCACCGTCACCGTTATGAATTCAATGGAGCGTATTTGGACGAATTAGAAAAAGCAGGATTAGTAGCATCAGGGGTTAACCCCGATACGAAGTTGGTAGAAATTGTAGAAATTCCTTCGCATCCTTTCTTTATTGGGGTTCAATACCATCCCGAATATAAAAGTACCGTAGCTAATCCACACCCACTTTTTGTGAGTTTTGTGGCTGCCGCAGTACAACATAAAAATAAATAAACGGTTCGTCTAACAACGAACTTGAAACACTAATAAGTAGATGGAAGAAAAAAAATTAGACCTCAATTCGATTATCGGATTTGTATTGATTTCTGGGATTTTATTATGGATGTTATATGCTAACACACCAACAGCAGAAGAATTAAAGGCAAAAGAGAAAAAGGAGCTGGTTGAAAAACAAGCCAAAGAAGCGAAACAAGCTAAGACTACAACTCCTAAAACAACAGTTACTCCAGCAGATTCTACGCAAACAGCCGCAGCTCAAGCGCAATTGGGTTCGTTTGGTTATTCGGCTACACTTCCATCAGCAACCGATGCGGTAACCGAAATCAAAAATGAAGTTTTAGCGCTTAAAATTTCAAATAAAGGAGGTTATATTGTAGATGCTACCGTTTTAGGGTTTGACCAATTTGAGAAAAACTCTAAAAAAGCCGTTCAAATTATTAAGGATAAAAATGCTTCTTTAGACATCACCTTAAATACGACCGACAATAGAACGTTGCATACAAAAGATATGTATTTTGAGCCTAAGTTAACTACTGAAGGTAAAAATCAAGTATTGACACTTCAATTGAAGGCGGGTCCCGATCAGTTTTTAGAATACCGCTATGTATTAAAACCAAACGAATACATGTTAGATTTTGGTATTCGTTCGCAAGGTTTAGAAAAAGTAGTAAATACGTCTAAGCCTTTAGACCTTGAATGGCAGTTGAAGACGTATAGAAATGAAAAAAGTATCAGTTATGAAAATCGATATACAGAACTGGTTTTTGAATATGAAGACGGAAAAGACGATTATTTAAATGCAGCTAAAGATTCTGAAGATGAAGCTGTAGATGTAAGTTATATCGCTTTTAAACAACATTTATTTACATCTATTTTGTTAACGGACACGAAGTTTAAAACGGCTAAATTCAAATCTGATAATTTAGTGGATGACGAAGAAAAAGATACCATTTTTACAAAAAACTTTAGCGCTCAAATACCATTAGCATTCAGCAATGGCGCTTTAAATTATAATATGAATTGGTATTACGGTCCGTCAGATTATACTATATTAAATGATTACGATAAAAATTTAGATGAGATTGTGCCTTTGGGTTGGGGTATTTTTGGATGGATCAATCGATACATCTTTATTCCCGTATTCGGTTTGATATCAGGATTGGGTATTAGCTTTGGAATTGCAATTATTTTGTTTACTGTTTTGGTACGTATTGTGATGTCACCAGTAACGTATAAATCCTATTTGTCTCAAGCAAAAATGAAAGTGTTGCGCCCTGAAATTGCTGAATTGAACGAAAAGTTCAAAGACAATCCAATGAAAAAGCAGCAAGAAACGATGAAGTTGTATTCTAAGGCAGGTGTGAATCCTATGGCAGGTTGTTTACCCGCATTGTTGCAAATGCCTATTTTTTATGCTTTGTTCCAATTTTTTCCTTCGATGTTTGATTTGCGTCAAAAATCTTTTTTATGGGCCGATGATTTATCGTCTTACGACAGTATTTATCAATTGCCTTTCCATATTCCATTTTATGGAAGTCATGTGAGTTTGTTTCCTATTTTAGCTTCCATTGCTATTTTCTTCTATATGAAAATGACTACCGGAGATCAGGTAATGACACCACCACAAGAAGGCATGCCGGATATGGGAAAAATCATGAAAATCATGATATATATTTCGCCCATTATGATGTTGTTTTTCTTTAATAATTATGCCTCTGGATTGAGTTTGTATTACTTTGTTTCCAATTCAATTACCATTGGAATCATGTTAGTAATTAAAAATTATATCGTGAAAGAAGATAAAATTCACGCTCAAATTCAAGAGAATAAAACCAAAGAAAAAAAGGAAAGTAAATTTCAGAAAAAAATGCGCGAATTAATGGAGCAAGCAGAAGCTCAAAAAGCCGCACAAAAGAAAAAATAATTTTTCAAAATAAATATAAACCCTGTCTGCTATGACAGGGTTTTTTTGTCATTTTTTTTGATAACTTTACAAAAAAAATAAGACCAACAATGAAGAATTTTATCCTATTGTTTTTACTCAACTGTTCCGTTTTTGCACAAGATACCATCAATCAATTTGATGCAAAGGGCAACCGTCATGGATTATGGAAAGGAACACACAAAGAATCCAATCGTCCGCGCTATGAAGGTCTTTTTAATCACGGTAAAGAAACAGGAGTTTTTAAGTATTTTGATGATACAAAAGCGGGTTCAATTATTGCCACACGTGATTTTTCTAAAGGGGATGGTTCTTGTTATGCCGTCTTTTTTGATCAGAAAGGAAATAAGGTGAGTGAGGGAAAATTACTGCATAAAGTTCCAGAAGGCACATGGAAATATTATCATTTAGAATCAAAAACATTAATGACTGTTGAGTCGTATAAAAAGGGTAAACTCGATGGTACTAAAAAAATATTTTATAACAATAGTGTAGTAGCAGAGGAGACCAATTATACCTTGGGTATTAAAAATGGTATCGCCAAAACATTTGCTGAAAATGGCAAACCTATCGATGTACATACCTATAAGAATGGCCAGTTTCAAGGTTTGGCTTCTTATTATGATGGTAATGGAAATAAAATGTATGAAGGAAATTATGCCAATGGAAAGCGTGTGGGACTTTGGAAGTTTTTTGATCAAAACAAAGTAATTAAAGAAGTTAAAGCGGCTCAATTTAGCAAAGAATTGATCAAATATGAACAACGAAATCTTGAGCAAGTATCGAAAACAGAAGCACAATTTAAACAAGAACAGCTGAAAGAAAAATAAGTATGAAAAGAGTTGTAGTTGGACTTTCCGGTGGAGTAGATTCGAGTGTTGCCGCTTATTTATTAAAAGAGCAAGGCTACGAAGTAATTGGGTTGTTCATGAAAAATTGGCATGATGATTCGGTAACCATTTCAAACGAGTGTCCCTGGTTAGAAGACAGTAACGATGCTTTGTTGGTCGCTGATAAATTGGGAATTCCATTTCAAACAGTTGATTTGTCTGAACAATACAAAGAAAAAATAGTAGATTACATGTTTGGTGAATACGAGAGAGGCAGAACTCCGAATCCAGATGTGTTGTGCAATCGCGAAATCAAATTTGATGTTTTTATGAAAATTGCCTTATCACTAGGCGCTGATTATGTTGCTACAGGTCATTATTGTAGAAAAGGAACCATTGAAAAAGACGGACGAGAAGTTTTTCAGTTGTTGGCCGGAAAAGATACTAATAAAGATCAATCGTACTTTTTATGCCAATTATCGCAAGAGCAACTGGCAAAAGCGTTATTTCCTATAGGCGAGTTGACCAAACCAGAAGTTCGTGAAATAGCTGCTACATTAGATTTAATTACTGCCGAAAAGAAAGATTCACAAGGTTTGTGCTTTATTGGGAAAGTACGCTTACCTGAATTTTTGCAGCAAAAATTACAACCCAAAGACGGAATTATAGTAGAAATTCCAGAAGAAGCAACCGTTTATGCGGCTGAAAAGCCTGTTTTTAATTCGGAAGAAGAGGCTTTTGCGTTTGAAGCGCAACGCATTAATTATTTGAAAGTACCTGGAAAAGTAGTAGGAAAACACCAAGGAGCTCATTATTTTACCAAAGGACAACGCAAGGGTTTGAATGTAGGAGGCACAAAAGATCCTTTGTTTATCATTGAAACCGATGTGGAACGAAATATTATCTATACCGGTCAAGGAAATCAGCATCCAGGTTTGTTCAAAAAAGCATTATTTATCTCCAATGATGAAGTACATTGGATTCGAGAAGACTTGATCTTGAAACCAGGAGAGAAAAGAGAGGTGTTCGCTAGAATTCGATACCGCCAACCTTTGCAAAAAGCAACTTTGCACCAATATAGTTCGGGCATGTATGTCGTTTTTGATAAGCCACAATCCGCTATAACAGAAGGTCAGTTTGTGGCATGGTATGAGGAGGATGAAGTATTAGGAAGTGGTGTTATAGCATAAGATGTTATTTTTCATTTCTTTACTTAAAAATGCATACTTTTGAATAACGGAATTTTGGTCTATGAATAAACTACTCCTATTTTTGTTATTGATTGCTAACTTAAGTTATGCACAAGAAGATGCCTGGGTGTTTTTTACAAATAAACCCAATGCGGCTACTTATTTGGCCAATCCTTTAACCATGTTGACGCAAAGATCTTTGGATAGACGGGTAGCTCAAGGTATCTCTTTAGATCTGAAAGATGTGCCCGTAGCACAAACCTACATCGATCAGGTTAGGGCTTCGACAGGAATTACAGTTATGGCCAAATCCAAATGGTTGAATGCACTTCATGTTAGAGGTACTCAGACCAATATTCAAGCGTTGGCCAACTTAACCTTTGTTAGTTCCATTCGTTTTGCCAATCATTCCTTGAACGGCAGGTATTCAAATGCACCCATTTCAATCCAACCCATACAGAAGCAATTGGATGTTAACGCGACCTTTAACTATGGTACTTCTGCCAATCAAATTCAAATGCTCAACGGTCATGTATTGCACCAACAAAATTTTACAGGTGCTGGTAAAATAATAGCAGTTTTGGATTCGGGGTTTCAAAATGTAAATGTAGCTTCGCCTTTCCAACGTTTGTTTACCAATAATTTAATATTAGGCGGGTATAATTATGTGAGTCAGAATTCAAATATTTATGCACTTCATAATCATGGAACTATGGTATTATCGTGCATGGGAGGCTTTGTAGATGGACAATTGGTTGGTACTGCACCTGATGCTCAATATTATTTATTTGTAACGGAGGATGTAGCCGCAGAAAATCCAGTGGAGGAGAGTTATTGGGTAGAAGCCGCGGAAGAAGCCGATCGATTAGGTGCCGATATCATAACCTCTTCTTTAGGGTATTTTGCGTACGATAATCCGAGTTACAGTCATACCTATAATCAAATGACGGGTAATTTTGCATTCGCTTCACAAGGCGCAAATATTGCATTTTTAAAAGGGATTGTTGTTATTGCTAGTGCCGGAAATTCGGGTGCAACTGCAAATCCTCATATTGGTGTTCCAGCTGAGGCAACTCATGTGTTAGCGGTTGGAGCGGTTGGAAGTGACGAAATATATGCTCCTTTCAGTTCCATCGGACCTGCTTTTGACGGACGAATAAAGCCTGATCTCATGGCCCAAGGGCAAGCTGCTGTGGTAGCAAATACTAGTGGCGCTGTAGTTACAGCAAATGGAACTTCTTTTTCTGCACCCATACTGGCAGGATTAGTTGCCAGTTTCTGGTCGGCAGTTCCCAACCTCTCAGCGGTTGAGGTAGTACAATTGGTAAAACAAGCTTCCGATAAATTTACGACACCCTCTAGTTTATATGGATATGGAATTCCTGATTTTCAATTGGCGTTGACCACAGCTTTAGTTAATTATAATTTTGATACCAGCGACTACATTATTTATCCGAATCCAATGAAGCATGAGCTAAAAATAAATTTACCCTCTAATTTCACAAATGCAAGACTGTATTTGTATAATAATTTAGGTCAAAAAGTTTGTGATCAAGTATTGGTTTCAAATTTTCAAATCCTAGATGTTGCCCATTTGTCACCCGGAATTTACTCATATGAATTGCTCTCAAATAACAAATCCCATAGCGGTAAAATAATTAAAAAATAATGAATAAAATTACACAACTATTCAATATTCAATATCCAATTATTCAAGGAGGAATGATTTGGAATAGCGGTTATAAATTAGCTAGCGCTGTAAGTAATGCAGGCGGTCTTGGACTCATTGGCGCTGGTTCTATGTATCCAGAAGTACTCCGAGAACACATTCAAAAATGTAAAAAAGCTACCGACAAACCTTTTGGTGTTAATGTGCCAATGTTATATCCCAACATTGAAGAAATCATGCAGATTATCAAAGAGGAAGGCGTTAAGATTGTTTTTACATCCGCTGGAAATCCAAAAACGTGGACTCCATTTTTAAAAGAAAACGGTATTACAGTGGTTCATGTAGTTAGCAGTTCGAAATTTGCCCTTAAAGCCCAAGAAGCAGGTGTTGATGCTATTGTTGCTGAAGGATTTGAAGCTGGTGGACACAACGGAAGAGAGGAGACAACTACATTAACCTTGATTCCAATGGTGCGCGAACAAATTACAATCCCACTAATTGCAGCTGGTGGAATTGCCACGGGTAGAGGTATGCTTGCTGCCCTGATTTTAGGAGCCGACGGGGTACAAATGGGAAGCCGATTTGCTGCCTCAACCGAAAGTTCAGCGCATGATGCCTTTAAAAAAACCATAGTAGAAACGAACGAAGGCGATACGCAACTCACTTTAAAGGAATTGGCTCCCGTGCGATTAATTAAAAATAAATTCTACCAAGATGTACAAGATTTGTATGCCAAATGTCCCTCTAAAGAAGAACTTGAAACACTGTTAGGGAAGCGAAGAGCTAAACGCGGTATGTTTGAAGGAGATTTGGTGGAAGGGGAATTAGAAATTGGTCAAATCGCGGGTTTAATTCATGATATTTTGCCTGTTGAAACTATTGTTGATAATATCATGAACGAATATAACATTGCTAGACAGGAGCTCTCTAACTTTGAATTTTAATAACGTACCCATGAAAACAATAAAATTCCTCTTTTTTTTTCTATGCATAATCTCTTTTGCGGGTCATGCTCAGCAATTCCGATTTAAAACTTCTGCCTTGACAGTTTTGGAAAAAGATACAAAAGGAAATTGGGGTAAATGGTCAAAACCAGAACCTACAGCATTATTCGTGACCCTCGATTACGATAAAAATAAGATTGTAATATATTCTCGTGAAATTCAACACTATACGATTGTGGAATATTTGGACAAAGAAGTCACTAAAACCGATGAAATTAATTCGTATTTGTGTAAAAATCAATTAGGAACTCCCGTTAAATTGTCTTTTTTTACTCGAATAGATTTAGGTAATAAGCCTCAGTTGTATGTCTATTTCAAGGATTTTGTTTTTTGTTATGATATTGTAGAAGAGGTTACGAAATAACCTCATGATGTAGCTAAATTTAAAAATTTGAATAATAATTACCCATGAAAAAATCCTTATACTTAATTGTATCGTTAATTGCCATTGCCAATTACGCACAAGAAAAACCCAAATTAGTAGTCGGCATTGTTGTGGACCAAATGAAAATGGAATATTTATATCGTTTTTCAAGTGATTTCTCGGAAAATGGTTTTAAGCGATTGATGAACCAAGGGTATACATTTCATAATACACACTACAATTACATGCCTACGTATACCGCTCCCGGTCATGCTTCGGTGTATACTGGGACTACTCCTGCAGTTCATGGGATTGTAGGGAATGAATGGTTTAATAAAGCTACAGGTAAAGAAGTGTATTGTACTGATGACGAAACCGTTTCAACTTTAGGGGATGATTCGGTTAATGAAGGAAAAATGTCGCCTCGAAACTTGCAAAGTTCTACCATAACCGATGAATTAAAACTCTCCACTAATTTTAAAGGAAAAGTTATCGGAATCAGTATTAAAGACCGTGGTGCAATTTTACCTGCGGGTCATTTTGCCGATTGGGCTTTTTGGTACAGCAAAACAGGAGCGTTTATATCGAGTACCTATTATGGAGAAAAACTTCCCGATT